>Ga0126307_10002178_pt1 | contig 13183 bp, 9 predicted proteins | sample Plot28_FD_89955 | JGI IMG/M metagenome (GOLD analysis project Ga0126307, IMG submission 89955) | Serpentine soil microbial communities from UC McLaughlin Reserve, CA, USA - Plot28 | ecosystem: Environmental > Terrestrial > Soil > Grasslands | place: USA: UC McLaughlin Reserve, Lake County...
AAATCTGGGCGGGAGTATCACCCAGTCCTGGGGATGGGGTGTGGCCAAGCAATTCGAGGGCTGGAAACCCGCGAGGCTATTGGACAAGAAGAATAGGGGAGCAGTCCAATTGCTCTTCAGCTACGATCTGCCCGGCGGCCTGGCCAGGGCATATGCTCCCTATGGTCCCATGGCCGCCGATGCCTCGGATCTGGCCGAAATTCTGGCATCCGCAGCCCGTTGGGCTCGCGAGCGCGGGGCGTATGCGCTCACGATAGAGCCAAGATGGGGCATCGAAGCAAACAGTGAAATACTCGAAAGCGGAACATATGTGCAGGCAAGGAGGCGTTTGCCCGGTCACACCGTAATCGTCGACCTCCCGGAGGACCCCGAGCAACAATTTGGATCTCTACCTGAGGATACCCGCTACAGGGTACGTCGAGCCGACCGGGAGGGAGTGGAAGTAGTAACGCTCTACAGGGGTGCCATGAACGTGGGGAGTGGCATAGCAGAGTACTACGAACTGCTGCAGGATCCTTCCACACGAGAGGGGTCCTATGTCGAACCTCGAGCATACTTTCAGCTTCTGATAATAGATACGCCGGCGTATCTAATCCTTGCCCGCCACAGGGGAACAACGGTAGCCGGTGCTATCATCACGACCTTCGGGGATGAGGCGTGCTACGTGCGCGGGGCCCATGCTGGCGGAAGAGGGGACCTGTACGCTCCATACCTGGTGCAGTGGGAGGCGATGGACGTGGCGCGGCGGGCAGGCTGTTCTCGCTACGACGTGGGAGGTATTCTGCTCCCGTCGCACGCAGAGTCAGCGGGGTTTGACGGGCTCGAAAGGAATTTGGCAGGCACTACCCTAGAGTACGCTGAACCCTTTACCCTGATACTGAATCGCGCCCTGGGAGCAAGTTGCCGTCATGCTCGGAATTAAGTGCGGTCACCCCCTAAGGAGGCTGCGCAGTAGAATTGCGACTTCCGGGAATGTGCACCCTTGACGACCAAGGCGTCACGGACCCCGGTTGTCTGTTTGCTCCCGGCTCGTAACGCGGCGGCGGACCTGCCGGGCTACTTCGAGTCCGCGGCACGCTTCTGCGATGCTGTAGTCGCGCTCGATGACGGAAGCACCGACGAGACACGCGAGCTGCTGGAGGCGTGTCCGCTCGTGGAGATATTACTTACCAACCCACGCCGGAAGACCTACGAAGGTTGGGACGACGCTGAGAACCGTAATCGTTTGCTGGCGGCAGCCGCCGAGTTGAACCCGGGATGGATCATCTCGATCGATGCCGACGAGAGGATTGATCCGAGCGATGCGGCGGCGATGCGTGACTTTCTCCGGGGAGACGCCATGCCTGGTTGCGCCTACGGGTTCAGGGTCTTTCGTATGCAGCAAGACCTGGTGCATTACGCGCCGCAGGACTACCTGTGGGTGTATCGCCTTTTCGCATACGGATCCGGTCAGTCGTTCCCTGATCGGCGCCTCCACTTCGTGCCTTTGCCCACGAATATCCCGCGCGCTGCCTGGGTCAACACTACGCTCCGCATTCAACACCTCGCCGGCGCAACCGCGGAGCGGCGGCGCGCACGCTTCGAAAAGTACCGTCAAGCGGACCCCTACAATGAATTCCAGGCGGACTATACGAACGTTCTGCGGGAACATTCCAATGATTCTCTCCGTTGGGAGCCGCGCCCGGCAGCTCTTCACGTCGTTCTCGCTGCGGCGAGCCCGATCGACCGTCCGCAGATGGGAGGGACGACGATCTATGGTTCTGAGCTCTACCCTCCGATGTCACATGGTACCGAGCTCATCTACCCTCACAACGGCTACCAGTCGAACCTTGCACTTTACACCCCGCCGGTCGTGTCGGAGGTGCCTGGCAAACCGCCAACTACGGTGAGGTCCGATAATCTGGCGCTCTCCGCGATCGTGATCTCGCGCAACGACGAGGGGCGCATCGCGCGCACGGTAGCTTCCGTCGTGAATCAAAGCTGTCCGGAGCCGTTCGAGGTTATCGTGGTCGTGAGCGGGACAGACCGCACCGCCGAGGTCGTACGCCAGCGGTTCCCCGAAGTCACCCTGATCGAGCTGCCACGTCCCGCCCTCCCTGGCGAGGCGCGTAATGCCGGTCTTCGGGTGGCGCGCAGTACCTATGTTAGCTTTCCCGGTTCGCACGTCGAGCTGCCTCCCGGCAGTCTCGCCGCGCGGCTGCGGGCGCACCGGCTCGGCTACCCGATGGTCACAGGCGTTGTTCTCAACGGGACGTCTACCCGGTCGGGTTGGGCTTCCTACTTTTTGGATCATGCCGCGAACCTACCGGATAAGCCCGCCACCGTGCTCGATCACCCGCCCGCGCATTGCTCTTATGCCCTCGAGCCTCTACTCGAGTTGGGTGGCTTTCCGGAAGATCTGCGGGTGGGTGAAGACACAACGGTCAACACGGCTCTCTACCGCCGCGGCTACGTCACCTACCGCGACCCAGGGATCCAACTTACTCACCACAGCCCCTGCCGCAATCCGTGGCGGCTGGTGCGCCATCACTTCGTGCGCGGCCGGGGTTTTGGGAGGATCACATTGCGGAACACCGCCAAAGGTAGCTCCCTCCTCAACCGACGGTTCCTAAATACGTTCTTGCTGCAGTACCTCCCGCGGCGGTTGAGCTTGACTTCGCGCAGCGTCTGGGCCTCGCCGGATTACCGCCGCCGGTATGCGCTGGTCTTCCCGCTTGTATTAGCCGGGTCGGTGGCAGCCTGGTTGGGGATATGGTACGAGATCTTGCATCCCGCCCCGGGCAAGTTGCGGACCTTACTCGGCGAGTCTAGGAGAAGTACAGGACCGTGAACTCGAACAAATTCGACGCCTGGAACCCCGGCTGGTATGCGGCAAGCTCCACGAACTACGCCGTTGCCGACCGCCCGGGTTCCAACCCTATAACCGTGGTCATCATCCACGTCACGCAGGGCTCCTTTACGGGCGCCATAAACTGGTTCCAGAACCCTGCGGCCAAAGTTTCTTCGCACTACATCGTCCGGTCTTCGGACGGCTTCATAGCACAGTCGGTGCGCGATAAAGACGTCGCATACCATGCCGGCAACCCAGGCTACAACCAGACCAGCATAGGTATAGAGCACGAGGGCTACGTAGACGACCCCACCTCCTTTACGGACGCTATGTACCGATCCTCCGCCAGGTTGACGGCTTCGTTGGCCCACAAGTATGGTATCCCCGTAGACCGCCGGCACGTAATCGGGCACGACGAGGTTCCGGACCCGCGCGAACCGGGCCGGTATGGAGGCAGGAGTGGGCACACGGATCCCGGACCCTATTTCGATTGGGAAAAGTACATGAACTATATCTACGCCTTCCTCGATAGGCCGCCAAGCCCCTAGGATCCTACTGGCGATAGACAGGACGACCGACATCAAGGTGTACGGCTCAGGCCATGGACATGGGGTCGGCCTATCTCAGTTCGGAGCCTACGGACGGGCCCTTGCCGGACAGGGCTACGTTCGAATCTTGCGGGCCTACTATCAGGATGTATCCCTAAAGCAGTATCCAGACGATCCGACCATAAGGGTCTTGCTAGGACAGCAGGATCCGAACGGCCGGCAGGATGTAGCCGTGCGCCCGGAGACCAGGGCGCTCGTGCGAAACCTTGCCACGGACGGCACAGTAATTCTCGGCCCCGGAGTATACGCTGTGCATTATCTGGCGAACAGAGGACTCTACGGGTTGAAGAATCTCACTGAAGGGAGGGCCCTGGGCAGCTACCGGGGGCCGATCCGGTTCGAGCCGATCTCCGAGGGGCTGTTGGGCTATGGTCATCGATGCTATCGGGGGTTCCTGACCGTACAAATCTTGGACTCGAAAGTCTGCGTTATCAACCAACTGCCGATCGAATCTTACCTCCAAGGCGTGGTGGCCAATGAAATGTTTGCTTCCTGGCCCCTCGAAGCCCTCAAGAGTCAGGCCATCGCCGCCCGCTCCTACGCCCGGGCCACGCAAAGGGATGATCACTTTGACATCTACCCCAACACTCGCGACCAGGTCTACGGGGGAGCCTCCTCCGAGACCTCGGTCACCAATGAAGCCATTGCATCCACGGCAAGGATCTGCGCCGTCTACGTCGGGAACCCCATAACGGCTGCGTTCCATTCTGCCAGTGGTGGTTACACGGAAGATAGCTCATTCGTTTTCGATGGCTCGACTGCGTCAGGTAGCGCACCCTACCTCCAAGCGTCAAGAGACGTAGATTCGGAGGGTCGCCCGTTCGAAGGACCGGCCTACGCTAACTCTCCGTGGCTCAGCTGGTCAGGGGCGCTAGATGCGAACGGTTCTCCCGGATTGAAGATCGGTGCCATAGTCGCTGTCACGGAGCTCGGGCGTTCTCCTTCGGGACGACTCACGAAGATCAAAGTAACCGGTACGCAAGGTGAGAGAATCGTCTCCGGCGAGTACGATATCCGACGTAGCCTGAAGACCACCGGCCCGCAACTAGCCGATGGCTCGGTCTACCCTGCAGGCGTGCTGCCCAGCGCACGAGTATCCTTCTGCGGTGCCCCATGCGTCCAGTCCCGACATCAACACTCACCCTGAACGTCGTTGGCGATTGACGCTCCAGGCTCTTCTAGCATCGTATCCAGAATAACGCCGTAGCGCGTGAACGCCCGGTCTGCGACGGCGTAACGGATGCTTCCATAGGGAACTTCCATCTTCTTGATCTGCCAATAGCGCTGCCGCCCACTGATGTACTCGATGTTTGCTGCCTTACCTGACGATAACCGCTTGCCGATTTCACCGCCGTAGAGGCCAAGCAAGGGCCACAGTTCCTCCAGCTCATCCGAGGAAAAACCGCTGTCGTCGTCTCTGAGCTTCTGCAGAGCTTCGTGATCCGCGTTGTACGCCCTGAGTTCATTGAGCAACGTGCTCAGTTCGAGATCCACGTGATGGTGTAGGTCCTCCAGATTTGTTGCGAGCTCGTCAGCGTCCAGGTGCTGATGCACGAAGTCCTGCAGTTCGCTGGCGGTCGCAGGGTCTCCACCCGCGCGCTCGATAAAGGCGAGGAATCTCTGTAGACGATCTCGTTGCCTGCGGGATTCCTCCCGATATCGCGGCAGGTAGGTGTACCTGAGTTCCCTGTTGAGCGTCCTCTGGGCGTCGCGTGCTATCCGGTAGCTCCTCAGTATGTGTCCCCGCTGGATGAAGCGTTCCTGCAATACCTGCCACAGGGGCCCGAAGCCACACATCTCCTCCAGGCGCTGCACCACTTCTTCGTGGTCCAGGGTGGGATCCGCGGCCACACGGGCCATGGTGGCGAATACTCCCCACGGCGTATCACCGAGCAGTTCCCGACGTTCCTCCGGGCTGACCGGGTTGCCATCAGGGTCGAACTCCAGGAACAGCTCGTCACTGTCCAGGAGGGTTTCGAGGCTGGCGGGGGGTATGCGTCGCAGCGTAGATATAAGGTGCGTAAGGCGATCCTGGTCCTGAGACAGGCGGTCCAGCTCTCTCTGGAGGGCGGCTGCCACGGGGAGTACCGTATTCAGTTTATCCTTCAACTGGCTGGCGACCCTGGCGGAAAGCTCGTGGCGGCGTGCCATGACCACAGGCTGAAGCTCGATCTTGGACATAACGCCGATGGCGTTGAGTGCGCTGGATCCGCCCGCGATCTGGGCGAACTCTTCCAGAAACTGCTCATTGGAGACCTTGGCCACTGGACCGACGAGGTAAATGATGGCGTCCGCCGTGTCATTCAAGTCCTTCGTCTCGCTGTCGTGGCGTCCGCGCAGTTGGCTGTTCAGCCTCATATACTCCGCTGTCCGGTTCTGATGTTCTTCTATCACCGCTCCAGTGCCCGGAGTATCGACCAGCGTTATCTGCTTCAAGAAGGGGACAGGCAGAAGGTATTCCAGATGATCGATACCGTCTGCCCGCTTCAAGGTCTCGAGATCATTTCCCTGCAGGCCGTCCAAAAACTCTGGGCTTTCGCTGGTAAACCCGCCGCCACGCCAGTAGCACCGGACGGGATGCTCCGGATCGTAGTCTCTGAGATCTACGTACGAGAAATAGTTGATGGTCGCTGTCGTCTCGGTGATGCCAACTTTGGCGTGGTCTCCAGCAAGCAAAGCGTTGACGAAGGTGCTCTTCCCCACCTTGACAGGCCCTACCACGGCCACCGTACAGGGCCGACGCACCTGCCTGGCCAACTCCTCTATCCGCATCGCCAGCTCACCGGGCAACATCGCCTGGCGCAACCTCTCTGCCGTCCGGTTCAAGACAGAGAGCAGGCGTTCTTGTATGTCGTTCAAACCAAGTCCTCTACCCGCCAGACGAGGTGGCAACGAGGGCCTGGATTTCCCTGAGAAGTTCAGCCAACTCAAGGTGATTCATGTCTTTATCTCGCCCAAGAAGTTCGTTACCTTTGCCCACCTCAAATTTGTACAAAGACCCCCAGCGCGGAGGATCGACGTGGATGGAGACATCGCCAAAAGCACGCCATTCGAGAAAATCCCGTCTTGCTACCCAGGGAAGATCCGGGTTCCAGCGCAGGAAGCGGAGACCATCCTCGCAAATGGCAATACCTCCACCCTGCCGCCCGAACCCCGCTATTCCCATCGGTCCGAGCCCCACTAGAGCGGCCACATGTATTTCGTCCGGGATCGGGAAGCGAGAACGGGCCCTTGCGAGCACCTCGTTCGGTATCGCATCACGCACATAATAGCGGCGACCTTCGTGCGTAGCACAGATCCGGATAAGTTCGTCCATGGAAGGATTGTGGATGGAAGCATTTTCCTGTGACGGCTTTGCCGGTTCGCCCGGCGGCGTGGCTTTAATCCAGCTATTCCCGTCATAGTAATTCCACTCTCCTGTGCTACGTGATTTGGCCCACCAGCGTTCCTGATCGTCCAGCACCAGGAGCTGCTCGAGCTGAGCGCCGAACGCCTCCTCAGAGATAGCACCGTCATCGCGCTGCCGCTGGAGTTCTGCGAAGCGCCTGTTCGCTTCCTCGAAGGTGATGCGGTTCTGTCCGAATTTCACTCTGGTTCACCTTCTCTCAAACTAGCGATCCCCTTCAGTCCGGCAAATCTGGCGGCAAGTCCGGTAAGTCTTGCGGCCCGGGCGATTCCGTTCGAGGTTCGCCGGGCAGGAAGACTGGCCTGGGAGGCAACGGATCACTGACGGCGGGAGCTTGTGGTTCTGAGGGAAGTTGGTTTGCCACTTCCAGGGCAGACTCTCTGCGCCAGACTTTGATCGAGTGGTCCAATCCGCCGCTGGCGAGTCGTTGCCCGTCGGGGCTTATGGCGATAGCTCCCACTCCTCCTGAATGTCCGGGGAGGATGTCGAGCAGTTCGCCGGTTCTCAGGCTCCAAACCTTGATCCGGCCGTTCGCACCGCCTCCGAAGAGTAGCTCTCCGTCGGGGCTCAGGGCCACGGACGCTACCTGGCCCATTCGTCCGTGGATGGTATGCAACGCTTCGCCCGTTTCCGATTCCCACACCTTGATCGCACCGTCTCCGTACCCAGCGGCGATGTGTCTTCCATCGGAACCTATGGCCACGGACCAGACCCAGCTTGAGTGTTCGAGCGTGTGCAATATCCTGCCTGGTTCCTCCAGTTCCCATATCCTGACCGTCCCATCGGCGCTACCGCTGGCGACCGTCCGGCCGTCGGGGCTCATGGCCACAGACAGGACCCAGTGAGAGTGGCCATCCAGGGTGCTGAGTAACTTGCCGGTCTCGAGATTCCAAAGTCTGACTGTGTTATCGGCGCCACCACTGGCGAGAATTCGTCCGTCCGGGCTCATGGCGACGCTCCATACCCACTGCGCATGATTGATGGTGTTGAGCGGTTCACCTTTTGGCAGTTTCCAAAGGCGGATCAGCTTGTCGAAACCACCGGCGGCGAGAAATCCCGCGGTTGGGCTAATAGACACCGAGGTTACCCTGTCCAGGGGACCAGAAAGCGTGCCGACGGATTCGCCGGTGCCAAGGTCCCAGCCCATCACCGTATTATCCGCGCTGCCGCTGGCGAGGAACTTCCCGTCCGGCATGAACGCTACCGAGTCGACCTGTCCCGAGTGTCCTTCCAGGGTGAGGTCCAGGATGAAGTCACCCGTTTCGTCCGGGGAAACGGGCCCGGGGTCCGGTTCGACGACCTCCTCCCTGGTTGCGCCCATGACATCTCGCTCGGTGCTAGCGACCTGGTTCCGGTCCAGCCTCAGCTCGTCCGCAAGCCCGCCAAGCCATTGGGCCTCCAGACCGCTCAGCTGCCCACCTGCCCAGACCATCTCCACAGCTTCGCGGTAACGCTGGAGCAGAAAGACGTCCTTCACCTCACCAAGCACCTCTTGTTCGACCACGGCTATCTGCTCTTCGTTCAGAGCGAGTTGCGTCGCGAAGGCGTCGAGGCGATCTATCTCCGACCTGTTCAACGTCAGGTTCGGTCCGGCCGTCTCGATCACCTTGTGGCGGTACTGATCTAATATCTCCCGGTCGGCATCTCCAACGTCACCATCTGCGTCGGGTTGCGGGGGGCGAGTCCTCGAGGGTGGATCCCAAAGCAGGTGGGCGTAGTGGGCCGCGCCGAGGGCCACGGCGAAGTCTCTCTTGTCGAAGGCCAGCGGCGGCACGGGCAGGGCCTTGCTCAGCAAGTTTCTCACCAGCAACACCTTCGAGGAGCCGCCGATCATGACCACGGTATCTACCTTGTGCCCGCCGTCTTCAGCCTCCTTGACCATCGCCTCGGTCAACCGCACGGTCGTCTCGACGTAGTCGGCTATCAGCTCGTCGAACTTCTCCCGGTCCAGCTGGTGCGTGAACACGACCGGTCCGGGCAAGAGGGAGCTGACCGTGACCTTCTCGCGAATCGAGAGGTTTTCTTTTCGCTCTCGGCACTCCCGCAAGAACTTGAGGTCCAGGGTGCCCTTGAGGCTTACGGGGCGGTCGAGCTTCTCCCTAGCTACCTCGTCGCAGTAGTAATAAAGCACGAGGTCGAAGTCTTCGCCGCCGCACTTGTCGATGCCCTTGGGTTCCAGCGCCACGTGGAAAGATTCCCCCTCGTTGTCCAACACCGCGAGGTCGAAGGTTCCGCCTCCCAGATCGTAGACGAGGACGTGCTCTCCCACCTTGCGGCCCGAGCGGGCGTAGGCCAGCGCGCCGGCCACCGGCTCCTCGAGGAGCACGACCTCTTCGAATCCGGCCAGGTGACCAGCCCGCTCGATGACTTGCCGCTGTAGGATGCTGAATTCCGCGGGGCACGTGATAACCGCCCGGGGAACTTCCTCGTGGAAGACGCCGTCCTCCGCGTCGACCTTGAGCTTCTTCAGTATCTCGGCGGCGACCTCCACCGGACGTACGAAGCGTCTTCCGGGGAGCGCTATCTGGGGCGGGGTGATCAGCTCCCGTTTGATGTTCCTGACAGTTCGCTGGAAGACTTCCTCGCGCTGGTTCTGCTCCTCGGAGGCGTCTTCGAGCATTCGTTCGGCCAACCTGCCCACGAGCGTCTCGTCTTCGCCGAAGTACACTGTGGAAGGGGTCTTGGGTTCTCCGTCGGAGTTCAAGATCACCTCGGCCTGGCCACTGTAGGGTGGGCTGGTGCCGGGGTTGTACCAGGCCATGCTCGAGTAGGTGGTGCCGAAGTCTATGCCGACATAGTGGGCGTTGGCGCTCAAGATCCCAACCCTTCTCCCGCTGTGGCTCGACCGGGTGCCGCCCCTGCCTCCTTCAAAGCTTTTATCCCGGTCATAGTGTCTTTGATCTTCTTACCGATCATCTCCCACTCGTCGAGTTGAGCACGCAATCGCCGGCTCCTGGACTCACGCTGTTGATCGTCCAGCCTGGCCGCCTCCGTGAGTCTGGCGATCTCGACGTTTGCTTCCCCAGATCTCTGACGCACCAGGTCACCGATGTGCTCGTTCATGGTTCGTTCGAGGGTCTTGAAGTACTCGTCTACCAGGCATAGGCGCCCGTCCGCCAGGTCGACTTCGTTAAAGTGTCGGTGTACGCCCAGGACGAGCTTCCCGAGCGTCGCGTTCAACTGGTCTCGGGCGCTCTTGATCTCTTCCTGCCCAGCATCTTTGATCGCCCGGTATGCGAGCACGAGGAGAACGGGAACGGCGACGAGGGCCGCCGGGGGACCAAGCGAAAGTACCAGCGTGTCAGGGAGGAGTATGTAAGCAAAAGTGGCAACTCCGCTCAGCATAGTTCCTCCGCCGATCACGCTCCTGCAAGTCTCTAAGTAGTCGTGCTTGAATTCTTCATCCAGATCGTCAGGCGCGGCGAGAGCTTGCAGGTCTCGTTCTACGGGTACGCTCACTTTCTCTGCGGCTTCGGCCAGGGGCCTCAGCAATTCGGCACACCTGTCTTGGACCACTCCGCATACCTCGGTCCACCTCTTGATCGCCGCCGCAATCACTTCGTCCGGCATCTGATTGGCGAAGGCGTTGGCTTGTTCGAGGGTCTCAATCTTGTCTATCTCTTCCCTCATGGTTCGTTCGATGTAGCCGTCTGGTTCTATGTACCTGGCGAAGCTCTGCTTACCCATGAAGACGCTCTCCTGGACCTCCGCCTCGAGCGCATGGAGCTCGCGCCCATTCAGGCCCCACTCTGCGTCGAACCGCTGTTTACGTCGCACCGCCGCCTGGCGCAGCTCGGACCGCTGCTGATCCGAATCCTCGCCGACTCCAGCGAGGCGTCCGGAGAGCACCTTGAGGCCCATGGAGTGGTACTGTGCGGCCGGCAGCATCGCCTCCGCGGCCTGGCCCCAACCTGCCACACGAGCCAGAAAGTTCATCAGGGCGGCTTCCAAATCGCTGTGCCGACTCACCATCAGTAACGCCTCCGCCGTTTTCCCGTCCCAGGAAGCGGCTTTGCGAAGGTTGGTGCTCGAGACAGGCCAGATGCGGGTATCGATGAGCTGGTCTTCGAACTTCTGCGCCAGGATCTCCTGATTCCGGCGCTGAATTGCTTGCCAATCCTGCTTGTCGAAGAGATCTATCTTCGTCTGGATAAAGAAGATGTTGCGCGTTACGCCGAGGATCTCCTCCATGAACCTAAGGTCTTCGTCGACGACCGGCTGGCCGGATTCGAGCACGAAGATCACCGCGTCCGCCTCAGGCACGAAACGGTGCGTTATCTGTGCGTGGCCGGCGTACAGCGCTCCCAGTCCTGGCGTATCGAGTACGCTCACTCCCCTGGGTAAGAACCTCATTGGCGTGTCGACTTCGATCCAGCGCACTACGTGGTCAGGGGTTGGCGCGCTCGCGGCGTCCGCCATCATCTGCGCGCCGTAGACTGGTAGATCTTCGCGCGAGATCTCACGTACAGAGCCGTCTTCGAAGCGCAGTCGGTAGGCCTCCTGCTCCGAAGCGGTGATCTTGAAGACCTGGCTCGTGGCAACGTCCACGTCGGTCGGCAGAATATCCTGGCCGATCAAGGCGTTGACGAAGGCGCTCTTGCCTCTTTTGGCCTCCCCCACAACGAGGACCTTGTACTCATTGTCTTGCAGTTCCTGCTGGTACAGCCGGAGCGCCTCCGGAGGACCTGGCAACCTGAATTCGTCGCCTTTTGTGTCGAGCTCTCCGAGAAGGGTCACAGCCCTTCGGCGAACCTCTTCTATCTGCTCCGTCGCGCCTGCAGGCTGCATCTTCACTACTCAACCTGGACCCGCGCCCGGCGCAGCACCCGCTGACCCACGGCGAATCCTGGGCTTATGGTCTCGGTGATGGCAGCACCGTTGGACACTTCTACCCCGCCTGAGAGAGGTCTGTGCCTGGCGCGATCAAAGCTCGCGTCATCCACGATTACCTCGACACCCGAACGCTCCAGTACCTCTTCGAGGCGCAACATGACGTGTTCGGCCAGCTCCTGGCGGGGCTCGTCGAAGCCGACGATGTGCTGGTCGAGCTCGTCTATCACGTCGACGCACCCCTCGGCCAGTTCGGTCCAGCGCCCTTCACCCGAACGGTCCACGCGCGTCACCGGTGGTGATGACTCGGCGCTCGAAGTAATCTCCGGCGGCCTGGGAGGCCCAGCCCCTGCGGCCGTCGAGGAGTCTTGGGCAAGAGAAGTGACAGCAGCGGCGATCACTAGGAGAAGGGCGACGACCGGCAGCCAGAAAATAAGTGGGGCGAGGAAATCTCCGGCAGCCTCCCCAAGAAAATGGGTTGCCAAGATGACCACCAGCGCGACCAGCGCCCCTACGAGCGTAACCCAAGACCTGATCATTGCTGCTCCTTCCAACGGCTAAGGCACCTTCGAGAGCTGACGCTCACCACCATCCGATCTTCTGCGTGGTCGACCGAGGGCAGGGTTCCTTTCTTCATATCTAGCACATACCACAGGGCGATGAATTCCGGATGAATTGACACCGTGTGCCACTCGACACCACATGCCCTGGCGCGTTAGGTCACTTTGAACAAGCCTGCCATTGCCGTCAATGAAGAACCCCTCCTGCGCAGCGCGACCTCAGACAAAACAAGCTGACCAACCAGCTGAAGTGCTTACCTCAGCGAGGCCGCTGGTCGGGCATGGAGGCGGGGTTCGATTCGAGGAGCGTCTCCACGTCCTCGGGGGGGCTGGGACTCCACCAGTACTTGCCCTGTCCGACGTCGCATCCCAGCTTGCGAAGCTCCTCGAATTCCTCATGGGTCTCCACATCTTCGGCGACCACCTCGATATCAAGTGCGTGTCCGAGGTCTACGGCCGCCCTTACGATGGCCAGATTCTTGGGATCCTTATCCAGATTCTCCAGGAGCACCCGGTCCAACTTCAGCTGATCCACGGGCAGATACCTCAGATACGACAGCGAGGAGTATCCCACCCCGAAGTCGTCTATGGCCAGCCGCACTCCCAGATCCTTGAGGCGCCGTATAGTCCTGAGCTCGATTCTCCGTCCTCCACCAGGAAGCTTTCTGTTATCTCCAGCGTGAGGCTCCCCGGGTCCAGGTCAGCCCGCCGCAGGGCATCCTCGACCTCGCCCACGAGTTCGGGGTAGCGCAGCTGGCGGGCGGAGAGGTTCACGGCTATGGTCAGCGGAGCTTCCCTGGGATAGCGTTCCTGCCACTCTCTGGCCCGGCGGCAGGCCTCGCCCAGCACCCACCGGCCGATCGGGACTATCAGGCCGGTCTGCTCGGCGACGGGGATGAATCCAGAAGGGACCAGCAGGCCGTACTCCGGATGTCTCCACCTCAGCAGC
>Ga0126307_10002179_pt1 | contig 13178 bp, 13 predicted proteins | sample Plot28_FD_89955 | JGI IMG/M metagenome (GOLD analysis project Ga0126307, IMG submission 89955) | Serpentine soil microbial communities from UC McLaughlin Reserve, CA, USA - Plot28 | ecosystem: Environmental > Terrestrial > Soil > Grasslands | place: USA: UC McLaughlin Reserve, Lake County...
ATCTACTCGCGCGGCCGCTTCGGGTCCTGGCGGTACGAGCTCGGGAATATGGACCACGCCGTGAAGATGGGGATCGACGTCGCGCGCCTGCTCGCCGAGGGGCGGCCGGAGGAGGTCTGGGGGGCGTGAGCGAGCGGGTGTCGGTGGTCGTCCCCGTCTACAACGAGGCGCCCGTAATCGAGTCGGTGCTCGACGAGATCGCGAGCGAGATTCTCGACCGGCTTCCCGGGAGCGAGCTCGTGGTGGTCGACGACCACTCGAGCGACGAGACGCCGCGGCTGCTGGACGCGCGCGCGCGTGCGGACGGGCGCGTTCGGGTGTGCCGCTGCGAGCAGAACCGGGGCCACGGGCCCGCCGTCGCGACCGCCGTGACGCTGAGCGCGGGCGCGTGGGTCTTCCATCTCGACTCCGACGGACAGGTCGAAGCCCGGGACTTCTGGACGCTCTGGGAGCGGCGTGCCGACGCCGACCTCCTGCTCGGCGTGCGCGCCGACCGCCGCGACCCGCGGCACCGTCTTCTGCTGACGTCGGTCGTCAACGGCGTCGTCTCCGCGCTCGCCGGCCGCCGCGTCCGCGACGCGAACGTCCCCCTGAAGCTGTTCCGCCGCGAGGTGTGGGACGACGTCGCGCCGTTCATGCCGTCGCCGCCCCTTGCGCCGTCGATCCTGCTCGCGACCGGCGCGTCCGTGCGCGGCTGGCGGCTGATCGAGCTGCCGGTGACGCACCGCGCGCGCACGAGGGGCCGCTCTTCGCTCCGCGCCCTGCGGCTCCTCACGTTCAGCCTGCGCGGCCTGCACCAGCTGTTCGCATTCCGGCTCGCGCTCGCCCGCGCTCCGCGCCGGGCCGCGGCGACCGTCGAGGCGCGCACGAGGACCCGCCGGTGACGGCCGGCGTCGCATCGGCGTACGCGCGTCGTGCCCGGACGAACGCGCGGGCGATCATCGTCTCCGAGGCGCTTCCGTACGCGACGCTCACCGCCGCCGCGCTCGTTCTACGGCTCGTCGCACTCGACCACAAGCCGCTCCATCACGACGAGGCGATCCACGCATGGCTCGCGTGGAACGTGTTCCGCGAGAACGCGGTCGACTACGGCTACGACCCCACGTACCACGGGCCCGTCCAGCTCTTCGCGATGGCGTCGGTGTACCTCGTCGCGGGCGTCAGCGAGCTCACAGCGCGGATCGCGCCGGCGCTCGTCGGGACGCTCGTGGTCGCGCTCCCGTTCGCCCTCCGCGACCAACTGGGACGGCGTGCGGCGCTCTCCGCAGCCGCGCTCCTCGCGGTGAGCCCGGCGTTGCTCTACCAGTCGCGCTTCGCTCGCGAGGACATCTACGCAGCGTGCGTCACCCTCGCGCTGATCGCGGCGACGTTCCGCTTCCTCGAGCGGCCGCGTCCGTGGCATCCAAGCGTGATCCTGGGCCTCATCGCGGTCAGCTTCGCGACCAAGGAAACGACGTACATCACGATCGCTCTGGCGGGGGCCTTCTTCCTCGCCGTGCTGGCGCTCGACGTCCGGCGCGCGCGGAACGAGGGCCGCCGGGCGGTCGAGGCACGGCTCGTCACGGCCGTTCGCGCGCCCGGGCTGGCTGCGTGGCTGTGGGGATTCGCAACCTTCGTCGGCGTCTTCGCGCTGCTGTTCTCGACCTTCCTGCTGAATCCCGACGGCATCCGCGCCGGGCTCGTCGACAGCTGGCGTTACTGGCTGTCTCAGCACCCGGTCGCGCGCGGTGGACAACCGCGCTTCTTCTACGTCATCCTGCTCGCCGGCTACGAGTGGCTCGCGCTGGTGCTGGGCGCCATCGGCGCGGTGGTCGCTCTGCGACGGCCGACCGTGCTGCGTGTGTTCCTGCTTTGGTTCTTCGTCGGCAGTCTCGTCGCCTACTCGTTTGCGGGCGAGCGGATGCCGTGGCTCGTGGTCCACCCGCTGCTCCCGTTGATCCTGCTCGCGGGAGTCGGCGCGGAGACGCTCTGGAGCGCCCGCGGCCGGCTGGCCGGCCGGGTCGGGCTCGGCGTCGCGGCGGCCGCCGCTGCGTACACCATCTACGCGTCGATCGGGCTGTCGTACATCCGGCCGGCAGACCCCGCCGAGATCATGGTCTTCACGCAAACGTCGACCGACGTCCCGCCGCTTCGTGACGCCTTCCTGGCGCAGCATGCGCGAGCGACCGTCGAGCGGCCGTTCGAGCTCGCCATCGACTCCTGGGGCGGCCACGCGTGGCCGTGGGTCTGGTATCTGCGCGATCTGCCGGTGGCGTACGTCGACATGAGCGGCCGCGACGAGATCAGGGCGCGCACGTTCGTCGTCGCGCAGGAGAACCGCGCCGCCCGCCAACGGCCGGGGTACCGGCGGCGGCGCTTCCGCCTGCGGAGCTGGTGGATCCCCGATTACAGGGGCGCCAGCGTCGGCGACTGGGCCAAGTGGCTCCTGCTGAGGCGCCCGTGGAACGAGCGCGGGTCGAGCTTCCAGTGGGTCTACACCCGGCGCGGCTGACCCGCGGCTGAGGGCGATACGGTTGTGCGGTGTGACGCAGCCCGGCCGTAGTCTCGCGATCGTCGTTCCGGCGTACAACGAGGAGTCGCGCCTGCCGCGGCTGCTGGCGACGGTCGCGGCCCGGCAGAGCGAGGTTCTCGCCGCGGCCGGGATGACGCTCACGGAGGTCGTCGTGGTCGACGACGGCTCGACCGACGGGACACGCGCGGTGGTAGACGCCTTCGGCGGGCTCGGAGGACGATTGCGGCTGATAGCGCTCGCGGGGAATCGGGGCAAGGGCGCCGCCGCCCGCGCCGGCGTGCTGGCGGTCGACGCCGACTTCGTGCTCCTCACCGACGCCGACCTCTCGACGCCGCTCGAGGAGGTGCGCGCGCTCGCGGCGGCGCTCGACGACGGCCACGACGTGGCGATGGCGTCCCGTGGCCTGTCCGGCTCCCGGATCGCCGTGCGGCAACCGGTCTACCGCGAGCTCGCGGGGAAGGCGTTCAACCGGCTGTTTCGCCTGCTCACTCGCCTCCCCTACCGCGACGCCCAGTGCGGCTTCAAGCTGTACCGGCTCGCGACGACGCGCCGCGCCTTCGAGCTCCAGCGCGTCGACGGCTTCGCCTACGACGCCGAGCTGTGCGTGAACGCGCGCCGCCTCGGTCTCCGGATCGCCGAGGTCCCGGTCGAGTGGCGCAACGACCCGGAGACGAAGGTCTCGCTGGTCGGCGCCTCGCTGGAGATGGCCCTCGACCTCCTCCGGATCGCGTGGCGCTCGCGCCGCCCGCTGCCTGCCGGCTACGACGAGCCGGCCGTCACGCGGCCCGGCGTCGCTCGTTGACGCCAGCCTGCGGAGCGCCGACGCACACAGCCGCCTGACGCTCCGTCGGTCGCTCCGGCGGCGCTGATGAATCCGCCCGAGAACAGGATGTATGCGCCGGCAGGGAGCCGAGCGACGGACGGAGCCGGCGGCGTCAAACCAAGGTCGAGGTCCCTTACCTCTTCTTCTTGATCCAACATCCGAAAGGGAACGTTCTCTTCGACTCCGGAGCGCATCCAGATTTAATGAGCCGGTTGGATGGAGAGCACGCGCTCGGCACCTACGGGCTCAACGTGGGCCATGGACAAGATGCTGTCAGTCAGTTGGCGAGCATCGGCATCCACCCGCCGGATATCGGATACGTCGCGTGTTCCCACCTTCACTACGACCATTGTGGAGGCATCGAGTTGTCGACCGGGCAGCGTGTGCCTGGCTGATCCGCCGCTTCATCGATCCCGAGGCCGAGTTCGTGTTCGTTGACGACCCCGACGAGGTGCCGCCGGACACGACGCCGTTCGATATGCGCGGCGCCGAGCTCTCTCACCACGGCGGCGACTGCACGTTCGAGACCTTTCTGCGCCGCTACGAGCTCGCCGACCCGGTGCTGTGGGAGATCGCGAAGGTCGTGCACGAAGCCGACCTCGCAGACGAGCGCTACGACGCACCAGAGGCGGCTGGACTCGACGTGCTCCTACGCGGGCTTTCGATGGTGCGCGACGACGACGAGCTGCTGGCGCTCTCGGAGCCGCTCTTCGACGGCCTCTACGAGTACCGCAAGCGGGCACTGCTGCTCGGACGGGAGCCGTCGTGATCTCCTGGGGCTCGATCGCCTACGGCGCCGCGCTCTCCGCTGCTGCAGCCGCAGCGCTCGTCGCTCTCGTCCTGCGCGAGCGGCGGCCCGTCGTTCTGCTCGCGGCGGCCCTGGCGGCAGCGGCCGGCCCGCTCGCCTGGAACGCGATCCTGCACGACACCGGCGGCAACGGCTTCTTCGTCGATGCGCCGTTCACCCTCCTGCCGGCGAGCTGGCAGGACACAGGCTCGGGCGTGTTCGCGACGGCGGCAGCAGCGGTTGTCCTCGGGCTCGGGCCGCTGCACGCGGCGAGCGGCCGACGCGTGGCGCTCGTCGCGCTCGCCTGCGGCATCGCCGCGTTTCTCGTCGACGTCTACCTCTACTAAGCGAGGAGGTCCTGCAATGAAATGGGTAACGCGTGAACGCCCGAAGACGGATCGGATCGCCTGCCCCTGGCTGATCCGGAAGTTCATCGACTCGGAAGCGGAGTTCCTCTACGTCCCGGCCGAGCAGGTGCTTGAGGTGGCCGAGCGCGAGGGCGCGCACTCCTATGACGCGCCCGGCGCCGAGTTCACGCACCGCGATGGGCTCTGCTCGTTCGAGGTGCTGGTCGAGGAGCATCGGCTCGACGATCCGGCGGTGCAGCTGCTCGCGCGGATCGTGCACGGCGCCGACATCGCCGACGATCGCGACGCGACGCCGCAGTCGCGCGGGCTGCTCGCGATCGCCGAGGGCTTCCACCTGCTCGGCCTCGGCGACCATCGCCAGCTCGAGCTCTCGCTGCCGGTCTACGACGCGCTCTACGCCTGGTGCCGGCAGGAGGTCGAGCAAGGCAGCGCCGCGTGAGCCTGGCCCGCGCGGGCTTCATCCCCGTCCCGCCCGGCGCGAGGCCTGGCTTCGACCATGCCGACGTGTACCGGGCGGGCCGGCGGATGCACGTGGCGCACACCGGGGCCGACCGCGTCGACGTGCTCGATTGTCGCGAGCATGCGTTCCTCCGCTCGCTGCCCGAGCTGCCCGGCGTCGCCGGCGTGCTCGTTGATGAGGCGCACGATTTGCTGGTCACGAGCGACCGCGGGGCCGCCCGGGTCAGCATCTTTCGCTGCTCCGATGAGTGGCTGCTCGGCCGCGTCGAGGTGGGACCGCACCCGAACGGACTCGCGTACGACCGCCGGCGGCGGCATCTGTACGCGTTCAACCTCGGCGAGCCGCTCGGCGAGAACTGCACCGCCTCGGTCATCAACGTCGAGGCGATGCAGGTGATCCGTGAGCTGCCGCTGCCGGGACGGCCGCGCTGGGCGGTCTACGACGAGGAGCGCGACCGCGTCTACGCGAACATCCGCGACCCGGCGGAGATCATCGTGATCGACTGTGCGCGACACGAGATCGAGCGCGCGCTCGCGGTGCCGGCGGCAGGCCCGCATGGCCTGTGGCTCGATCACGACCGTCTCTTCTGCGCCGCCGACGGTGGCCGGCTCGTCGTGCTCGATCGTGACGGCGGTCGGGTATCGGCGCGCCTGCCGCTGCCCGGCGTCCCCGATGTCGTGATGCACGACCCTGAGCGTGCGCGCCTGTACGTCGCGATCGGCGAGCCCGGGGTTGTCTGCAGCTTCGACAGCGAGCGGCTCGAACCGCTCGAGACTGTCGCAACCGAGGCGGGCGCGCACACGCTCGGCTGGGACCCCGACGGCCACTGCCTATACGTGTTCTGCCCAACAAGCAGCGGCGCGATCATCTTCGAGGAACGCGCCTGAGCCCGGACGCACGCCGGATCATCGCCGTCCAGGCCGTCCGTGCCGTCGCCTACGGGCTGGGGTCGGTGCTCGTCGGCGTCACCCTCGCCCGCCAGGGCCTCACGGACGTTCAGGTCGGAGTCGTGCTCACCGCGCTGCTTGCGGGGACGGCGCTCGTCTCGCTGCTGATCGGCCGCTACGGGGACCGGGTCGGCCGCCGCCGCTGCTACCTGCTGCTGCTCGTGCTGATGGCGGTCGCCGGCACCGTCTTCGCGCTCACGGCCTGGCTACCCGCGCTGATCCTCGCCGGCCTCAGCGGCACCGTGTCGACCGACGTGGTCGAGTCGGGGCCGTTCACCTCGCTCGAGCAGGCGATGCTCAGCCACGCCGGCGGCGACACAACTCGCCTCTTCGGCACCTACAACAGCGTCGCCACGCTCGCCGGCTCGCTCGGCGCCCTGCTGGCGCTCGCCGGCTCCTCGCCACAGTGGCTGCTCATCTACCCGCTCGCGGCCGCAGCGGGATTCGTCGTGGCGGCGAGGCTCTCACCCGCCGTCGAGCGAGGCGAGGAGCTCGAGGCGGAGCCACTGCCACCGCTCCACCGCTCGCGCGGGATCGTCCTGCGGCTTTCGGCGCTCTTCGCACTCGACAGCTTCGGCGGCGGCTTCGTCCCCCAGACCTTCATCGCCTACCTCTTCACGCGCAAGTACGACGCCTCCCCGCAAACGCTCGCGCTCCTCTTCTTCGCGATCGGGCTCCTGCAGGCGCTCTCCTTCCAAGGCGCTGTCCGCCTCGCCGGCCGGATCGGCCTGCTGCGAACGATGGTCTTCACGCACCTGCCCTCGAACCTGCTTCTCGCCGCGGTCGCCTTCGCTCCCGACCTGCCGAGCGCGATCGCGCTCCTTCTCGCCCGGTTCCTGCTCTCGCAGGCCGACGTGCCCACCCGGCAGGCATACGTCATGGCCGTCGTCGACCCGAGCGAGCGCACCGCGGCCGCCGCCTATACGAACACCGCCCGCTACCTGACCCGGCCGGTCGCGCCCTTGCTCGCAGGCGCCGCGCTCCGCGGCGCGCTCGGCGCTCCCTTCCTGATCGCCGGCGCGCTCAAGAGCGTCTACGACATCGGCCTTTACCTGAGCTTCCGGGACGTCGCGGTCGAAGGCGAACGCGCGCGCGAAGCGCCGACCGCCGGCTAATGCTCATGCAGCTCGGCGAGCTCGACGACCTCGCCGGGCTTGGTCCGGGAGACGGTCCGCCACGAGTCCAAGGTGATCTTCAGGATCACGAGCTGGACCGCCAGCCTGGTCAGGCCGGAGGTCGCGGCTTCGACTCCACCTGCCCCCAGGACCCCGCATCACTGAGAGGAATCTGCGAGATCGCGGGTTCACCCATCGCCAGCATCGCAATGCGCAACCCGACAAGCTGTAGGCCCCCAGAGGAGTAAGGTCGCGCAATGGCCGACTACACAATCGTCCCGGTATTCGACGTCCCCGATATGGCTGCCGAGGTCGGCATGGATCCGGACCACTTCGAGATCCGGTTCATGCGCGAGCGCCTCGGGCTGAAGAACTTCGCCGTCACGTACGAGCGCTTCGGTGGCGGCTGGCGCGCTCCGCAGGGCCACGCCCACCGGCGCGGGCACCGGCACACTGTCCAGGAGGAGGTCTACTTCCTGATCTCCGGCCGGGCGGAGGCGAAGTTCGACGACGAGGTGGTCGACATCGAGCCGTGGACGGCGGTTCGCGTCCCCCCCGAGACGGCGCGCTCGTTCCGCGCGGCCGGCGAGGAGGATGCCGTCTTCGTCTCGATCGCGGCTCCCCAGGCCGGCCTCGATGACGTCGAGTTCGTCCCGGACTACTGGGAAGACTGAAGCCCGCGCGTCCGGGCGGCGTGCCAGCCGAGGCCGAGGGCCTCGAAGCGCTCGGCCGCGCGCGCGACCAGCGTCTCGTCCTCGCGGACGAGCCCGAGCGCGCGTAGGGCGAAGGGCTCGAGGTAGGTCCCGGGCTGGAGGACGGGCGTGGCTTCATTCTCGAGCCGCTTCCTCGCCCCGATCGCCGCAAGCCCGTCCAGGTGGGCGGCCATCGAGCTGAGGTAGAACCAGTTCATCGCCCGGACGGCCGGATCGCCGAGAAGCGACTCAACGCCTTCGAGATCGGCGCGATGGAGGGCGAGCTGCAGGCGCGGCGTATCGAGAACCGTTCCGTAGCCCGTCATCGCGTTCGCCTCGCCTTCCTCCTCGAGCCGGCGCGACTCATCCTCGTTGCCGATATGCGCGTGCGCGAGCGCGCAGACGAGCAGCGACCGGGAGTTGCGTATGCACGGCGTTGCCCGGTTCTCGGCCACAGCGCTCTGCACGGTCTCCTCGAGCGCGACGGCGGCGGCCCAGCCACCGAGAAGCTCTTCCAGCTCGAGTATTCCCGAGAGGCCGTGCAGCCGGTGATGCGGCGAGAGGGACGCGGTTACCTCATGCTGCCGGAGCGCGTACCGCCTGGCCTCCTCGAGCTCTCCGCACGCCACCGCCGGGTTCACACCTGCTGCATAGACGTATGCCTCCGCATCGGGATCGTCGAGGTCGCCCGCGATAGCAGCACGCCGACGGCACCACTCGAGCGCCGGCGGGTAGTCGCCGCGGACGAACGAAACCAGGGCCTGGACGTCATAGCCGTAGGAGCGCAGAAGCGGATCCCCGTGCCATTCGGCGATCCGGCTCGCCTCCGCGGCGTCGCCTGCCGACTTGTCGTAGTCGGAATAGCAGCGCGCGACGAGCGCCTTCGCGCGGGCGGGGCTGTCCGGCGGCGCGAGCTCGAGGGCGCTCGAGATCCAGCCGCCGACGAGATCGGAGGGCGGAGGCGTGCCCCACATGCCCGCCCGGGCCATAGTTTGAAACGCCAGCTCGGCATGCAGGCCGGCAAGCTCGTCGTCCCCCTCGGCCAGCGCGATGGCCTCCTCCATCGCCGCGGCGAACGCCTTCCCGTCGAAGTAGAGGACGTTTGCATGGGCAATCTGCTCCCAGATCCCCCTGCGCGTCCACGGGTCGACCTCGAGCTCGACCGCGCGCTCCAGGAGTGCGACCGCTTGTCTCATCTCGTACCGGCCGGCTGCCAGCGTCGCGGCACGGCGCAGCCAGGAGACAGCCTGCCTTCCCAGCCGGCTCACTTCGTCCTCTTCCTCCGGCCAGGCAAGGTCGACGTCCTCTGGACGAACGGCCTCGGCGTAGTGGTGTGCGAGCTCGGCCGCGTCCTCGTCCCGGCCGCCGCCTACTACCTCGAGCCACTCGGCATAGTGCGCGTGCAGCCGCGCGCGCGTCGGCGTCGTCAGGCTGCCATACGCGACCTCGCGGGTGAGAGCGTGCATGAACGCGAGCTCGGCCCCGCCGCTCCGCACAAAGCCGCGCCCGGCTAACGCCTCGAGCCGAGGCTCTTCCTTGATCAGCTGGCGCACGGCTGCGGCGGCGAAAGTCCGACCGATTACCGCGGCGGCCTGAAGGGCGGACTTCTCGGCAGGCGGGAGCAGGTCGATGCGCTCCGCGAGCAGCGCATGGACGGTGTCCGGGACGACGAGGTCGCGCGGGATCTCGTCCGTCACGCCCCGGTCGGCCAGCATCCGCATGATCTCCTCAACGAAGAGCGGATTGCCGTCCGAGCGCTGGACGACAAATGCGCACAGGTCCTCTGCCAGCGTCTCCCAGGCAAGGCCGTCGACGATCCTCGATGCATCCTCGGGCGGCAGCGCCTCCAGCGCGATCGTCTCTGCGGGCAACTCGATCGCGTCCCGAGCCGTACCGAGAACGAGCAGCGGGCCCCGGGCTCTGCCGGTCGCCCCGAGAAGCGCTAGCAACTCGGGCTCTGCCCAGTGCAGGTCCTCTACGAGCACGACGAGCGGCCCTGCTGCGACGAGCTCGTCAAGGAGCTCGACCCACGCTCCGCGCAGACGCTGGACAACCGCCAGCGGGTGGAGGCCGGGTGGCGCCGGCTGACCGAGTGCTATCCCCAGGATGGGCCACCGCTCAGCCAGGTCCGGATGACCGCGGACGACATCGCCGAGGGGCGAGTAAGCGCTCGCCTGCCCGAAGGACCGGCAGCGGCCGGCGCGTTCGACCGGCGCCGGGGACTGCGCGCCGAGCCATCGGCGGAACTCGCGCACGAGCGTGCTCTTGCCGATCCCCGGCTCGCCGAGGATCGAGACGAGAATTGGCCGTTCCGTCTCGAACGCGCGCCGATACGCCTCCCGAAGAGCCTGCAACTCATGCTCGCGGCCGACGAACCTCCCGACCGGGGCAGAAACCTCGGAGCCGGAGGCCGCGGCGCGGAGCAGCCGGCGACAGGCTACCCCGCCCTCCTTCCCCTTGGCCTCAATCATCGTGGGCGGGCCGAACTCGAAAGCGTTGCGCGCTGCTGACACCGTGCGCTCGCCCACCAGGATCTCGCCCGGCTTCGCCCCCTGCTCGAGACGTGCGGCCACATTGACGGCGTCTCCGGTCACGAACGAGCTTCCGACGCGGGGCTCGCCCACAACCACGTCGCCCGTGTTCACCCCGATCCGCAGCCGGAGACCGTCGCCGAAAATCTTCTCGACCGTCCGCTGCATGGACAGCGCCGCGTGAAGCGCGCGGACGGCGTGATCCCCCTGTGCGACGGGCGCGCCGAACGCCGCCACGACGGCGTCGCCAATGAACTTCTCGATCGTCCCGCCGGCCTCCGCGATCTCGCCCGCCATCGCGTCGTAGAAGCGGTTGAGGAGCGCGCGCGTCCGCTCTGCGTCCTGGGCGCCGGCCCTCTCCGTCGAGCCTACGAGGTCGGCGAAGAGCACAGTGGCGAGCTTGCGCTCCTCGCTCGGCCGCTCCTCGGCAACCGGAGCGGCGCAGTTAGGGCAGAAGCGCGCCCCGCCGGGAAGCGGTGCCCCGCAACTGGAGCAGGCAGCCACGGGAGCATCTTTCCATCCGAGCGCTTCGGACAGGTGGCGCGTTCTGTGAGCCCGCGGATCCGCGTGCGTCTCGGACGCCAGGCCCGGTAGTGTGTTGTCAGAATGGACGACTCAGGATGGAGCCTTTATGGAGCCCCGTGGTTGCAACCCGTGGCAATCAGCGGCAAATTGAAAGGCCCCCGAAACCGCGAAAACCGCCCAAATCCGTGCCACCGTCTGCCACCGTCTGCCACCGGTTGCCTGAGACGTTCCATGGTAAGGACTGCCATGAAGAAGGGCCTCCTCCAGTGACAGGCTCCGGCTTGTCGTCTGGAGCTATCGAGAGGAGGCCCGAGTTCAATGTTGTACGCCGGTCTGGATCTCAGCCGCAAGCGTCTCGACTTCCATCTGCTCGACGCTGATGGCGCGACGGTCGAGGTTGGTGCGGGGCCACCGGATGCGGACGGTCTGCATCGCCTGACGCAACGGCTCGACCGTTATCGGACGCCGATCCGTGCGGCGATCGAGTCGATGAACGGTGCCCGCTTCGTGCACGACCGGCTCGAGCTCGCCGGCTGGCAGGTCGAGATCGCGGACGCGCAAAAGGTGAAAGGGCTGGCGCCGCTCGCCTGCAAGACCGACCGCATCGACGCTTGGGTGCTGGCCGAGCTCGCGCGCCGCGAGTTGGTGCCGGCGATCTGGCTGCCCGACCCCGCCGTGCGTGGCGAACGCGAACGCGCCCGCTGGCGGCTGCACCTCGTCCGCCACCGCTCGAGCCTGAAGCAGCGCGTGCACGCCGTCCTGCTCACTCACGGCAAGCCCTGCCCCGTCTCCGATCTCTTCGGTGTCCGCGGCCGCCAGCTGCTCGCCCGCCTCGCTCTCCCCGAGCCGTGGCAAGGCACCCTCGAGGCCAGCCTGCGCCTGATCGACGAGCTCGACCGTGAAATCGGTGACTGCGAGCGCGAGCTGCGCCGGCTCGGCGCCGACCACCGCTACGTGCCGCTGCTCTGCACTGTCCCCGGGATCGGCTGGGTGCTCGCCTACACGATCGCCGCCGAGCTCGGCGACATCGGCCGCTTCCCAACACCACGCAAGCTCACCGGCTACACCGGCCTCTGCCCGCGTGTCTACCAATCAGGCGAACGCGACCTGCGCGGCCCGCTCGCCAAACAAGGACCGCGCTACCTGCGCTGGGCCCTCGTCGAGGCCGCCACCCACGCCTGCAGCCACCCCGCCTACCGCGACCGCTACCAGCAGACGAAAGCGCGCATCGGCAAACAGCGCGGCGCCAAGGTCGCGCAAATCGATCTCGCCCGCCGGCTCACCGAAGCGATCTGGCACATGCTCACCCGCACCCAACCCTTCGCTCCCAAAGGCGCCACCGACCCCCTGGCCGCCTGACGGTCCCTAAGGAGATGCGCCACCGGAGCGAACTCCCATCGGCCATGTCCTCCCACGAGGAGGCGATAGAGAGATGAGCACCGCTCGATACCCACCACCGCCGCGCCCGCCCTGACTGGGCGACACCGACAACCGACGCCTTGACGCACGGCCCTTCTTCATAGAGAGGGGGTCACCGTCTCCCTGGTGCAGTCACTTAGACGAATACTTGATCAGCCGCCGATCAAGAGCCGCTCTCGCGGCCGTCTCGATGGTGACCTAGCCGGACTGGAACCGGCGACTTCCTGCCTCAGGGTGTTCCGGATCGTGCTCGGATCGAGACCCTGCCCGAGCAGACGATCTGCGAGATCTGGAGGTCGAGGCGCCTAACCTCGGACAGCTTCACCGCCCCGAGATACGGGAGGGTTCGCCTGCGAACAAACCGGCCGCCGTGACGTCGCGGCGATTGCCGCCGAATCAGACGGTCGTGAGACCGGCGAGCGACGCCAGCGTGGCCCCTGCTGCGCCGGCCGGCACCCACCACGTGCGATCGCCGACGATGCCGTCCGCCCCGACGCCGCGCTCGCCCTGGTAGGCCTTGGCCGCCGACTCGGTGTTAGGCCCGAAGTCGCCGTCGATGGCGCCCGGATCGGTCGGCGAGCCGGCGCCGCCGTAGGTTCGGAGCCCCTGCTGGAGTGCCGAGACCGCTGCGCCGTGCGCGCCGCGCTTGAGGAGCGGCGTGTCGGGCGCGGGCGGCAGCGCGCCCCACGTCAGGGGGCCGACGATGCCGTCGACGGCGAGTCCCGCTCCTTGCTGGAACGACTCCACGGCTGCCTTCGTTTGCGGTCCGAAGACGCCGTCGATCTCGTCGAAATCGAGGAGCTTGATCATCACGAGGATGCGCTGCAGACGCCGAACGTGCGGCCCGTGTGAGCCCGTGTGCAGCGTCGGCGGGGTCATCCGCTCAGCATCCCGCCGACGAGTGCGCGCCACGTGATCGGGCCGACGATGCCGTCGGAGGCGGTCCCGACGGCAGTCTGGAAGCCACGCACGAAGGCATCCGTGCGCGGGCCGAAGATG
>Ga0126307_10002180_pt1 | contig 13175 bp, 12 predicted proteins | sample Plot28_FD_89955 | JGI IMG/M metagenome (GOLD analysis project Ga0126307, IMG submission 89955) | Serpentine soil microbial communities from UC McLaughlin Reserve, CA, USA - Plot28 | ecosystem: Environmental > Terrestrial > Soil > Grasslands | place: USA: UC McLaughlin Reserve, Lake County...
ACACCGCCGTCCACGTCGGAGGGCGGGCGTACAACGGCGTGGCGGTGGTGGCGCGCCATCCCATCACGAACGTCCAGGCCTCCGGTGACCTCGGTGACACGTACCTCGACGGCGAGCCACGGATCATCGCGTGCCTGGTCGAGACACCCGTGCCGGTGCGGGTCGCCTCCGTGTACGTGCCGCACGGTCGTGCCGTCGACCACTGGCACTACGACTACAAGCTGGGCTTCCTCGACGCCCTCGCCGAGCGGGCCCGGCAGTGGCTGCTCGACGATGCGCCCCTGCTCGTCGCCGGCGACGTCAACGTGGCGCCGACCGACAGCGACGTGTTCCACCCGGATGCGTTCGTGGGTTCGGTCTACGTGACGCCGCGGGCGCGGGACGCGCTCGCCCGGGTGCTCGACACCGGCCTCATCGATGTCGACGTCGCCCGGTGGGGCCCGCGCGCCCGGCGGTTCACCTGGTGGAACCTCGGTGTCGGGTACGCGCGCAACCTGGGCATGCGGCTCGACGTCATCGCTGCCGACCGGGCACTGGCGGCCCGGCTCGACACGACGTGGATCGACCACGTGGAGCGATCGACGCCTCCTCCCTCCGATCACGCTGCGCTGGTCGCGGACTTCCATCGCACCGATCGCCCGACCCACGGTGCCGGCGCAGGCCGGCCAGGGTGATGGCCCTGTTACGGCCAGAGGGCGGCCGGGCTCATCGGGCCCCTCCCCGGCGGGCGGCGGGCGCCGGGGCGATCCGGGCCCACACGAACAGCACGATAAGCGCGCCCACCAGCGAGCCGATCAGCCCGCTCGGGCGCAGGGCCAGGCCGTCACCGGCGAGGATGCTGGCCAGGAGGCCGCCCACGAACGAGCCGACGAGCCCGGCCACCAGCGTGCGGCCGTCGGGGCGCGTCCCCAGGCCAAGGATGATCTGGGCCACCCACCCGACGATGAACCCGAACGCGAGCAACGCGAGTAAGAGCACGCGATCACGGTGACCCGCCGGGCGGGGAGGCGCACCACCCGATCCGGGTGGTGCCGGTCCGCAGGAGGCCGCGGCCGCCGTGGCTCGCCGTTGCGACGTAACGCGAGATCGGGGCAGCTGGGTCAACTCGTGACCGCGGAGGCAAGGAGCCCGAGCGAGTTCGTCGACGCGTGGGCGACGATCGGCGCCAGGGTGCTGCCGCTCCGCACCCGCAGCGCGCAGAAGAACAGCCCGCCGGCGGCGGTGAAGAGCACCGCCGCCGCGACCGCGACGGCGCGGGCCGCTGGGTCGTCGGCGACGTCGTTGGCGTCGAGCAGCCCCAGCGTCGGCCGGACGTGCCAGAGGCCGAACACCGCGCTGGAGGCCAGCGCCGCCCGCACCCGGCCGGAGGTGGGGGCGAGCGCACCGAACAGCGCGCCGCGGAAGGCGACCTCCTCGAACAGCACGGTGCCGAGCGGGATCCGGACGAGCGCGTGGTAGGCGACCGCGCCCGGCGACAGGCGCTGCACACGGGCGTCGTCCAGGAGCGGGTGCAGCGCGGGGACCGCCCACGCGACGGCGAGCGCCCCCGCGACGACCGCCGCGACCGCACCACCCCAGCGGGCGCCCGCCCACAGGCGGTCACGCCGCAGTCCGAGGTCCGACGCCGACAGCCCGCTCCGGCGGGCGGCGGCCGTCACCGCCGCGGTGGCGGCGAGGTTCAGCGGCACGTAGGCGGCGGACGCGCCCGGGAGCAGGTGGACGAGGTTGTTCCACGCCAGGAGCGCGAGGGAGAGCCCGACCGCGAACCGCCGCACGCCGTGATCGTCGCGCTGTCGCCGACGCGCCGCGGTGCGGTCAGCTCACCTGAGCAGCGTCGCGGCCTCGCCCGGCAAGCGTGACCGCCATCCCCTCCGATGGTCAGCGCCAGTGGACCCGCACGAACAGGTGCCAGCCCAGCCACAGCCAGGCGGCGACGACGGCGAGCCGTACCCGCCACGGGCGCAGGACCACCGCGAGCGCGTCGCCGAACCTCGCACCGCGCTGCTGACGGCGGGCGCGGACGTCGAGTACGACTGCGGCCGCGAGGATGACCACGTACCCGGCGAGCGTGACGAACCGGGTCATCGCCACACCAGCGTCACCGTCACGGCGAGCCAGGCCACGAACGCGGCCGCTCGGGCCGCGTGCGAGTCGAGGGCGGCGTTGGTCAGCGAGCTGAGCGTCGGATGGTCGTGGCGCGGATGCTGCAGGTACGCGGCGAGCTGCCAGGCCGCGGCCAGAGCCGCCAACACCGCCCACCGCGCCATGCCGGCGGGCGCGGGCGCCGGGCGGTCGTGCCGCCCGCCGGCCCGGGCCCTCGCCACCCCGGCGACACCAGCGGCGGCGAGTCCCGGCAGCACGACGGCAGCCGTCGCGACGGCAGAGAAGGGCGGCCGCCCGACGGCCCACCACGCGTACGGCGAGATCAGCACCGCCGACACCGCGGCCACGGCCGGGGCGACGGCGCCCGGCCTCGAGCCCGAGCGGTCGCGTCCCGGGTCCTCGGTCATACGGGTCATCCTGCCCCTGCCCGGTGCCGTCCGCGGCGGACCGGAGGCATAGCGTGACGATCCGTACCACTAGCGTTGCCATCGGGGGAGTGGACATGGCGAACGAGGCACAGTCGGAGACGCTGCTCGGCCTTCTCGCCCGCGAGGCGACAGCGGCCGAGCTCGACGCGCTGGCGGCGCGCCTCCGGCGTTCGGCGACCGCCGGCGACCCTGCCGCGCTCGACCAGGATCTGGCCCATGCCCTTGCGGTGTGCGAGACCCTGGAGCGCCGGGCGCGGCGCGAGCGTGAGCTCGGTGCGCTGTACGAGACCGCGGGCGACCTGTCGTCGTTGCGCGACCTCGATCGGGTGCTGGTCGCGATCGTGCGGCGGGCGCGCCAGCTTCTCGGCACCGACGCCGCCTACCTGACCCTGCTCGACGAGACTCGGGGCGACACCTACATGCGGGTCACCGAGGGCATCCGCACCGACGAGTTCAAGGCCGTCCGCCTCAGCTTGGGCACGGGGCTCGGGGGCCTCGTCGCGCAGAAGCTGCGCCCGTACTCGACCCCCGACTACCTCACGGACGACCAGTTCGACCACGCGCCCGAGGTCGACCGGGCCGTCGCGGGCGAGGGCCTCGTCGCGATCCTGGGCGTCCCGCTCGTGGTCGGGCGGCTGGTCATCGGCGTGCTGTTCGCCGCCAACCGCCGCGAGCGACCGTTCGCCGCCGAGGAGGTTGCGTTGCTCTCGTCGCTCGCGGCCCATGCTGCCATCGCCTTCGAGAACGCGCGGTTGTTCCAGGAGGTACAGGCGGCGAACGAGGAGCTGATCACGGCCAACGCGGTGATCCGTGCGCACAGCGACCTGGTCGAGCAGACGGCGACGCTGCACGAGCGGCTGTCGAAGCTCGTGCTCGAGGGTGGCGGGATGGGTGACGTGGCCTCGGCGGTCAGCGAAGTGCTGGGCGGCGGGATGCTGGTGGTCGACGCCCGCCACCGGGTGCTGGCCGTCGCGGGCGCAGCCGACGACGACCTCGGCCGCACCGCTCGGCAAGAGGGCGTGCTGCCGTCCGGCGGGCCGGAGGCCGCCTCGCTGCGGCGCGCGGTCGACATCGCCCGGTCGACCGGCCGTTCGACGCCCGTCGACGCCCGGGAGACGGGCAGGCGGCGGTGGGTCACGCCGGTGCTCGCCGGGGCCGAGCACCTGGGCGCGCTGGTGTCGACCCACCCCGGGGATGCGAGCGACACCGATCTCCGGGCGCTCGAGCGTGCCGCCCAGGTGACAGCGCTGCTCATGCTCAACGAGCGGTCGATGGCCGAAGCCGAGCAGCGGGTGCGGGGCGACCTGCTCGACGATCTGCTGGCGGTGCCGCAGCGTGATGCCGGCGGTCTGCGCCGCCGGGCCAGCCTGGTGGGCGTCGACCTCGACCGCGACCACGTGGTGGTGGTCGCCGGCCCGACGTCGGGCGAGCGGCGGTCGCTCGAGGCCGAGGCCGTGCGCGTGGCGCGGGAGCTGGGCGGGCTGGCCGCAGCGCGGGAGGGCTCGGTGGTGCTCGTGGTGCCGGGGGGCGACGCGTCGGCGGTCACCGCTGCGGTGGCGGCGCGGCTGGGCCGCGTCTCGCCCGAACCGCCGACGTGCGGCGGCGCGGGCCCCGCCGCCGGGCCGGGACCGCTGAGCGACGCCCAACGGGAGGCGGTCCGCTGCGTCGGGGTGCTGACCGCGCTCGACCGTCGCGGCGAGTGGGCCACGGCTGACGAGCTGGGCGTGTACGGGCTGCTGTTCGGCCCGGCCGGGCACGCCCGGCTCGACGGCTTCCTGTCGGCGACGATCACGCCGGTGGTGGAGTACGACGCGGCCCACGGCACCGACCTGGTACGCACCCTCGAGACGTTCCTCGACGCCAACGGCAACCTCACCCGCACCGCCGCCCTCCTGCCGGCGCACATCAACACGCTGCGCCAGCGGCTCGATCGCCTCGACCGCCTGGTCGGCGAGGGGTGGCGCGCGGGAGAGACCCGGTTGCAGCTCCACCTGGCGCTGCGCCTACGGCGCATCCGCGACGGTGGCGTATAGAGGAAGCCTCCAGCTCCTCGACCGCCAGACCGGAGCAATGCTCCGTAGCACGGGTGTGACCCGCGTCATACCGTGCCGGCCGTGGACGCCAGGTCACCGATCGACGACGGCCGACGGGTCGCGGGTGGCGGCTCGGTGCTGTCGCGCCCGCCCGACGGCGCCGAGCGCCATGCCTGCACCAGGTCCGCGCCTCACCCCGGCCGTGCTCTCGCCGGCGGGCGGTCGATCCGCCACCGCCGGCTGAGCCTCACGTCGATCACAGGAGACTCGATGCGACGCCTCCGTTCCCTCCTCGTCCTCGCGCTCGCCGCCACGTTCGTGGCGACCCCCACGCCGGCGTCCGCCGACGACCGCCCTCCGCCGCCGTGGGTGCGCGCCGAGATCCGGCGAACCGTCTACGACGGCGAGGCCGACGACCTGCTCACTGCCGGGCTGGGGCGCAGCGGGCTCGCGTCGCCGGTGCCGCCGCCGTTCGCCGACCCCGCGGCACCCACCGCGGCCGAGCTGCGCCGGCGGGCGATCTACCGGAACTACCGGGCGCTCGTCGACATGGGGCCGCAGGCGTTCGGCGTGCTCTACGGCCCGAACGTCACGGCCGACGGCGAGGTCACCTCCGGCGAGGGCCTGGTCGCCGGCGTCGAGTTCGTCGCGTCCGCGGGCTCGGGCGGCGGCTACGACGAGGTGACGATGATGGTCCAGGTCCCCACCACGTTCGATCCGGAACGGCCGTGCATCGTGACGGGGGCGAGCTCGGGTTCGCGCGGCGTCTACGGAGCGATCGCGACGTCGGGGGAGTGGGGCCTGAAGCGCGGGTGCGCGGTCGCCTACACCGACAAGGGAACCGGCGTCGGCGCCCACGACCTCACCGACGACGAGGTGAGCCTGGTCACGGGGGAGCGGGTCGACGCCCGCACCGCCGGGCGCGACTCCAGCTTCACCGCGCCCGTGTCGCCCGGGCAGCGCGAGGCGTACAGCGCGGCCCATCCACACCGGTTCGCCTGGCAGCATGCCCACTCGGGCCGCAACCCGGAGGCGGACTGGGGACGCGACGTGCTGCGCTCGGTCGAGCTCGCGTTCCACGTGCTCGACCAGGAGTACGAGCCGGCGATCACGCCGGACACCACGATCGTCATCGCCTCGAGCGTGTCCAACGGCGCGGCCGCCGCACTGCGCGCCGCCGAGAGCGATCGGCGCCGTCTGATCGACGCCGTGGCCGTCTCGGAGCCGCAGCTGACGCCCGCCTACGACCCCGGGGTCACGATCGTGCAGGGCGACGGGGCCCCACTCCGCGACCACAGCCGGCCCCTGTACGACTACGTCTCGCTGGGCAACCTGTTCCAAGGCTGCGCGAACCGGGCGCCCGCCAACGCCACCGCGCCCCTGAACACCACCCCGGCGGTGCTCGGCGACGGCCGCTGCGCCTCGCTCGCCGCCGCCGGGCTCGTGTCCGGCGCGACGGTGAGCGAGCAGGCCGAGCACGCCCAGCGGATCATCAACGACGCGGGGATCCTGGCCGAGCAGAACGCGGTGCAGCCCTCGCACTGGTCCCTCGCCGTGCCGCAGGGCATCAGCGTCACCTACGCCAACGCCTACGCCCGCGCCTCGGTGGTCGACGGGCTGTGCGGGTACGGCTTCGCCGCCGTGGACGCCGCCGGTGCGGTACGAGAGCTGGCGCCCGACGAGGACGCCCGCCTGTTCGGCGAGGGCAATGGCATCCCGCCCACCGCCGGGGTCGAGGTCGTCAACGAACGGTCGGTCGGCGGCGCGCGCCGCGACCTGGTCTCCACGTCGCCGAGCACCGGGATGCAGGACCAGAACCTCGACGGGGCCCGGTGCCTCCGCTCACTGTGGGACGGCGGCGCACTCGAGCGGAGCATCGACGACGTCCTGGCGACGGCCGACCTCGACGGCCGGCCGGCCGTGATCGTCACGGGTCGCGCCGACGGCATCGTCGCCCCCAACCACGCCTCGCGCCCCTACTACGCCCGCAACCAGAGGGTCGAGGGTGACGGGAGCGGCCTGCGCTACTACGAGGTGCTCAACGCCCAGCACCTGGACACGCTCAACTCGCTCCCGGGCTTCGACACGCGCTACGTCCCGCTGCACCACTACTTCATCGCGGCGCTCGACCTCGTGTACGGGCACCTGGCCGAGGGGTCCCCGCTGCCGGGCAGCCAGGTGGTGCGGGCAACGCCGCGGGTGGGCGGGGCGACCGAGGCGTTCACCGACGCCAACCTGCCGCCGATCGCGCAGACGCCGGGAGGCGACGCGGCGATCGCGTTCGACGGCGCTCAGCTCACGATCCCGGACTGACGGTACGGATGAGATCCACATACGTGGCCCGCTGATTAGGTCGCACATCTACGTAGAACGCCTGTGACGCCAGCCATACCGTCAGACAACACCATGAGGGGGACAGAGATGACAGACATCACCACAGGGCGCCGCTCCCTGAGGCGCCGCCGTTTGCCAGGCATCCTTCTGCTCGTCGTAGCGCTCGCGGGCGCCGCGTGCAGCCGTTCGGACGACAACGCGGACAACGCCACCGCCAACGGCGCCGCCGACGAAGGCGGCGCCAGCGGGGAGCCCATCCGCATCGGCGTGCCCGGCGCGTTCAGCGGACCGTCCGGACCGCTCGGCGAGGCCGTCGAGCGCGGCCTCGAGCTCAAGGCGAACGAGATCAACGAGGCGGGCGGGTTGCTCGACGGGAGGCCGATCGAGCTGGTCTACCGCGACCACGAGGCCAATCCCGACAAGGGCATCACGAACATGCGCGAGCTCCTCGAGCGCGAGCAGGTCGTGGCGCTCGTCGGGGAGACGAGCTCCGGCGTGGCGCTCGCCGAGGCGCCGATCGTGAACCAGGCGGGGATCCCATGGGTGATCACCGTGTCCACGGGGACCCTGGTCACGGAGCAGCCCGATCCCAACGCGGTCTACCGGGTGAGCCTGGTCGACAAGGACCAGACGGAGGTCGCGCTGGCGGCGGCCACCGAGCAGTACGACGACATCGCGCTCCTCACCGACACGTCGGGCTACGGCCAAGGCGGCCTGACCGACTTGCTCGCGGCGATGGAGGAGCAGGGCATCGAGCCCGTTGCCAACGAGACGTACGCGGTCGGCGACACCGACATGACCCCCCAGGTCTCGAGCATCCAGGCGTCGGGGGCCGACGTCATCATCAACTGGGGCCTCGGGCCCGAGGCGGCACAGATCCGCCGGGCCATGGACCAGGTCGGCCTGAACATCCCCATGATCGGTTCGTGGGGCCTGTCGATGCCCAACTACATGGAGCTGGCCGGCGAGCTGGCCGAGGGCACGTTCGTGGTGCAGGCCTTCTCGTTCGACCAGGACGACCCGCAGGTCGCCGAGGTGCGCGGCGCCTACGAGGCCGAGTTCGGCACCGACCGGGTGTCCTTCCCCAACGGCGTGGCCAACTCGTACGACGGCCTGGGCCTGCTGGCCGCCGCCATCGAGGAGGCGGGCTCGACCGATCCCGAGGCGATCACCGAGGCGCTCGGGACGGTCAGCTACGACGGCCTCATCAAGGACTACCAGCAGCCGTGGGCGGACTCCCGCGAGGCGCTCGGTAGCGACGACATGTTCCTCACGGTCATCGAGCAGGGCGACTTCGTGCGGGTCGAGGGCTGAGCGATGCTCCAGGTCCTCGCCAGCGGCGTCGCCCTCGGGAGCATCTACGCCCTCGTGGCGCTCGGGTTCTCCATGACCTGGGTGACGACGCAGACGCTCAACTTCGCCCAGGGCGAGCTGGTGATGGTGGGGGCCTTCGTCGGCCTGGTGCTGCACGTCGACCGGGGGTGGCCGCTGCTGGCGGCCGCCCTCGCGTCGATCGTGATCGTCGCCCTCCTGGCCGTCGTCATCCAGCAGGTGGCGGTGGCGCCCTTCGCCAAGGGGGTCACGTCGATCGGCTGGATCCTGTCGACGGTCGCGGTGTCGATCATGCTGCGCAACCTCGGCGAGCTGGCCTGGGGGCGGGAGGCCCGCAGGTTCCCGTCGCCGGTCGGTGAGAGCCTCGTCGAGACCGTGGGGATCCGGCTCCAGCCCCAACAGCTGCTGATCATGGCCGCGCTGGTCGTAATCGTCGGGCTGTTGTCCGTCTTCCTGGGGCGCTCGCTGTGGGGCAAGGCCCTCGAGGCGGTGGCGCAGAACCGCGACGCCGCTGCCCTCGCAGGCATTCCTCCCGCCGTCATCGCCGCACTGGCGTACGCCATCTCCGGCGGCTTGGCCGCAGCGGCGGGCATCCTGCTCGCGCCCGTCACGTTCGTGTCGGCCCACATGGGGCTCAGCCTCGTGATCAAGTCGTTCGCGGTGGCGGTCGTCGCCGGCCTCGCCTCGTTCCGGGGCATCGTCCTCGCCGGCATCGCCTTCGGGATGGCCGAGGCGCTGGTCGCCCGGTACCTGGGGCCGGAGTACCGCGACATCTTCGGCCTGGTGCTGATCGTCGCCGTCCTCGCCGTCCGGCCCACCGGCATCTTCGGCATCCGGAAGGTGGTCAAGGTATGAGCGCGATGGCACGGGGCGGCGTCGTGGCGCGCCGCCTCCAGGAGCCGCTCGGTCTGGTGGCCGTGCTCGCAGTCGGCAGCTCGGTGGTGTGGTGGTACGGGCTGAGCGCCTACAACAGCCGGATCGTCGCCGTCATGGGCCTCTCGATCGTCGTGGCCGCGGGTCTCAACCTGCTGACCGGGGTCGCCGGACAGCTCTCGCTCGGCCACGCCGGCTTCTACGCGGTCGGGGCGTACACGACCGCGATGCTGGTCGTCGATCACGATTGGCCCCTGCTGGCCACCGTGCCCGTGGCAGCCGTGCTGTGCGCCGCGTTGGGACTGTTGCTGGCCGCCCCGGCGCTGCGCGTCCAAGGCCCGTACCTGGCCATGGTCACGATCGCCTTCGGCCTCATCGTGCACGACATCGCCGTCGAGTTCCCCGACGTCACCAACGGCCCGGCCGGGCTGTTCCCGATCGCGCTGCCGAGGATCGCGGGGCGGGAGCTGACCCTCGAGGAGCTCAACTACCTCATCGTCGCCGTGGTGGCGCTCACGATGTACACCACGTCGTCGCTCATCCGCAGCCGGTGGGGCCGCACGCTGCGGGCCGTCCACGGCAACGAGCTGGCGGCCGGCAGCCTCGGCATCCCCGTAGTGCGGGTCAAGAGGCTCGCCTTCGTGATCTCCGCTGTGTACGCGGGGGTCGCCGGCTCGCTGTTCGCCGCGGTCAACGGCTTCGTGAACCCGGACCCGTTCACCCTCGAGCTGTCGATCCTGTTCCTCGTGATGGTGATCATCGGCGGCGCCGGCAGCGTGTGGGGCCCGGTGTTCGGTGCCGTGGCGCTCACCCTGCTCGACCGGCGCCTGTCCAGCCTGGCGGACTACCGGCTGCTGGTCTACGGCGGCCTGTTGCTGCTGGCCCTCTACGTCGTGCCCGACGGGATCGTCGGCACGGTACGGGGCCGCCTCCGGCGGTTCGGGCGAGCGCCGAGCACCGCCGTCGCGGCGGTCGAACCATGGGATCCCGACCTCGGGCCCGATGCGGCTCGCCCGACCCCCGCGGGTGACGGCCCCCTCCTCGAGGCGCGGCACCTGAGCAAGAGCTTCGCCGGCCTCCGGGCGGTGGACGACGTGAGCTTCGCCGTCGAGCGGGGTCGGATCCACGCCATCGTCGGGCCCAACGGCGCCGGCAAGACGACGCTCCTCAACCTGATCTCCGGGGTGGAGCGCCCGACCACCGGGGACGTCCTGCTGGCGGGTGCGCCTCTCGCCGGCCGGCCGACCCACGAGATCGCCCGGGAGGGTGTCGCCCGCACGTTCCAGAACCTGGCGCTGTTCGCCGACTTGACCGCCCTCGACAACGTGCTGATCGGGCTCCACCTGCGGGCGGGCGCCTCGGTCCCGCAGGCGCTGGCCCGCACGCCGGCCGTCTACCGCGAGGAGCAGGCCCTGCGGGACGAGGCGCTCGCGCTGCTCGCCTTCGTGGGCCTGGCCGGCGACGCCGGCACGAGGGCCGGCGACCTGCCGCAGGGGCACCAGCGGCTGCTCGAGATCGCGCGCGCCGTCGCCTCCCGGCCCCGCCTGTTGCTGCTCGACGAGCCGGCCGCCGGGCTCAACCACACCGAGATCGACGCGCTGGGTGCGCTCGTCTCCCGGCTGCGCGACGCGGGCATGACGGTGCTGTTCATCGAGCACCACATGGACCTGGTGATGCGGTTGTCCGATCGGGTCACCGTTCTCGACTACGGCCGCGTGCTCGCCGAGGGGACCCCGGCAGAGGTGCAGAGCGACGCGGCCGTGGTCGAGGCCTACCTGGGCACCGCCGCGAGCCCCACACCGCGCCCGGAGCGCGGCGCCGCGGAGCACCAGACGAAGGAGATCATCGATGCTCACGGTTGAGGGCCTGGCCACGGGCTACGGCGGTGCGCGAGTGGTCCACGACGTGACGCTGCACGTCGACGAGGGCGAGGTCGTCGCCCTCGTCGGCAGCAACGGCGCCGGCAAGACCACCACGCTCAACACGCTCGCCGGCCTCCACCGGGGCAGCGGCACCCGGCGGCGGGGGCGGGTCGTCTTCGACGGTCACGACGTGTCGGGCATGCCCGCCGCCCGGTTGATGCGCCGGGGGATGGTTCTCGTGCCCGAGCGGCGCCAGGTCTGGCCCGAGCATTCCGTGGGGGACAACCTGCTCCTGGGCGCGTTCAGCCGCCGGCGGGACAAGACGTTCGTGGGCGAGCGGCTCGACCACTGCTACACGGTGTTCCCTGTCCTCGCCGACCGCCGACGCCAGCCTGCGGGGACGCTGTCGGGCGGCGAGCAGCAGATGCTGGCGATCGCCCGGGCGCTGATGACGGCGCCGCGGCTGCTCATGCTCGACGAGCCCTCGGTGGGCCTCGCGCCGCTGATCGTCGAGCGCATCTTCGAGGTGGTCGCCCAGCTCCGCGACGATGGGCTGACGGTGCTCGTCGTCGAGCAGATGGTCGGCACGGCGCTCGGCGTGGCCGACCGCGGCTACGTCCTCGAGCGCGGCCGCACCGTGCTCGACGGCCGTGCCCGCGAGCTGCTGACCGACCCGGCCGTGCAGGCCGCGTACCTCGGCGTGCGGAGCGACACGCAGGCCATCGACGAGGAAGTCGCCGCGCGATGAGAGCGCTCGTGACCGGTGGCACCGGGTTCGTCGGGCGGGCGCTCGGCGCAGAGCTCGCGGCGCAGGGCGCGACCGTGACGCTCGCCGACGTGCGGACCGACGGGCGCCCACCGGAATTCGAGGCCACGGTCGCCCGCGCCGACCTGTCGTCGTGGGCCGAGACGATGCGGTTGGTGAAGCAGGCGCGCCCGGAGGTCGTCTTCCACACGGCGGCGTTGCTGTCGGCGGCGGCCGAGAACGTGCCCCTGGCGGCGTACCAGGCCAACACCGCGGGGGCGTTCAACGTCCTCGAGGCGGCGGTGCTCTTCGACGTGCCGAAGGTCGTGTTCCTGTCCAGCATCGCCAGCTACGGGCCCGGGGTCGCCGAGGTCGTCGACGAGGATGTCGCCCAGCGGCCGGTCACCATGTACGGCATCACCAAGGTCACGGGCGAGCTGCTCGGCGAGTACTACGCGCGGCGGTTCGGCGTCGACTTCCGGACCGGCCGCTATCCGTCGATCATCGGTCCCGGGCGGGGCGGGGGAGGGGCGTCGGCCTACTCGTCGGCGATGATCGAGGAGCCGGCGTGGGGGCGGCCGTATGCGGTGCCCGTGCCTCCCGGGACGGTGATGCCGCTGCTCTACATCGACGACGCGGTCCGTTCGCTCGTCGACCTCGCGGCGGCGCCGGCGTCGCAGCTCTCGCGCCGCACGTACGGGATCGGTGGGTTCTCGCCGACGGCCGACGAGATCGCCGCCGCCGTGCGCACCCAGGTCCCGGGCGCCCGCGTCGGCTTCGACCCCGATCCGGAGACCACCGCGATCGTGGAGAGCTGGCCGCAGGTCCTGTCCGGCGCCGCGGCCGGTGCGGACTGGGGTTGGAAGCCGCGCTACCTGCTCGACGACACGGTCCGCGACTTCGTCTCGCGGGTGCGGACAACCCGGGCATGATCTTTCACCGCCGGCTGAACGTCCGGCGGCGGGGGCGGTCGGGCAACTCGAACATCTTCGGCGTCCGCAGCTACGGCGCGTGAATCCGGCGGCGCAGGCCCGGTGAGGCGTGGCAGCCTGACCCGATGTCGCATCTGACCGCCGAGACCGACGGGCACGTGCGGGTGGTGCGGCTCGAGGCGCTTCGCCGCGGCCTCGTCTCGGAGGTCGTCCCCGCCGATCAGCTCGATGAACGGCTCCTGGAGTTCTGCCAAGCCGTCGCCGCCCAGGCGCCGCTCGGGGTGCGGCGCACGAAGCGCCTGGTCGCCAGAACGCCATTGGTCACCGACGTCGACGCGCGCATGACCGATGAGATCCGCAACGCGCTGGCAGGTCTCGGCAGCGAGGACGGGCAGGAGGCTGTGCAGGCGATCATCGAGAAGCGCAGGCCAGAGTTCCGCGGGCGTTGACGCAATGGATCGGATCGATCAGCAGCAGGCTGCGATCGACGAGTTCCTCGATCTGCTGCGCCACGAACGGCGAGGAGACACGTG
>Ga0126307_10002181_pt1 | contig 13172 bp, 11 predicted proteins | sample Plot28_FD_89955 | JGI IMG/M metagenome (GOLD analysis project Ga0126307, IMG submission 89955) | Serpentine soil microbial communities from UC McLaughlin Reserve, CA, USA - Plot28 | ecosystem: Environmental > Terrestrial > Soil > Grasslands | place: USA: UC McLaughlin Reserve, Lake County...
CGTCGGCGCTTTCGGCCGGGCGATGAACCGGATCTATGAGGTCCCCGAAGGCCGCCCGGTGTGGAAGCTTCGGCCGTTGCAGCTGGTGCTCACCCTGGCCGGCCTGATCATGGTGGCCGCGGTCGCATTCATGCTCGCCGTGAGCGGCCCCGTGGCCGAGGCGATCGGCAACGCGATCGGTCTCGGCGAAGTCGCGATGACATTGTGGAACGTCTTGCGCTGGCCGCTCATCCTGTTGATGGTGATCGTGGCCGTCGCCGTCCTGTATTACGCGACCCCCAACGTCCAGCAGCCGAAATTCCGGTGGATCAGCGTGGGTGCCGCGCTGGCAATCGTGGTCTGGATCCTCGCGTCCGTGGGGTTCGGCATCTACGTCGCCAACTTCGGCAGCTACAACAAAACGTACGGAGCTCTGGCCGGCGTGATCGTCTTCCTGCTGTGGCTGTGGATCACAAATCTCGCGTTGCTGTTCGGGGCCGAACTGGACGCTGAACTCGAGCGTGGACGGCAGCTGCAGACCGGTATCCCGGCCGAACGGGAACTCCAACTGCCGCCCCGCGACACCCGGGTGAGCGAGAAGTACGAAGCGGTTGTAGAGAAGGACGTCGAACGTGCTAGGCGACTGCGCCGTACGCGCGGCCGAAGTGACTAGCGCATACTCGCCTGCGTGACTCGACGGATCCACGTGATCGGCATCGGTGCCGGCGATCTGGACTATGTGACGGTGCAGGCCATCGGAGCGCTCAATGACACCCAGGTGTTCTTCGCGATGGACAAAGGTTCGCAGAAGGACGATCTCGTGGCGTTGCGTCGGCAGATCTGCGAGCGGTTCATCCGCGAGCCCGGCTACCGCTTCGTCGAACTGCGCGACCTGAACCGCGCCAAAGACGGCGATTACCGGCAGGCCGTCGCCGATTGGCACGCGGCGCGGGCGCGGGTGTGGGCCGAAGCCATCGAATCCGAGCTGGCGCCCGACGGCGTCGGCGCGTTCCTGGCATGGGGCGACCCATCGCTGTACGACAGCACACTGCGAATCCTTGACACCGTCGCCGCCCACGTGGACATCGACTACGACGTCATCCCCGGCATCACCGCGATCCAGGCGCTTACGGCGCGACATCGCATCCCACTCAACGACATTGGCGAACCCGTACTCATCACCACCGGCAGGCAGCTGCGCGACAATGGTCTAGTCGGTAGCGCTGTGGTGATGCTCGACGGCGACTGTTCATTCCATGCCTGCCCGCCCCAGACTCGAATCTGGTGGGGCGCTTACCTCGGCACCTCCGACGAGATGTTGGTGTCCGGCACCGTCGGGGAGGTGGGCGCCAAGATCGCCGAGCTGCGCGCCGAGGCACGCGCGCGGCACGGCTGGATCATGGACACCTACCTATTGCGTTCGGCGACGTCGCTAGCGGGTTGATTGCTCGCACCTGGTGCCTGTGATCAACCCGTTAAAGCCCGCAAGGCTCGCGGCCAATCCGGCACCGACCGTGGCAAGATCACAGCATGGGGTCGTTCCTCGTGCGGGCCGCGCTGACCGCGGTTGCATTATGGGTGGTCACCCTGATCGTTCCCGGCATCGACTTCACCGGCGGCGACACCACGCTGGCGAGGATCGGCATCATCTTCGTCGTCGCGGTCATCTTCGGCCTGGTCAACGCGATCATCAAGCCGATCGTGCAGATCATCTCGATTCCGCTGTACATCGTCACGCTCGGTCTGATCCACATCGTGATCAATGCGTTGATGTTGTGGATCACCTCGTGGATCACCGAGCACACCACCCATTGGGGTCTGTACATCGAGGATTTCTGGTGGACGGCGATCTGGGCGGCGATCGTGCTGTCGATTGTGAGCTGGCTGCTGTCGTTGATCGCCGGCGACCGCGTGCGGGATTGATCGGCACACTGGACTCATGCCGGAATTACCTGAGGTCGAGGCGCTGGCCGATCATCTGCGCCGTCACGCCGTCGGGCTGACGATCGGGCGGGTCGACGTGTCGGCGCTGTCGGTGCTCAAGACGTTCGACCCGCCGATCCACGCGTTGCACGGGCAGACCGTCACCGGCGCCAACCGGTGGGCCAAGTACCTCGGCCTACAGGTGGGCGACCTGCACCTCATCACGCACCTGTCGCGGGCGGGCTGGCTGCGATGGTCGGACAAGCTGGCCGCGGCGCCGCTGAAGCCCGGCAAAGGTCCGATCGCGATGCGCGTTCATCTCGGAAGACCGGGGGAGGCACCGGGTTTCGACCTGACTGAGGCCGGCACCCAGAAGCGGTTGGCGGTGTGGCTGGTCGACGATCCGGCCAAGGTGCCGGGCATCGCGGCGTTGGGTCCGGACGCGCTGTCGTTGAGCCCGGAGGACCTCGCGGGCGTGCTGTCCGGACAGAGCGGCTGGATCAAGACAGTCATCACCGACCAGAAGGTGATCGCGGGCATCGGCAACGCCTACAGCGACGAGATCCTGCATGTCGCCAAGCTTTCGCCGTTCGCCACTGCGGGCAAGCTGACCGACGCGCAATTGGCAGCGCTGCACGACGCGTTGATCTCGGTGCTGACCGACGCCGTGGAGCGTTCTGTCGGCCAGGGCGCCGCGACGCTGAAGGGGGAGAAGCGCTCGGGGCTGCGGGTGCATGCCCGCACCGGTCTGCCATGCCCGGTGTGCGGCGACACCGTGCGCGAGGTGTCGTTCGCAGACAAGTCGTTCCAGTACTGCCCGACCTGTCAGACCCGCGGCAAGGTGCTGGCCGACCGTCGGCTGTCGCGACTGCTCAAGTGATAGTCGGTTCGATCGCCCCAATATGGGCAGATAGGGAGTAGCGTCTGAACCGTGACGGCATCGCGCCGTGCGTCGAGTCATAACGTCCGCCAACATTCTGTTCTTGGGCCGGGCACCGCGCTTCACCTGAGCGGAAGTGTGCCGCCATGGACGATTTCGAGTTTGCCGATCTGCTCGCCCACACGATGTCCGGTCTGATCGAACGGGTAACGCATCCCAGCGCCGACATCAACGCCACGCTTTACGGCGTGACGACCGCAGCGGTGGAACTGATCGACGGCGTCGACTCCGCTGACGTCTTGATGATTACCGATCCCGATCATTATCAGTCCGTGGCCGCAACATCTCCGCTGCCATCGAAATTGGATGCCTTTCAACAAGAGTCTCAAGACGGGCCATGTGTCGTCGCCGCCGACGGCGATCCGGTTGTTCGATGTGACGACCTACGCACGGATGGACGCTGGCCGTATTTCGCCAAATCGGCGGTGTCCGTGGGTGTTCACAGTGTCATGTCCTATCAGCTGTACACGCATGGAACCGGGAGGGGCGCCTTGAATCTGTTCGGATTGCGCCCCGCCGTCTTCGGCAATGAAGACGAAGCGCTGGGGGCAATGCTGGCGACGCATGCTGCGCTTGCGCTGATGGCGCAAACCAGGGAGCGTCAGTTCCGGTCTGCACTCGCCAGCAGAGACCTCATCGGTCAAGCCAAAGGCATGATCATGGAGCGGTTCCAGGTTGACTCCGTCCGCGCGTTCCAGCTGTTGACTGCGATGTCGCAGAACTCCAACACACGTGTCGCTGAGGTGGCAGCCGAGATCGTCGAACGTGGACCAGACTTACGGCTCCAGTGAGCGGCTCCCTCGTTAGCCTGCACCGCCGACAAGTCGTTCCAGCTCTGCCCGACCTGTCAGAGCGCCGGTCCACTAACTGACGGCGGGTCCTGAGACTGACGATCCTTGCAGCCGGCCGAGAAATTCGTGGCAGACCTTCGCTCGTTCTGCGTCCTGAGCCATCACTTCCTCGAAGAACGATGCGACGTCATCCATGCCGGCGTTCTTCGCGTCGCGCACATACTGTCCGTAATCGTGACCTGCCTTCAGCGAGTGGTACTGGACGGAGATGAGATCGAATGTCACGTCATCGAAACCGGTTTGTCCTGCTGGCATCTGTCTCTCCTCGTGTCGTTGGGTGTGAGCGGTGCCTACCCGCTAACGAGCGCTGCAAACTGGTTACGCTTCACGGGTGACTCGGCAGAAGATCCTGATCACCGGCGCTTCGTCGGGCCTGGGTGCGGGCATGGCCCGCGCTTTCGCTGCGAAGGGCCGTGACCTGGCGCTGTGCGCGCGCCGCACCGACCGGCTCGACGAGCTGAAGGCCGACCTCCTCGAACGTCATCCCGGCATCACCGTCGCGGTCGCCGCGCTGGACGTCAACGACCACGAACAGGTGCCCAAGGTGTTCGCCGAGCTCTTCGACGAACTCGGTGGCATCGACCGGATCATCGTCAACGCCGGCATCGGCAAGGGCGCGCCGCTGGGCTCGGGCAAGCTGTGGGCCAACAAGGCCACCATCGAGACGAATCTCGTTGCGGCACTGGTGCAGATCGAGACTGCCGTCGAGATGTTCAAGACTGCCGGCGGCGGGCATCTGGTGCTGATCTCGTCGGTGCTTGCGAACAAGGGGGTGCCCGGCGTGCGGGCCGCGTACGCCGCGAGCAAGGCCGGCGTGTCGTCGCTGGGCGAATCGCTGCGCGCCGAATACGCCAAGGGCCCGATCAAGGTGACGGTGATCGAGCCCGGCTACATCGAATCGGAGATGACCGCCAAGGCTGACACGACGACGCTGATGGTCGACAACGAGACCGGCACCAAGGCGATGGTCGACGCTATCGAACGCGAACCGGGCCGGGCGGCGGTGCCGACGTGGCCATGGGCGCCACTGGTGCAGGTGCTGCGGCTGCTGCCACCACAGCTGGCTGCCAAATTCGCCTAGGCCGTAGTTAAGGCACGGTCGGGTGACGGGCAGTTAGCCGCGCTAGGGGTTTAGCCGTGCGGCGATCGTGGTAGCCGAACTACATGATCGTGCAACTATCGAAGATGACGCCCGCATTGTTCGTGGGTGCCGCGGCAGCTGCGATTTCACTGGCTCCGGCCGCGACGGCCGAGCCACCCCCACCTCCGCCGTGCCTCAATTGGGACGGCACGCCGTGCGCGAGCACCGGCAACATCACCGATGACGGCGCGGCCGTGAACGTGCCGAACGGTCCGGTGGGCAGCGCCGACGGCGGCGGTGCCCAAGGCGTGATACCCAATGGCCCGGGCGGAACGGCCGACTGGGGTGGCGCGACCGGATCGCTCGCACCGAACGGACCCGGCGGCTCGGCCGGTCCGGGTGGCGCGAGCGGATGCCTCCCGAACATCGGCTGCATCAACATCCCGGCTCCGTAACACCTAAGCCGAGCGGCCGCGCTCGGTCCGATAACGGCGCACCAACGCGTCGGTAGAGGAGTCCGTCTGCTTGGCGGGCGACGCGTCGCTGGTGATCACCGGCAAGAGGGCCTTCGCCTGGGTCTTGCCCAGTTCGACACCCCATTGGTCGAAGGAGTCGATACCCCATATGACGCCCTCGGTGAACACCTGATGCTCGTAGAGGGCGATCAGTTGTCCGACCACCGACGGCGTCAGCTTGGTGCCCAGGATTGATGTCGTCGGCCGGTTGCCCGGCATCACCTTGTGCGGCACCACTTCTGGCGGCGTGTCCTCGGCGGCGATCTCCTCGGCGGTCTTGCCGAACGCCAGCACCTGAGTCTGGGCGAAGAAGTTGCTCATCAGCAGGTCATGCATGCTGCCCGTGCCGTCGGCTGTGGCCAGGTCGTCGGTCGGCTGGGAGAACCCGATGAAATCCGCGGGCACCAGCCGCGTGCCCTGGTGTAACAGTTGATAGAACGCGTGCTGACCGTTGGTTCCCGGCTCGCCCCAAAAGATTTCGCCGGTGCTGGTGGCCACCGGTGTGCCATCCGCGCGCACCGACTTTCCGTTGGACTCCATCGTCAGCTGCTGCAAATACGCGGCGAACCGGGACATGTCGTTGGAGTAGGGCAGCACCGCGCGCGATTGGGCGCCGAAGAAGTTGTTGTACCACAAGCCAATTAGGCCGAGCAGTGCCGGTGCATTGGCCTCCAGTGGCGCGGTGCGGAAGTGCTCGTCGACCAGGTGGAAGCCCGCCAGGAAGTCGGCGAAGCGCTCGCGCCCGATCGCAGCCATCACGCTCAACCCGATCGCGCTGTCCACCGAATACCGGCCGCCGACCCAGTCCCAGAAGCCGAACATGTTGTCGGTGTTGATGCCGAAGTCGTCCACCAGCTTCTTGTTCGTCGACACCGCGACGAAATGCTTTGACACCGCGGCGTCACCCAGCACGTCGGTCAGCCAGCGGCGCGCTGCGGTCGCGTTGGTCAGCGTCTCCAGCGTCGAGAACGTCTTCGATGCGACGATGAAAAGGGTTGTGGCGGGCTCCAGTCCATCCAGCTTGGCCACCAGGTCGGCCGGGTCGACGTTGGAGACGAACCGCGCCGAGATGCCTGCGTCGGCGTAGTGGCGCAGCGCGTCGTACACCATCACCGGGCCAAGATCCGAGCCACCGATGCCGATGTTGACGACGGTCTTGATGCGCTCTCCGGTTGCGCCGGTCCATTCGCCGCTGCGCAGCCGGTCGGTGAAGTCGCCCATCTTGTCCAATACCTCGTGCACGTCCTCGACGAGGTTCTGTCCGTCGACGACCAACTCGGCGCCGCGCGGAAGCCGCAGCGCGGTGTGCAGTACGGCCCGATTCTCGGATGTGTTGATGTGCACGCCGGAGAACATCGCGTCGCGCTGTTGCTCGAGGCGCGCGGTGCGGGCCAGGTCGATCAGCAGTTGTAGGGTCTCGCGGGTGACCCGGTGCTTGCTGTAGTCGATGTAGAGATCGCCGACCCTCAGCGCCAACTGCGTGCCCCGCTCGGCGTCTTCGGCGAAGAATTCGCGGAGGTGCTTTTCGCCGATCGCGTCGTGATGTTTCTGCAGGGCCAGCCACGCGGGAGTAGTGGCGATATCGGAAATCTGCGAGGTCTCGGCAGTCATGTGGACGACGATAGTGCGGCCAAATGACCAAAGGTGTAAGAGGGAGTTATGGACACCACCACACTGCTGAAGTCAGTACCCACCGGTCTGTGGATCGGTGGCGAGGAACGCGAAGGCAAGTCGACTTTCAACGTTCTCGACCCATCCGACGATTCGGTCTTGACCGCAGTCGCCGACGCGACGGCCGAGGATGCCATAGCCGCGCTCGACGCCGCGTGCGGCGTGCAGGAGGAGTGGGCAGCCACCCCACCACGTGAACGCGGCGAGGTGCTGCGCGCGGTGTTCGAGAAGATCACCGAACGCGCCGACGACATCGCCACCCTGATGACCCTGGAGATGGGCAAGGTGCTGCCCGAGAGCATGGGCGAGGTCAAGTACGGCGGCGAGTTTTTCCGATGGTTCGCCGAGGAGGCGGTGCGCATCGCGGGCCGGTTCACCCCGAGCCCTGCGGGCACCGGCCGCGTCTTGGTGACCAAGCAGCCTGTCGGCCCGTGTTACGCGATCACGCCGTGGAACTTCCCGCTGGCGATGGGCACCCGCAAGATCGGCCCGGCGTTCGCGGCGGGCTGCACGATGATCGTCAAGCCGGCGCAGGAGACCCCGCTGACGATGCTGCTGCTGGCCAAGCTGATGGATGAGGCCGGGCTCCCCAAGGGTGTGCTGTCGGTGCTGCCGACGAGCAGTCCCGGACCGGTCACCGAGGCGCTCATCGACGACGGCCGGCTGCGAAAGCTGACGTTCACCGGCTCCACTGGCGTCGGGAAGTCCCTGGTCAAGCAATCCGCCGACAAGCTTCTACGGACATCGATGGAGCTCGGTGGGAACGCCCCGTTCGTGGTGTTCGACGACGCCGACGTGGACGCCGCGGTCGACGGCGCGATCCTGGCCAAGATGCGCAACGGCGGCGAGGCCTGTACCGCGGCCAACCGATTCCACGTCGCCAACTCGGTGCGCGAGGAGTTCACCGAGAAGCTGGTCAAGCGGATGAGCGAGTTCACCCTCGGCAAGGGCACCGACGAGTCGGCCACACTGGGCCCGCTGATCAACGCCAAGCAGGTCGCCACCGTCGAGGACCTCGTGTCCGACGCGGTGTCACGCGGCGCCATAGTGGCCGTCGGCGGCGTCGCACCCGGAGGCCCCGGCAACTTCTACCCGGCGACCGTACTGGCCGACGTGCCCGCCGACGCCCGCATCCTCAAAGAGGAGGTGTTCGGCCCCGTCGCGCCGATCACCGGCTTCGACACCGAGGAAGAGGGCGTCAAGGCGGCCAACGACACCGAATACGGACTGACGGCCTACATCTACACCCAGTCGCTGGACCGCGCACTGCGCGTCGCCGAGGGCATCCAGTCCGGCATGGTCGGCGTCAACCGCGGCGTCATCTCCGACCCCGCCGCGCCGTTCGGCGGTGTCAAGCAATCGGGCTTCGGCCGCGAGGGTGGCTTCGAAGGTATCGAGGAGTATCTCGACATCAAGTACATCGCTTTGACGAAATAGCCGCGCGTTTCGCGAATGGCCGAGCGGCTATCCCGTAGCCGTGATGTCACCGATTTCCCAACGCGGCGCAGTCACAATCATCGGTGCCGGGTTCGGTGGAATCTGCATGGGCATCAAGCTGCGGCGCGCGGGCATCCCCTTCACGATCTTGGAGAAGGGCGATCGAGTCGGCGGCGTCTGGCGCGACAACACCTATCCCGGCGCCGCCTGCGACATCCCGTCGCATCTGTACTCGTTTTCGTTCGAGCCGAGCCACGACTGGTCCCGCAAGTACGGCACGCAACCCGAGATTCAGAGCTACCTGGACCACTGCGCGCAGAAATACGGTGTGACACAACATATCCGGTTCGGCCAAGAGGTCAAGGACGCGGAATTCGATGCAACCGAAGGGCGATGGACCGTCGTCCTGGCGGGTGGCGAGAAAGTGGTCTCGCCGTTCCTGGTCGCTGCGACAGGGCAATTGAGCCTGCCTGCCGACCCGACCTTCGGAGGCCTCGACTCGTTCAGCGGCAAAGTCTTTCACTCCGCGCGCTGGGACCACGACTACGACCTACGTGGCAAACGGGTGGCGGTGATCGGGACGGGCGCTTCGGCGATTCAGTTCGTCCCCCAGATCGCACCGCGGGCTACACGACTGCACATCTTCCAACGGTCGGCGCCCTACGTCCTGCCCAAACCCGACCGGCCCTACAGCCGCCTCGAGAAGTACCTCTACCGGCACTTTCCGGCCATTCTGGCCGCTAGCCGCACGCGCCAGTACGTCTATCACGAAGCGCGGGTCCTGCCGCTGACCAAGGGCGTCGGCGTCAAGGCGGTCGAGAAGGCATGGGAGCGCTACTTCCACTCGCAGATCACCGACGAGCATCTGCGCGCGACGCTGCGACCGGACTACCCGATCGGCTGCAAGCGGGTCCTGATCTCCAACGACTGGTATCCCGCGTTGAACCGGAGCAACGTCGAGGTGATCCCTGCCGGGTTCGGTGAGGTCAAGACCGACAGCGTGATGGCCGTCGACCGATCCGAGCGTTCGGTGGACGCGATCATCTTCGGCACCGGTTTCTCCACAACGGAATTCCTCGCTCCGATGACCATCACCGGAGTCGACGGTCAAGAGCTGCACGACGTGTGGCGGCAACGCGGAGGCGCCGAAGCCTTCAAGGGCGTGGCTATGCTGGGCTTTCCCAACATGTTCGTGCTGTACGGGCCGAACACCAACCTGGGGCACAACTCGATCGTGTACATGCTCGAGAGCCAGGCCGACTACGTGTTGGAGGCGCTGCGCCATGCGGCCAGTCATGGTGCCAAGTGGCTCGACGTGCGCCAGGAGGCGCACAGGGAGTTCAACGACGAGCTTCAGGACCGGCTGAAGAAAACGGTGTGGCAGGCGGGTTGTGACAGCTGGTATGTGACCGAGGCCGGCAAGAACACCAACAATTGGCCGAGCTTCACGTTCGACTACCGACGCCAGACGCGGTTCTTCGATCCGGTGCATTACGTCACCGACGCACCGTCCGCAGCCGAGCCGGTCTTAGTGGGAGGAACGCAGTCATGACCTCAGTGCAAGCCGGTGCGCGTCCGGCCGATACCGCCAGGATCGCCGCCAAACTCGAGGAGCTGTCCCGGCGGATCCAAGGCACCGACCCTGGAGGTGACCGGGAGATCACCAATGCGATGACCGGTCAGCCGCTGGGACGGGTCCCTCACTGCTCGCGCGCCGACGTAGTCGCCGCCGCGCAGCGCGCCCGGGCGGTACAGAAGGCGTGGGCGGACCGGCCGGTCGCGGAACGCGCGGAAGTGATGATGCGGTTCCACGATCTGGTGCTCGAGCACCAGGAAGAAATCCTCGACATCATCCAGCTGGAGAACGGCAAAGCCCGTCGGCACGCGTTCGAGGAAGTCATCGATGTCTGCCTCACGGCCCGCTACTACGCCAACACCGCCGCCGAATACCTGCGTCCCAAGCAACGCCAGGGCGTTCAACTGGCCTTGACCTCCGTCACCGAAATCCATCACCCCAAGGGCCTGGTTGGCGTCATCTCGCCGTGGAACTACCCGTTGACGCTGGGCATCAGCGACGCGCTGCCCGCAATCCTGGCCGGCAACGCCATCCTCGCGAAACCAGATGACCGCACGCCGTTTTCGGCGCTGTGGGCGGTGGACATGCTGGAGAAGGCCGGCATGCCCGAGGGTCTCGTGCAACAGGTGACGGGACCCGGTTCGGAGCTCGGCACGCCGATCATCGAGCAATCCGATTTTCTGATGTTCACCGGGTCCACCGCTGTGGGACGCAGCGTCGCGCAGCAGTCCGCGGAGCGGCTGATCGACTACTCCATGGAACTGGGCGGCAAGAACGCGCTGCTGGTGCTCGACGACGCCGACGTGAAGAAGGCCGCCCGGGGCGCGATGCGGGCGGCGTTCTCCAATGCCGGCCAGTTGTGCATCTCGATCGAGCGGATCTATGTGCCCAGGACGCTGTGGGACGCATTCGTCGAGCGTTTCGTCGCTGCGACACAAGCGATGAAATTGTCTGGCGCACTGGACTATTCAGCGGATATGGGTTCGCTGATCAATGAGAAGCAACTCGAGACGGTCACGCATCATGTCAGCGACGCGGTGGAAAAGGGCGCCACCGTTCTGGCAGGCGGCAAGGCGCGACCGGACATCGGCCCGTACTTTTACGAGCCGACCATACTTTCGGGCGTGCGAGAGGGCATGGCAGCGTACGCCGACGAGACGTTCGGGCCGGTCGTGTCGCTCTACCCGGTGGAGACCGAAAACGAGGCCATCGCCAAGGCCAACGACAGCGATTTCGGTTTGAACTTCAGCGTGTGGACATCGGATCCGAAGCGAGGCGCGCGGGTGGCGGCGCGTCTGCAGGCGGGCACCGTGAATGTCAACGAAGGCTACGCCGCGGCATGGGCGTCGGTCGACGCACCGATGGGCGGCATGAAGGATTCTGGCGTGGGACGTCGGCACGGCGAACACGGCATCCTCAAGTACACCGAATCGCAGACGATAGCCACGGAGCGATTGCTACCGGTCGGCGCGCCGCACTGGGTGCGCGCCGACCGCTACGCGCGGGTGATGACGCGCGGTCTGAAGCTGTTGAAGCGGCTGCCCGGCGTGAAGTAGATCCGGCCAGGCGCGCCTTCCCGGATTCGGCGCTGCGGGGCCCCTAAACTTCGCGCAGTGCGCCAGGTCCGTGTTGCCCCGCGCCGGCATGGCGGTGGGTCCAAGGGAATTCCTGCGCTGGACGGCATCCGCGCCATCGCGGTCGCGCTTGTGCTGGCCGAGCACGGCGGCCTACCCGGCGTTCCCGGCGGGTTCCTCGGTGTCGACGTCTTCTTCGTGCTCAGCGGCTTCCTGATCACCTCGCTGCTGCTCGACGAATTGGCGCGCCGCGGGCGGATTGCCTTGGCAGACTTCTGGATCCGGCGTGCGCGCCGGCTGCTGCCCGCGCTGATCATCATGGTGCTTGCGGTTGTCGCGGCGCGCTCGTTTTTCCCGCCGGATGCCGTCGGAACGCTGCGCGACGACGCCGTCGCCGCCTTCTTCTGGGTGGCCAATTGGGCGTTCGTCGCGCAGCAGACCGACTACTTCTCGCAAGGCAGCCCGCCGTCGCCGCTTCAGCACACGTGGTCGCTGGGTGTCGAGGAGCAGTACTACCTGTTGTGGCCGCTGCTGGTGATCGCTGTCGCGGCGGTGCTTGGGGCCCGCGCTCGATGGGGCGTGTTCGCCCTCGCGGCGGTGGGCGCCGCCGGCTCGGCCGTCGCCGCGATCCTGATGGCGTCCGACGCAACGGTGAACCGGGTTTACTTCGGCACCGACACGCGGGTGCAGGCCCTGCTGGTGGGCGCTGCCGCGGCCGCGCTGCTGGTGCGCGACTGGTCGGTGCTGACGGCGGGCGGCACGTTGATCCGCACGCGGTGGCGGCGGTGGGCCGCGGCGGTCATATCGATCGTCGGCCTGGTTGGTTTGGCGGCGCTGGCGCACTATGCGACGGGCAGCGCCCGCGAGTTTCGCGCCGGACTGCTGGTCGTGGTGGCCGTGGCGGCGGTTCTCGTCGTCGCTCCGGTGGCGCTGGATCAGAGCTCGCCCGTCGCACGCCTCCTGGCGTGGCGGCCGCTGGTGGGGCTGGGCGCGATCTCCTATGGCGTGTACTTGTGGCACTGGCCGATCTTCTTGGCGCTCAACGGGGAACGCACGGGCTGGACCGGCTGGCCGCTGTTCGCGGTGCGGTGCGCGGCGACTGTCGCGCTGGCCACGGCGTCGTGGTGGCTGCTGGAGCAGCCCATCCGCCGGTGGCGGCCGGTGATCGTCCCGATGCTGCCGTTGGCGGGTGCGACGGCCGCGACGGCGGCGGCGGTGACGATGCTGGTGTTGCCCGTCGGCGCCAAGCCCGTCGAACCGCCCCTGGGTCCCGACATCGACTCCGCTGCGCTGGTCTCACCCGAGGTGCCGGTGGAGGTGAAGTCGCCGTCGGGACAGCTGGCCCCGGGGACTAAGCGCGTCGCGGTGTTCGGCGACTCGATGGCGTGGACGTTGATGCGGTACCTGCTGCCCACGCCGGGGCTGAACTTCACCAACTACACGACGATCGGGTGCGGAGTGGCCCGTGGCGGGCCCTATCGGTACGCCGGCGAGACGCTCAACCAGAAGCCCGAATGCGACGACTGGCCGAGCCGGTGGTCGCAGCGGATCAACCATGACCGGCCTGATGTCGTGTTGCTGATCGTCGGCCGGTGGGAGGTCGTCGACCGGGTCAACGAGGGGGA
>Ga0126307_10002182_pt1 | contig 13172 bp, 10 predicted proteins | sample Plot28_FD_89955 | JGI IMG/M metagenome (GOLD analysis project Ga0126307, IMG submission 89955) | Serpentine soil microbial communities from UC McLaughlin Reserve, CA, USA - Plot28 | ecosystem: Environmental > Terrestrial > Soil > Grasslands | place: USA: UC McLaughlin Reserve, Lake County...
GCGACCTGCGGCTGATGTACGAGAACGACCTGCGCTTCCTGGAGCAATTCGGATGAGGCTGCCGCTGCTCTGGCTGCACGACTACTGCGACCCCGGCCTGGAGCCGTTCGACCTCGCCACGCGCCTGGCGCTGACCGGGACGGAGGTCGACCGGATCCACACCCATGGCGTCACGTCGTTGGAGCACTTCGTCGTCGGAAAGGTGCTGAGCGCCGAACGCCATCCGGACGCCGACCGGCTGACCGTCTGCATCGTCGAGACCGGCGCGGGCGAGCCGTCGCAGATCGTCTGCGGCGCCCCGAACGTCGCGGCCGGCCAGACGGTGGCGGTCGCGCGCCCGGGCGCCGTGCTGCCCGACGGCACGCGGTTGAGGCGCGCCCGGCTGCGCGGCCAGGAGTCCGACGGCATGATCCTCGCCGAGGACGAGCTCGCGATCGGCGTCGAGCACGACGGGATCATGGTGCTCGACGACGCGCTCGCGGCCGGCACGCCGCTGACCGACGTGCTGCCGATTGCCACCGACGTGCTGGAGCTGGAGATCACGCCGAACCGGCCGGACTGCCTCGGCGTCTACGGCGTCGCGCGCGAGGTCCACGCCGCGACCGGCGCGCCGCTCGCGCCGCCGCCGTGGAGCCAGGACGAGCATCCTGGCGGCGACTCGATCCCGGGCTTCTCGGTCGCGGTCGAGGCACCGGACCTGTGCCCGCGCTTCACCGCCCGGCTGTTCGAGGACGTCGAGCTCGGCCCGTCGCCGCCGTGGCTGAAGGCGCGCCTGATGGCCGCGGGCCAACGGCCGATCAACAACGTGGTCGACATCACCAACTTCGTGATGCTGTTGACCGCTCAGCCGATGCACGCGTTCGATGCCGACCTCGTCGCCGGCGGGACGCTGGTCGTGCGGCGCGCGGGGGCAGGGGAGACGATGACCACGCTCGACGACGTGCAGCGGACGCTGGACGCCGACGTCTGCGTGATCGAGGACGCGGACGGTCCGACGTCGATCGCCGGCGTGATGGGGGGCGCGCGCTCCGAGGTGCGCGACGGCACGACGCGCGTGCTGATGGAGGCGGCGACGTGGAACGGCCCGAACATCCAGCGCACGTCGACGCGGCTCGGCCTGCGCACCGAGGCGTCGGGGCGGTTCGAGAAGCAGCTGCAGCCCGAGCAGGGGCTCGAGGGGCAGGCCGTCGCGACGAAGCTGATGATCGAGCTGTGCGGCGCGCGGCCGGTCGGCGGCACGATCGATCGACGATCGACTGCGTCGACCGGCGGACCTGGGCCGGAGGCCGTCACGCTGCGCCTGCGCGACGCGCGCACCGAGCGGCTGCTGGGCGCGCCGGTGCCGCGCGCCGACGCCGCCCGGCTCCTCTCGGCGCTCGGCTTCGGCGTCGCCGACGCCGCCGACGGGCTCGACGTGACGGTGCCGTCGTGGCGGCGCGACGACGTGCAGCGCGAGGCCGACCTGATCGAGGAGGTCGCGCGGCTCTGGGGGCTCGACCGCTTCCCGGCCACGCTGCCGTCGCGCCGCGGGGCGGTCGGGCGGCTCGCGCCGGAGCAGCGGCTGCGCCGCCGCGCCGAGGACGCGCTCGTCGGCGCAGGGCTGTCCGAGGCCGTCGGCTGGAGCTTCTCCTCGCCCGAGGTGGCGCGCCGGCTCGGGCTGCCGCGCGCCGCCGTCGCGCTCGAGAACCCGATGTCCGAGGACCACTCGGTCATGCGCACGACGCTGCTCGGCTCGCTGCTGGACTCGCTGCGCCGCAACCGCTCGCGCGGGTTCGAGGACGTGCGGCTGTTCGAGTACGGGGCGGTCTATCACCCGCGTGACGCCCGGCCGGACTCGGGCGAGCCCGAAGAGACCGGCAACCCGTGGTATCCGGTTCCGAACCCGGAGCTGCCGATCGAGCGCGTCCACGTCGGCGCGCTGATGACCGGTCGCGTGCGGCCGGCGAGCTGGGGCGAGCCGGAGCCGCCGCGCGCGGACTACTTCGCCGCCAAGGCCGTGCTCGAGGCGCTGATGCGGGCGCTGCGCGTGGACTTCCGCGTCGAGCCGGGCGGCGAGGAGCCGTTCCTGCACCCGCGCCGCCGCGCCGCCGTGCTCGTGGGCGACTCCCGGCACGCCGGCTGGCTCGGCGACCTGCACCCGTCGATCGCCGCGGAGTGGGACCTCGACGGCGTCGCCGGCTTCGAGCTCGACTTCGCCCGGCTCGCGGCGGCCGCGACGACCGTGCCGCGCTACGAGGACCTGACGTCGTTCCCCGCGGTCCGGCAGGACATCGCGGTCGTGGTCGGCGATGACGTGCCGGCCGCGCGCGTGCTCGCGACGATCCGCTCCGCCGGCGGGCCGCTGCTGCGCAGCGCCGAGGTGTTCGATGTCTATCGCGGCGCGCAGGTCGGCGACGGCCGCGCCTCGCTCGCGATCCGGCTGGAGTTCCGCGCCGCCGATCGCACGCTGACCGACGAGGAGGTTGCGCAGCGGCGCGAGCAGATCGTCGCAGCGCTGCGCGAGCAGGTCGGAGGCGAGCTCCGTGCCTAGGATCGCCGTGCTCGGCGCCAGCGGCTACGCCGGGGCCGTCGCGGCGATGCTCGTCCACCGGCACCCGTTCTTCGAGCTCGCGCACGTGACCGCGCGGTCGGAGGCCGGCGCGCGGCTGGACGACGTCCACCCGCGCACGCGCGTGCCGATGCAGCTCGAGGCGTGGGATCCGGACGCGCAGTCCGACGTCGACGCGGCGCTCGTCTGCTGGCCGCACGGCGTCGCGGCGCCCGCCGTCGCCGCATTGCGCGAGCGCGGCGTGCGCGTGGTCGACCTGTCGGCCGACTTCCGGCTGCGCGACCGCGGCATCTACGCCGACTGGTACGGCGAGCACGGCGCGCCAGAGCTGTTCGGCCAAGCCGTCTACGGCCTCCCGGAGCTGCACCGCGAGCGGATCGGCGGCGCCGACCTAGTCGCCAACCCCGGCTGCTACCCGACCGCGGCGCTGCTCGCGCTCGCGCCGCTCGCCCGCGCCGGGCTGATCGGCGACGTCGTGGTCGACGCCAAGTCGGGCGTCTCGGGCGCGGGGCGGGAGCCGACCGCGAGCACGCACTTCATCGCGGCGGACGAGAACATGACGCCGTACAAGGTCGACCGCCACCGCCACACGCCGGAGATCGAGCAGGAGCTCGCCGGCCAGGGCGCAGGCGTGACGATCACGTTCACGCCGCACCTCGTCCCGCTCGCGCAGGGCGAGCTCGTGTCGTGCTACGTCACGCCCGCGCGCGAGCACTCGGACGGCGAGGTGCGTGCGCTCTACGACGACGCGTACGCGCGCGAGCCGTGGGTCGAGCTGCGGCCGGGGGCGCCCGGCGTGCTGGACGTGCGCGACACCAACTACTGCCGCCTGTCGGTCCACTGCGACGGCCGCACCGGCCGGATCCTCGTGTTCGCGGCGATCGACAACCTGTGGAAGGGCGCCGCCTCGCAGGCCGTGCAGAACCTCGACGCGATGTTCGGCCGCGACGAGCGCGAGGGACTGGCGTGACGCGCACGGCGGCGTTCTCCTCGCGCTGGCTCGAGGCCCCGCCGCACGTGACCGAGCGAGCCGGCGGCGGGCTCGCCGGCGGCTTCCGCGCGGCCGGCGTCGCCGCCGGCATCAAGCCGTCGGGCGATCCCGACCTCGCGCTGCTGATCTGCTCGGCGCCCGACGCCGTCAGCGCCGCCCGCTTCACGCGCTCCGGCGCGCCCGCTGCGCCGGTCCTGCTGTGCCGCGAGCGCTGCCGGCTCGAAGGGCTGCGGGCGGTCGTCGTGAACTCCGGCAACGCGAACGCGGCGACCGGCAACCGCGGGCTCGAGGACGCCGCCCGGATGCAGGGCGCGGCGGCGATGGCGGCCGGCGTCCACGAGGACCGCGTCGCGGTCGCGTCGACCGGCGTGATCGGCGTCCCGCTGCCGATGGACGGCGTGACGAAGGGCATCCTCGCCGCGCGCGAGCTGCTCGCGCCGGACGGCGACGCGGCGTTCTGGCGCGCGATCGCCACGACCGACGCGTTCGAGAAGCTGCTCGCGCTCGACGTCGCGCTGCCGTCGGGCACCGTGCGGATCAGCGCGCAGGCGAAGGGCGCGGGGATGATCCAGCCCGGCTTTGCGACGATGCTGTGCTTCGTCCAGACCGACGCCGCGCTGCAGCGCGAGACGGCGGAGCTGCTGCTCGGCGTGTGCGTGAAGCGCTCGTTCGAGCGCATCTCGGTCGACGGGCAGCTCTCGACGAACGACACCGCGCTGCTGATGGCGTCGGGCGCGAGCGGCGTGATCGTCGAGCCCGAGTCCGAGGACGAGCTGCGCTTCGGCGAGGCGCTCGACTACGCGCTGCGGCGGCTGGCGCTGTCGATCGTCCGCGACGGGGAGGGCGCGCAGCGCATCGGGCGCGTGCACGTCCACGGCGGCCACGACGCGACCGTCGAGCGCGTCGCCCGCGCGATTGCCAACTCCCCGCTCGTCAAGGCCGCGCTGAACGGCGGCGACCCGAACTGGGGCCGGATCGCCCAGGCCGTCGGCGCCGCGATCCCCGGCCCGGGGCCGCTCCCGTTCGACATCTGGATCGAGGGCGTGCCGGTGTGCGCGGCGGGCGTCGCGGTGCCGCACGACGAGGCGGCGCTGGCCGCCGCGGTCGCCGGCACGGAGGTCGAGTACGTCGTCGGCCTGCCGGGCGAGGGCGCCGAGACCGAGCTGTTCTTCTCCGACCTCTCGCACGAGTACGTCCGGGTCAACGCGGAGTACACGACCTGATGAGAGATGTGGGCACGCTGCTCGAGGCGCTCCCGTACATCCGGGAGTTCCACGGCAAGACGGTCGTGATCAAGTACGGCGGCGCGGCGATGGAGGACCCGGCGCTGCGCGAGGACTTCGCCCGCGACGTCGTGCTGCTCAAGTACGTCGGGATGAACCCGATCGTCGTGCACGGGGGCGGGCCGGAGATCACGCGCTACATGCAGCGGCTCGGCCTGCCGGTCGAGTTCGTCGGCGGCCTGCGCGTGTCGGACTCCGACACGGTCGAGGTGGCGAAGATGGTGCTGGTCGGCAAGGTCAACAAGGACATCGTCCTGCGCCTCGGCCGCCACGGGCAGCCGGCCGTCGGGCTGTGCGGCGACGACGGGCTGCTGTTCCGCGTCGCGACGATGGAGGGGCCCGAGGGCGAGGACATCGGCTACGTCGGCCGGATCGAGCGCGTCGACGCGGGCGTGATCCGCCACGTCGCGGAGGACTACATCCCCGTCATCGCCTCGGTCGGCGCCGACCGCCACGGCCGCTCGCACAACGTCAACGCCGACGAGGCGGCGGGCGCCGTCGCGCGCGCGCTCGGCGCCTACAAGGTCGTCTTCCTCACGGACGTCGCCGGCTGGCTGACCGAGCCGGCCGATCCCGCGTCGGTGATCTCCGAGACCACGGCCGACGAGGTCGAGGCGGCGCTGCCGTCGCTCGCCGGCGGGATGCGGCCGAAGCTCGCGGCGTGCCTGAACGCGATCCACGGCGGCGTCGGCTACGCGCACATCGTCGACGGCCGCCAGCCGCACTCGCTGCTGCTCGAGCTGTTCACGGACGCCGGCATCGGCACCAAGGTGCGGCCCGCGCGTTGAGCGGCGCGCTGATGAACAACTACGCCCGCTTCCCGGTCGAGTTCGTCCGGGGCGAGGGAGCGCGGCTGTGGGACTCCGAGGGCAACGAGTACCTCGACTTCCTCGCCGGGATCTCGGTCTGCAACGCCGGCCACTGCCATCCGCGCGTGGTGGCGGCGGTCGAGGCGCAGGCGCGCGCGCTGATGCACGTGTCGAACCTCTACTTCAACCGCCCGATGGTGGAGCTGGCGGAGCGGCTCACCGGCCGCTCGCTCGGCGGCCGCGTCTACTTCGCCAACTCCGGGGCGGAGGCGAACGAGGCCGCGCTCAAGCTGGTCCGCAAGGCGCGCCCGCGGGGTGAGATCGTCGTGTTGCACGGCGGCTTCCACGGGCGCACGTACGGGGCGCTCTCGGCGACGTTCCAGGAGTCCAAGCAGGCGCCGTTCGCGCCGCTCGTGCCCGGCTTCGTCGCGGTCCCGCGCGACCCTGCCGCGCTCGACGCCGCGGTGCACGACGGCACCGCCGCCGTGCTGCTGGAGCCGATCCAGGGTGAGACGGGCGTCAACGTGCTGTCGCCCGAGCTGCTCGCCGTAGCGCGCGCCGCGTGCGACCGCGTGGGCGCGGCGCTCCTGTTCGACGAGGTCCAGACCGGCATGGGCCGCACGGGGACGCTGTGGGCGTACGAGGCCACGGGCGTCGTGCCCGACGCGATCACGGTCGCCAAGGCGCTCGGTGGCGGGCTGCCGATCGGTGCGCTGATCAGCGGCGAGCGGCTCGCGGACGTGCTCGCGCCCGGCGACCACGGCTCGACGTTCGCGGGCGGCCCCGTGGTCGCGGCGGCGGCGCACGCGGCGCTCGACGTGCTCGACGACCCGGCGCTGCTGGCGCGCGTGCGCGAGCTCGGCACGCGGCTCGCCGAGTCGCTGCGCGAGCTGCCCGGCGTGGTCGCGGTGCGCGGCCGCGGGCTGATGATCGCCGCCGACGTCGACCGCTCCGCGCCCGACGTCGTGGCGCGCGCGCTGCACGAGCAGCGCCTCGTGATCAACGCGACTGGCCCGCAGACGCTGCGCTTCCTGCCGCCGCTCGTGATCGAGCAGCGGCACGTCGACGACGCGATCGGCCGCCTGGCGCCACTGGTCTCGTGAGCGTCAGCGGCTCACGCGCGTGACGACGCCCCGGCGGGCGTCGGCGGTCCACAGCGACGGACGCTCGCCGACCGCGAGCGCGGTCGGGAAGCCGCCGACCTCGACGACGTTCGTGATGCGCTGGGTCTTCGGATCGAGGCGGAGCACGCGCGCGCGCTCGGAGTCGAGCACGACGAGCGCGTCGGTCGTGACGGCCAGCGCGCTCGGCGCGCCGCCGACCCGGACGGACGCCTGCGGACGCCCGGTCCGCTCGGCGATGCGGGAGATGGTGCCGTCGCCGCGGTTGGCGACCCAGACGGAGCCAAAGCCGATCGCCACGTCCTGGGGATCGCGCCCGACCGGCACGCGCCGGCCGACGACGAGGTTCTCGCGCGGGTCGACGCGCGCCAGCGTCCCGTCGCCCGAGTTGACGACCCAGACGTCGTGCGCTCCGACCGCCAGCGCGGTCGGGAAGCGGCCGGTGCGGATCGGCGGGCCGAGCGCTCGGTCGGTCACGGGATCGACGCGCGTCACGGTGCCCCTGGAGCCGTTCGAGACCCAGACGGCGTCGGGGCCGACGGCCACGTCGACGGCGTCCGCGCCGACGGGGATGCTGTGCCGACTCGCCTCGCTGCCGAACAGCGGGTCGACCGAGGTGAGGCTGTTGCCGACCGCGCCGGCGAGCCAGATCGTAAGTCCGTCGGACGCGACGCGCAGCGCGCCCGAGCGCGCGCGATAGGAGCCGGCCCGCGCCGGATTCGCCCGGTCGTCGATCGCGACCAGCTCGTCGCTCCCCGCGCTCGGCACCCATGCCCGGCCCTGCGCGAACGCGATGTCGGTCGGCAGCGTGCCGACGCGAACCTCGTCCACGCGCACCGGCGGCGGAGGCGCCGCGTCGTCGCCGATCAGCAGGACGGCCGCCGCGGGGCCGAGCAGCAGCAAAGCGAGCAGCCCGCCGAGGAGAGCGCGGGCGCGGACGCCGCTCGGCAGCTGGGGCGAGAGCACGTGACCGGCGCGCGCCATCAGCGGTCGACGTCCTCGGTACCGGGAAGCCGTGTAGCGGGGACCGGCGCGTTGAGCTGGGCGTCGCCGCGGCGGTAGCCGCGATGGCGCGCCGCCTGGTAGCGGTGCAGAGCCTCCGAGCAGCCGTAGTGGTGGCGCCAGCCGACGTACTGGGCACGCCCGCCGGGGCGCAGCTCGCGCAGGCGCGCGCTGATCGTGCCCCACGGCAGGGCGGCGCGCACGGTGCGATGGCGGCGCTCGGCGACCAGCGCCAGGCCGGCCAGGCGCCCGTCGGCGCCGACGAGCGGCGCGCCGGACGCCGCGACGGGAAGCGCTCCCGCCGTGAGCGCGATCGCACCCTTCGGCCGCACTCCGCGCACCAGTCGCCGCACGCCGCCGCTGCCCACCGTTACGCGCTGGCTCACCAGCTCCGGGCCGCGCGACGGCAGGCCGCTGTGGCGGCGCACTGCCACGATCGGGCGTCCCCTCACCAGCGTCCCGTCGGCCGAGGGCTGGACCGCCACGAGCCCCGGCAGCCGCGGCTGGGTCTCGAGCACGGCGAGGTCGTCGCAGGCGTCGCGGGCGACGATGCGGCCGTGCAGCACAGCTATCCCGGTGGAGACCTTGACCGAGCGCGCGCCCCAGACCCCGTGCGCCGTCGTCGCGATGAGGCCGCGGTCGGAATCGACCACCACGCCGGCGCTCTCCACAGCGTCGCGCCCGATGCGCGCCGTGATCGCGACGACGCCGAGGTCCAGCCGCCCGGCGGGCGTGGTGGCTGCAGCCGGCGGCGTGGACCGCACGGCGTCGCTCGAGCCGCCGCAGCCCGCCGTCAAGAGGAGCACGACCGCCGCCGCCCAACGGCGACGTGCCATTGGTCCGGCGTATGGACGGATGGATCTTCTTGATTCCGGCACTTCGCTCGATGCTAGTGAGGAAAGCGGCCTATCCTGCTGTCGATTGCCAGAACGCTTACGCCGACCGCCGCGGCGCTCGGGGGCGCGGTAGCTTCGACACGACGGAATTATGCAGCTCAGAAGACCGGACTCCGGAGTGATAGTGCCAGTGCTCGTCTGCCTTGCCCTCGGGGCGCTCGGAGGGGTGGCGACGGCGCTGGTGACGAAGCCCGAGGCGCACGCGCAGCCTGCGCGGTTCACCGTGCCGCGCCAGCCGCCGCCGCACTTCCGGCTGCGCGACGAGACGGGCACGTGGCGCACACCGGCGAGCGCGCGGGGAGAGGTGCTGCTCGTCACGTTCATCTACACCAACTGCAAGGACCTGTGTCCGCGCCAGGCCGCGGAGATCAAGGAGGCGGTGCTCGCCGCGGGGGGCGGCGTGCAGGTCTACGCGATCACCGTCGACCCCGAGCACGACACGCCCGAGCAGGCGCAGGCGTGGCTCCAGCGGATGGGCGTGGCCGGTGGGCCGGTCCACATCCTGCTGGGCAGCCGCCGGCAGCTCGCGCCGGTCTGGAACCGGTTCGGGATCGTGCCGCTGGCGCCGGCGGAGCGCGCCGAGGGTCCGGGCGGCGACCCGCGGGGCAAGCCGCTCGTCCAGCGCCCGGCGCCCCCCGCGGCGCACGACCCGTATCCCGCGTTCGGCGACGGCAGCTTCCGCGGCCACCCGCGCCACGGCGCCGGCCTCGACTACGAGCACAGTGCCTACGCGCTCTTGATCGACAAGCACGGGCGCCAGCGCGTCGGCTTCCCGTACGAGCAGATCACCTCCGACGGCCTGCTGGCGGACCTGCGCGCGCTCAAGTCCCAGTCCTGACCGCGTCGCTAGTGTGCGGCGCCCATGACCGACCAGCCGCGCGATCCCGCCACCGAAGTCCACCGCATCGCCGATCCGTCGGCGACGCGCGTCGCCTCCTACCTGGCGACGCGCGACGAGGTCTCGCGCGTGCTGCTGCTCTATTCCGGCGGGCTGGACACGAGCGTGATGCTCAAGTGGATCCAGGACGAGTACGAGGCCGAGGTGGTCGCGCTGACGGTCAACCTCGGCCAGCCCGGCGAGGACTACGAGGTCGTGCGCGGCAAGGCGCTGCGGCTCGGCGCGCTCGACTGCCACGTCGTCGACGCGCGCGCGGAGTTCGCGCGCGAGTACGTGCTGCCGGCGATCAAGGCGAACGCCGACTACGGCGACGGCTACCCGCTCTTCACGGCGCTCGGCCGCCCGCTGATCGCCAAGCTGGCGGTCGAGTACGCGCGGCGGACCGGCTGCGACACGATCGCGCACGGCTGCACCGGCAAGGGCAACGACCAGGTGCGGATCGAGGGCACGGTCGCGACGCTCGCGCCCGAGCTCAAGGTGATCGCCCCCGTGCGCTCGTGGGCGATGGGCCGCGACGAGGAGATCGCATACGCGCGCAAGCACGGCATCCCGGTCAAGGGCGGGACGGAGAGCGCGCCGTACTCGATCGACGACAACCTCTGGGGGCGGTCGTCGGAGGGCAAGTGGATCGAGGACCTCTCGCACGCGCCCGACGACGACGTCTTCCAGCTCGTCACGCGGCCGGAGGTCGCGCCGGACGAGGCGCAGGTCGTGGAGATCGAGTTCGCGGCCGGGATGCCGGTCGCGCTCGACGGCGAGCGGCTCGGGCTGGTCGAGCTGATCGAGCGTGCGGCGGCGATCGGCATGCGCCACGGGATCGGGATCGTCGACCACATCGAGGACCGGATCGTGGGGCTGAAGGTGCGCGACATCTACGAGGTGCCGGCGGCGGCGATCCTGCTCAAGGCGCACAAGGAGCTCGAGCGCCTGTGCGGGACGATCCACCAGAACCAGTTCAAGCCCGCGCTCGACCAGAAGTGGGCCTACCTCGTCTACGCCGGGCTGTGGTGGGAGCCGCTGCGCGAGGACATCGAGGCGTACGCCGACCACGTCAACGAGCGCGTGACCGGCACGATCGGGCTGAAGCTGTTCAAGGGCCACGTTCGCGTCGTGACCCGCGCGAGCCCGAACGCGGTCTACGACGCGCAGCTCGCGACGTTCGCGGACTCGGGCGGCCTGTTCTCCCAGCAGGCCTCGCCGGGGTTCATCGAGCTCTGGTCGCTGCAGTCGCGCATGGCCCGGCGGCTGCGCTCCGGGGACGGGGAGTAGGCTGCGGTCATGGCCTACAAGCTGCTCGGCATGCTCACCTGGAAGGGCGCGAAGTGGTTCCTGCGCCGCAAGTACGGCGCGACGCTGGCGCCCAAGCCGCTGCTGGCCGGCGGGCTGGTGCTGGCACTGATCGGGGCGGCGCTCGCGGCGCGTCAGCGCGGGTTGATCGAGGGCTGACCGAAGTCGCGCGGATCCCAGCCGACTGCGCGCCGCGACGGTTGCGGTCAACGCGGATCGCCGCCGTATGTGGGAGCATCCCGGCCGATGGCGGACGCGGCGCTCGCGGGACTCGTTGTGGAGGCGGTCGAGTGGCTGCCGTCGGGCGCCGACTCGGGTCTTGTCCGGGTGCGCGGGCGATGGACCGATGCTTCCCGGCGTGAGCAGGAGCTGCCGGCGCTGGGACTGCGCCGCGGTGACGAGGCGCGCCGCTTCGGCTCGCTGCCCGACGCTCGCTTCGGTCGCGACGCGACGGTCTGGCGCGGCACGTACCTCGTTCCGGCGGCGCTCATGGACCCCGCGCCGGACGAGCTCTGGCTCTCGTGGGAGAGCGGCGCGCGCGCAGCGCTTCCGGCGCCGGCGCGCGGCTTCGAGCCGCCGGCGAGTTCGATTGCCCCGCCCGAGCCGGAGCCGGGCGGCGAGGTCATCGACCGCGCCGTACTGGCGGAGCGCCGCGCCCGCCGCGCCGAGACGGCGGAGCGAACGCAGGCCCAGCGGGCCGCGGAGGCGCTGAAGGCAGTCGAGGTGCTCGAGCTGCGCAGCGCCGAGCTGGAGCGGCGCCTGGAGGCGCTGCAGTCCGAGGCGAAGGCGGCATCCGACTCCGAGGCGCCGTCTGCGGCGCCCACCGGGTTCGACCCGCCCGAGTCATCGGCGGCGGCGCCGGTTTCGTCCGCTCGAGCCGAGCCGTCGGCGGCCCCATTGCTTGCGCCCGCAGTCGCGGCGCCCGCGGTCGATCCGGCCGCCGGCGCGCTGGCGGAGGCGGTCGCCACGGTCAAGCGGCTGCGACGCGAGCTGGGCGAGCAGCGCCAGCGCGTGCGCAAGAGCGAGCTGCTGCGAGCCGCCGACGCGGTGGCGCTCGCCACGGTCCGCGAGGAGCAAGGAAGAGCGCGCCGGCTCCAGTCCGAGCTTGCCGCCCGTGAGCGCGAGCTTGCGGAGGCGATCGCGACCGCCGAGGCGCGCGCTGCCGAGGCTGCCGCGGCGCGAGAGCAGGCCGCCGAGCAGGTTGCCCTCGCCGCGCGGCGGGCGGCCGCGGACGCCGAAGGGGTCCGCAGGCAGGCTGCAGCGGAGCGGGCGTCCGCCGAGCAGGCACGCGCGAAACTCCAAGCGGCGGACCGCGACCTCGCCGTGGAGCGCGCCGCGCACTCGGAGACGCGCGACCGGCTCGCCGGCCGCGAGCGGGAGCTGGCTGCGATCGCCGACGAGCTCGCCGGCGTGCGCGCGGAGCTCGCGACCGTCCGAGCGCATGCCGAGCGGCGAGCCGCCGAGCTCGAGCGCCGGCTGACCGAGCTCGACGAGGCCTTGGCAACCGAGCGCGACGCGCACGGAGTCACGGCAGGCGAGCGCGAGACCGCTCGGGCCGAGCTGGCGGTCGCCGAGTCGGCCCGCAGCGCCGAGGCGGTCGCCCGTGCCGCACTCGACGAGGAGCTCGACCGCGACCGCGCGGCGAGAGCGATGCTCGCGCAGGCGCTCGACGCCACCCAATCCGAGCTGACCGCAGCCCTCACGACGCAGTCCGACCTGGTGCTCAGCCGAGAGCAGGCGCGCGCCGAGGCGACGAGCGCTCGAGCGGAGCTGGCGGCCGTGCGCGCGCAGGCCGCTTCCGCGGAAGCGTCGCTGCGTGGCGAGTTGGTTGCGGCGCGTGAGCAGGCCGCTTCCGCGGAAGCGTCGCTGCGTGGCGAGTTGGTCGCGGCGCGCGAGCAGGCCGCTTCCGCGGAAGCGTCGCTGCGTGGAGAGCTGGCCGCGGCGAACGATCGCGCGAGCTCGGCGGAAGCCGCCCGTGACCAGGCGCTCGGCCGCGAGGCGTCGGTCAGGGCGGAGCTAGCGGAAGCGATCTCCGCTCGATCCGAGCTGGCCACCGCGCTCGACCGTGCCGCTTCCGCGGAAGCGGCGGCCGCCGACCTCCGATCGCAGCTCGCTGCCGCGCACGCGCGAATCGCTGAGCTCGAGGCGGGCGGCCAAGCTGCCGGCGGGCTGTTGGCGCGGATCGCCGAGCTCGAACAGGCGGCCGACGACGACCTCGATCGCCGCGCGCGCGAGCAGGCGGCGGCCGCCTCCGCAGCGGAGCCGGCGGCGGCCGAGGAGCGCCGAGAGCTCGCCGCGAACATCGATGCGGCGGCCGCCGCGCTCCGCTCGCGCTCA
>Ga0126307_10002183_pt1 | contig 13171 bp, 12 predicted proteins | sample Plot28_FD_89955 | JGI IMG/M metagenome (GOLD analysis project Ga0126307, IMG submission 89955) | Serpentine soil microbial communities from UC McLaughlin Reserve, CA, USA - Plot28 | ecosystem: Environmental > Terrestrial > Soil > Grasslands | place: USA: UC McLaughlin Reserve, Lake County...
CGCGCGCGCGATGCCGCACTGGGACGCGCGGTGGCCCTGAAGGTGATCGCGCCGGCGGTTGCGGCCGACCGCGTGTTCCGGGAGCGCTTTCGCCGTGAGTCGCGGCTGGCAGCGCAGGTCGAGCATCCCGCCGTCGTGCCGGTCTACCGCGCCGGACAGGCCCGCGGCCGGTTGTTCATCGCCATGCGCTTCATCGAGGGCACCGATCTAGCCACCGTGTTGCGCGAGCGAGGGGCGCTGGCGCCGGCTGACGCGGTCGCCATGATCGGCCAGATCGCTGGCGCGCTCGACGCCGCGCACGCGCGCGGACTGGTGCACCGCGACGTCAAGCCGGCCAACGTGCTGCTCTCTCCCGACACCCAGCGCGCGTTCCTGACCGACTTCGGGCTCACGATCGAGCGCGACCAGGGGCCGGGGCTGACGCGCACGGGCGTGTGGGTTGGCACGCCGGCGTACGCGGCGCCTGAGCAGATCCGCGCGGAGGCCGTCGATGCGCGCACCGACGTCTACGCGCTCGGCGGCGTCCTGTACCACTGCCTGACCGGTCAGGTGCCGTTCCCGGCGACGTCGGAGTTCATGACGCTCTCGGCGCACCTCAGCGATCCGCCCCCGCGCCCGAGCGACGCTGTTCCGGATCTGCCGCGCGAATTCGATGACGTCGTCGTCAGGGCGCTGAGCAAGGAGCCCGCGGCCCGTTACGCGTCGGCAGGCGACCTCGGCCGCGCCGCGCTGGCCGCGGCCCGGGGCGAGCGCATGCCGCGAGAGGACCGCAGCGTGGCGACGGGGGCGGCGGCTCCGCGCCCCGACAGCGGTCGGGTCGCAGCCGTCGCGGCCCGACGGCGCGGTCGCCGACCGCGGGCGCTCTGGCCGGTTGCCGCGGTAGCGGCGGCGCTCGGACTCGCTGTAGTGGCGATCGCGGTTTCCGGCGGCGGCGACCAGGGGTCGGGCCGGGAAGGGTCGCGGTCGCCGACGGCGTCGGCGAACGCCGCCGGCCGCGTCATCGGAGAGACGATCGCGCTCGAGCAGCCGCCCGAGCGCCTGGCTGCGTTGGGCGGGCAGGTCTGGTCGTTGAGCATTGGCTCCGCACTTGCCCGCATCGATCCTGTCACGCGTCGCGCGGAGTACTTCCCTGCCCCGACCGATCTCGGGGGCGGCCCGTTTCCGGACATCGCCACAGGTCTCGGCTCCGTGTGGACCACGCAGTCCAACCGCATCAACGGGGGCGTGGACCGCATCGACCCGCGCACAGTGGAGACCATCGAGCGCATCCCGCTGCCATCCTCGAACGCCGTGACGGTAGCGGAGGACGCGGTCTGGGTCACCGCGCGCGGCCGGCTCGCCCGCATCGATCCCGACTCAAACCGGCTCGACGGCCGGCCGGTCCGGCTCGGGGGCCGCCTCGCCGACGTCACGGTGGGCGCGGGCGGAGTCTGGGTCGCAGATCAGGTCGGCGACCGCGTGTTCCAGGTCGATCGCGCAACCGGACGGGCGCGCGCGCGCATCCCGGTCGGAAGCGGCCCCGGGCTGCTCGCCGTCACCGGCCAGAGCGTGTGGGTGGCCAACCTCGACGATCGCACCCTGACACGGATCGACGTCGCGCGCGGTGAGGCCGTCGGAGCGCCCGTGGCGCTCGGCAAGGAGATCGACGCGATGGTGGCCGGCGGCGGCGCGCTGTGGGTGGCGGGCGCCGACGGCACCGTCACTCGGCTAGATCCCAGCAGCGGCCGGGTAGTCGGCACACCGATCCAGGTGGCCTCCGCGCCCTTGAGCCTCGCCTGGGACGGGCGGCGCCTGTGGATCGGCAGCGCTTCTAGGCGGACTCTGCAGGCAGTCGCACCCGAATCCTGATCGATGGGTTGCAGGGCGGTGCTCCGGTCGGTCTAATAGGCCGACCGGCGAGTGACGAGGTCCCGGATGCAGACCCTCCAGCAGGGATCCAAGATCGGCGAGTACAGCGTGGAGGCGCTCGTCAGCAGCGGTGCGGCGGGCGCGCTCTACCGGGCCACGCAGCCGAATCTTAATCGCACGGTCGCCGTTCAGGTGGCGAGCGCGCCGGCGGAGTCCGAGCAGGGCGAGCGTTTCCTCAACGCTGCCCGGCGACTGGCGGCGATCGATCATCCCAACCTCTTGCCGGTCTACGAGGTCGGCGTCGATGAGGCCCGGCCCTTCGCCGTGATGAGGGACGTGCGCGGCCAGCCGCTCGATGAGCTGTTACGAGCGGCGCCGCTGGCGGCCAAGCCCGCCGTGGCGGTCGCCGATGGCGTCGCCGGGGCGCTTGACGCGCTGCGCAGCAGCGGTGTCGCAGTGGCTCGGCTCGACGCTGCCTCGGTGGTGGTGGCGCCGGATCACGTCTACTTCGCGCCCCTCATCGCCGGCACCGAACTGCGCCGGTTGGAGGATGCCGGGCCGGATCCATCCGTGCCGGCGCTGGCCGCGCTGGTCGACTCCATGGTGGACGCAACGGGCAACGACCGCCTCGCACGGGTCATCCACACCGGACGCCAGGGTGGATACCCGAGCGCCGCCTCGCTCGTCGAAGCGGCGCGCAACGCTGTGGCGCCGGCGCCGCGGCGGCGTCGCCGCGGCGCACTGCTCCTGGCCGCCGCCGGCCTCGCTGCCGCGCTGGTCCTTGCGGTCGCGCTGGTGACTGCCGACGACGAAGAGCGCCCGCAAGAGGTGAACCGACCGCTGGCAACCGCCCCGGCCGGCCGGATCGCCGCGAGGATCGCGCTCAACGCCGACCCTGGGTCAGCGGCCGTGGGCGAGGGAGCGGTGTGGGTCGCCACGCAGGAGGGCAACGTCCTGCGCGTCGATCCGCGCCGCAACGAGGTGACGGGCGCGCCGATCCGCTTCATGCGCGCCCGGCGCGGCGAGAACGTGACCGTCCGGGTCGGCGCGGGGGCGGTGTTCGCCCTCGACGGATCGGGCGGGCGCCTGACGCGGATCGACCCGCGAACGGGACGCGTAACCGGACGCCTGCGCCTTGGCGGCACGCTCGACGGCGCGACGATCGCCGAGGGCTCCGTCTGGGTCACTAGGACCGACTCTCGCGGACTCGGCAGCCTCGTTCGCGTCGACCCGCGCACGCTGCGGGCCATCAGCCGCACCCGGACCGGAGGCGCCGGCGCTGCGCCCGACGTCGAGGTCGCCGCTGGTGCCGCGTGGGTCATGAACGCCGGCACCGGCACCGTCATCCGGCTCGACCTTCGGAACGGTGGACGGCGGGAGTTCAGGGTCAACTCGCTGCCGCTCGGGGCGGCCGTGCGCGGGGACACGATCTGGATTCCCGATCCGTTCGGCGGCACGGTCACGCCGCTGAACGTCCGCGATCCGCAGCTGCCCGAGACGGTGGCACGGCCGGGGGCTCCGTTCGCCGTCGTGGCCACCGAGGACGCCATCTGGGTCGCGGCGAACACCGAGCCGGGGCGGCCCGACGCTCCCACTCGGCTGTACCGCGTCGACCCGCGGACGTCCCGGCCCGCGGGCCGACCGGTGGAAACCGGCCGCGGAACCCGCTGGCCGACGGCCGGCCTCGGCGCGATCTGGGTGCCCGATTCCGGCAGCCGCCGCCTCGTGAAGGTGGTTCCGACGAGTCCGCCGCCAGCGCCGGCTCCGGCCGTCCGCGAGGGTCCCTCACCTCGGGTGCTCCGATCCGGTCCGCTCCCCCCGGGCGAGTGGCGAGTCCGCGGCGTCCGTCCGCCCCTTGCCTTGCGGGTCGGCGAACGCGGATGGGTCACGACACGCGTCGAGGACGGCTTCGAGCTCGCGCGCTTCGATGACCCGCGCTTCGAAGACCCCGACGGCTCTAGCTTCCTTGGGTTCCCCGTCCGTCAAGCCTTCCGTTCGGATGGCGGCGTGCGGCCCGTGCGCCGCGCGGCCGACCTGGTCGACGCCGTTCGCTCCAACCGGAACCTGCGCGTGCTCTCGCGTCGCCGCACGACGCTCGGCGGCCTCGCCGCGGCGCAGCTGGTGATCCGGGTCCGTCGCCAGCAGCGCGGCCTCGAGCGCTGCGAGACGCCGTGTGTGCCCGTGCTGGCCCTCAAGCAGGGGACGTTCGTCATCGAAGCGCCAACCACCCGCTTGTCGGTGATCGAACACGACGGAAGGGTGCTGGCGCTGCTCGAGGAGGCCGGGGCGGAGGCCGACTTCTCGCGCACCCAGGCGATCCTCCGCACGCTCCGGTTCGGGGTCGCGCCCTGAGAGCGGTGGAGAGCACTGGTCTCGGCGCGGCCGGCCGGCCTAGAGGCAGTGGAGGCCAGAACTGCGACAACCACCGCGCAAGAGGAAGCTGATCCTCGTCTCGACGACGTGGTCATCGCCGGCCCGCTGGGCTGCCAAACACGATCTCTTGGGCGCCTCGCTCGAGGAACTGGCCGGCGACGAGCGGATGCTCGCCGCGATCCAAGCCGGGCATGGGACGCCGCCAAGGCCAAGCCGCGTGGAGCAGGTCAAGAAGTTCATGCTCCTGCCCGGCGACTGGCTCCCGGCCGGCGACGAGCTCACCCCGAAGAGGAAGCTCAGGCGCCGCCCGATCGTCGACAAGTACGTGACCGACACCGAGGCGATGTACGCGCGGTAGCGGCCCGGGCCGGCACTCACTCGCTCGAAGCTCTTCGACCGGCGGGTGGCGGCCCGTCCCATTCGCCTATCCGCTCACGAAGCGCGTCGCCCGCGGTGGCGCAGAGCAGTCGTGGCGGTCGCCGCTTCACGCACGCCCCTCGAGGTCATCATGTCCAGCATGCGTCTCGCCACTGCGCTTGCCTCCGACGGCGGGCCAGCCTCAACCGGCTCGCGGCCGTCTTGCGGCGCTCGCTGCCCGTGATGGCAGCTTTAGCCGCGGCGGGTGACGTCGCCGCACCCGACTGGCTCGTGAGCGCGGCCCGTGCGCGACGTCTGTGATGCGCCGCACGGCCGCCCGCCGACCGCGATGCCGGGCGACGTCGACATCGGGTTCTTCGACACCGCCGACCTAACGGCGGCGCGCTACGCCGCCGTCGAGGCGGCGCTGCGCCGACGCAATCCCGAGCAGCCGTCGAAGGCCACGAACCAAGCTTCGGTGCACCTCTGGCACCCGGTTCGGGGTCGCGTCCGGCCGTTCGCCTCTGCGAGGGCCGTCGCCACGTTCCTCGAAACCGCCACGTGCGTCGGCGTGCGACTGCTCGAGGACGACGACATCCTGTTCGTGGCGTCGCACGGCCTCGACGACCTGCTCAACGGCGTCTGCCGGCACAACCCGACCCGCGTTTCCGCGCGCGATCGCCAGTAGGGGTCGGGCCAATCCTTTGATTCGCTGCCACCGTCAAACTCGGCCGGGCACAGTTGACACGCCGCTCCCAGCGGTTTCCTCGACAGGTGAGGGGCGAGCGCTCAGTGTCAAGGCTCAGCGTTTCGGGGTCTGTGTCCGGCTCGGCTCTAGGTATCCGGGCTGGCGTTGGCTGACCGGGAGGTTACGCAAACTCGGTTCCGAGCGTGATTCGCCCCGCGGGCGGAGGCTAGGCTGGACCCGCGTTGCGCGAGAGGCCATCGTCGATGACGAGTGAGCTTGCGGCGGCGCGCGTAGCTGCGCGTAAAGACTCAAGACGCGCGGATTCCAGAGAAGCTGGATGTCGGCCTCCTCGTCCCTCCCGATCGTGCGCTCGCCGCCGCTCTCGGCTAGGGGCATGATCCGCTGGACACCGTGGCCGTCTCGGTAGACCGCGAATGCGGCGCCGCGACGTTCGGCCTCTCGATCCGCTCCTTGAGGTCGGCCGGAGTGAGGTACGGGTTGACGGAGACTCAGGCCTGAACCGGAAGGCTTGGCGCCAGCCTAGGCGAAAGCGGGCTCCAAGGCATGCGGGCGTTGAGCGCCCGCTTGCGCCGCGGGAGCGCCGTCCTCGCGTCCGCTCTCGATTCTGGTCACGCCCCAGCGACGTAAGCGGCGCACTGGGTCAGATCTCCGGTGTCGTAGCCGCGCATCCAGGCATCCTTCCGCTCCGCAGGGGTGCCGTGGTGGTCGCGGGCGTTGATGTTGTAATCGCCGCCAGCGGCGGAAGTGGCCGCTGCCTCCTCCACGTCGCCTGGTTCGAGAATGCCTTGGTGGTAGGCGTGGTTGGCCCACATCCCGGCCATGCAGTCGGCCTGTAGCTCGAACGGCTTGGACTGGGCCGCGTTCGGGTGCGCGTCGTAGACGCCCAGTTCGGCCTGCAGGTTGTGGGCGTATTCGTGCGCGATCACGGTGGCGACGCCGAGATCGCCGATGGTCGTGCCGCCTTGACCGTGAACCCGGCCGAGCCACACCCTGCGCGCGAACTGGGTCGAGATGTAGATGGTGTCGTCGGCCCGGCAGTAGAAGGGGGCGCCGCGTGTCGCGCGACCGCACGCGGAGCGCATGCGCTTCTTGCTAAACCACCAGTAGCGGACGTACGGCTCGGGTACCCCCTGCGTGGCGAGCTCCTTGGTCCAGAACTCGTGGACGTTGTGGATCACCATCGTCATGAAGGCGCTCATGGTCCGCGGCCTGCGCGGGAGCAGCAGGTTGCGACGGAGTTCGGGTGCAAGCCCCTGGCTGGCCGTGTGCGTCGCGGCTTGCACTACGGCTGCGTCAACGGCAGTCGAGTGCACCGCCCCGGCGATGAGCAATCCGGCCGCCACGGCGAGGATGAATGCCAGCGGGCGAGCGCGGCGCGTGCTGCTGGCTCGATGGGTGATGCTGATGAGCATGGTGGCCTCCTCGGTACGTCCGATGGAACGCCACGACCCTCGCCGAGCGATGCCATCTCTCCTAGGCGCCCAAGGTGTTGTCCGGCCAGCCCTCCGGCGGGCAGCTGATGGAGGTATTGCGAAGCCATACCTGAGGTGCCTTTTCGGAGCCGACGCGTGAGCCCACTCTCTGCGTGGAACCAGTCATCGCCCTGGAAGGAGTGTTCTCATGCGTTCCCTATTCATCGCCGGACTGCTCGCCCTCTGCGCCGCGCTCGCTGTCCCCTCGATGGCGTCCGCAGCTCAAGGCGGCGCGCCCTCCAGCGCGGCGACCGCCGCGAAGGATGCCGGGGCCCATGCGAAGCGCGGGAAGAAATGCCGGCGCGGCGGCGGGCGCGCGAGGGCAAACGGCCGGGTCCGCTGCGCGCGCCGACCGGCACGCCCGAGCGGCCCCAAGTCGCGGTACGTTCCCGATACCGTCCTCGTCGGCGGTCGACAGGGCCCGGGATACGCCGATCCCGGCGGGTGCTATGGCCCGTATTACGACCCGGACAGCGGCTGGGAGTATTCCATCTGCCACTGGTACTGGATGGCCAACGATGGCCTGTACTGGTACACCGAGGACGACTTCTTCCGCTGGGACGGCAGGCGCTACCAGTACTGGGGCAGCAAGTTCTGCAACTCGCCGAGTGGGTCCTTCTGCCCGTGACCGCCGGCGCGCCGCGATCCCGGCGGGCCAGCATGCTTCCGTCGGAAGCCGGGAGCCATTTCGATGGCTCCCCGGCTCCAGCGACGTTTCGGGCGCCCCGGTCGTGATGAGGCGAGGCTCCCCGCAGAGCGAGCCGGCTCAGCCGGTGAAGCGCGGGGCGACCGTCCCGTGTGCGCACCGGCGGAACGTCAGCGGCAGCCGCCGCGAGCGCGTGCCGCTGTCCTCCGTGAACCGCACCGGCGCCTCGGGGCGATGGCGGCCGAGCCCACAGCTCAGCGGGTTTAAGTTCAGCTGGTACAGGCGGCGCCCACCGCTGACCCGCTTACTCCCAGGCCATCGACGAAGAACGTCACCGACGCGATGCTTCCACCGGTCACCCGCCCCCGGAGCGCCTGCTTAAGGCGCCCGCTCGGACCGCGCACCCGCGCCCGCGGGCACGCAATCTCCTCCAGCAGCAGCTCCTGCTGGCTTGGCGGGCGCGGTGTCTGATGTGCGGCCGCACGAGGAGTTGCGGGGGAGTAGGAGCTCCGCAACCGCCGACGGCTAGCGCCCTGTACGGCACGCAGTTGTCCAGACCGGCGCCGAACTCGCCCCTCGTCTCGGTGACAAGCGAGCGTCGTGACCGACGTGCATCACACTCCGCAACGGACGAGGTCGAGGCGTCTGGCGGCGCACGATCGGAGGTCCGGCCGCTCCTGCATCGGTGCACAGGCAGCAGCGACGGGCTGACTGCTCCTATCCATGCGTGGCGGTCGTCCGCCGTGACGGCCGGCGTCGTCGCGGGGGTTCGACGTCGATCGGCGGCTCGAAGAGGCCAACGGCGTCGCCACGCTCGAGCTTGGATGAACGGCGGGGCGGGCGTGCGCCGGCCCAGAGTTAGGGCGCCATGTCCGGAGAGCTCATCGTGGACCGGCGCGGTGACGTGCTGGATCGTCCTGCCACCTGCCCGGGCGGAGGGGAGCGATCGTGATCGCCATGCCATTCCTTGATCCGAGGGCGACCGTGGCGGCAGTCTGCGAGCCGTGGCTTAGCGGCCGTCAACGGTCACGCGCGTTGCGCGCCGCGCGGGTTTGTCAGCGGTACCGACGTCGTCTCGGCCGGCCGGTCGGCGGGTGTCCAGCGCATCAGGGGATCGACGCGTCCCTCGAACGGGCGAGCTGCGGCGCGTGCCTGCTCGACGCCGGCAAAGCGGGCGCTGGCCCAGAGCTCGCTCTGGCCTGACGCGGCCGGGTCGGGCAGCTTGAGCGTCCAGCCGTGCCGCTGTAGCCGTCTGAGCACCTCGCCGGTGCGCGGGCCGCCGTGGCGAAAAAGCCAGGCAATCATCGCCCCGGTATCGTCGCTCGGCGGGCGTACGCCGCCCGGCATTGCGATCACAAGCACGGCGATGCCGGGACCATCGGGTAGCTGCTGCTCGGGGGCGGCCACGCCGGGTGTGGACATGCCCTGATTGTGCTCGCTCGAGCGGTAGCTTTGGGCGCGTGCCCGGCGCGCGCTTGTCGCTGATCGAGTTCCCCGCGGATGACCCCGAGCGGGCGCGCCGCTTCTGGGAAGCGCTGCTCGACCACCGCCTCGAGCAGCGCGTCGAGCGGGAGGGCTCGGGGCGTCAAACCCGCGGCGCGGGGCCGGCGGTCGGGATCCACGCGCGCGGCCCCGGGCCGGGCGACACGGCATCGCTGCCGTATTTCGCCGTGCCCGACATGGCGCTCGCGCTCGAGCGGGTGCGCGGGCTGGGCGGCAGCGTGATCCATGCCGGGGAGGCCTGGTCGGTGTGTCGCGATTGCGAGGGCACGCCGTTCGGGCTCGCGGTGTCCGGGGACTGATCCTTGGCGCCGCGCGCGATCCCGGCGCCTCGGCGCGCCGTTCACGGTCGTCACCTGTCCGACGGCGCCGCTTGACTCGCTCCCGCGAGCGAGCAACATCGGTTCTCCCCACCTGGAGAGGAGGTCTCGAGCATGTGCTACGAGCGTTACTTGCGGCGCCGCCGGGAGGCGGACGAGAGCCACGAGATGTGGCACGACTTCGAGCAGACGCGCCCGGTCGCCGACCCCGACGCACCGCCCGAGGTCACGGAGCCCGAACGCACCGAGGCGCAGGAGGAGATCGCCATCGCGGAACGCTGAGCGGCGCGGCCAATGCGGGCGCCGATGGCCCGGCAGGGTGCCGGTACCCGTGTCCTCGCGCCGGTTGACGCACGATCCCGCCGGCCGCCCAAGCATCGCGATTCAGCGCCCGCGGGTCGACCGGCGGGTCCCATCTGGGCAGCGCGGTCGGGCTGCTGCCGTTCGTCACTCGCGACAGCGGCGCCCGGCTCGAAGCCACACCGCTGCTTCTGCCTGGGCAGCAATGTTCTCGACTTTGGCGCGCCCGCGCGGGTCCTCAACGCGGACAAGGGAACTCGAAGCGGTCGCACGGCTGTACCTTCGGCCGTCGTCGCGCCGCCGCTTCTCCGAAGCGCTCGCGAGCGAGCCCCGAGGCAAGGTGCCGCGGACTGCTGCCTCGGTCATAAAAGCGGCAGTCGCTAAACAACCGCGACTGACAAGATGCGCCGGCCATGGCGCGGCATCCCGCCGAAACGGTCTCGGTGCTTACGTACCGCACCGGCATACAGGACGCGAACCTGGCCGGCAACGTCCACGGCGGCTGGGTCATGAAGCTGTGCGACGACGTGGCGGTGATCGCGGCGACGCGCATGGCCGGTGGACGCGTGGTGACCGCCGCGGTGGACGCGATGAAGTTCCGCTCGCCCGTGAAGGTCGGCGACGTCATCACGCTGCGGGCGACCGTCAACGCCGCCTGGCGAACCTCGATGGAGGTCGGCGTGCGCGCCGAGGCCGAACACGTGCCGACCGGCGAGGTCGCGCACACCTTCACCGCGTACTTGACCTTGGTGGCCCTGGGGGAGGACGAGAAGCCCGTCCCGCTGCCCGCCCTCGAGCCGCAGACTCCCGAGGACGAGCGGCGCCAGCGCGACGCCAATCACCGCCGCGAGCTCCGGCTCGCCGCGCCGGGCGAACTGCGCCGCGTCAGCTCCTAGCTGCGACCCGCCAAGAGCGCTGCCTCTCGTGCGAGGGAGCAGTCGGCGGGGCGCCTGCTTCCGACGCGGGAGCGGCACTCTTGCCGTCGATCGCCAGGAGCGCAGCTCGCATGGGAGAGCGGCACTCTCGTTTGGTTAGTCGCGCCTGGCGCGGTGCGGCTCCCGCCCATGCGTGAAGCGAGGGCCCACGCTTCTTGAGGCTCGCGCGTTGCTGGTTGGCGAGCACGAACTCACGCCAGGCGGGTTCAGCGGATGGGTGATCACCCGGCCGCTCGTGGCCTGAGCGGTCGGAAGCCGGGCTGGCTTAAGCCGCGACCGGAGCGCCCGGCGTGCGCTGCCCGCGCTTGGCGCCGGGACCGAGCTCTGCCCGCACCTGGTCGGGCTCTAGCGGCGTCGAGCACTTCGTGCAGATGCGGCGGTCGTCGGCCTCGCCGCCGCAGTCGACATGTCGCAGCACGACCGGCGGGCCGGCTGGGACCGCGTGCTTGTCGCCCCACTTCATCAGCGCGACGAGCACCGGCCAGAGGTCCAGCCCCTTCGAGGTCAGCCGATACTCGAAGCGCCGGGGGCGCTGCTGGTACTCGACGCGCGTCAGCAGCCCCTGCTCGACCAGCCGTTCCAGCCGCACCTGCAGCACGTTGCGCGCGATCCCCAGGCGGGCCTGGAAGTCGTCGAACCGGCGGATGCCGAGGAAGGCGTCGCGGACGATCAGCAGCGTCCACCGCTCCCCGATCAGTTCGAGGGTCGCCGCGATCGAGCAGTTCTGGCCGGCGTAGTCACGTCGAAGCATGCGAGGAACAACCTTAGCGGGCTTAGTTGCGTGAAGCAACCCGCTCTGATACGGTGCGTTTCGCCATGCAACTCAACCGCCGACGGTAGTCCGAGTGAGCCGGCGCGCCAAGGTGGCCGTGGTCGTGTGCGTCGGGGTCTTCCTCTCGAGCCTCGACCTGTTCATCGTCAACATCGCGTTCCCGGATCTGCGGCGAGACTTCCCAGACAGCTCGCTCGCCGAGCTCTCCTGGGTGCTCAACGTCTACGCGATCGTGTTCGCCGCGCTGCTGGTGCCCGCCGGCCGCTGGGCGGACCGCGCCGGTCGCAAGCGCGCCTTCCTCGCCGGGTTGGCGCTATTCATGGTCGCCTCGGCGGCCAGTGCTGCGGCGCCCTCAGTGGAGTTCCTCATCGGCGCCCGAGCATTCCAGGCGGCGGGCGCGGCACTGATGCTCCCCACCTCCCTCGCCCTGCTGCTGCCTGAATTCCCACCGCACCGCCGCCAGGTCGCCGTCGGAATCTGGGCGGCCGCGGGAGGGGGCGCGGCCGCGGCGGGGCCGCCGGTCGGGGGTCTGCTCGTGGAGGGAAGCTGGCGCCTCGTGTTCCTCGTGAACGTTCCGCTCGTGCTCGCGGCGCTCGCGGTGGGCCTCAAGATCCTGCACGAGTCTCGCGACCCGGCCGGGGCTCGCCCGGACGCCGCTGGAGCCGCCCTCCTCGCCGGAGGCATCGGCGCCCTCGCCCTGGCAATCGTCGAGGGCCCCGACTGGGGCTGGGGCTCCGCGCGGGTCGTCGGGCTCCTTGCGGCCTCGGTGCTGCTGGTCGCCGCGGTGGCCGCCCGCTCGACGCGACATCCGGCCCCGGTCGTTGAGCCGGAGCTGCTCAAGGTTCGCGGCTTCGCGTTCGCCGGCGTGGCGATCGTCGTCTTCTTCATGGGCTTCGGGGTGATGCTGCTCGGCACGGTTCTGTTCGTCACGACGGTCTGGGCCGAGCCGATCCTGACGGCGGGCCTGATGCTCGCCCCCGGACCGGCGATGGTCGCCGTCCTGTCCGTGCCCGCCTCGCTGGTCGGCCAGCGCGTCGGCCAGCGGAGCGTCGGTGTCGTCGGCACGCTGTTCTTCGCGCTGGGCGGGCTGTGGTGGCTCACCCACATGTCGGTGACCCCCGACTACGCAAGCGACCTCCTGCCGTCGCTGGTCCTCGGCGGCATCGGCGTCGCCCTTACGCTCCCCAGCGCCCAGGGTGCGGGCACCGCCACCCTGCCGCCGTCGCGCCTTGCCACCGGCACCGCGGTGCTGATCATGGCCAGGCAGATCGGGATGGCGCTGGGCGTGGCGATCCTCATCGCGATCGTCGGAACCTCCAGCGGGAGCGAGGCGGTGGGCGCTTTCAAGGACGCTTGGGTGTTCGTGGTCGGCACCGCCGTGACCGCGTCGCTCGCCATGGTCGCCGCAGGCGGCCGCGCCGCCGAAGCGCCCCCAGCAGCGCAGCCCGTGGAGCTCGTCGCCTGAGTTCCGCCCGCCGAAGAACGATTGAACAACCCTCGATGACATCCGCGAACGTGTCCTCACAGCCGTCGAGGTCCGGGGTGTTCGACGACGAGCTCGTCATGACCAGCCGCGGGCCGGCAAGCGAGCTAATGGGGTTGCTCGACGTCCAGTTCGACGAGTGCGCGCCGACACCCGTTAGCGACCTCGTCGTCGACTGCTCTCGATCGTGTCGTGGGACCTCGTGCGCCGGGCTCCGACGTCAGTTCACGGCGGTCGGTGGCGCCCATTCCGTCTCCGGGTCCATTGTATTACGGCCATACTATGATAGTATGATCGTACTTCAATCGAGAGAAGGAGTGGTCATGGCAGTCGAGACAGGGCGCGTAGCGCTTGTGACGGGAGCGTCGGTCGGGATCGGTGAGGCGGCCGCGCGTGCGCTCGCCGGCGCCGGGTTCACCGTGTACGGCACCAGCCGGAGGGCGGCCGCCGGCGAGA
>Ga0126307_10002186_pt1 | contig 13164 bp, 10 predicted proteins | sample Plot28_FD_89955 | JGI IMG/M metagenome (GOLD analysis project Ga0126307, IMG submission 89955) | Serpentine soil microbial communities from UC McLaughlin Reserve, CA, USA - Plot28 | ecosystem: Environmental > Terrestrial > Soil > Grasslands | place: USA: UC McLaughlin Reserve, Lake County...
GATCGGAGAGCCCAGGTCAATTACGCATCCGGTCAAGTTCTACGAGAAAGGTGACCGGCCACTGGAGATCGTCACCAGCCGGCAGTGGTTCATCAAGACGATGGACGCACGGGAGCGCCTGCTGAAGCGAGGCCAGGAGATCACCTGGCACCCACCGTACATGCAGGCGAGACTCGAGAACTGGATCAACGGCTTGTCGGGCGACTGGTGTGTGAGCCGCCAGCGGTTCTTCGGCGTGCCGTTTCCGCTCTGGTACCGGGTACGTGAAGACGGCTCGATCGATCACGAGGCGAGGCTGGTGCCGGATGAATCGCGCCTGCCGATCGATCCATCCACTGACGTGCCGGACGGCTACCGCGCCGACCAGCGCGATCAGCCTGGCGGGTTCTCCGCCGACCCTGACGTGATGGATACCTGGGCGACGTCATCGCTTTCGCCCCAGATCGCCGGCCGGTGGGAAGAAGACAACGATCTGTTCGAGCGGGTGTTCCCGATGGATGCGCGCCCTCAGGCGCACGACATCATCCGCACCTGGCTGTTTTCAACGATGCTGCGCGCCGAGTACGAGCACGGCACGATCCCGTGGATGAACGCGGCGATCTCCGGATGGGTCCTGGACCCGGACCGAAAGAAGATGTCCAAGTCCAAGGGGAACGTCGTCACGCCCATGGGGCTGCTCGAGGAACACGGCTCCGACGGCGTTCGTTACTGGGCGGCGAGCGGACGGCCGGGGACTGACACGGCCTTCGATCCAGGACAGATGAAGGTGGGACGGCGGCTTTCAATCAAGCTGCTGAACGCATCGAAGTTTGCACTCTCGAGAGTCGAACCACGCGGGGCGGTGACCGAGACGCTGGACCGCGCGCTGATCTCCAGGCTGGCGGCACATGTCGACTTCGCGACGACGGAGCTCGAGGGCTACAGCTACACGTCGGTTCTCGATACAACGGAGAAGTTCCTGTGGGCGTTCTGCGACGATTATCTGGAGCTCGTCAAGGCACGACGTAACGGGGAGTTCGGGGACCGGCCGGCCGCATCGGCGGTAGCGGGCCTCACCTCCGCGTTGTCGACCATCCTGCGGCTGCTCGCGCCGTATCTTCCCTTCGTAACGGAGGAAGTGTGGTCGTGGTGGCAGCCAGGCTCGATCCATCGTGCGTCGTGGCCGACGTCGGCGGAATTGCTGTCGTTGATCGGCGGGGCTCGTGACGAAGAGGCTGAACGCGTCTACCAGGATGTGACGGAAACGCTCGCCGCGATCCGCCGGGAACGCTCGGTCCAGAAACAGGGCTTCAAGGTCCGCATCACCCGGGCGCAGGTGGGCTGGACGGCGGAGCGGATCGCGCGACTGAAAATTGCCGAGGATGACCTCAAGCGGGCCGCGAACGTCGACCGGATCGACTTCACCGATCGGGAGACGCTGTCGGTTGAGGCTCTGTTCGATTCGCCCGCCGGGAGTGTCGAGGGTGCCTCGTGAAGCAGATTCCATTCGGGCCCCTCGAGGCGGCCGCGTACAGGGAGGTGGTGCGCCGCGCTCTTGCGGAAGACCTGGGGTGGGGAGACATCACGACCGAGGCCACAGTGGATCCTGCTCTGAGGGCCCGAGGTGTCATCCTGGCGAAATCTGACTGCGTGATTGCCGGGCTCGATGTCGCCGCGGAGGCCTTCCGGCAACTCGATCCGGCCGCATCATTCGAGGTGCGGGCGGCTGACGGCTCGCGGTGCGCCAGCGGAACTGTCGTCGCGGAAGTGCGCGGAGCCGCCGGCGCCATGCTGACCGCCGAGCGGACGGCGCTGAACTTTCTGCAGCGTCTCTCCGGGATTGCGACGATGACACGGCAGTTCGTCGACGCGGCGGCAGGAAAGATCATGGTGCTCGACACGCGCAAGACCACTCCCACATTGAGGGCACTCGAGAAATACGCCGTCCGTGCGGGCGGGGGCACGAATCACCGCGCCGGGCTCGACAACGCGATCCTGATCAAAGACAATCACATCCGGCTTGCGGGAGGGGTAGACGTCGCGATGGTGCGGATGAAGGCCGCCCGCCACGACATGCCGATCGAGATCGAAGCGCAGAGCCTCGATCAGGTCGATGCGGCGATCGCGGCCGGCGCAAACATCATCCTGCTGGACAATCTCTCGATCGAGGACACGCGAGAAGCCGTCCGGCGCATCGCCGGACGGGCGAAGACGGAGATTTCAGGCGGCGTCACCCTCGCTCGCATGAACGAGATTGCAACGACCGGCGCCGACTATGTGTCGGTCGGCGGGCTGACCCATTCCGCACCGTCGGCCGATCTGAGCTTCGAGCTCGAACCGGGTGGCTGAGACACTCCCGCCTGATTACCAGGCCGCACTTCAACAGAGTGCAGCGCGGCGCGGCGCGTTCGGTTCCACGCTTCACTATTCGAGTGAGATCGGCTCAACCAACGACGAGGCCGCCCGCCTGGCCGAGCGAGGGGCGCCTGAAGGGACCACCATTGTCGCCTCGGCCCAGACAGCCGGCCGCGGCCGGCTTGGGCGGTCGTGGTTCTCTCCGCCGGGCGCCGGCTTGTACGTGTCGGTCATCTGCCGCAGACGTAAGGCGGTCCCCTATTTGACGCTGGCGGGCGGCGTTGCCGTAGCCGTGGGGATCCGCGGTGCCACCGGCTTGCCGGTCGAGATCAAGTGGCCGAACGACGTTGTCGTCGGCGGACCTCTTCGCAAGCTCGCTGGGGTGCTCGCCGAGGCGTCTTCCGGGTCCGGGGGCGTTCAGTACGTCGTCCTTGGCTTCGGAATCAACTTACGGCCGGCGGCCTATCCATCAGAGATCGCCGACCGCGCGACCTCCCTGGAAGCGGAGCTCGGACGTGAGGCGAACGCACCTCTGGTGCTGGCCGAGTCACTCGCGTCGCTGGCAGGATGGATCGGGTCAATCGAACAGAGTGGAGCTGCCGCTTTGCTCGATCGATGGCGCGCGCTTGCTCCATCGGCGCAGGGTCACAGGGTGCAATGGGAGAGTGCCACCGGACTCAAGCATGGACGGACCGCCGGTCTCGGCGACGATGGTGCGCTGCTCGTCAATTGTGGGGTGGCGGCCGGAGCCTCAGGCCAGGTTGAGCGGATAATCTCAGGAACGGTCCGCTGGCTCTGAAATGGAGATACATGCTCTTAGCCATTGATGTCGGGAACACGAACATCGTGCTCGGCGTCTTCGAAGGGGAGTTGCTCACCGAGAGCTGGCGACTGGTCACCATGCGGGAACGCACGGCTGACGAAGTCGGCATCCTGGTGACGCACCTCTTCGCCCGCAGCGACATCGATATCGCGGCGATCGACGGCATCATCCTGTCGTCGGTCGTGCCGCCGTTGACACGGACGCTCGAGGAGATGTGTGAGCGGTTCTTCGAGAAGCGACCCGTCACGGTTGATCCGGCCGTCAACACGGGTATGCCGGTCCTGTACAAGCCTGCGACTGATGTCGGTGCGGACCGCGTCGTCAACGCTGTTGCCGCATACGAGACCTTCGGACGTGCCGAGGGCAGGCCGATCATTGTCGTCGACTTTGGCACTGCGACGACCTTTGATGCGATCTCTGCAAAAGGTGAGTACATCGGGGGAGTCATCTGTCCAGGCATTGGAATCTCAGCCGACGCGCTGTTCCAGCGGGCCGCGCGGCTTCCACGCGTAGACGTGAGGAAACCACCTGCAGTGATCGGACAGACGACCGTGACCTCGATGCAGTCCGGTCTCTTCTTCGGGTACGTGGCCATGGTCGACGGCATCGTCAGCCGCATGCGCGACGAACTCGAGGGCGGCACTGAGGCGATGTGTATCGCGACCGGTGGGATGGCTGACGTCCTCGCGGCCGACACATCCGCGATCCAACGCGTCGAGCCTGACCTGACGCTCCAGGGGCTGCGCCTGATCTGGGAGCGCAATCGGACGTAGCCAGCCATGGACGATTCGTTCGACTACTGCCGCGACATCGAAACATATCTCTGCAAGAAGAACGAGGGGCACCTCGTGCGAATCGTCGGGCCCGCCTTTGAACTCGTGCGCGGCTGGGCCGACCAGGGAATCCCGCTGAAGATCGCTTACCGGGGCATCGATCGATGCTGCGAGCGTCACGCCGCCAGGAGCGGGCGCCGGCGTCCGTTGCGGATCGAATTCTGCGAAGCGGATGTACTCGAGGCGTTCGACGATTGGCGGCGCGCGATCGGTGCCGGAGCGGACCGGGTCAGTGAAGTACCTCCAACGAACAGGAGCTCTCTCGTCTCCCATATCGAACGAACGGTCTCCCGGCTGCTCGCCCGACCGGCACACGGGCGTTCTCCCGAGCTCGACGCGATCGTCTCGGAAACGATCGGTGCACTCGATCAACTGGGAACTGCCGCGAGACAGGCACGCGGCGAAGCTCGCGCGCAGATGGTGGCTCGTCTCGCGGAGCTCGATGCATCTCTGCTGGCCGCGGCACGGCAGTCGATAGACGCGGCGATGGCGAAGGCCTTACGCCGCGAGGCGGATGCGGAGCTCGCGGCTTTCGTCGAGCGGATGCCGCCGGAAGCGCGAGACCGTGCCCGCACGCTCGCATTCGATCGCCAGGTGCGCGAATCGCTCAACCTTCCGGTCATCACCTATGAGTGAGGTGCATCCATTGCGTCGCTGGAGGACGATCGACCCGTGGGCCTGAGTCCCGGCGGCAAGATCGAGCTGCTGCTCGAAAAGCCGGTGTCGGGCGGGCGGATGATTGCGCGGCATGATGGAGAAGTCGTTCTCGTTGCCGGGGGCATCCCCGGCGAGCGTGTGGTTGCGCGGGTAACACGGGCCGAGAAGCGCGTGGCGTTCGCTGAGACTGTTGAGGTGATGCTGCGATCTGAAGATCGGCAGGAGGCACGCGATGCCGCCTGCGGCGGTTGCCTCTACTCGCACATCGCCTATCCCAGACAGGTCCGGTTGAAGGCCGAGATCATCCAGGACGCATTCGTCCGTATTGGAAAGATTCCGCTTGCCGATCAGGTGATCGTCAGCTCCGGCCCCGACCGCAGCTACCGCATGAAGGCGCGCTTCCACGTTCGTGGCGGCCGTGCCGGCTTCTATCGTGAGGGCACACACGACCTCTGCGATCCACGGCGCACGGCGCAGCTCTCGGATGCGTCCTTGGATGCAGTCGACGCCGCGGTCACGGCGCTGCAACGAGGCGACGTCGCGGTCACATCGGTTGAACTATCCGAGAGTGTCGACGGAATGCAGCGTGCGGTGCACGTGGACGCCGGGTCGTTTGATGGCCTCGAGGCTGGCCTTGCATCTGCGGTCGACGCCGCCGGGCTCGCAGGCGGCACCGCGCGCGCGCCTGACGAGCGCAGAGCAGCAGCCGGCGATCCAGTCGTCCGCGACGATCTGGGCTTGCTGACTGACGGACGCGCAAGCGGCGCCGCCCTGGGGCGACATCCCGAGGCGTTCTTCCAGGCCAATCGATACATGATCGGCACGCTCGTTTCGTCGGTGATGGACGCGGTACCGCCCGGACGGATTCTGGATCTTTATGCAGGCGTCGGGCTCTTCTCGATTCCACTCGCCGCAGCGGGGCGAGGCGAGGTGACCGCCGTGGAGGGAGATCGGGTCAGTGGCGCCGACCTCGAAACCAACGCGGCGCCATTCGGCGGCCGGGTCCGGGTGGCGCGCAGCAGTGTCGAAGGCTTCCTGCTGCGCCGGCGTACCGGCCCGCCGGCAACAGTGATCGTGGATCCGCCAAGGACCGGCATGTCGAAGGAGGCGGCCGACGCGATCGCCCGCTCCGGCGCCACCCGCCTCGTCTACGTGTCGTGCGACCCGCCGACGATGGCGAGAGATGCGCGGAGATTACTGGACGCCGGCTACCGGCTGGAGAGCCTGAGAGGAATCGATCTATTTCCGAACACGCCGCATGTAGAGGCCGTGGGGGTGTTCGGGTTGAGATAAGGGAGACTTGGTGCCGACGCATCTCCTCAGCGACACCCCCTCACTCTCCCCGCCGTCTGGCTGACTCGACGAACGCGTCGAACAGCCCCCTGAACTCTCCCGTACGCCAGAAATTCTCCGGGTGCCACTGAACTCCAACACAGAACTGCTCGTCGGGCGACTCGATCGCCTCGATCACCCCGTCGCCTGCGGTGGCCGATGCGACCAGCGATTCGCCGATCCGTCCGACCGATTGGTGATGCCGGCTGTTGACGCGGCAGGTGTGCTGGCTCGTGACCGCGCCGCCAAGAACGGACTCGAGCCGCGATCCCGGTGAGATTGCCACGTCGTGCGCGATCGAATTCTTCGGCTCGGTGATGGAGTGGGGAAGCGTGGTCTCGATCGCCGAAGGAATGTCCTGCACGAGAGTGCCGCCGGCGGCCACGTTGAGCACCTGTGAGCCGCGGCAGATTGCGAGTAAGGGCAGGTGCGCCTGCATGGCCCGCCTGGCGAGATCGATCTCGAACTCGTCGCGACCCGGCTCGGCATCCTCCACCGATGGATGGCGTTCTTCACGATAGAGCACTGGATCGACGTCGCCGCCGCCCGTGAGCAGCAGGCCGTCGATTTGATCCACCAGCTGGCGCGGGCTCTCGTTGATCTCGAGGATGCGCGCGCGGCCACCGGACGTCTCGACCGACGCGACGTAATCGTCGAGCCTGCTGCAGCGGGTGATGCCGATGACGGGCGTCCGTTCGATGTTCATGGTGCCTACATCTTCGCGGGAACTGTGCACCCCATGAGTTCGAGTGCAGTAGTCAGCTGCCGCCGGTAATATGCCACCGCCGCGGCGCGCCAGACCCGCGTCTCTTCCCGCTCCTCATTGAGGATCGAATACTTGTGATAGAAGCCGTTGAACGACTGTGCCAGGCTGAAGGCATACTTCGCGACGACCGAGAGCTCCAGGGTGCGGACCGCCTGGTCGACGACATCATCGAGCCGCGCGCCTTCGAGCATCAGGTCCCATAAATCGTTGGCCTCGTCGCTCTGCGCCGTCAGCGGATCCGTGCCGGTCGCGGCGGCGCGCGCGATCACCGTCGTCTCGTCGAGGCCGTGACGCTCCTTCAATTTGTTGAAGATATTGTTCGCGCGCACCGCCGCGTACTGAAGATACGGGCCGCTCTCTCCCTCGAAACTCAGCGCCTCGTCGATGTCGAAGATGATCACCTTCCCCCGCGAAAACTTCACCATGAAGTAACGCACAGCGGCGGTCGCAATCACCGCTGCGATACCGAGAGACTCGGCGGGGGCGAGTTCGGCATTGCGCCTGGCCACTTCAGTCGCGGCTTTATCGCGAAGCCGGTCGAGCAGATCGTCGGCCTTGACGCCGAGTCCCTTGCGTCCCGACACCTCGACGAACGGCCGGTCCGCATCGATACTCGGGTCGTAGCCCAGCTCGCGGGCGGTGGCGTGTGAGAGCGCCACCATTTCATACGAATAATGAATTGAATGTTCCGCCTGCTCGTGGTACCCGAGCGCCGCCAATGCCTGTTTCAGCAACTTCTGCAGATACGACTGTCGTGTGTCGATCACGTTGCACACCCAGGATGCGCGGCCGAAGACTGGAGGATCAGCAGCGGCCTGCCCGGGGTTCGAGCTGGTCGACCAGACGGGACCATTCATCTGCTCGAAGATGCGGTAGTGAAAGTCCCGGCCAAGCAGACCGAACTTCCACAACTGGTAGGCCATGTCCTTGCCGACGTAGGTGACGGTGCCGTCGGATCGCACGATGACTTTTTCCCGCTGCTCGTCGGCTCTGGTCTCCGCGTCGGCGGCCTCACCTGAGTTGACCGGCGCATCTGTCGCCGGTTCGCCGGGCGCGGAGTCGTCATCGATCTTCATCACCCAGCAGCCTTTCAGTTTTCCCTCGGTCTGCAGGAAGACGGATCCGGTTCTCTTCAGGTATTCGAACGCGTGCGCCCAGAACTGAAGGCGCAGGATGTCTCCCTCCCACGTCAGCAGGTCATACCTGATATTCATCCGGGCCATTGTCCGCAGATGGCAGCGGACGATCGCGTCGGCGATGACGTGAGCCATGGCGGCAGTCTCGTTGCCGCCGTGTTCGATATCGTGGAGCGCTGCCGACCGGATCTTCAGACGGGCCTTATCTTCTCCGTACCACTCGCTGACGCGGGCGTACAGGTCCCAGCAGTAGTAATCGAAGCGAGTCGTGGCAGAGATCTGGCGAACATCGTCGAGCGACTTGCCTTCGAGCTCGCGGAATCCGACCGCGACGTCGGCGACCTGGACGCCGGTGTCGTCGATGTAATTCTGGATCTCGACATCCCGTCCGAGGAAACGCAGCAGCCGTCCGAACGCGTCGCCGAGCGCGGCGTTGCGCAGATGTCCGATGTGGGCGGCCTTGTTCGGGTTGATCGCGGTGTGCTCGACGATCGCCTTTGCACTTCCGGAGACTGCGGGTGCCGGGTCGCCGCGCAGCCAGCGGCGCGCGATCTGCGTTCGGTCGAGGAAGAAATTGATGTACCCGGTTGGCGCGGCTTCGATGCGTGAAAAACCCTCGACGGTACCGAGGCCGGCTGCGACTTCGCTCGCAATCGCGCGCGGCGCCTTGCGCAGTCGGCGGGCGAGCGTAAACGCCAGCGGAACAGCCAGATCGCCGAGGGTGCGGCTGGGCGGCAGTTCCACCGGAATCTCGGCGAGCAAAGGATCCGCGGGGTCGATCGAGTACAGATGGGCGACGGTTTCGGCGATGCGCTCTCGCACGAGTTGGTGAATCGGCAGGATCATGAGGGCTCAAACATCCGTGATACGATCAACTTCAATCCCTTCGTCAGTGACGAACAGCCACCTTCCTCGCCGGTCACCAGATCCGATCAACAGTATCAGACTCCACGATGAGTGAAGGTCGTATTGGACGTGTGCTGGTCGCGAGCCTGCACCAGGGAATCGCCGATGTCTTGCCGGATCGTCTCGAGTTCTACGAGAACTGGCTGAATGGCGCCGGGCTCAGGGAAGGCACGATCGGCCTCGGCGCCCTCACCGCGGTCATCAGCTTCCTGCGCACCGAAGGGGAGGCCTACACCCAGGTGACCACCCGAGCAGGTCAGTACGCCGGGGAGTGGACGTTCCGAAGCCTGCCGGTGATGGAGCAGCGGCTGATCGCGGCATTGCCGGTCGGCCTGCGCACGCGTGGAGCGCTGCGTGCGGCACGCGGTCTCGTGCGTGCCACCTATCCCGGTACGCGCGCCCTGGTCACCCTCCGCGGCGGCGTGGCCTCGGTCGATCTGCGCGGATCGCTTTTCTGCGAGGTCCGTGTCGCCTCTCCGTTCCCGTTGTGCGGCTACTACGCCACGGCAATGGCGCGGGTGCTGGAACTGTTTGCCGTGCCAGTCGAGATCCGGCTGCTTGCGTGCCGGGCTTCAGGTGGGCACCGGGGCTGCACCTTGACCCTGTCGACACCTGGCGCCCGCCCGGCGGCGGTGCCTGAAACAGATGCGGCGAGCCCCGAAGCTGAAGCGCTCCCGGACATTGACATATCAGCCGACGCCGATCGTCCTCCGTCGAGTGATGAGCGAGCCGCCGGTACCGCATGACCCTGACCGTTCGCGCGCTTGCGTTCCTTCTGCTTGTCCTGCCAGCGCCGGCGGCGGCGCAGTCGCCCGGACGTGTGCTGGTGATGCCGTTCGAGAACGTGAAGCGTGACGCGCGGATGCACTGGATGGGCGAGGCGGCAGCGCTGCTGCTCACCGACGAGCTCGACGCGCGGGGCATCGACGCGATCTCGCGCACCGAACGGATCCGCGCTTTCGAGGAACTGCACCTGCCTTCTGCTGCCGCGCTCAGCCGTGCCACGGTCATCAAAGTAGGGGAGTTCGTCGGCGCATCGGAGATCATCGTCGGCTCCGTTGCACTGGATGATTCGACGCTGGTGGTGGAGGCCCACAGCGTGCGGATCGATGTGGGCCGGTTGCAGCCGAACGTCACCGAACGCGGTGCACTGACCGAGACCTTCGCAATTTTCGAACGGACCGCCGGGCGCCTGGCGCCGGATGCGCGAGCGCGGCCGGCCCGGTCGCCGCGTCCGCCGCTGCAGGCATTCGAAGACTACGTCAAGGGTCTGATGGCGGAGAGCGCGGCATCGCGCGCGACCTTCCTCGAATCGGCGATCAGCTCGAACCCCGGGTACGACGGCGCGCTGCTGGCACTGTGGGCCGTCCGGAGCGACCAGGGAGATCACGCCGCCGCACTGACGGCAGCACGTGCGGTCCGGGAAACTTCGCCGCTGATTCGCGAGGCGAAATTCGCCGCGGGAGTGTCGCTGCTCGAACTGAAGAAGTACGACGAATCGTTCGAGGCGTTCAAACCCCTCGCGGAAGCGGGCGGGGCACCGGCCTTCACCGCATCCGCCTACAACAATCTGGGCGTCGTGCAGCTGCGGCGTGCGGCCGCATCGCAGCTGGGTATACCGACGTATTTCCTGACCAGGGCCGCGGACGCCGACCCGGGCGACAGCGACGTGCTGTTCAACCTTGGTTACGCCTATCTGCTGGAGCGCAATCACCAGGGCGCGGTCTACTGGCTGCGGGAAACGCTGCGACGGAATCCAGCGGATCCGGACGCTCATTACGTCCTGGGTGCGGCCCTGGCAGCTGGCGGCGCCACGGTCGAAGCGGCGCGTGAGCAGGAGCTCGCGCGGCAGCTCTCGTCCGAGTCCGCCGACTTCGAAAAGCGCGCAGCCGCGGAGAAGCTCCCGGTGCCGCGCGGCCTCGAGCGGCTTCGAACGGATCCGGACCTGCGTGCCGGCGTCCGGCCCGAACAGGGTCTTGTCAACAGCGCCCAGCGCGAGCAGCGTGACCTCGCCGCTTTTCACCTCGATCGCGGCCGCCGCCTGTTCGAACGCGAGGAGGACCGGGAGGCACTCGCCGAACTCCGCCGCGTGGTGTATCTGTCCCCCTATGAAGCCTCTGCCCATCTGCTGATCGGCCGGATACACCTGCGGGCCGGCCGGACCAGCGAAGCGGCGGATGCCCTGAAGATCTCCGTTTGGAGCGGCGAAACAGTCGAAGCCCGCATCGCACTTGCCGAGACCTACCTGAAGCAGCAGAATACAGCTGCCGCAAGAACCGAACTGGAACGGGCGCTCGTGCTTGCCCCGTGGTCCGCGGAGGCGAAGCGGCTGCTCGCAACTCTGTCCGGGAAGTGATGCATGCGCGCCTGGGTGTGTGGCCTTGCGGCGGTACTCGCGGCGGCGCTATCGAGCGTCTCGGGACGCCAGTCCGCGCCGATCGTCTACACGGCAGAAGTCGACGGGATCATCCAGCCGGTCATCGCTGACTATGTTCGCGGCGCGATCAACGCGGCCGACAGCGGCGGCGCCGCACTGCTCGTCATCACCTTGCGGACACCCGGTGGATTGCTGGACACGACCCGCGACATCAACAGCGCGATCATCAATGCCAGAACACCGGTGGCCGTGTTCGTGGGGCCGTCCGGCAAACGCGCTGCCTCTGCAGGATTTCTGATCACGATGGCGGCCGATATCGCCGCGATGGCGCCGGCGACGCATATCGGCGCCGCGCATCCGGTCGTCGGGAACGGCGAGAAGCTCGACGACACCATGGCGAAGAAGATGGCGTCCGACACCGCCAGCTACGCTCGCACCCTCGCTTCGCAACGAAAGAGAAACCTCGCCCTCATCGAGCAGGCAGTCACCGAGAGCCGGTCGTACACCGACCAGGAGGCAATCGCTCCGACCCCACCGCTCATCGACGTGATCGCCAACGACATTCCAGATTTGCTGCGGAAGATCGATGGACGGACGATCTCACGCTTCGACGGGCGGACCGAAGTACTGCACCTCGCCGGTGCGACGACGATCGCAATCGACATGACCTGGGCACAACGGGTCCTGAGCGCGGTGGCGCACCCGCAGATTGCCTATCTGCTGCTGACGCTCGGCATGCTTGGCCTCACGGTCGAATTCTGGAACCCCGGGAGCATCTTTCCTGGAGTCGCAGGTGGAATCAGCCTGTTGCTGGCCTTTTTTGCCCTGCAGGTGCTGCCGGTGAGCTACTCCGGCATCCTTCTGATTGCACTCGGAATCGTGCTGTTGATCCTCGAAGTGAAGGTGACCAGCTTCGGATTACTGGGCGCCGGCGGAGTGGTCGCGCTGTTCTTCGGCTCTTTGATGCTGATCGATTCACCGCTGCCGGAGATGCAGATCGGGCTGCGCGTGATCATCCCGATGACCACCGTCACCTCGGGCATCATTCTTTTCCTGGTGAGACTCGGCGTCCGGGCACAGCGACAACCGGCGGTGACCGGGCCGGCCGGCATGTTGTCGGAGACCGGTGAGGCCCTGACTTCGATCAATCCCGGCGGTGTCGGTCGCGTCCGCGCTCACGGTGAGATCTGGACTGCGACAGCTAACGACCCGGTCTCGGCGGGGGACCACGTGCAGGTCGTGTCCGTCAAGGGATTGCTCTTGACGGTGAGACGGATTTAAAAGGAGTTCATTGTGCTGCCAGTCCTCATCGTCTTGGCCGCTATCGGTCTCTATCTACTCAACTCGATAAAAATCCTGAACGAATACGAGCGCGGTGTCATCTTCCGTCTTGGCAAGCTGCTCGACGAGCCTAAAGGTCCTGGGGTGATCCTCGTTTTTGCGCCAATCGACCGCATGGTCCGGGTCAGCCTGCGAACCATCGTCATGGACGTGCCGCCGCAGGATGTCATCACCCGCGACAACGTCTCCGTGAAGGTGAACGCGGTCGTCTACTTCCGCGTCATGGAGGCCCGACGAGCCATCGTCGAAGTAGAGAGCTATCACTACGCGACCTCGCAGCTGGCCCAGACGACTCTTCGGAGCATTCTCGGAGAGGTCGAGCTCGACGATCTGTTGTCGGAACGCGAGCGGCTGAACCAGGAGCTCCAGCGCATTCTCGATCTGCACACGGAGCCGTGGGGGATCAAGGTCGCCTCGGTAGCGGTGAAGCAAGTCGACCTTCCGCCCGATATGCAGCGTGCGATGGCTAAGCAGGCGGAAGCCGAGAGGGAGAAGCGTGCTAAAATCGTACACGCTGCGGGTGAGTTGGAAGCGTCGGAGAAGCTGGCAGCCGCGGCAGCGGTGATCGCCGTCGAACCGCTCTCGATCACGCTCCGTTACCTGCAGACACTCACGGAAATTGCGGCAGAAAAGAATTCCACGATCATCTTCCCCTTGCC
>Ga0126307_10002187_pt1 | contig 13162 bp, 10 predicted proteins | sample Plot28_FD_89955 | JGI IMG/M metagenome (GOLD analysis project Ga0126307, IMG submission 89955) | Serpentine soil microbial communities from UC McLaughlin Reserve, CA, USA - Plot28 | ecosystem: Environmental > Terrestrial > Soil > Grasslands | place: USA: UC McLaughlin Reserve, Lake County...
CCAGCGCCGGAGGGCGGTCAAGGTGTCGGCCTCGGTGCTCACCACCGACCCGTGGGAAGAGGCCTGCCAGGTCCTGCCGAACGTCAACACGCTGACCAAGAACGCGGCCAAGCAGGCGTACGAGCAGGCCGGTGTCGGCCCCGAGGACCTCGACCTCGTCGAGCTCCACGACTGCTTCGCCACCGCGGAGCTCGTCCACTACGACAACCTGATGCTCTGCAAGCCGGGCGACGCGGTGTCGTTCTTCGAGTCGGGCGCCACCTGGCGCGACGGCTCGACGCCGGTCAACGTGTCCGGCGGCCTGGAGTCCAAGGGCCACCCCATCGCCGCCACCGGCATCGCCAACATCTGGGAGGTGTGCCACCACCTCCGTGGCGAGGCCGGCGACCGCCAGATCGAGGGGGCCAAGGTGGGCCTGGCCCACGTCATCGGCCTCGGTTCGGCCTGCGGCGTGCACATCCTCGAGAAGAGCGCCGCCTGACCGACCCCGCCGACCGCTGGCGGGAGGTCGACCGCTACCTCGTCGACTCGCTGGTCGTGACCGACCCGGGGCTGACGCTGGCGCTGACCGACAGCGCCGCCGCCGGCCTCCCCGCCATCAACGTCGCCCCCAACCAGGGGAAGCTCCTGCAGCTGTGGGCCCGCATGATCGGGGCCCGATCGATCCTCGAGGTGGGGACCCTCGGCGGCTACAGCACGATCTGGTTGGCCCGGGCCCTCCCCGCCGGCGGGCGCATCGTGACGCTCGAGGCCGAGCCCCGCCACGCCGAGGTGGCGGCGGCCAACCTCGACCGGGCCGGCGTCGGCGACGTGGTCGACATCGTGGTGGGCCGGGCCCTCGACACGCTCCCGGTGCTGGCCCAGGAGGGGCGGGGCCCGTTCGACCTCACCTTCATCGACGCCGACAAGCAGAGCAACGCCGACTACTTCCGCTGGGCCGTGCAGCTCTCCCGCCCGGGGGGCGTGATCGTGGTCGACAACGTCGTGCGGGGCGGAGCTGTGGCGGACGGCGACAGCGACGACCCCGCCGTGGTCGGCACCCGTCGGCTGTTCGACGTGGTGGCGGCCGAGCCCCGGGTGTCGGCCACGGCGGTGCAGACCGTCGGGGCCAAGGGCCACGACGGCTTCCTGCTGGCGATCGTCGACCGGTAGCGCCGCGCCGCCACGGGGACCCAGTGGACTCAGTGCGCACGGAGTCACGCATGGCGAGACCGAGCGTGCAGAGAATCCTCGGGGGCCTGCTGGCGATCCTCGACTAGTACCTGAGCTCCGCCAGCACGCCGTAGTGGTCCGACGGCACCACGCCGTCGACCGGCGAGGTCGCCACCACCTCGCACGACGTCACGTGGCCGGCGCCGCCCGCCTTGGGCCAGCCCACGAGCACGTAGTCGATGCGGCGGTCGGGTTCGAGGTCGAGCACGGCGTAGGGGTTGGCGTTCGACCAGGTGTGCCCCGGACCGCCGTCGCCGGCGGCCTCCCAGGCGTCGTGGAAGACGAGGCCCTCGACCGGCCCCGCCGCCCGCCCGGTCAGCATGCGGATCTCGTCGCTGTCGGGCACGGCGTTGAAGTCCCCGCACAGGACGGGCGGGTAGGTGCGGGGTCGAGCCCCGGCCACCACCTCGGCGATGGCCCGCACCTGCTGCTGGCGCACGGCGGAGTGGTCGAAGCGCCAGTTGAGGTGGGTGCTGAAGACCTGGAGCGGGCCCCGGGGCCCGTCGACGTCGGCCCGCAGCACCAGGCGTTGCTCGTCGGCGTCGGGCGGCGCCGGCAGCGGCGTGGGGGTGGACGACGTGATGGGCCACCGCGACAGCACGGCGTTGCCGAACTGGACACCGTCGAGCTCGAGGCGGGCGGCGTAGGCGGACTCGAACCCGAGGCCCTCGGCCAGCTCGGCGGCGAAGTTCGTCCCGCCCGCCTCGCCCCACACCTCCTGGAGGGCGACCACGTCGGGGTCGAGGGCGGCCAGGGTGGCGGCGATGGCCGGCCGGCGGCGCTCCTCCGGCCCGAACCGCCACCACAGGTTCCACGTCAGGACCCGCACCCGGGTCTCGAGCAGCGCCCCGTACGGCCCCTCGTCGCTCATGGCGAGAAGGTCTAGACCAGCGGCCAGTAGCCGGGCACCCGCTCGTGGGGGGTGTCCAGGTACACCTTGGCCTCGGGGGCGCCGGAGAACCGCCCGTGGCTCCATCGCACCTCGACGTGGCCGTCCACGTCGACGGAGCGGCCGGTGGTCCGGTCCCGCACGACGGCCCGCCAGCCGACCTCCGGCTGACCGGCGCTCCGGGGTGCGACCTCGAGGGCCCGCAGCTCGAAGGCCTGCAGCCAGTCCCACGAGGACGCCACCCGCAGCCGCAGCGAGCACGTCCCGTCGGTCCCGAGCACGAAGTAGGGGGCGTCGCCGATGCGCAGCATGCGCCAGAGCAGCCGCAGCCGGGTGCGCGGGTCGCACAGGCGCTCCTGCCAGCGCTCGGCCGAGCGGGCCGCCACCGCCGCCACGAGTCCCCGCCACGCCGGACGCAGCATGGGCGGGAGCTGACGGGCCCGCAGCGCGTCCCGCACCACCCGCCGCTCGGCGCGTGCCAGATCGGTGGCGCACGCCGGCAGCGGCCGCCCCACCCAGATGCGCACCAGCTCGTAGAAGGCGGCGTACTCGGCCGGCGCCGTGAGGGCGAACCAGTCGCCCCCGGCCCGGTCCTCACCCACCAACAGGCGGTCGAAGAGGCGGACCGGGCCCGCGTTCAGGAGGATGCGGGACAGGTACTTGCAGCTCACCGCGTACACGTGGTCGACCCGCAGGTCGGCAGGGATGACGTCGTCGCCCGGCGGCCGGTGCGGTCCCTTCCACTCGACCGTGCGGGGCGGCCGCCCCCGCAGCCCGTCGTCGGCCTCGAGGAAGGCCCGGCCGTTGGCGAAGGCGGTGGTGAAGGCCCGCTCGTGGGCGCCACCGGCCCGGGCGTCGACCACCCGGCCCCACACCGCTTCGTCGACGTTGCGCAGCCGGTCCGGTCGCCTGGCCAGCGCCCCGTCGAGGTCGCCCTCCAGGGTCCCGAGCGCGGTGGCGATCTCCGTGACTTCGGTGAGCGGGCCGGGCACGTGCCGTCAGGCGAGGTCGGCGGCGGTCCAGAACCCCGGGTCGGGGACGGCGGTGCGACCACCCTTGGCGTAGGCCCGCAACCGGGCCCGACCGGCCTCGGACAGGAGGTCGACCACGTCGAACACCGTCCCCGGACCGGCGGCCCGCAGGGCGGCGTCGCCCTCGCTCCGGCGGCGGGGGAGGGCCGTGGCGAGGAGGACGACGGGCGTGCCCGGCTCCCGCCCCCGGAGGGCGGCCGCCCGCCCCAGCGAGCGCCACACCGCCTCGGCCCGGACCAACCCGTCGCGGTGGCTCGTGAAGGGCCCGGCCACGTCGAACAGCCACCGGGCACCCTCGCCGTCGCGGGCCACGTAGCTCACGGCCAGCCCCGTCCCCGGCACCTTGGCCTTGCGGGCCTCGACGGTGAAGCCGGCCTCGGCCAGCACGTCCTCGGCCAGCTTGGTGGCGGCCTTGCCCTCGTCCCGAGCGGCGGCCCGCAGCTCGGCGTCGTCGTCGAGGTCGTCGGCAGCCAGCGCCTCGGCCACCCGTCGCCGGGCGATGTCGACGTAGTCGGCGTCGGTGTCGTAGCCGACGTAGCGCCGGCCCAGGCGGGCGGCGGCGACCAGCGCCGAGCCGCTGCCCATGAACGGGTCGAGCACGAGGTCGCCCTCGAAGGTGTAGAGGCGGATCAGCTGCTCGGGGAGCTCGACCGGGAAGGGCGCCGGGTGGCCCACCCGGCGGGCGCTCTCCGGCGGGATCTCCCACACGTCGAGGGTCAGGGCGAGGAACTCGTCGGTCATCACCGTGGTCTCCGAGGGGAGGCCCTCGGCCCGCCGCTGCTTGGCCGAGCGGGCCCGGTCGAAGCGCCCCTTGCTGGCCACCACCACCCGCTCGGTGATGTCCCGCAGCACCGGGTTGGCGGCGCCCCGGAACGACCCCCACGCGCACGAGCCGCTGGCGCCCTCGCCCTTCTGCCACACGAGCTCACCCCGGAGGAGCAGGCCGAGCCGGTCCTGGAGGATGCGGATGACGTCCGCCGACAGGCTGCGGTAGGGCTTGCGCCCGAGGTTGGCGACGTTGACCGCGATGCGCCCGCCCGGCTCCAGCTTCCGCACGCACTCGGCGAACACGTCGGTGAGCAGCTCGAGGTACTCGAGGTACGACGAGGGGACGCCCTCGCGCTCGAGCTCCTCCTCGTACGTCTTGCCCGCGAAGTAGGGGGGCGAGGTGACGACGAGGGCCACCGACCCGTCGGGCACGGCGTCCATCGAGCGGGCGTCCCCGTGGACGAACGGCTCGGGCACGGGCGCCGGCGGGAGGACGGTGTCGTCGTCCGAGAGGGCAGGGGGCCGGAACCGCTCGTAGAAGGCCGAGGCGTCGTGGTTCTCCCGGCGCGCAACCCCGAAGTTGGACGTGGTCGTGCGCCGCCTCACCCGCACCTCCTCCTCCGGATCGTAGGGGACCGGAGGCTACCGCCCGGGGGACGCCCGGTCGAACACCTGTTCGGGGGTGCACCACCTGCGCGGGGGGTGCGGCCTACCGTCGGGACATCCGGGGGTGGCGATGATCGCACGAACCAGCGACGACCGGCTCCGTCGGGCGGCTACAGCGCTGGGCCCGGCCGTGGCCCTGGTCGTCGTCCAGCAGGTCTTCTTCCCGGCGCCGGCCGGCATCGTGGTCCGGGGCGTGATCGTGGGCGGCCTCACCGCCCTGCTCGCCCTCGGCATGGCCCTCGTGTACCGGGCCAACCGCATCATCAACTTCGCCCAGGCCGACCTCGGCTTCGCCCCCGCCGTGCTCGCCTACCTGCTGCTCGACGAGGTGGGCGTCCCCTGGGTGGTGGCCGTGGTGGCCGGCCTCGCCGCCGCCCTGGTCCTCGGCGCCGCCACCGAGCGGGTGGTCATCCGCCGCTTCTTCCGGGCCCCCCGCCTGCTCGTCACCATCGCCACCATCGGGCTCAGCCAGGTGCTGGCCGCCCTCGCCCTCCTCCTGCCGCAGCTGTGGGACCGGCGGCTGGTGTCCGACCGCATCGCGCCGCCCTTCGACCTCACCTTCTCCGTCGGGTCGGTGACCTTCGACGCCAACGACCTCCTCGCCCTCGTCGTCACCCCCGTGGTGATCGCGGTCGTGGCGACCCTGCTGCGGTCGAGCGACGCCGGCGTCGCCATCCGGGCCAGCGCCGACGACGCCGACCGGGCCTCGCTGCTCGGCATCCCGGTGTTCCGCCTGCAGACCGTGGTCTGGGCCGGCGCCGCCGTGCTGGCCTTCATCACCGTCTTCCTCCGGGGCGGGATCCTGGGCCTGCCCACGGGGACCGAGCTCGGCCTGAGCGTGCTCCTGCGGGCGCTGGTGGCCCTCCTGCTCGGCCGCCTCACCAACCTGACCGCGGTCACCACCAGCGCCGTGGCCCTCGGCGTGCTCGAGCTGGGGATCGCCTGGGAGCACGAGGTCCAGCTGGTCGACCCCATCCTCGGCGTCGTCGTCCTCGTGGCCCTGTTCCTCCAGCACCGCGGCGCCCGCGGGCGCGACGAGGACGACGAGTCCACCGCCTGGCAGGCAGCCACCGAGGTCCGTCCCGTGCCCCCGGCCCTCGCCGGCCTCCCCGTCGTGCGCTGGGGCCGGTGGGGGCTGGCCGCCGTGGCGCTGGCCGTCGCCGCCGTGCTGCCCTTCGTCCTCGGCGTGGGTGACTCCCTGAAGGGCTCGGCGCTGCTCATCTACGCCGTGCTCGGCCTCTCGCTTGTCCTGCTGTCGGGGTGGGGCGGCGCCGTCTCACTCGGCCACGTCGCCTTCTTCGCCATCGGCGCCGCCGTCGTCGGATGGACGAGCACCGACCAGGGGGCGGACCTCTTCGGTGGCCTCGTGGTCGCCGCCGTGGTGGGGGCCGCCGCCGCCGCCCTGATCGGAATCCCGGCCAGCCGCCTCCGAGGTCTCTCGCTCGCGGTGGTCACCTTCGCCTTCTCGCTGGCCACCACCTCGTACCTGTTGAACGACGAGTTCTTCGACTGGGTGCCGACCGACCGGGTCCCCCGCCGGCCGCTCCTCGGCGGCCTCGAGGTCTCGACCCCCACCGAGGTCTTCCTCCTCGTCCTGGCCGTGCTCGTGCTCGTCGCCGTCGGCGTGCGGGGCGTGCGCAACGGGCGGCCGGGGCGGGCCGCCGTCGCGCTGCGGGACAACGACCGTGCCGCCGAGGCCTTCGGGGTCCCCGCCCCCCGGGTCCGGCTCGCCACCTACGCGCTGTCCGGGGCCATCGCCGCCCTCGCCGGCGGCCTCTTCGTCCACCACCAGCAGGCCTTCGACGCCAGCTCGTACGCACCCGTCCAGAACCTGGCCGTGTTCACCATGGTGGTGGTCGGCGGCCTGACATCGGTCATCGGAGCCTTCCTCGGCGCCCTCTTCCTCCTCGGGACCCAGTGGTTCCTGCCCGACGACTGGCAGATCCTGGCCTCGGGCATCGGCGTGCTCCTCGTCCTGTGGCTGGTGCCGGGCGGTCTGGCCACCGTCCCCTTCGGCCTCCGCGATCGGGCCCTCCGCACCCTGGCCCGCCGTCGGGGCATCGAGCTCGATGCCACCGCCGACGAGGAACGGGCCGAGCGGCCGGCGCCCGCGCCGTCCGTGCCGGCCCCCTCGACGAACGGCGCCGCGCCGCTGCTGGCGGTGGAGGACCTCGAGGTCTCGTACGGACCGGTGCAGATCCTCTTCGGCGTCGACCTCACCGTGGGCGAGGGGGAGGCGGTGGCCCTCCTCGGCACCAACGGCGCCGGGAAGTCGACGCTCCTGCGGTCGGTGTCCGGCCTGCTGCCCCCCGGTCGCGGGCGGGTGGTGCTCGACGGGGAGGACGTCACGGGTCGACCGGCCCACGAGCTGGCCAAGCGGGGCCTGGCCGAGGTGCCCGGGGGGGCGGGCGTCTTCCCGTCGTTGACGGTGGCCGAGAACCTGCGAGCCGCCGGGTGGCTCGTGCGACGCCGGCCCGGCGAGCTGGCCGAGGCCCGCGAAGAGGTGGAGCGGCTCTTCCCCGACCTCAGGGACAAGGCGTCGGTCCGGGCCGGGAGCCTGTCGGGGGGCCAGCAGCAGATGCTGGCGCTGGGGATGGCGTGCCTGAGCCGGCCCCGCCTGCTCCTCATCGACGAGCTGTCCCTCGGCCTCGCCCCGGTGGTGGTCGGCCGGCTGCTCGAGCTCGTCGGTGAGCTGCGGCAGCGGGGGACGACGGTGGTGCTGGTGGACCAGTCCGTCAACGTGGCCCTGGAGGTGGCCGACCGGGCCGTGTTCCTCGAGCGGGGCGTGGTGCGGTTCTCCGGTCCCTCATCGGAGCTGCTCGACCGGCCGGACCTCCTGCGCTCGATCTTCCTCGGCGCCGCCGCCGGCGACGGCGCCCCCGTGGCGGACGGGCTGCCGCCCCCGCCGGAGCCGACCGACGGCGGCCCGGTGCTCGAGGCCGAGGGGCTGTGCGTCTCCTTCGACGGGGTGGCGGCCGTGCAGGACGCCTCGCTGGCCGTCCGCCCCGGGGAGATCGTCGGCATCATCGGGCCCAACGGGGCCGGCAAGACGACCCTGTTCGACCTCCTCAGCGGCTTCCGCCGGCCGGAGGCGGGCCGCGTGCGACTGCTCGGGCGCGACGTCACCGCCGCCAGCCCGTGGGCCCGGTCCCGCCGCGGCCTCGGCCGCTCCTTCCAGGACGCGCGGCTCTTCCCGTCGCTCACCGTGACCGAGGCCATCGCCGCCGCCTGCGAGCGGTGGGTGCGGGTCCGGGACCCGCTGTCGGCCGCCTTCCACCTGCCGAACGCCTACGACAGCGAGCGGGCGGTGTCCCGCAGGGTCGACGAGCTCGTCGAGCTGCTGGGCCTCGGCCGCTACCGGGCCTCGTTCGTGGGGGAGCTGTCGACGGGCACGCGGCGGGTGGTCGACCTGGCCTGCCTGCTGGCTCACGAGCCCTCGGTGGTCCTGCTCGACGAGCCGGCCGCCGGCATCGCCCAGCGCGAGGTGGAGGCGCTTGCCCCGCTGATCCGCCGGGTGCGGGACGAGACGGGCGCCACCCTCGTCGTGGTCGAGCACGACATCCCCCTCATCGAGGCCGTGTCGTCTCGCCTCGTCGCCATGGACCAGGGCCGGGTGGTGGTGGACGGCCCGCCGGGTGCGGTGCTGTCCGACCCGAAGGTGGTGTCGTCGTACCTCGGTACCGAGGAGGGCGCTGCCGTGCGGCGCTCCGGGGCGCGGACGACGGAGGCTCGTGGTGCAGCCACGACGTGACCCGGCCGCCGAGCGCGGCAGCCTGCTCCGGCGGTGGGGACCGCTCGGCGTCGTGTTGGCCGTGGTGGCCGGGCTGACCGTCGCCGCCTTCGCCGGGGGCGAGGGGAGCAGCGGGACGACGGGGCCGACGGCGGAGGGCCCGGTCGATCGCCCCGAGGGGGCCATCAGCTGGTCGATGGCGCAGGAGCAGGGGCTCGACGTGCAGTTCCCCGACACCTGCGACCCGGAGACCGGCCAGGTGGCCATCCCGTTCTACTTCCGCAGCGAGTGCTTCGCCGACGCGGACGACAACGGGGGCGCCACCGCCCCCGGCGTGACCGGTGACGCCATCACCGTCGTCGCCTGGCTGCCGGCCGAGGACGACCCCGTGCGCTCGCTGCTGCTCAACCGCATCGGCTTCAACGCCAGCAACGCCGACCTGCGCGCCGCCTACGAGGGCTACGTCGAGATCTTCTCCCGCTACTACCAGACCTACGGGCGGCGCATCGACCTGAAGTTCCTCGAGGCCTCGGGCTCGATCCTCGACAGCACGGCGGCCCGGGCCGATGCCGTGCGGGCAGCCGACGAGCTCGGCGCCTTCGCCGTCCTGGGCGGACCGATCATCGGGAGCGCGTGGACCGACGAGCTCCACGCCCGGGGCATCGTGTGCATCGCCTGCCCCGGCATCTCCGACGCGGCCCCGACCGTGTTCTCGCTCCCGCCGAGCTCCGGCCAGATCCGCACCCACCTCGCCACCTATGTCGGCCAGAAGCTGGCGGGCCGGCCCGCCGACTTCGCGGGCGACGACCTGCGGGGGGACACCCGGGTCTTCGGGTTCCTCGGCCTCGGCATCAGCGACGGCGACGAGCAGGGGGCGCAGGTCCTGGCCGACCAGCTCCTCGAGGGCGGCGTCTCGCTGGCGGAGCGGATCCTCTACCCGCTCGATCCCGCACGGTCGTCGGAGCTGGCCACCAACGCGGTGACCCGGATGAAGACGGCCGGCGTGACGACCGTGCTGCTGCAGGCCGACCCGATCCTCCTTCCCGCCTTCACGGCCGAGGCGACGAAGCAGGGGTGGTTCCCGGAGTGGGTGTTGGGTGGCGCGCCCTTCATCGACACCACCACGTTCGCCCGCACCTTCGACCAGCAGCAGTGGGAGCACGCCTTCGGGATCAGCTACTTCCCGCCCCAGGTGGCCGAGGACATCAACCCGCCGGTGTCGCTCTACGAGTGGTACTTCGGTGAGAAGCCGCCGGTGGAGGGCACCATCCCGCTGCTGCTCCTCTACCCCCAGGTGGCGCTGTTCTTCACGGGCCTCGAGTACGCCGGCCCCGACCTCACCGTCGACTCGTTCCACGACGGCCTCTTCCTGAGCCCGCCCACGCCGCGGGCCACCACGCAGCCGAGCGTCAGCTACGGCGACTGGCGGTGGACCGAGCCCGACTACGCCGCCATCGACGACATGGTGGAGCTCTGGTGGGACCCGGACGCCCGCGGGACCGACGAGGCGGGGGAGGAGGGCCAGGGCATGTACCGCTACGTCGAGGGGGCGCGGCGCTTCCTGGCGGACGAGTGGACGGACCAGCTCCGGGTGTTCGACCGGGAGGGGTCGGTCACCATCATCGAGGAGCTGCCGAGCGACGAGGTGCCACCGGACTACCCGTCGCCGGCGGACGGCGACTAGAGGGCGGCCAGCCCGTCGGCCAGCCCGTCGAGGCCGTCGACGGTGAGCGCCGCCTGCGCCGCTTCGGGCCACGACTTCTGCACCAGGCCCCAGGGGCCCCGTTGGAGGAACACGCCCACCATGCCGAGGGCCATGGCCGGCAGGACGTCGTTGTCGAGGCGGTCGCCGACGTAGGCGATGGCGGCCGGCTCGAGTCCCACCTCGGCCACCACCCGTTCGAAGAAGGCCGGGCTCGGCTTCTCCACGCCCCAGCCCTCGGACGAGCCCACCACGTCGAGGGCCCCGTAGAGCTCCGGGAGCATGGATTCTGTGGCGACGGGGTGGTTGCCCACCACGCCGAGGCGAAGGCCGGCGGCCCGGAGCTGCTCCAGGCAGGGGAGGGCGTCGGGGTAGAGGTCCGAGGCGTCGAAGCCCCACGGCCGGCCCGCCGCCGCCCGGGCCGCCCGCTCGCGCTCGAGGTCCACGCCGGGCCGTACGAGCTCGAAGGCGCGGCGGTGGTCCTGGCGGCGCTCGATGGTGGCGCCCAGGGCGGCGAACAGGTCGAAGGGCCGCACGCCGAGCCAGTCGGCCCACGCCGCCCAGCTCCGTGCCTCGTCGACCAGCGTCTCCCCGAGGTCGAACACCACCGCCTGCACCGGCATGGCGACAGTGTCCACGAGACTGCGGGCCGTGGACGTGCCCGACTGGTTCGCCGCCGCCCTCGCCGTCCCTTGCACCGAGGGGCGCGTCGACGTGGGCGGGGCGTCGATCCACTACCTCGCCTGGGGCGACCCCGGCCGCCGCGGGCTCGTGTTCGTGCACGGCGGTGGCGCCCACGCCCACTGGTGGACGCACGTGGCCGCCACCTTCGCTCGCGGCTACCGGGTCCTCGCTGTCGACCTTTCGGGCCACGGCGACAGCGACCACCGCGAGACGTACTCGCTCGAGCAGTGGACCGACGAGGTGGCGGCCGTGGCCGACCACGGCGGCGTGGCTGGGTTGCCGGTGATCGTCGGCCACAGCATGGGCGGCTTCGTCACCATCGCCACCGCCGCCCGCCACCCCGATCGGGTCGAGGGCGTGGTGGTGTGCGACTCACCGGTGACCGAGCCCGACCCCGAGATCGGCGCCTACCACCTGCAGCAGGCCTTCGGCCGGCCCCGCACCTACGGCTCCGTCGAGGAGGCGCTGGCCCGGTTCCGCACCGTGCCGGAGCAGGAGCACTACCTCGACTACGTGATGGACCACGTGGCCCGCCAGTCGCTCCGCCCGGCCGAGGCCGGGTTCCAGTGGAAGTTCGACCGGCGGATCTTCGCCCAGTTCGGCCGGGGCATGCGCTCGATCGCCCTGCCCCACCTCTCGCAGGTGCGGTGCCGGCTGGCCCTGCTGCGCTCGGAGCGGGGGCTCGTGACGGAGGACATCGGCGAGTCCATGTACGAGCGGCTGGGGCGGGTGACGCCGGTGGTGGAGATCCCCCTCGCCGGCCACCACGCCATGCTCGACCAGCCCCTGCTGCTGCTCACCGCCCTGCGCACGCTCCTGGCCGACTGGGACCACTCGGAGCCCCGGCGGCGGGCCTAGACCACGGCGAGCTTGACCTCGATGTTGCCCACGAGCGAGCGCCGGAGGCGCGAGCTCCGATGAGCACAGGGCGTTGTCGAGGCGGCGGAGCGGCCTCGACGAAGCCTCTAGACGACGGCGAGCTTGACCTCGATGTTCCCTCGCGTCGCGTTGCTGTAGGGGCAGACCTTGTGGGCGTCCTCGGTGAGGCGCTGGGCCGTCTCCTTGTCGAGGTTGGGGATGGAGACGTCGAGCTCGACGGCGAGGCCGAAGCCGGTCTCGATCATCCCGAGGAAGACGGTGGCCGACACCTCGGAGTCGGTCACGTCGAGCTTCTGGCGGGCGGCGGTGAACTTGATGGCCGAGTGGAAGCACGCCGCGTAGCCGCAGGCGAAGAGCTGCTCCGGGTTCGTCGCCCCGCCCGGGCCGCCCAGCTCGGTCGGGACCCGCACGTCCAGGTCGAGCATCCCGTCGTCGGTGCGGGCGTGGCCGTTGCGCCCGTCGCCGGTGGCGTGGCCGACGGCCTCGTACAGCGCGTCCATGCCGGCACCCTAGGGCGCGGCAGCCATGCTGGGTCCGTGCTGCCGGCCGACGACCACGTCCACTCGGAGTGGTCGTGGGACGCGGTGGCGGGGGACATGGACGCCACCTGCGCCCGGGCTGTCGAGGTGGGGCTGGCCGCCGTGTCGTTCACGGAGCACGTGGACCTCGGCCGGTGGGTGGTCCCGCCGGAGCTGCTGGCCCACGCCGGCCGGGAGCCCCGCATCGGCATCATCGACGACATGGCCTCGTGGGCCGACGAGGACGGCACGCTGGTTCCGCCGGCGCTCGACGTGGACGGCTACGTCGCCTGCATCGAGCGCTGCCGGGACCGCCACCCCGGCCTCCGCATCCGGGCGGGGGCCGAGGTGGGGGAGCCGCACCTCTTCGTCGACGAGGTGCGGCGGCTGGCCACCCGGGGCGGGTTCGACGTCGTGCTCGGGTCGCAGCACACGGTCCCGTTCGAGGGCCGGGCCTGGCCGGTGGACTCGCTGTTCGGTCGGGTCGACCCCCACGAGCTGATCCGCACGTACCTGGCCGAGGTGCTCCGGCTGGTCGAGGGCTCCGACGACTTCGCCGTCCTCGCCCACATCGACTACCCGCTGCGGCGCTGGCCGGTCGACGCCGGCCCCTTCGACCCGGCCGGCTTCGAGGACGAGCTCAGGACCGTGCTGCGGGCGCTGGCCCGCTCGGGCCGCGCCCTCGAGCTGAACACCCGGGTCCCCTTGGTCCCGGCCGTGGTCGGGTGGTGGCGGGAGGAGGGCGGCCCTGCCCTCACCTTCGGGAGCGACGCCCACTCGCCCGACAAGGTCGGCCAGGGCCTGGCCGAGGCCTCCGCCGTCGCCGAGGCCGCCGGCTTCGCCCCCGGCCCCACCCCGGTCGACCCCTGGCGCCGCGCCTGACCTCCAGAAGGGCGCGCGACCTAGGGCACGCCGCCGACCACCCGGCCGTCGACGACGTCGACGGCCTCGGCCTCGAGCCGGCGCCGCTGCTCGCTGGCACTGGGGGCGGCCAGGGTCCCGTCCCGGCGCACGACCCGCCACCACGGGAGCCCGTGGCCCCCCTCGGCCAGCACCGCGCCGACGGCCCGGGCCCGGCCGGGC
>Ga0126307_10002190_pt1 | contig 13156 bp, 14 predicted proteins | sample Plot28_FD_89955 | JGI IMG/M metagenome (GOLD analysis project Ga0126307, IMG submission 89955) | Serpentine soil microbial communities from UC McLaughlin Reserve, CA, USA - Plot28 | ecosystem: Environmental > Terrestrial > Soil > Grasslands | place: USA: UC McLaughlin Reserve, Lake County...
GCTGGAGGTTCGCCGTCACCTGCTCGAAGTCGCGCACGAGCTCCGGCGGCACTGACCCCTCGAGCACCGGCACGAGCGCCCGCAGGGCTTCGATCGAGAGCCGCACCTGCTCGAGGTCGCGGTGCTCCTCGCCCAGCCGGTGGTACGCGAGCGACGAGACGGTCGAGAGCGTCTGCACGAGCAGGTCCGACACACGGAGCTGCTGGAGCACCTGGAACAGCTCCTGCTCGGTGATCTCCTCGTCAGCCACGGACGGGGACGCCCGCCTGCTCGGCGTAGATCTCCTCGAGGGTCGCGCCGTCGGCGTGCCGGGCGATCTGCCGCTCCGCGGCGTTGCGCTCCGGAATCGCCAGGTAGGGCGCGGCGCCGATCTCCTCGGCGACGGGGGTGACCCACTCGAGCAGGCGCTCGAGCCGAGCCCGGGCGGGAACCACCTCGCCCCGCTCGAAGTCGATCAGCTCTCCGGAGAGCCCCCAGCGGATCGCGCGCCAGAAGTTCTCCTCGATCAGCCGGTGCGGGTGGTCGACGACAGGCTCGCCCTCGTCGTGCGCACGGGCGATCCGCGCGGCCAGCGAGGCACTGAACGCGGCGAGGGACTGCGCCTCGGCGAGGTCGGGCTGGCCGTCCGCGATCCGGATCTCGACCGTCGGAAACGCGAGGTGCGGCCGGACGCTCCACCAGAGCTGCGTGTGCTCGGTCATCGAACCCGTCTTGTAGAGGAAACGGATGTAGTCCTCGAACTCCGGCCAGGAGGTGAAGGAGTCGGGGACACCGCAGCGCGGGAAGAAGCGCGTGAAGATCTGCGTCCGCGCCGAGTGCAGCCCCGTGTCGACGTTCTCCACGAACGGCGAGCTCGCCGAGAGTGCGAGGATCTCCGGGAGGAAGTTGCGCAGCCCGTTGTTGACGGCGATCACACGATCGGCGCCGCGGATGCCGACGTGGACGTGCAGGCCGAAGGTGTTGTTGCGCCAGACGACGTAGCGGAGCAGCTCGTCGTTGCGGCGGTAGTGCGGCGTGTCGATGATCCGCTGGTCCTTCCAGTCTGCCCAGGGGTGCGTTCCGGTCGCGGCCAAGCCGATTCCGAGCGAGTCGACGAGCGCATCGAGCTGTGCACGCCGCTCCGCCATCGCTGCGGGAACGTCGGCGAACGAGTCCAGCCGCCCCGTCTTGATCTCGACCTCGGAGGCGATCAGCTCGCCGACGAGGTTCGGCTCGAGGACGGTGCCCTTCGCCGCCGCGTGCAGCTCCTCGAAACGGTTGACGAGGTCGAGTGAGACCGGATCGAGGAGCGCGAACTCCTCCTCGACGGCGAGGGTGAAGTCGGTGCCGCCCTCGAACCCCTCGCGTGCAGCGTCGAGGAGCTCGGCGTAGCCAAGCCGTTGCTCGTCACCCATCGGCGTGAGGGTAGTCGAACGGCTCGAGCAGGCGGCGCGCCACACCGGCCCAGCTCCAGCGGCTCACGGTCGCCTTTCTCGCCGCTTCGCGAACGGCGATCCGGTCGGCCTCCGGCAGCGTCAGCAGCTCGTTCAGCTTCGCCGCCAGCTCGCCGGCGTCCCCTGTGGCGAAGCTGGCGAGGTGACGGAGATGCGGCGGGTACTCCTGCTCGAGGCCCTCGGCGACCGCCGCGAGGCCAGAGTGACGGGCGACGAGCGGCGGCGAGCCGGCGGCCGCTGCCTCGGCGGCGACCATGCCGAACGCCTCGGGGAAGATCGACGGGACGACGGTCGCGTCGGCCAGCGCGAGCAGGTGGACGAGGTGGCGGTGCTCGAGCGGCCCGGTGAAGAGCGTGTCGGGGCCGGCGGCGCCTTCCAGCGTCTCGCGATAGTCCCCGAAGCCGACGATGACGGCGCGCGCGTCCGTCTGCCTCAGCGCTTCGAGCAGCACGTGGACGCCCTTGTTGTAGAGGAGCTTCCCGAAGTAGACGACGGTCGGCCGGTCGCCGGCGAGGAACGCGGCGAGACGCGCCGCGTTGTCCTCGTCCGGAAGCCGCTCGTTCGCGTTACCCGGGTTCGGCGGATCCTGCCGTGCCTCCTCGAGCAGCCCGGCGAGAGCCTCGGCCCGCGCGCGCGGTCGCCACTCGTCGATGTCCACACCGGGCGGCACCTCGTGCACCCGGTCGACGTGCCCCACGACGTCCTCGAGCACCTCGCGGATGTGGGCGGAGCCGACGTAGACGGCCTCTGCCGGCGCGAGCGCCTCCCGCCCCCAGGCCCTCAGCCCCTCGTGTCCCCGCATCGAGTACTCGAGCTCGGAGCCGTGCGCCTTGACGGCGAAGCGGGTGCCGCTCGCCGCGCCGACAGGCCCCCCGAGGAGCACATGGTTCGAGAAGACGAGGTCGGCCGGCCGGTTCTGCCTCAGAACTGCGGCGTTCCGCTCGACCCAGTCGTCGAGCTCGGCGCGCGTGCAGTCCTGGACGCGCTTCACCTCGTAACCCTCGTACCGGTCGAGCACGAACACCGGCAGCAGGCCGCCCACGTCCGGCCGCACGATGTTCGCGCCGCCGAGGTCGTATAGCTCGGGGTGCGGCTCCTGGCTGAAGACGGTGACGTCGTGGCCGGCCCGCGACCACTCGCGTGCGAGCGCGCGTGTGTAGACGTTCGATCCCGTTCCGCCGAGCAGGTACCCGTGCCAGAGCAGGATCCTCACGGGCGTGTGCGTGCGTACGAGGGAGGCGGCATCGGCGCATCCTGCCGATCTCGCGCAAGCAGCGCCGCCTGACCGCTCCTGATTGGCCGGCGCGTCAGGTCAGGTGGAAGTACAGGGCGTAGAGGAGCTCGACGGCCGGGTTCGAGGCGTGGACGGCCACGTCGGCCGGGACATCGAGGAGCGCCTCCGAGTAGTTGAAGATGATCTTCACGCCCGCGTCGATCAGGTCGTCCGCCGCCTGCTGCGCCCCCGCCGCCGGCACGGCGATCACGCCGACGATGATGTTGTTGTCCCGTACCGCCTCGCCCAGCTTCGAGTACGGCTGGACCGTGAGGCTGCCGATCGAATGGCCGGCCTTGTCGGGATCCGTATCGAGTACGGCCGCGACATTGATCCCGTGCTCGGCGAAGATCGGCGAGCTCGCGATCGCCTGGCCGAGGCGCCCGGCACCGACGAGCGCGATGTTGTGCTGCCCCTGCGTCCGCAGGATCTTCCGGATCTCGCCGAGGAGCGAGTCGATGTTGTAGCCCACCCCACGCTTGCCGAACTTGCCGAAGCCGGAGAGGTCGCGGCGGATCTGCGTCGCGTTGATGTTGGTGTAGTCCGAGATCTCCTGGGAGGAGATCCTGTCCTTGCCCATCTTCTTCGCCTGCGTCAGCACCTGCAGGTAGCGGGAGAGCCGTGCCGCGACCCCCACCGTCAGCCGTTCCGCCAACTCGTCTCCCTCGTCGCTTGTAACAGCATTCGTGACATTGTGCCGACCGGCTCCAGGAGCCGCCGCCGGAACCGTCAGCGGCGTGCCTTCAGCCGCCGGCGGAGCGCCTCCGCCTGGACGAAGTACGTGAAGGCGCGTTCGCCGTCGATCTCGACGACAGGGATCCACTCCCGGTACGTCGCTTCGAGCACCGGGTCGCCGCCAATGTCGACGCGCTCAAAGTCTCCCGAGCAGACCTGCTCGACCACCTCCAGGGCACGCTCGCAGAGATGGCAGCCCTCGGCGACGAACACCCGAATTCTAGGGATAGAGACCCCGGGTCACGGTCGCCTCCGAGACGCGCCGCACCGCCAGCCCGTAGGCGGCCATCCGCATGCTCGTGCGGTGCTGCTTCCGCATCGCCATCGTCTCCTCGAACGCCCGGGTGACGATTTCGTCGAGCCGCTTGTTCACCTCTTCCTCCTTCCAGAAGTACTCCTGCAGCCCCTGCACCCACTCGAAGTAGGAGACGACGACGCCGCCGGCGTTCGCGAGCACGTCCGGCAGGACGAGAATGCCGCGGTCTTCGAGGATCTCGTCGGCCGCGGGCGTGACCGGGCCGTTGGCGCCCTCGCAGACGATTCTCGCCTTCACGTGTGGGGCGTTCTCGGCCGTGATCACCTGCTCGAGCGCACACGGGGCGAGCACGTCGCATTCGAGCAGCACCAGCTCCTCGTTGGTGATCGCGTCGGCGGACTGGTAGCCCGCGAGCGTCCCGTGCTCCGCCTTCCAGGCCAGCACTGCCGGCAAGTCGAGCCCGTTCGGCGCGTGAACGCCGCCGCTCGAGTCGGAGACGGCGATAACGACGGCGCCGCGTTCGTGGAGCAGCCGTGCGAGGTTGCGGCCGACGTTGCCGAACCCCTGGACGACGACGCGCAGCCCGTCGAGCTTCCGGTCCTCCACGCCGAGCGCGTCGACGATCACGTACAGCCCGCCGCGGGCGGTTGCCTCTTCACGGCCGAGGGAGCCGCCGATCGCGAGCGGCTTGCCGGTGACGACGCCGAGCACGGAGTGGCCTTTGTTCATCGAGTACGTGTCGAAGATCCACGCCATCACGCTCGCGTCGGTGCCGACGTCCGGGGCCGGGATGTCCTTCTCGGGGCCGATCTCGTTGATGATCTCGGTCGTGTAGCGGCGCGTCAGCCGCTCGAGCTCCTCACGTGAGAGCTGCTTCGGGTCGCAGACGACACCGCCCTTGGCGCCGCCGAACGGCAGGCCCATCAGCGCGCATTTCCACGTCATCCACATCGCGAGCGCCTTCACCTCGTCGCGCGTGACGGCGGGGTGGTATCGGATGCCACCCTTCGAGGGACCGCGAGCGATGTTGTGTGTGACACGGTGCCCGCGGAAGACGCCGACGGAGCCGTCGTCCATCGTGACCGGGATGGAGACTTCGACCGACTTCTTGCACTTCTCCAGGACGCGGATCAGGTTCGGGTCGATCGCGAAGATTTCGCCGACGCGGCGCAGCTGCTGGCGCGCGAGCTCGAGCGGGTTCTCGCGAAGATGAGTGGGAGCTTCGGCCGTGGACATTCGTCACTCCTTCTCTCGAGGCCGGGCAGGAGTCTACCCGGGCCCGTTCAGCGAATCCGGAAGGTGAGCGTCTCCGCCTCGGGCGGCCCCTCGGGCGGCACGGCGACCACGCGCAGCCGGTACGGGCCCTTCGCCAGCGGCCCGCCGCGCGGGCCGCGGCCGGTGAGCCCGAGCGCGTAGCGGCCGGGCAGCACGTCGCGGAGTCGGGCGACGACGCCGCGCTTCTCCCGCCCGCGCCAGAGCTCGACGTCGAGGCGCGAGATCGGGCGCAGCTGCCGGCGGCCGGCGAGGTCGCGCACCTGCCCCGCCTGCACGGTCAGCACCGCCGGCGCGCGGTCGGACGCACGAAAGGTGCGGGTCGAGAGCTGGACTCCACCGATGAGCGCGGAGCCCTCGAGCGGGAGCGCCACTGCCCAGGGGACGACGACCCTGCCGCCGCCTGCGACCTCGAGCCGCGCGCGACCTTGGATCGCGCGGAGCAGGCGGGGCAAAAACGTCAGTCGCGCCCTCAGCTTCACGGACGCGGTCGCGCCGGGAGCGAGCCGGACGCGCGCCGGCACCGCCGTAACGGAGAGACCTGCGATCTCTTCCGTCGCCGCCTCGACGTCGACCCGGACGCGGCGGGACGACACGTTGCGGATCCTGATCTGCCGCACCGCCCTCCAGCCGGGCTTGTCCGCGCCGCCGAAGACCACGGTCGCAGGCTCCGAGACGACCTCGGCCGCTGTCGCGGCGAACACATCGAGCGCGCCGGCGCCCTGGGCGGCGGCCGGACCTGCCGCCGGGACGCTCGCTCCGACGAGCGCGCTCTTGAGCGCGGCCGCGTCGAGCTCCGGGCGGGCCTGCGCGACCGCGGCCGCGGCGCCGCCAACGAGCGCGGTCGCAGCGCTCGTGCCGCTGATCGTCGCATAACGGGCGCTGCGGTCGGCATTCCGGCCGGGATCGGCGGTGACGAGCTCGACTCCCGCTGCGGCGAGCTCGGGCTTGATCCCGCCGCCGAACGCGAGCCCCTGGGACGAGAACGGCGCGATCGCGGTTCTGCGGTTGTTCGCGCGCCAGCCGGGAGCGCCGAGGTCGACGGTGACTCCGACGCCGCGGGCGAGCGCCGACCGAACCGCGGCAGCAGCCTCTCGCGGGACCCCGACCACCGGCACATTGAGCCGGTCGTCGAGGCCAAGCGCGCCGGCGGGCACGACGCCGTCGACGAGGATCGCGGCTGCGCCGGCAAGGACGGCCGCGCGGGCCGCGTCGGCCGGGCCTAACGCGCGGCCGAGCAGGGTCGCCCGGCCCGCAACGATGCTGTAGCCCCGGTCGTCGAAGTAGGCCGCCAGCGGTGTCCCGCGCGGGCCGGCCGCGGCGTCGCGGCGCGGCCGGGCGACTGTCAGTGCGAGCGGCCCGCGCGGGGCGGCGGCCCCGGCGAGGGGAAGCTCCCGATCGAGCAGGCTTTGCAGCCCCGCGCGGACGACGACGCGAACAGTCGAGGTCCGCGCACGCAGATCGGAGGCTCCGACGGTGAGCGCCGCCGGCGCTCCGCCCGGCCCGCCGACGCTCCCGTAGCTTGGCCCGGCCGGCCCGTCGTTGCCCGCAGGAACGACGACGAGCGTGTCCAGGCGGGCGGCGCCCCTGATCGCCCTCGCAAGCGGGCCGTCTGGGAAGGAGGCGAAGGGCTCGGTCACGCCGATCACTGCCACCCGCACGGCGTCCAGCACGTCCCCGTCCGCATCCGGGTCGACCGCGCGCTCGATCCCGGCCAGCACCTGGTCGGTGCGGCCATAGACGGCGAAGCCGCCCTGGGCGCTCGGCTGCCAGCCGGCGACCCGGATCGGCAGGAGCGACGCGCCGGGAACGACACCGCCGATTCCGGCGGGGCCGCTGCGGCCGACGATCAGCCCCGCGAGCTGGGTGGCGTGCCGCTCGACCCGGGTTGGCTCGTCCGGGTGCGCCCGTGCGATTCCGCGCCTCTCCGGATCGAGCATGTCGAGCCCGTCGAGGAGCCGGTTGCGGATGAACGGGTGCGTGACGTCGACGCCCGTGTCGAGCAGCGCGACGGTGACGCCGCTGCCGTCGAAGCCAGGGATCCCGAGCTCGGCGCGGCGCCCGCCGCCGCGGGCGAACGCCTCGCCGTTCAGCTCGGGCGCGGAGAGCGCCGCGGGATAGGCGGCCCGCACCGGGTAGACGCCGAGCACGTCCTCGTCCCGCTCCAGCAGCGCCAGCGCCTGCCCGTCGACCGGGGCCGAGAAGCCGTTGAAGGTGCGCGTGTAGACGAAGTCGGGGACGAGCTGGATCCCCTCGCGCGAGAGCCGCGCCGCGACCTGCTTCTGCGCCGCGAGCGCGCCTGCGGTCCACTGGCGCATCGCCGACTCGGTCGCCGTGCCGCCGGCCTCCGCGATGCGGTCCGCCAGCGACGGGCTCCGCAGGACGACGACCATCCGCTGTCCAATCGCGATTGCGGCCCGCTCGCCGTCGACGAACCCGCGCCAGGCGGCCGCGCCCTCGTCCGGCACGACCGGCTTCTGGGCACCCTGTCCGCCGCCCGCAACGAGCAGCGCCACCGCGATCACTGCCGCCGCGGCGAGGCTCCGGCGGTCAGGCGCGGGATGCGTACGCATCGAGATCAAGGTACCGAGGATAAGGAAGACGCCTGCCGTACCTGCCGGCGGACGCGATCATCGCCGCGTTGTCGGTGCACAGGGGCAGCGGCGCGAAGCGGGCGCCCGGCAGCGAGTCGCGGAGCTCCGAGTTCGCGGCGACGCCGCCCACGACCGCGATCCGCTCGTGTCCCTCGCGCTCCGCAGCCGCACGCGTTCCCTCGACCAGCGCGCGCACGATCGCCCGCTGGTACGACGCCGCGAGATCGGGAGTCCGCGCCTTGGCCTCGGCGCCGAGGTCGCGGACGGCGTAGAGCAGCGCCGTCTTGACGCCGGAGAAGGAGAAGTCGAGGCCGTCCAACCGCGCGACCGGAAACGCGAACGCCTCTGGATCGCCCTCGCGCGCGAGACGGTCGATCTCGCGGCCGCCGGGGTAGCCGAGCCCGAGCAAGCGCGCTCCCTTGTCGAACGCCTCGCCGGCGGCGTCGTCGATGGACGTCCCAAGTACGCGGTAACCCGTGTGGTCCTGGACGTCGAGCAGCAGTGTGTGCCCGCCGCTTGCGAGCAGGCAGAGGAAGGGTGGCTCGACCGGGTGGGGCTCGAGGAAGAGCGACGCGACGTGGCCGTGCAGGTGGTCGACGGGGACGAGCGGCAGGCCGCGCGCCCACGCGAGCGCCTTGGCCGCGGAGACGCCGACGAGGAGCGCGCCGACGAGGCCGGGCCCCTGCGTCACGGCGACAGTGTCGACCTCGTCCAGCGTCGCATCCCCCTCGCTCAGCGCCTCGCGGACGACCGGCGCCACGAGCTCGAGGTGCCGGCGCGACGCGATCTCGGGGACGACGCCGCCGTAGCGCGCGTGCAGGTTGGCCTGGGAGGAGACGACGTTCGCGCGGATCTCGCCCTCGCCCGTCACGAGCGCCGCGGCGGTCTCGTCGCAGGACGTCTCGATGCCCAAGATCATGGAAGCAGCGTCAGCCCGCTTCGGCCTGCTCGTGCTCAGCCTTCGGCTCCGCAACCGGGTCGCGCCACATGATCAGCGCGTCCTCGCGGTTGTCCGTGTAGTAGCCGCGGCGGACACCGCGGGCGACGAAGCCGATCCGCTCGTAGAGCGCGATTGCGCCGACGTTGGAGACGCGCACCTCTAGGGTGTAGCCGCGGCGCTCGTCGGACGAGGTCAGCTCGAAGAGCCGCTGGAGCAGCATCAGCGCGACGCCGCGCCGGCGATACTCGGGCGCCACCGCGACGTTCATCACGTGCCAGGCGTCGACGTAGCGGGAGATGACGAGGTAGCCGACGAGCGCACCGGACCCGCGGTCGAAGGCGCCGAGGGAGAGCGAGCTCGGCTTGGCGAGCTCACCCGCGAACATCGAACGCGACCACGGCGTCGGGTACGACTCGCGCTCGATCCGCTCGATGTCGTTGAGATCGTGCAGCTCGAGCTTGCGGAGTTCGAAACTTCCCGCTCCTGCACGGGCATAGCCGGCGCCTCCGCGCCTGGGCGGCTCCGTCGAGCCTACGCCGCTCATCCGGCGGCCACGACCGCGTCGGGGAGCCGGACGTAGAGCGGCTCGAGCTCGTCGATCGGATCGAAGGCATCCGCCAGCGCGGCGTGGAACCGTGCGCGCGGCCGATGCCGCTCGTCCTCGTCCGAAGGCACCTCCGCACCAGCCTGCTCGAAGAGCTCTCGGTAGCGGATCGCGCCGTCGCCGACGTAGAGGGCTCCCGTCTCGATCTCGAGCTCGGCAGGTGCGACTGCCCGCGGCCCCGGCACGAACACCTCGCGCCGCTTCGCATCGATGACGGGGATCGCGCCGGGTGCGCCGGCGGCCAGCGCATCGAGGGTCGACACGCCTGCTGCGGTGAGACCGAGGGCGAGGGCGAGTCCACGGGCGACCGCGAGCCCGATCCTGATCCCGGTGAAGCTCCCCGGGCCGATCCCGACGGCCAGTACGGTCAGGTCGCTCGGATGCGCGCCCGCCTGGCGCACGAGCGCGTCGATGTCGGCGAGCAGCGTCGACGCCCGGGACTCACGCTCGCCGAGCACCTCGCCGTCGTCGACGAGCGCGCTCGTGGCAACTTCAGTCGCCGTGTCGAAGGCCAGGATCAGCGCCATCGCCAAAGGGTACGTCCCCTTTGATGACGATTCGCCTGCTCCCGGTGTCGACGTGCTCGAGCCGGACCGCCGCCCGCTGTTCCGGGAGGCCGCCGGCGGCCGCTTCGGGCCATTCGACGAAAACCACGGCGTCCTCGAAGTAGGGCTCGAGGTCGCCCCACTCGGCCTGCGAGACGGCTGTGAAGCGATAGAGGTCGAGGTGCGAGACGTCGGGGTCGCCGTCGTAGCGATGACCGATCGTGTACGTCGGGCTCGTCACCGGCGCCGTGACGCCGAGTGCGCGGCAGGCGCCGCGGACGAAGGTCGTCTTGCCGGCGCCGAGGTCGCCCGAGACGGTGACGACGTCGCCCGCAACCAGGCCGGAGGCGAGACGTGCCGCGATCGCCTCCGTCTCGGCCGGGGAGCCGGACCGCAGCTCCATCGCTCGGGCTAGAAGAGGCCCAGCTGGATGGCCGGCGCGAGCGGCCGCTCGGGCTCCGCCTCCGGCTCGAGCTCGAACGCCGGCTCCGGCGCGACCGTCGTCAGCCCGAGCAGCTCCGGGATGCGGAGGAAGTCCTCCTCGAGCACGGAGAGCATCGAACGCGTGTACAGCGCGGCGGCGGGGTGGAAGAGCGGGTAGAGCATCACCTCGTTGCCGCCGAGCGCGACCTGCTGCACGAGGCCGTGGACCTTGGTGATCCCGGTGGGCTTCCCGGACAGCAGCTTCGTCGCGAAGTTGCCGAGCGTCGCCACCAGTGTCGGCCGGATCAGCTCGATCTGGCGGAACAGGTGCGACTCGCACGCCTCGATCTCCTCGGGCTGCGGGTCGCGGTTCCCCGGCGGGCGGCACTTGAGCACGTTCGCGATGTAGACGTCGGTGCGCGAGAGCCCGATCCCGTTCAGCAGCTGCTCGAGCAGCTTCCCCGCCTGCCCGACGAAAGGGACGCCGTTCTTGTCCTCGTGGAACCCGGGCGCCTCGCCGACGAACATCAGGTCGGCGTCCGGGTCGCCGGAGCCGAAGACGACCTGCGTGCGCGACGCCGCGAGCGGGCAGCGCGTGCAGGTGCTGGTGGCCTCTTCGTAGGCGAGCAGCTCGCTCACGCAGGTAAGTCTACGCCGGTGCCAGGACGGTCAGCGCGCTCTCAGCCGCAGCCGCAGGAGCCGCCGCAGCACCCGCCGGCACCGCCGAACTTGGGCTGGGCGGAGACGCCGGCGACCGCGAAGCTCGAGAGCTGCTTGAGCACCTGGCCGGCGCCGCAGTCGGGGCACGAGACCGCCTGCTCCGCGTTCCGAACAAGCTCCTCGAAGTGCGCCTCGCACTCCATGCACGCGTACTCGTAGATCGGCATGCTGGCAGTCTAGTGGAGTGGGCTGTTCCCACCTTCGAGGGAGAGCTGGTGCGCCTGGAGCCGCTGGCATCCGAGCACGAGGAGGGGCTCTGGAAGGCGTCACGAGACGAGCGCACGTGGCAATGGCTCAGCGTTCTCCAGCCGCAGACGCGGGAGGAGATGCACGACTATGTGGAGGCCGCGCTCGCGAACAGGGCCGCGGGAGAGGAGTTCCCCCTCACGACGATCCGGCGCGAGGACGGACGCGTCGTCGGGAGCACCCGCTTCCTCGCGCTCCGGCCGGAGCACCTGAGCATCGAGATCGGCTGGACGTGGCTGCATCCGGACGTCTGGGCGAGTGGGATCAACATCGAGGCAAAGCTGCTCATGCTCGAGCACGCCTTCGAGCGCCTCGGCTGCCTCCGGGTTGAGCTGAAGACGGACGCGCGCAACGAGCGCTCGCGCGCCGCCATGGCCGCGCTCCCCGCCCAGTTCGAGGGCGTTCACCGCAAGGCGATGCTCGTGCGCGGCGGCCAGCGGCGCGACTCCGCCTGGTACAGCGTGATCGACGACGAGTGGCCCGCCGTGCGGGCGAACCTCCTACGCCGGCTCGGCCGCTGACTCGAGCAGGAACTCGCGTACGAGCGAGATCGTCTCGGGCCGATCGCGGAAGACTCCGTGGCCGGCGTTGGCGAACCGCTCGTAGCGCACGAGCTTCTGCGGCAGCGCCGCGACCAGTTCCTCGACCCCGACGATCGACGCGCCTGGGTCGTCGGCGCCGGCGAGGACCAGTGTCGGGCAGCGGACGTTCGCGGCCTCCTCGCGCAGGTCGAAGTCGCGCTCCCCGCTGCGGTCCCAGTTCGCCGCCAGCGCGGTGTTCATTGCGATTCGCGCGACGACGTCCGGCGGCAGCGACTTCCGGGTGTACAGCGGCACGCAGACGCGCATGTACTCGGCGAACGAGGCTTCGGTCGGATCGGCGAAGTACCGTGCCGCAACCTCGCCCGCGTCGTGACCGCCCAGCCGGTCGAACTCGGCGATCACGCGTGTGTGGACGTACCGCGCGACGGTGCTCACGAGTACCAGCCGGTCGACGCGGTCGGCGTGCCGCGCCGCATGGAGCAGGCCGACGGTGCCGCCGATCCCGGTCCCGAGCACGATCGGCCGCTCGAGCTCGAGCGCGTCGCAAAAGCCCGCCAGGTCGTCCACCCACGTCTCCAGCGTCCAGTGCTCCTCCGAGCTCCAGTCGCTGCGTCCCGAGCCCCGTTGGTCGAAGTAGACGACCTGAAAGTCCTCGGCGAGCATCGGGCCGACGTGCTCCTTGTAGAGCGAGTGATCGAGTCCCGGCCCGGTCGGGAGGAGCAGCACCGTCGGGCGGTCGCGCACCCACGGGCCGTCCGCGACGAGCTTCGTCCCCTCGACGTCGAAGAAGAGGTCGACGCCGTTCGTATGCACCTTCATGCCGCGCCCACCTGCACGTCGTGCAGGAAGAGGCGCAGCTCGTCGTACGCCGCCGGCTCGTCGGCGAACACCGAGTGCCGCGCGCCGGGGAAGCTCCGGAAGCGAGCACGTTCGTGGAGCAGCTCCGCCACCTCGTGCGCAGACTCGAGCGGCGCCCACGCGTCGTCCTCCCCCGCGATCACGATCGCCGGCACCTTGATCGCGCCGACGCGGTCGCGCAGGTCGATCGTGTGCGACTCGCCGCGCATCCAGTTCACGAGCACCTCGGGGCGCCAGTTCGCCCGCACGATCACGTCGCTCGTGAACGGGTAGCGCGAGAGCAGCGGGAAGCAGACGCGGATGAAGTCGGCGAAGGCCTGCTCGTCGGGCTGGTCGCCGTAGTAGCGCGCCGCCACCTCTCCCGCCTCCGGCCCGCCGAGCCGCTCGTAGACCGGGATCGAGCGCTCCGGGACGATGCGTGCGATCGGCGCGCCGAGGACGAGCGCCCCGGGGTGCTGGGGATGCCGCGCCGCATAGTCGAGCGCGACCATCGAGCCGAAGCCGAGCCCGAAGACGATCGGCCTCTCGATCCTGAGCACGTCGCAGAACTCGCGCACGTCGTCCGCCCACCGCTCGAGATGCAGATCCTCCAGCGGGCCGTAGTCGCTGCGCCCGGCGCCGCGCATGTCGAGGTAGACGACCTGCGTGCCCTCGGACAGCCACGGGCCGATCCCGATCTTGAAGAGGCCGTGGTCGAAGCCGGGACCTGGATGCA
>Ga0126307_10002191_pt1 | contig 13146 bp, 8 predicted proteins | sample Plot28_FD_89955 | JGI IMG/M metagenome (GOLD analysis project Ga0126307, IMG submission 89955) | Serpentine soil microbial communities from UC McLaughlin Reserve, CA, USA - Plot28 | ecosystem: Environmental > Terrestrial > Soil > Grasslands | place: USA: UC McLaughlin Reserve, Lake County...
GGCTTAGCACTCGGTCAGCGCGGCGTCGCGGCCGGACCCGGCGGGCTGCTGCGGCTGCGCCCGCGCCGCACCGAGGGTGAAGGGCTCGCGCTGGAGGCGACGCCGCTCCCACCGCACGCCGAGCTCGAGCGCGTCCGCGTCGAGCGGAGCGTGCTGGCTGTGGAGGGCCGGCTGCCGGACCGCGCCCCCGGGCCGGAGTCGCGCCTGGTCGCGCGGCGGCGCGGCGACGGGGTGGAGATCAACGCGCCGGCCGAGCTGCGCGGCGAGCGCTTCTCTGCCGAGCTCGAGCTCGCAGCGCTGGCGATGCCGGCCGCACGCACCGACGTGTGGGACCTGCGGCTCGGGGACCGCCGCCTCGGCGCCCATCTGGACGACCTCCCGGGCAAGAAGGGCGTTGTCGTCTATCCGGCCGCACGCGTGCGCAGCGCCGGCGTCGAGCGCGAGCTGCGGCCGTTCTTCACCTCACAGGACGAGCTCTCGATCCGCGCGGGGCCTCCGACGCCGCGCGCGCTCGTCGCGGACGCGTCGCCGAGCGCGGAGTCGCGCCGCCGGCGCGCGCTGGGCGGCGCCGCCGTCGCGCTGCACCGGATCGCGCTCGCCCTCGCGGCCGCGTGGCCGCGTCCGCGCCGGCCCGCAGCCGCGGCCGCAGCGGCCGAGCCCGAGGTCCGCGTGCTGCTGCTGCACGCGTACGGGCTCGGTGGAACAGTCCGCACCAGCTTCAACCTCGTCGAGGGGCTCGCCGCGAGTCACACCGTCGAGCTGATCAGCTTGATAAGGCGCCGCGACGCCCCGTTCCTCACGCCTCCCCCGGGAGTCGCGCTCTCGGTCGTCGACGACCAGCGCGGCGGGGCGCGCGCGGGCCCCGCCGCCCGCCTGCTGGGCCGCCTGCCCAGCCTGCTCGTGCACTCGGAGGACTACGCGTATCCGTTCTGCAGCCTCTTGACCGACGTCGCCCTGGTACGCCGCCTGCGCGCGATGCGCGCCGGGATACTCGTTACGACGCGCCCGGCCTTCAACCTCCTGGCCGCGCGGCTCGCACCGCCCGGGGTCGTGACGATCGGCCAGGAGCACATGAACTTCGAGTCGCATCGTCGGCGGCTCGCCGCCGACATTCGCTCGGGCTACCGCCAGCTCGACGCGCTCACGGTGCTGACGCGCGCGGACGAGCGCGACTACGCCGCGGCGCTGGCGGGCGCGCGCGTCCGCGTGGTACGGATTCCCAACGCCGTCCCGCGCCTGGACGGCGGAATCGCCGCGCTCGACCGCAAGCTCGTGGTGGCGGCGGGGCGGCTGGAGTCGCAGAAGGGCTTCGACCTGCTGATTCGGGCGTGGGAGCGCGTCGCCGCGGTGCATTCCGACTGGCGCCTGCGCATCTACGGCTCCGGCCCGCGCCGCGACGAGCTGCGCGCGCTGATCCTCGAGCGCGGGCTCTACGAGTCGGTGTTCCTGATGGGCCGGACGCGGCGCATGGGCGAGGCAATGGGCAAGGCCTCGCTGTTCGTGCTGAGCTCGCGCTTCGAGGGCTTCGGTATGGTCATCGTGGAGGCCATGAGCAAAGGTCTGCCGGTCGTGAGCTTTGACTGCTCGCGGGGACCCGGCGAGATCATCCGAGATCGCGTAGACGGGATCCTCGTCCCGAGCGGCGATGTCGATGGGCTCGCGGACGGCATGCTGGAGCTCATCGAGGATGTGCCGCGGCGCCGCGAGTACGGTGTCGCAGCCGTGGAGAATGCGCGATCCTACGGGGTCCGGTCCGTGGCGGAGCGCTGGGAGGAGCTGCTCTGCGAGCTGGCGAAGACCCCCTGAAGACGTGATGGAAAGCGACCGACGTGAGCTCTTCACCCAGACCCGCCGCCGGCCTGACGGCGCCCGAGGTACGCGCGCCGGCGTCCGACGGCCCCTGGGCCACAGCCGAGCGGAATCGTAGGCGTCCGGGCCGCGACAAGCGCGCGGGAACCGTGACCAGGGGCGTGCTCCTCGCCACGGCGCCGGACGCCGTCGGCGCCCCGGCGGCCGCGCTGCCCTGGGAGGGCACCACGCTGCTGGGCCGGTTGATCGGACAGCTCGCGCAGCGGAACGTCTCCGAGCTCCACGTAGTGACGCGGACGGAATGGGCCCAGGCGCTCGAGGCGTCCCTCGCCGATCACGCGCCCGGCGTGCGGCTGCACCGCTCCGCCGACCGCGCGGGGGACCTCGGTGTGGTGGAGGCGCTCGCCCGCGATGGCCGGGGCGGCCTCGTTGTGGCGAACGCCGAAGTCCTCACCCAGGACGAGGGCTTTGCCGGCCTACTGGCGGACCCGCGCGTCGGGACCGGGATCCTCGCCACCCGGCGGCGCATCTCCCGCAGCATGGCGTTTGGCACGCTCTCGCGGCGCGGGCGCGTGATCAAGGCCGGTTCGCCGTACCACCGCCTGGCCCAGCCGAACGGCACGTTCCTGGGCGTGTTGAAGGTAGCGGCGGCCGACCTGCCGGCGCTGGCCGACGTCGCACGCAACCTGGCCGAGCAGCTCGACGGCGAGCTCCCCGAAGCCTGGCGGCACGCATTCGACGCCAGGGCGCGCGGCTGGGAGCAGGCGCTGCACAGGCAGGCAGCGGCCGCCGGCGCGGAAGCCCACGCCGACGTGGACGACCGTCCGCACGACGACCTCGAGCCGGCGCGCGCCGAGCTGCGCCGCCGGCTCGCCGCCGCCGAGCAGGACGTGACCGCCCTGCTCCTGCACGGGCTCGTGGCCGCAGCCGTCCCGGTCCGCAACGGCTTCCTGGGCCCGCGGTTCTGGGCGCGCCCGCTGGCCTCAGAGAATCTCGAGCGCGCGGCGAAGCGCATCGGCCGGTTCGACGAGGAGGCGGCGCTACTGAGGTCGGCGGTCAAGGGTAACGACGGCTTCTTCACGACCTTCTTCGTCAGTCCGTACTCGAAGTACATCGCCCGCTGGGCCGCGCACCGCGGATGGAGCCCGAACGCGGTCACGACCCTGTCGATGGCGGTCGGCCTTCTCGCCGCGGTCGCATTCGCGACCGGCCAGCGCGCCGGGATGGTGGCCGGTGCGGTGCTCCTGCAGATCGCGTTCACGTTCGACTGCGTGGACGGCCAGCTCGCCCGCTACACGCGCACGTTCACGCGGCTCGGGGCGTGGCTGGACTCGATCTTCGACCGCAGCAAGGAGTACGCCGTCTTCGCGGGCCTCGCCCTCGGCTCTGCGCACGCTGGCGACGATGTCTGGCTGCTCGCCGGCGCGGCGCTCGCGCTCCAGACCGTCCGCCACTCGACGGACTTCTCGTTCAGCATCGCCCAGGACCAGGCGGTCGTCCGCGTGCGCCGGCCGCTCGCGAGGGAGGCGTCGGCGCAGAACCGCGGGCTGCGCCCCATCTTGCCGGCCCTGGACGGGCCGGGGCCGGCGCGTTGGGTCAAGAAGGTGATCGCGTTTCCGATCGGCGAGCGCTTCGCGGCGATCTCGATCACGGCCGCGCTGTTCGACGCCCGCGTAACGTTCATCGTCCTGCTGGCCTGGGGCGCTTTCGCGGCCTGCTACACAGGCGTCGGGCGGGTGCTGCGCTCGCTCGGCCCCGAGGGTACGACGACGCTGCCGGCGCAGGCTACCGCGGGACTCGACCTGCTCGCGCGCTTGCGCGACGACGGGCCGGCGGCCATCGCGCTCGGCCGTGTCCTCGGTCCGCTGATGCAGGTGCCACCGATCGTGGTCGTCACGGCGGCCGCGACGCCGCTGCTCGCCGTGGCGGCGATCTTCGGCGATGGCGCCTCCTGGGGTCTTGCCGCGACCGCGATCGGCTGGGCGGTGCTGGCCGCGGGGGCGTCGAGCGGTCGGGTGCCGCGTGATCGGCTGCGCTGGACGATCCTGCCGGCGGTCCGGCTGGTGGAGTACGCCGGGCTACTGTGGATCGCCGCGCTCGCGGGTGCGCCGGCCGTGCCCGCGGCGTTCGCGCTCCTGTGCGCGGTCGCGTTCCGGCACTACGACATGGTCTACCGCTTCCGCCAGCGCAGCGCGGGCACGCCGCGCTGGCTCGACCGGGCGGCCGGCGGCTGGGACGGCCGCCTGATCGCCGGGCTGCTGCTCGCGATCGCCGGCGCGCTGCCCGCCGCGTTCTACGTGGCGGCGGCAGTTCTCGGCGCCGCGTTCGCGGGCGAGGCGATCGCCGGCTGGGCGACGTACGGCCGCTCCGGGCAGCCGCCGGAGCCGGTGGACGAGGAGGCCGCGGGGTGATCGGGCTGGTGCTCGCGGCGGGTGCGGGGCGGCGGCTCGCGCCGTACACCGACGCGCTGCCGAAGACGCTCGTGCCGGTCGACGGCGACCGCACGATCCTCGACATCGCCCTCTCCAACCTCAAGGCGGCCGGCCTCGACGACGTGGCGATCGTGACCGGCTACGCGGCCGCCGCGGTCGAGCGGCGCAGGGAAGCGCTCGAGCGCGACCACGGCGTCACGCTCGAGCTGGTCTTCAACGACCGCGCGGAGATCTGGAACAACGCCTACTCGCTCTGGTGCGCGCGCGACCTGCTCGGCGCCGGCGCACTGCTCGTCAACGGCGACACGGTGCACCCGCCGAGCGTCGAGCAGGCGCTGCTGGCGGCGCGCGGACCCGACATGCTGCTCGCGCTCGACGACGTCAAGCCACTCGGCGACGAGGAGATGAAGGTGCAGCTCGACGGCGACGGCGACATGACGCGGATCAACAAGGCGCTCGACCCGGCGACGTCGCAGGGCGAGTACATCGGCCTGACGCTGATCGAGGCCTTTGCCGCGCCGCCGCTGGCCGAGGCGCTCGAGGCGACCTGGCGGCGCGACCCGCAGCTCTACTACGAGGACGGCTTCCAGGAGTACGCCGACCGCGGCGGCCGCATCGGGGTCGCGCCGATCGGCGCCGTCGACTGGGCGGAGGTCGACGATCACGCCGACCTTGCGCGGGCGCGGGAGATCGCTTGCCGCTGCTGACGCGGATGATCGGGGCGCCGCTGTTCGTCGACATCGGCCCCGGCACGATCGCCCAGCTCGCCCCCCTGCTCGCCGACCGGCGGATCTCCGCCGGCGGCCACGTCGCGGTCGTCGTCGGGCCTGGGCTGGGGGAGGAGATCGCCGAGACGCTGCGGCCCGAGCTCGCCAACGCCGACATCTGGACCCTCGCCGACGGCGGCGTCGACGAGGCCAACGCGCTCGCCAAGCGCCTGCGGGCCGGCTTCTACGACGCGCTCGTCGGGATCGGCGGCGGCCGCACGCTCGACGTCTCCAAGCTGGCCTCGACGCTCGGCGGGCTGCCGATGGTCGCGGTGGCCACGAGCCTCGCCCACGACGGCATCGCCTCGCCGGTCGCGTCGCTCGAGGAGGAGGGGCGCAAGGGCTCATACGGCGTGCAGATGCCGATCGCGCTGGTCGTCGACCTCGACTACGTGCGCCGCAGCGATCCCGCCATGCGCCGCTCCGGGATCGGCGACGTGGTCTCGAACCTGTCCGCGATCGCCGACTGGCGGCTCGCCGGGCGCGAGCGCGGCGAACCCGTCGACGGCCTCGCCGTCACGTTCGCGCAGACCGCGGCAAAGGCGATCCTCCACCGCACCGACGGGATCGACGACGAGGACTTCCTGGTCGCGCTCGCCGAGGCGCTCGTGCTGTCGGGCCTGGCCATGACGACCGCCGGCTCGAGCCGCCCGTGCAGCGGCGCCGACCACGAGATCCTGCACGCGATCGACCACCTCTACCCCGGCACCGCGCGCCACGGCGAGCTGGCCGGGGCGGCGACGCTGTTCACGTCGTACCTGCGCGGCGACGCGGCGATGGCGGCAGCGGTCGACGGCTGCCTGACGCGCCACGGGCTGCCGCGGCTGCCCGCCGACCTCGGCCTGAGCGAGCAGCAGTTCGCCCTGGCGGTCCTGCAGGCGCCGGGGACGCGGCCCGACCGCTTCACGGTGCTCGAGCACCTGGCGCTCGACGAGCGGGGGGTGAGCGAGCGTGTCCGCGGCTTCCTCGACGCCTTCGATCGCTGAGCTGCGCGCCGCGACACAGCCGGAGTCGATCTTCGCCCGCAACAGCGGCGAGCACTGGGCCGGGCGGCTCTACGTCCGGCGCTTCTCGCCATACGTCACGCGCCGTCTCGTGCCGACGCGCGTCACCCCCAACGCGGTCACGTGGGCGATGATCGCGGTGGGCGTGCTCGCGGCGGCGGTGCTGACGCTGCCCGGCGTGCTCGCGGCGCTCGCGGCCGCGTTGCTGATCCAGTGCCAGATCCTGCTCGACTGCGTCGACGGCGAGCTGGCGCGCTGGCGGCGCCAGTTCTCGCCGGCCGGTATCTACCTCGACCGGCTCGCACACTTCCTAACCGAGACCGCGCTGCCGATCGCGCTCGGGATCCGCGCCGACGGCGGCTGGGACGAGCTCGGCGGCTACACGATGCTCGGACTGCTCGCCGCGGTGCTGGCGCTGCTGGTGCGGATGGAAATCGTGCTCGTGCACGTCGCGCGCGCGGAGGCCGGCAAGCCTCCGTTCCAGGACACCGCCGCCGCCTCGGCGCCGCGGCTGTCGCCGCTGCGCCGGCTGCGCCGGGCGCTCGGCTTCCTCCCGTTCTTCCGCGCGTTCGTGGCGATCGAGGCGACGCTGCTGGCGCTCGCCGCGGCGCTGCTCGACCTGGCGCTCGGCGAGCTGGAGGGGACGCGCGCGCTCGTCGTCGCGCTCGTGCCGGTCGCCGCGATCACGGCGATCGGGCGGCTGTTCGCGATCCTCAGCTCCGAGCGGCTGCGATGACGCCCGCGTTCGGCTGCGTCGTGCTGACCGCCGGCCGGCGGCCCGCCGACCTGCGCGCCGCGGTCGATTCGCTGCTGGGCCAGCGCGGCGTCGCGACGGACGTCGTCGTCGTCGGCAACGGCTGCCGCCCCGACGGGGTGCCCGAGGGCGCGCGGGTCGTCGCGCTGCCGCGCGACGAGGGCATCCCCGCCGGGCGCAACGCCGGCGTGCCGCATGTGCGCGGCGAGCTGCTCTTCTTCCTCGACGACGATGCCGAGATCGCACAGCCCGACGCGCTCGCGCGCGTCGCGCGGCTGCTCGACGCCGACCCGGAGCTGGCGCTCGTCCAGCTGGCGCCGCGGGCGCGCGACGGCGGCCCGCGCAGCCGCGACTGGGTGCCGCGGCTGCGCATCGGCGATCCCGCGCGCTCGAGCGAGATCACCGTCGTGTGGGAGGGCGCGGTCGCGATCCGCCGCGCCGTCTTCGAGCAGGTCGGCGGCTGGCCGGCCGCCTTCCGTTTCGTGCACGAGGGCGTCGACCTCGGCTGGCGGATCATGGCCGTCGGCCACCGGATGCTCTACGCGGGCGACATCGCCGTGCTGCACCCGTCGCCGAGCGGGGCGGCGCACGGCTATTCGTACTATTTCGGGGCGCGCAACCGCGTCTGGCTCGCGCGCCGCCACCTGCCGCTGCCCCTGGGGATCGTCTACGTGATCGCCTTCGCGCTGCGCACCGTGCCCCGCCTGAAGTCGTGGCGGGCCGTGCAGGAGTCGGCGCGCGGGTACCGTGACGGGATGCGCGGAGCCGCCGTCGGACGGAGCCCGCTCCGGGCCCGGACGTTGCTGCGGATGACCCGCGCCGGGCGCCCGCCCATCATGTAGTGACCGAGACGAACGTGACCACCGCCGCCCAGCCCCACCACCGCGAGAACGACTTCGCGGAAGTGCACCACATCTACGAGCCGCACCTCGTCGGCCTGCCGCCGCTGCTGCCCTACCTCCGCGAGGCCTGGCGGCGGCGCTCGTTCGCGGTCGAGCTGTCGCGCACGAAGCTGCGCGCGCAGCACTTCAACACGATCTTCGGCCAGCTCTGGCTCGTGCTCAACCCGCTGCTGCTCGCAGGGGTCTACTTCGTGCTCGTCGACATCCTGCGCGGCGGCTCGAACCCGCCGGGGTTCTTCGCCCACCTGGTCGCGGGGATCTTCGCCTACCACCTGATCTCCGACGCCGCGCGCGACGGCACGAGGTCGGTTGTCTCGGGCGGGCGGCTGATCCTCAACACCGCATTCCCGCGCGTGCTGCTGCCGCTCGCGTCGGTGGTCAGCGCGACCAAGCGCTTCCTCCCGACGCTCGTGATCTACGTGCCGGTACACCTCGTGTCCGGGCGCCACGTCGGCCCGGAGCTCCTGTGGGTGATTCCGCTGCTGGCGCTGCTGATCGTGCTGGCGAGCGGCCTGGCGATGATCGTCGGCGCGGTGCAGGTCTACTTCCGCGACCTCAAGAACCTGATGCCGTACCTGCTGCGCATCTGGCTGTTCGCCTCGCCGGTCCTCTACTTCGCGGAGGAGATGCCGGCCAAGTACCGCTTCCTGCTCAACGTCAACCCGCTCGGCCAGCTGCTCGCCGCCTGGAGCGACGCGATCAACCTCGGCCGCACGCCGTCGGCGACGTCGCTGCTCGTGGCGACGGCATGGGCGGTCGGCTTGCTCGTGGTCGGCTTCCTGTTCTTCGTCTCCCGGGAGCGTGAGTTCGCTGTCCGGCTCTAGCGCCCCCAGCGTCGTCGTCCAGGACGTCTCGGTCACGTACAGGACGACGTTCGAGCGGCGGCCGACGCTGCGCAGCTTCGTCACCAGCCTCGGGCGCGGCGAGAAGGTGATCCGCGAGGTCGAGGCGGTCAAGAACGTCTCGTTCTGGATCCCGCACGGGACGGTGCTCGGGATCGTCGGCGCAAACGGGGCGGGCAAGTCGACGCTCGTGCGCACGATCGCCGGGATCCTGCCGCCGACGTCGGGCCGGATCGACGTCTACGGGCGCGTCTCGACGCTGCTCGCGCTCGGGGTCGGCTTCAACCGCAAGCTGACCGGGCGCGACAACGTGCGGCTCGGCGGGCTGGCGGCCGGGCTGCCCGAGGATCAGCTCGCGGCGAAGTACGAGGAGATCGTGAAGTTCGCCGAGCTCGGCGACTTCATGGACATGCCGATGCAGACCTACTCGTCGGGCATGTACGGACGGCTGGCGTTCTCCGTCGCGGTCAACATGGATCCCGACATCCTGATCGTCGACGAGGCGCTGTCGGTCGGCGACGCGCGCTTCCGCCGCAAGTCGGCGAACAAGATGCGCGAGCTGTGCGGCCAGGCGCGCACGATCGTGCTGGTCAGCCACGCGCTCGGCACGGTGCGCGAGCTCTGCGACCAGGCGATCTGGATGGACCACGGAGTGATGCGGATGTGGGACGAGCCGGAGGCCGTGGTCGACGCCTACACGGAGTTCCTCGAGGTCGGCCAGGACGCCGTCACGCTGGAGGACGTCTGACGCACCCCGGGGCGGCGAGCGCGCGCCACGAGCGGTTGCGGTAGATCGTGCGATAGCCGGGCGGCGGCCGGAAGCGCGGAAACGCCTCGTGATAGAAGCGCCGCATCGCGCGCGTGTCGCGCGGCGTGAACACCACGCGCCGCAGGGGGCTGGCGCCGGCCTCGATCGTGCCGACCGAGAACGGCTTCGTGTCGAGCCACCAGCGCAGGTGCGGGATCGGCCGGTGCTCCGTCGTCGAGACGCGGGAGCCGCACGCGTGCACGGCGCGGCGCAGCGCCGGCGAGCGTGCGGCCACCCGCAGGTCGTCGTAGACCCGCGCGCGCGTCTGGAGGCTGTCGCGCAGGTCGCCCAGCATCGCGACGTGCCAGGGAAGGAACGCGATCGAGAGCGCCGCCGCGACGCCGCCGACGCCGAGCCAGATGCGCCGCTCGCGGCCGGGCGGGAGCAGCATCCAGCCGCACACGGCGAGCCCGTAGAACAGCGCCAGGAGCACCGATGGCGTCCGCACGTAGCGGCCGATCAGCGGCAACCCGAAGACCGGCCCGATCATGAATACGGTTGTCATCGCCGCGACGACGGCAAGCGGCAGCGCGGCCCGCCGCAGCCGATGGCGCCAGGCGAAGTAGAGGCCGGCCGGAATCGCGGCGACCAGCGGCTCGCGCAGCGTGTTGCCGAAGTACTGCGCGGTCCAGTAGGGCGCCTGCGCGGGCGCCCGCCGCCGGTCCTTCGCCTCGGCGAGCTCCGCCGTGCCGTGCAGCGAATGCAATGGGTCGCCGGTCACCAGCCAGTCGCCGAGCGCCCACAGCAACGGCGCCAGCGCAGCGATCGCGGCGAGCCGCAGCCGCCGGCGGTTCGCGACCGCGGGCCACATCCACAGCACGTAGAGGCCGCCGAGGACCCACGCCTCCGGGCGCATCAGGCCCGCGATCGCCAGCAGTGCGAGCACCGCTTCGCCGCGACGCGGGTTGCGCGCCTCGAGCAGCACGGCGCCGACGATCACCGCGGCGAATGCGGTGTCCTGGTAGCCCAGCAGCGCGTCGCGCTCGAGCGTCGGACGCGTCAGCACGACCAGCGCCGTGACCGCTCCGACCCAAGGCGAGAACAGCTCCGACCCGAGCCGGTAGGTGAGCCACACGAGGGCCCCGAAGCAGAACAGCGTCAGCCAAAGCAGCAGCGCGTCGGCGCCCGTGTCGAACGGCGTCGCGAGCACCGACACGGCGGTCTCGAGCGGGTGTGGGGTGGGAGCGAAGTCGGCCGTGTAGTCGGGCTTGACGCCGCGCGTGAGGTCGCGCGCCCACAACAGCGCGTAGCGCGCGTCGAAGTTGAGGATCCGGTCGTAGACGAGCTCGAGCAGCGCGGCGACGCCCACGACGGTCAGCACGGCCGGCAGATGCCGCAGCGCGCCGCGCCGCGGGCGCGGGGTCGCGGACGGCGCGGCCGCCGGGGGCGAGGCGGTGGCCATCAGGCGGCTGACGATAGCGACCGCGCCCGGCGAAGCGCGGCGCTGTGGTGCCTGGTGGTTGCACTGCAACCACAGACGACCACGGTCCCGCGGAAACGGCGATGGGACCGCGTCGATCGCCCTCCGCGCGGGTTCTTGACACTTCGATGACGCGTAGCCGCCTCGCACCCGTCCCGCTGCTCCTCGCGCTCGCGCTGCTGCTGGCGCCCTCGCCGCCGGCGCGCGCCGCAGGCAAGGGCGGGCCGCGCACCGCGGCCGGCTGGAAGGTCACGCCGGCGGGCTCGCAGTTCGGCATCTCGCGCCGCTCGACCGGCTTCCAGGGCCCGCTCGCGTCGGCGCTGTCGCCCGGCTCCAGCTGGCTGCTCTCGGTCTCCAGCGGCGCATCGCGGTCCAACTCGGCCGACCTGTTCGACCTGCGCGCGCGCCGCCGCACGTCCTATCTGCGCTACGACGCCCGCCGCGGCGTCGGCGAGGCGGTCTTCTACGGCGTCGCGATGTCGCCCGACGGCACGCGCGCGTGGGCGTCGGGCGGCGGCCAGGACGTCGTGCACGCGTACGCGCTGGGCTCGACCCTGCGCGAGACCGGCACGATCCCGGTGCCGAACTTCCCGGCGGGAATGGCGTACGGCAGGACGCCGCGCGGCGACCGGCTCTACGTGGCGAACAACCTCGGCGCCCGCGCGGGCGCCAGCAACCCGCCGGGCCGCACTGTGACCGTGATCGACCCGGCCACGAACGCCGTCACGTCCGTGATCGACCTCGGCGCGGCGGCACAGCCGTTCGGCGTGACGTTCGAGCGCGGCGGCAGGAAGGCGTACGTGACCCAGTGGCTCGGCCGTGCGGTCTCGGTCGTCGACACCGCGACCGAGACGGCGATCCGCCAGATCCCGCTGTCGTCGGCGACGAAGCCGCTGCAGGCCGACCACCCGTCCGCGATCGCCGCCAACCCCCGGCGCGACGAGGTCTACACGGCGAACTCGAACTCCGACACCGTGTCGGTGATCGACACGCGCAGCGATGCGGTCGTCGCGACGATCGACGTCTCGCTGGCATCCGGCGCGCGCGAGGGCGCGATGCCCGACGGGATGACCGTCAGCCCGGACGGCAAGCGGCTGTACGTCGCGCTCGCGGGCGAGAACGCGCTCGCCGTGATCAACGTCGCGCGCCGGCGCGTGATCGGCTTCATCCCGACCGCGTGGTCGCCCGTCGACGTCGACATCACGCACGACGGGAGCCGGCTCGTCGTGACCGGCGCCAACCGCGTCGGCGACCGGCCGAACCGCTGCGCCGGCCCGTACGCGGTCGGCGACTGCAGCTCGGGCGACCTGATCGCCGAGACGGCGGCCGCGCGCGAGTACAACTCGACGCAGACGATGACCAAGGGGGTCGTCAACGTGATCCGCGCGCCGCGCAAGGCCAGGGTGCTGCGCCGCCAGACCGCGAAGGTGATGAGCAACAACCGCGTCAAGGCGCGCGTGGCGCGCAAGCCGAGCTACCTGAAGGCGATCAAGCACGTCATCTACGTGATCAAGGAGAACCGCACGTACGACCAAGTCCTCGGCGACCTCGGCAAGGGCGACGGCGACCCGCGCCTGACGCTGTTCCGCGAGGACTCGTCGCCCAACCACCACGAGCTCGCGCGGCGCTTCACGCTGTTCGACAACTTCTACGCCGACGCCGACGTCTCCGCCGACGGCCAGAGCTGGGCCGCCGCCGCCGGCGTGACCGACTACACGAACAAGACCTGGCCGATCTCCTACTCGCCGTTGCCGCGCAAGGCCCAGCGCGCCCGCGACTTCGAGAACCTGTCGGCGTCGCAGCTGCTGCTGAGCGAGCCGCTCGCATTCGACACGAGCGTGTTCCGGACCGCGGCGGCGCCGACGCGCGGCTACCTGTGGGACAACGCCTACGACAGCGGCGTCTCGTTCCGCGACTACGGCCTGTGGACGAACATCCCCGGCGACTGCAAGGGCGACGGCAACCGGTCGACGACGACGCGGCTCGACGACTCCCGCTTCGGCGACCACGTCAACGACTACTACGCCGGCTTCAACATGAACTGCTCCGACCACGCCCACCGGCTGCCCGAGTGGGAGCGCGACTTCCGCGCCTACGAGCAGCTCTACGCCCAGGAACCCAAGCGCGACCCGCTGCCGCGGCTCACGTTGCTGCGGCTGCCGAGCGACCACACCTACGGCACCGCCGCCGGGCGCGCGATCCCACAGGCCTACATGGCCGACAACGACTACGCGCTCGGGCGGCTCGTCGACGTCGTCTCGCACAGCCGCTTCTGGAAGAGCACGGCGATCTTCGTGACCGAGGACGACTCCCAGAACGGGCCCGACCACGTCGACGCGCACCGGACGCTCGGCTACGTGATCAGCCCGTACACGCAGACCGGCGGGATCGACTCGACGCAGTACGAC
>Ga0126307_10002192_pt1 | contig 13145 bp, 14 predicted proteins | sample Plot28_FD_89955 | JGI IMG/M metagenome (GOLD analysis project Ga0126307, IMG submission 89955) | Serpentine soil microbial communities from UC McLaughlin Reserve, CA, USA - Plot28 | ecosystem: Environmental > Terrestrial > Soil > Grasslands | place: USA: UC McLaughlin Reserve, Lake County...
CTCGGAGGAGACCGTGACGCTGCAGGCCGGGGTAGAGGAGCGCCTGGTCGAGGCTGGGTTCTACGAGCCCGAGAAACGTGCGTTCTGGCCGCATCTGACGGTGGCGCGCGTGAAGCCGGAGGCACCGAAGAGCCGCAAGCCCGCCCTGATCAGGACTCAGCCACATTCGCTACCCGAACATATGTTCCGGTTCTTCCGTCCGACCCGTCTGGTGCTCTTCAAATCCCACCTGCGCAGGACCGGTGCGGAGTACGAACCGATGGCCGAGTTGGAGCTTCCGACCGCCCACGATGACCAAGCGACAGAGAGGTGAGTGAGATGGCAGAACAGAAGCCCAACTTGAGAGAAGCCGGCGAGAAAGAGGCGAAGTCGCGCGACCAGGCGCTGAACGCGGCCGTCACGCAGATCGAGAAGGAGTTCGGGCAGGGCGCCCTGATGAAGCTGGGCGACATGGGCGCGCTCAACGTGGAGTCGATCTCCACCGGCGCATTGCCGCTGGACATCGCCCTGGGCGTCGGCGGGGTGCCGCGCGGACGGATCGTCGAGATCTTCGGGCCGGAGTCCTCAGGTAAGACGACGCTCGTCTACCACATCATCGCCGAGGCCCAGGCGCGCGGAGGAGTCTGCGCCTTCATCGACACCGAGCACGCGCTCGATCCAGTCTACGCGCGGAAGATCGGCGTCAACACCGACGAGCTGATGATCTCCCAGCCCGACCACGGCGAGCAGGCGCTCGAAATCGTCGACGTGCTGGTGCGCTCCGGCGCCGTCGACGTCGTCGCCGTGGACTCCGTCGCCGCGCTCACCCCGCGCGTGGAGCTCGAGGGCCAGATGGGGGATCAGCACGTCGGCCTCCAGGCTCGCCTGATGTCGCAGGCGCTGCGCAAGTTGGCCGGCAACCTGAGCCGCGCCAACACGATCTGCCTGTTCACCAACCAGATCCGCGAGAAGATCGGCGTCATGTTCGGCTCGCCCGAGACCCAGCCGGGTGGCCGGGCGCTCAAGTTCTATTCCTCCCAGCGGCTCGACATCCGCCGGATCGAGACCCTCAAGGAGGGGACCGAGGCGGTCGGGAACCGAGTCCGGGTGAAGGTCGTCAAGAACAAGGTGGCGCCCCCGTTCCGCCAGGCCGAGTTCGACATCGAGTACGGCGTCGGCATCTCGAAGGAGGGCGGCCTGCTCGACATGGCGCTGGAGCACGACTTGATCCAGAAGTCCGGCTCGTTCTTCTCCTACGGCGAGACGCGTCTCGGCCAGGGGCGCAACAACACCAAGGAGTTCCTGCGCGACAACCCGGAGCTGGCCGCGGAGCTGGAGAAGAAGATCCACGCAAAGCTCGGAATCGGCGAGGGAGCCGAGGCCGAGACGGCGACGGAGAACGGCAAGCCGGAGACCCCCGTCAAGGCCGTCGACGAGAAGGCGGAGGAGCCGAAGCCGGCCAAGAAGCCCGAGGCGAAGCCGCAGAAGAAGGCGGCCTAGCTCGCACCGGTGAGCGGGCGCGAGCAGGACGCGTACGAGCTCGCGCTCCGGGCGCTGAGCTACAAGGAGCGCACCGAGTCGGAGCTGCGCACCTGGCTCGCCGAGCGCGAGGTCGCCGAGGTCGAGATCGAGGAGGTGATCGCCCTGCTGATGGAGGCGGGGGCGATCGACGATGCCGCCTTTGCGCGGCGCTACGCAGAGGACAAGCGAAACCTTGCCGGGTGGGGGCCCGATCGGATCGCGAAGGCGCTGGAGGGCCGCGGCATTGCCCGTGAGCACGTCGAGGCTGTGCTGGGCGGAGACGACGAGGAGGCACAACTCGAGCGAGCCGTCGGCCTGCTCGGTGACAGGGGCCTCGCCTGCGAATCCGAGCGAGAGCGTGAGCGCGCGCTCAGGCTCCTGGTCAGGCGCGGATATCCGCTCGAGCTCGCCTATGAGGTGGTGCGCAGCGTTGCGCGGCTCACCGACGCGGCGTGACCGCCGACGGGTAGGATCCGCGCCCAGTGGACGGCAACTTCTTCTTCGTCGTAGGCGGCGTGCTGGTGCTCGCGGCTTTGGTGATTTCCTTTGTGGGGATCCGCGGCAGCGACTCGTTCCCGCCGAACCGAGGCGTGCTGCTCGGTGTCATCGCCCTGTTTATCGCGATCGTCGGGACGACGATGGCGTTCGCGATCGTCAAGTCCGTCGACGAGCAGGACAAGCGGAACGACGAGCTCGCCAGGGAGGACCAGGAGGCAGGCGAAGGTGGACAGCAGGCTGGGGCTTCGGAGACCTCACCTCAGCCCGCGACGCCCGGCGGACAGCCCGAGGCCAGCTCCGGAGGCAACCAGCAGCCCGTGCAGCCGGTCGCCGGCGGTGGTGGCGGCGGCGCGACCACGACACTCAGCGTCTCCTCGCCGGCCGACGGCGGCCTGGTGTTCGATCCCAACGGCCTGACAGCCAAGCCCGGCAACGTGACAATCGACTACGACAACCCCTCGCCGGTCCCCCACAGCATCGCGGTCGCCACGTCGAACGGCAACGTCCTCGGCGAGGTCCCGCCATTCACCGACGGCAAGCAGTCGGTCCACCTGACCGATCTCGCGCCCGGCGAGTACGTCTTCTACTGTCCCGTTCCCGGCCATCGTGAGGCCGGCATGGAGGGCGACCTCACGGTCGGAGGCTGATCCAGGCTCCCAGCTCGGCTTGCGTATAGGCAGACCGCTGGGTGCTATACAGGCCCCATGATCCACGGGCTGGAGGCCGAGCGACTCCGAAAAGCGCACTCGGATTTCGAGCACGCCCGCAGCCGTGTCTGGATCGACAAGGTTCGCGTCGGCCTCGATTGCCGGCGCGCCATGCGCCAGGTGGACGAGGAGGTCACCCGCGTCCGGCTGGTCCGGGACAGGCTGATCCGCCAGGCCGTGAAGGCGGGCAGCAGCTACCGCGAGGTCGCACGCGAACTGGGTCTCTCGCACAGCCGGATTCAGCAGATCGTCAAGTCGACCTCCAAGTAACCGTACCGCCGCTAAATTGACCGCAATGGAGCGCCGCTACCACGTCACCACGTTCGGCTGTCAGATGAACGAGCACGACTCGGAGCGGATGAAGGGGATGCTCGACTCGCTCGGCTACGTCGAGGCGCCCGAACGCGACGGCGCCGACCTGATCCTGTTCAACACCTGCTCGATCCGCGAATCCGCGGACAACCGGTTCATCGCCCACCTGGGGGAGGCGAAGCGCCTCAAGTCAGAGGACCCGGCGAGAATCGTCGGCGTTGGCGGCTGCTGGGCGCAGTCGGTCAAGGACGAGGTGTTCCGGCGGTTCCCGTTCGTCGATGTCGCCTTCGGGCCGGGGCAGATCCACCGCCTCGCGGAGTTCCTCACCTCCGACTCGCTGACGGCCCAGGGCTACTTCGAGTTCGAGGATGTCTCCGGGCACCTGCCGATGAAGCGGGCCAGGGAGTTCCAGGCCTGGGTCCAGATCTCGCAGGGATGCAACTGCGTCTGCTCGTATTGCATCGTGCCCTCGGTGCGTGGGCAGGAGGCCAGCCGCGACCCCAGTGAGCTCATCGCCGAGATCGAGCGGCTCGCGGGCGACGGCGTCAATGAGATCACCCTGCTGGGGCAGAACGTGAACAGCTACGGCCGTGACCTGCCCACGGAAAGCCGGATCAGCTTTGCCGAGTTGCTCGGGCGGGTGGATGCGGTCCCCGGCGTGGACCGGATCCGCTACACGAGCCCGCACCCGAAGGACATGAAGGAGGACGTGATCCGCGCCCACGCGGAGCTCGGCGCCCTCTGCGAGCACATCCACCTGCCGCTTCAGTCGGGCTCGACGCCGATCCTAAAGCGGATGCGCCGCACCTACAGCCACGAGCGCTACATGGACCGCGTCGCCCTGATACGCGAGCACGTGCCGGATTGCGCGATCTCAACGGACATCATCGTCGGCTTCCCGGGTGAGACCGATGAGGACTTCGAGCAGACCCTCGAGGTGGTCGACGAGGTCGGCTACGACGGTGCGTTCACCTTCATCTTCTCCCCGCGACGTGGCACCGAGGCGGCGGACTTCGATGACCAGGTGCCGCACGCGACCAAGGTCGAGCGGATGCAGCGGCTGGTGGAGCTCGTCCAGCGCCGCGCGCGCGAACGTGCCGAGCGCTTTGTCGGCCGCACCATGGAGGTGCTCGTCGAGGGCCCCAGCCGAACGGACGTCTCGCGTCTGCGTGGCCGGACCCGCCACAACAAGACGGTCAACTTCGACGGTACCGCCGCTCCAGGCGAGACGGTCGAGGTGGAGATCACCGGCGCGACCTCGACGACGCTCTCGGGGCAGGAACGCCTGCTCAGCCGTGCGGCTTGAGGATCCTCGCCCTCTTCGGCCCGACGGCGGTTGGTAAGACGAGCGTCGCGATCGCCGTCGCCGAGCGTCTTCGTGAGCGAGGAGAGGATCCCGTCGCCGTCAATTGCGACTCGATCCAGGTCTATCGAGGCCTGGAGACGCTGAGCGGCGCGGCGACGCCGGAGGAGCGGGCCAGGCTCGAGCACCGGCTGCTTGCCTTCGTCGAGCCGGGCGAGGAATTCAGCGCGGGCCGCTACGCGGAAGCCGCGCATCGCGAGATCGACTCTCTCCTGGGGCAGGGACGCAGACCAATCGTGGTGGGTGGCACGGGCCTCTACCTGAGGGCGGCGCTGGCCGACCTCGATCTGCGCCCGCCGGTGCCGCCGGAGATCCGCGAGGAGGTGGAGAGCGAGCTCGCCGAGCGCGGTCCGGAGGCGCTGCACTCCGAGCTCGACCCGGACCTGGCAGCGAACGTCGACCCAACCGACCGTAAGCGGATCGCGCGCCTGACCGAGCTGGCGCGAGCGGGAATCGAGGCGGCCGCCGGCGCCGATGGGATGTGGACCGCCGAGCTCCGACACCCCACTCTGCTGGTGGGGCTGACGATGGACCGGGAGCGCCTGGCGGAGCGGATCGACCGGCGGGTCGATGCGATGATCGCCGCGGGCGCGGCCGAGGAGGCGCGAGCGGCCCTCGAGGCAGGCCCTTCGCGAACCGCCCGCGCGGCGCTCGGCTTCGAGCAGCTGGTCGCCGACATCGACGCCGCGCCCTCGGCCGAGGCGATCGAGTCCATGAAGGCCGCGCACCGCGCCTACGCGCGCCGCCAGCTCACCTGGATGCGCCGGATGGAAGGCGTTGAGCTGATCGACCGAACGGACCGGGATGATGCCAACGTGGCCGCGGAGATCATGGAGAGGCTCGGCCCGAAGTGAAATTCGAAAAGTGGCAGGCGCTCGGCAACGACTATCTGATCGTGGAGGCGGCGGCGCTTCCCTGGGAGTTGACCGAGGCGCGGATCAAGCGCCTCTGCGACCCGCATTTCGGCGTCGGCTCGGACGGGATCGTGCTGTTGGCGCCGGTGGAGGACCCCGACCACGTCGCCGAGCTGCGGATCTTCAATCCCGATGGATCTGAGGCCGAGCTCTCCGGAAACGGGGCGCGGGAGGCCGTCATGTACCTGCGCCGCTCCGGCTGGACCGATGCGGATGAATTCACGATCCTGACCAAGGCCGGGCCGATCACCCCCACGATCCGATCCGAGCGCGAGTGCACGCTCGAGATGGGGAACGCGAGCACGGCATCAGCTGATTTCCCGTCGGGCGGCGATGACGGGCAAGGTGAGGTGGAGGCAGGTGGCAGGCCGTGGTCCTTCCAGCACGTTTCGATCGGCAATCCGCAGTGCGCAATCGCCGTCGGCGACGAGCTCGAGTCGCTCGATCTGCCAGCGATCGGACCGGAGATCGAGAACAGCGAGCTGTTTCCAAATCGCACCAATGTGAGCTTCTTCCGTGCCGACGGCGACCGCGTCCGGGCTCGGATCTTCGAGCGCGGGGTGGGGGAGACCCTTTCCTCCGGTACCGGCGCATCGGGAGCCGCCGTGGCCGCGCACCTTGCGGGCGCGCCGGTTGTGCTCACGGTCGAGCTCGACGGCGGCGAGCTGGGGGTGGAGATCGGTGACGACCTGGCGGTCCGCCTGACCGGCTGGGCCGAGCCCGTGTGCTCCGGCGAGCTTTCCCGGGAGTTCGTCCGCGCGCTGGCCGAGCTCTCCTAACCACTCTCCACGTACCCTTCCGGATCCGATGGCAGCACCAGCAAAGAAGAGAGGCCTGGCGGCCCCATCCGAGCGCCTGGAGGCGATCCCTCCGTACATGTTCGCCGAGCTCGAGCGGCGGGTCGAGGCGAAGCGCGACGAGGGAATCGACGTGATCAGCCTCGGGATCGGCGATCCGGACACACCCACCTTCAGCTACGTCGTCGAAGCCATGCGAGAGGCGGTGGGGGATCCGTCCGCTCAGAAGTACCCGAGCAATCGCGGCCGCCAGGAGTTCCGCGAGGCCTTCGCGGACTTCTATCTGCAGCGCTTCGGCGTCGAGATCGATTCAGTGACCGAGGTGATCCCGGCGATCGGTGCGAAGGAATGCATCTACAACCTCTGCTTCGCCTTCCTCGATCCGGGCGACGTCGCACTGGCCTCCGATCCGGGCTACCCGGTCTACACCGGCGGTCCGGTCCTCGCGGGTGCCGAGGCGTTCCTGCTGCCGCTGCGTCCCGATCACGGCTTCGCTCCCGACCTGGACGCCATCCCCGAAGAAAAGCTCGATGCCGCCAGGCTGTTGTTGATCAACTTCCCGAACAACCCGACGGGCGCCGTCGTCCCCGACGGCTTCTTCGAGCGCGTCGTCGAGCTGGCCAAGCGACACGAGATCCTGGTTGTGCACGACAACGCGTACTCGGAGACGACCTATGACGACTACGTGGCGCCGAGCTTCCTGGCCACCCCGGGGGCGAAGGAGGTCGGCGTCGAGGTCTTCTCGCTCTCGAAGGGCTACAACATGACCGGCTGGCGCTGCGCGGCGATCCTGGGCAACGCGGAGGCGATCAAGACGTACTGGCGCCTCAAGACCAACGTCGACTCGGGCCTCTTCGAGGCCGTTCAGCTGGCCGGTGCCGCGGCCCTGCGCGGCGCACGCAAGGAGGTCGAGGAAATGTGCCGGATCTACCAGCGCCGGCGTGACCTGGTCGTCGATGCCCTGGAGGCCATCGGGGTCGAGGTGGGTCCCCCGAAGGGCACGATCTACATCTGGGCGCCGGTGCCGGCCGGCCACACCTCGGCCTCGTTTGCGGAGCTGGTGCTCGAGGAGGCGGCGGTCGTGGTCTCGCCGGGCTCGATGTACGGCCCCAGCGGCGAGGGCTTCTTCCGGATCTCGCTGACGACCCCGGACGAGCTCCTGACGGAGGCGGTCCAGCGGCTCAAGGTTCACCTGGCTCCCTGAACCAGCGCCCGCCGCGGTTAGACACCGCTACGGTGGGGTAGGCGGGATTCTCGGCGGCGGGGGCGAATCGGCCTTTATCGCAGCCTCAGCTAAAGGCGCCAGCGTGTCGCGCCGACCCATCACCTGATGAGCGAAATTGGACTGATACTCGCATTGGGCTGCGCCCTGATCTCGGGCGTGGCGCTGCTGTGCAAGCACCGCGGCGCGGTGAACGCTCCGGACGTGGCCATGCGGAGCCCCCTGCGCAGCGCTTCAGCCCTCTTTCGCTCGCGATGGTGGGCGATCGGCTTCGGCCTCGCCTTCTGCGCCTGGTGCCTGCACGTGGTGGCGCTCTCGATGGCGCCGCTGTCGCTGGTCCAGGCGGTAATCGCCGGTGGCCTGGCCATGCTGGCCATCCCGGCGCGTCGGTGGTTCGGGATTGCGGTCTGCCGGCGCGAGATGGCCGGCATCGGCCTCTGCGGCGCGGGCTTGGGCTTCCTGGCGCTGACGGCGGGTCACACCCGAGCCGAGGTCGGATTCGACCCCGTGACGATGCTGGGTTTCCAGGTCGGCCTGCTGACGATCGGCGGCCTCCTGATCCTGTCGGCGACCAATGGACAGCTCGCAGTTCGGGGCTCGATGATGCTGGCGATCGCCGCGGGAACCCTGCTCGGCGTCTCCGACATCTCGCTGAAGGCGCTCGCTGAGCTCGTTCCCGCCGATCCCGTAGCGCTACTCAGCCCGTGGACCCTGACTGCGATCCTCGGCGGGCTTGGGGCGTTCCTCGCCCTCGGGCGCGGCCTGCAGATCGGTGAGCCGGTTGCCGTGATCGTCGCCTTCTCCGCGGCGGCCACTCTGGGTTCGATCGCAGGCGGGATCGTGGTCTTCGGCGACCCGATGGGCTCGAATGCGTTCGAGGTCATCGGACGCTCGCTGGCCTTCGTGGCGGTGGTTGGGGCGGCGGCGCTGCTGCCGATGGTCCCGCGCCAGGCGCCCGCGGCGACTCACTCCGCGTAGGGTGCGGCCCGCCCTGAGCGGCGCCTAACATCCACTTAGTGCAGCGAAACCGCAACGGGCGGCAGTCCGAGAGTCAGTACGGCAACGGCTCCGCCGGCATCGTCAACCCTCGCGCCCGCCAGCGCGCAATCGCAGTGGGAATCGTCCGCGACGACGAGCATCGCGAGGATCCGCTGGCCGAGCTGAAGGAGCTGCTGCGCACCGCCGGCGTCGCGACGGCGGGGGAGATGACGCAGGCCCGGACGGCTCCCGACCCCGACCGCTACCTGGGGCGCGGCAAGCTGACAGAGCTGAAGAGGGAGGTCGTAGCGGCCGACGCCAACCTCGTCGCCGTGGACGACGAGCTCGTGCCGCGCCAGGAGCGCAACCTCGAGCAGGAGCTGGGCGTCCCGGTGATCGACCGCACGGCCGTGATCCTCGACATCTTCGCCGACCACGCTCATACGGCTGAGGGCAAGCTCCAGGTGGAGCTGGCCCAGCTCGAGTACAACCTCGCCCGCATGAGGGGGCTGTGGACGCACCTCGAGCGCCTGGGAGGCGGGATCGGCACCAGGGGCCCGGGTGAGTCCCAGATCGAGACGGACCGTCGCCTGGCGCGCGACCGAATCACCTCGCTGCGCCGGCGTCTGGAGCGACTGGAGAGAAACCGGGCGGTGATGCGCGCGGAGCGCGAGCGCGCCGTGATGCCGACGGTCGCCCTCGCCGGGTACACCAACGCCGGGAAGTCGACCCTGCTGAATGCGCTGACCGGAGCGGGCGTGGGAGTGGGGGAGCGCCTCTTCCACACACTCGATCCGACCACCCGCGCCTTCACGCACGAGGGCCGGCGCATCCTCCTCACGGACACGGTCGGTTTCATCCGCAAGCTCCCACACGCACTCGTCGAGGCGTTCAAGGCGACTCTGGAGGAGACGGTCCGCGCCGACCTGATCCTGCACGTCGTCGATGGCTCCGAGCGGGAGGAGGAGAGAGCGGACTCGATCTCCGCGGCCGACGCGGTCCTCGGCGAGATCGGGGCGGACGCCTCCCCCCGTCTTCTGGTGATGAACAAGGTCGATCTCCTGGACGCCGAGGAGCGCCGCGAGCTTCGCCTTCGCCATCCCGAGGCTGCCCTGGTCTCCGCCGGGACGGGGGAGGGGCTGGAGGAGCTGCGGTCTCGGATTGCGGCGTCCATCTCCCAGAGACTCACCGAGGTCGAGTTGCTCGTACCCTTTGACGCCGGTGAGCGTCTTTCTGAGCTTCACGAGATCGCTGGTGACCTCGAGCGTGAAGATCGCGAGGACGGGGTTCTCGTTCGCGCGCGACTACCTGCCACCCTCGCCGATCGCTTCGCCGATCTTTCGGTCAACGGGCGCGGAGGACGAGCTGGAAACGGAGTTCGAGCCGCCGGCGAGTAACGGCGCCGAAACGTTGCAAGATCTCGTTGGCGAGCTCGAGTTGGCGACCGAGCCCGGATCTACGCTGCCGCCGATGGAAGAGCTCAGTTTCGTCAAACTCAGCGAGAAGGCGACGGTGCCGACTCGCGCGCACGACAGCGACGCCGGTCTCGATCTATACGCGGCCGAGGCGGTCCGCATCGTGCCGGGCGCTAGGGTCAGCGTCGGCACCGGCCTCGCGATCGCGATCCCGCAGGGTCTCGCCGGCCTCGTCCTGCCGCGCTCGGGGCTCGCCCTCAAACACGGCATCACGCTGATCAACTCGCCGGGGCTGATCGATCCGGGCTACCGCGGCGAGGTCCGTGTGCTCCTGCTGAACACCGACCAGACCCTCGACTATCAATGCAAGCCGGGCGACCGGATCGCCCAGCTGCTGCTCGTCCCGATTGCCACGGCCAGCCCAACGCAGGCCGAGGCGCTCGACACCTCGACGCGAGGCGCAGGCGGCTTCGGGTCCAGCGGTCTCTAGCGCCGCCTAGTTGAAGGAAACCTGCGGAGCCTCGCGCTCGGCGGCGTCCGTGATCTCGAAGAAAGGCTTGTCGGTAAAGCCGCCCTGCTTCGCGATGATCGACCACGGCCACTGCTGGATGCGCGTGTTGTACATCTGGACGTTGGAGTTGTAGATCCGGCGGGAGGCCTGGATCTCGTCCTCGAGTTCCGAGAGCTGGCGCTGGAGCTGCTGGAAGTTCTCGGTGGCGCGCAGCTCCGGATACTGCTCCGCGACCACGCGCAGCCCGCCGAGGGCGGAACTGAGCTGGCTCTCCGCCGCACTCGCCTCAGCCGGGCCGCTTGCCTGCATCGCGGCGGCGCGGGCCTGAGTGACCTTCTCGAAGGTCTCGCGCTCGTGCGTTGCGTAGCCCTTGACGGACTCGACCAGGTTCGGGACCAGGTCGTGCCTGCGCTTGAGCTGGACGTCGATGCCGCTCCATGCCTCGTCCGTCCGGTTGCGGAGGCTGACCATGTTGTTCCTGACGAAGACGTAGATCAGGCCCGTCAGGAGCAGCAGCCCAATGATGATGAGAACGATGACCATCGCTGGATCCTATCCGGTGGAGGCTGCGCGCAGGGCGGATTCGTGCGACGCGGCCTCCAACCGGTCGGGCAAGGGGTCGAGTCGGGGGAGCGTTCCGGTGCGGCGCTCGATCGCAAGCGCGATCAGATGATCGGCCAGGGAGGCGTTCTTGGGAAGCAGCGGGCCGTGCAGATAGGTGCCGATCAGGTTGAGACGCTTGACGCCCTCGTAGCCGTCGCGGTCGTTGTTGCCGTGCCCGTGGATCACCCGGCCCAGCGGCTCTGCATCCGATCCGAGGTGGGTGCGGCCCCCGTGGTTCTCGAAGCCGGCGAGCACGAGCGGGCCCTCGCCGAGGTCCACCTCGATCGAGACGTTGCCGATCAGCCTGGGGCCGGGCTCGCGCACGGTCTCGAGGTCGGCGATTCCCAGCCCCGGGATTGTCTCCTCGCCGAGCTGGTAGCGATGGCCGAGCAGCTGGTAGCCGCCGCAGACCGCCAGCAGTGCGGCACCGTCCTCCACGGCCGAGGCGATCGCGTCGCGCTTGGTCCGCATCATGTCCTCGGCCACGAGGACCTGGTCGCGGTCCTGGCCGCCGCCGATGTAGATCAGGTCGTGCTCGGCGGGGTCGAAGCCGTCGCCGGGCCCGGCGGCTTCGTAGCGGAATGGGATTCCACGCCACTCGCAGCGGCGCTGGAGGAAGATCATGTTGCCGCGGTCCGCGTAGATGTTCATCTGCTCCGGATAGAGCGCGAGCAGGCGGAGCTCCTCCCGGCCGCTCATGCCGGGGCCTCCAGCAGGACGACGGTGGAGTCGGCCTCGTTCTCCCCGGATCTGATCTGGCGCCTGCCGGCGGGGCGGAAGCCGGCGTCGGCGGCCTCGCGTTCGAGCGCCTCCGGGTCCACCCGGTGGAGTACCTCGTCATGGATGTCGCGTTCCATCTGGCCCTTTGGGTCCACGCTCTCGCGCAGTCGCCGGACCGTGAGCGCGTCGTCGCCGACCTGGACCCAGAGCGGCTCGCTCGAGTAGACCCAGCCGTCGCGCTCCCGCATGTCGGGCAGAATCTGCGTCGAGGCCGCTCCGGAGCTCAGCAGGGTCGATTCGTCGACCAGGGTGAGGGCGAGGATGCCGCCAGGGGCCATCAGCTCGGCGAGCCGGGCGAGCAATCCCGGCCGGGCGGGGGCCTCGACGATCTGAATGAGGTGAAGGGGGCCGATCGCGAGCGCCGGGCGAACCGGCAGGCGAAGCTCCGCGGGGGAGGCAAGGTCCCCTGCGACCACCGAGAGGGAGACGCCCCGTTGCGCGGCGACGTCGTCCAGCTCGCGGATCAGGTCGAGGTCGCGCTCCACCGCGACGACCTCGTATCCGTGGCCCGCGAGGTGAAGGGCGACCCGCCCGGCTCCAGCGCCGAGCTCGACGACGGGGCCGTCGGCCTCCGCGGCGAGCTCCACCCAGACGGGCAGGTCCGCCCCGTAGGAGCCGAACTCGACGTCCTGCCAGACCGTGGGCGTGGTCATTGCCAGTAGTCGGCCGCGAGGCCGCGGTTGGCGAGCAGGGTGCGGAGCTCGAGGAGGGCCGTGTAGGTGGGGAGGGCGAAGAGGCGTTCCGGGGCGGCCGCCACCGCCGCATCGAGGGAGCCGGCGATCGGCTCCATCACCTCGATCGAGTCCTCCGGCCAGCCCGCGTACTTCAGCCGCAGCGCCATCTCCGGCGCACGGGTGCCGGAGCAGATCACGCGACGAACACCGCCAGAGAGGAGCTCGAAGTCCGCATCCCAGATCCAGGAGACGTCGCGTCCGTCGGCGATCCGGTCGTTGAGCGCGAGCCAGAGATCGATTCCGCCGTCGGAGGACTCGAGCGTCAGGGTGCGCAGGACCTCGTTGGCGCCGGCCGGGTTCTTGATCAGCAGGATCGAGACGGGCTTGCCGGAGACCTCGATGGTCTCGACCCGGCCGAAGACCGCACGCATCGACTCCAGGCCCTGTTGCACCTGCTCGAGCGAAACGCCGGAGCGGAGCCCGGCCGCGACGGCGGCGAGCGCGTTGTAGACGTTGTAGAGACCGGGGAGGGGAAGCTTCACGTCGAGGTCGCCCTCTGGCGTCGTGATCCGCACCGAGGAGCCGGAGATCCCATGGAGCTCGATCTCGGTTGCGGCGATGTCCGGGGCGGGCCGATCGGCGTGGCAGTTGGGGCAGATGTAGTGGCCCAGGTGGCCGACGAAGGCGCGTTCATAGGAGTAGGGCGAGCCGCAACGCCGGCAGTGCTTCGCGTCGTGGGCATGCTGCAGCTCCCGCAGGGCCTCGCGGGTGTTTTCGACCCCGAAGTCCCTGACGCCAGCGCGCCGGCGCAGCGCGCGGTCCCGACCCCGCTCGGCCACCATCGGCGCGTCGGACGGCCGCGGGAAATCAC
>Ga0126307_10002193_pt1 | contig 13144 bp, 10 predicted proteins | sample Plot28_FD_89955 | JGI IMG/M metagenome (GOLD analysis project Ga0126307, IMG submission 89955) | Serpentine soil microbial communities from UC McLaughlin Reserve, CA, USA - Plot28 | ecosystem: Environmental > Terrestrial > Soil > Grasslands | place: USA: UC McLaughlin Reserve, Lake County...
AGGTGCCGGAGCCGGGCGAGCACACGGCCGAGATCCTCGCCGAGCTCGGCCTCTAGCCCTGAACTTGCACCGGTGGGCGCCCGCACGGGCACCGACGGGTTCAAGTTCGTCAGTGCCGCCGCAGTGCGGCGGCGGGCCGAGCGAGCACCGATTGTCCGAGCGCAGCGAGTCGGCGCCGAGGAGGCGCCGCTAGAAATTCGGCGGGCGCTTCTCGCGCAGGGCGGCGACGCCTTCGCGGTAGTCGGCCGTCGCCATGAGCTCGTCGAGCAGCACCCGTGAGCGCTCGACGGACTGGCCCACGTCGGTCTCCAGCAAGTCGCCCCACAACTGGCGCTTGGCGGTGGTGACGGCCAGCGGCGAGACCGCCGTGGCGAAGCGCGACGCGTAGGCGGCGACGGTCTCGTCGAGCTCGCCGGCCGGCACGACCCGGTTGAACAGCCCGGCCACCACTGGCTCGCCGGCGCGCACGATGCGCCCGGTTAGCAGGAGATCGGCGGCATGGGTGGCGCCGATGAGGCGGGGAAGTAGCCACGACAGCCCGTACTCGGCGGGGAGGCCGAGCTGCGGCGTAGCCGTCGTGAGCCTGGCGTTGTGGACGGCGATGCGGAGGTCGCAGTAGCAGGCCAGCACGAGGCCGACGCCGGCGCAGGCGCCGTTCACGCTGGCGATCACCGGGAGGCGCAGCCCGAAGTGCCAGGCGAAGTCGTGGTCCCACTCCGGCCGGACGCCGTAGCCGGGTGTGGCCGGCTCGGGCGGCAGGCCCGGGTCGTAGCCGCCTCTCTCGGCGTGACCGGCGAGGGCCTGGCTGTCGGCACCCACGCAGAAGGTGTCGCCGGCGCCGGTCACCACGACGCAGCGCACGTCCGGATCGGCGTCGAGGTCGGCCATGGCGGCGCGGTACTCGGCGTGCATGCGCCCGGTCCAGGCGTTGTGGCGGTGGGGCCGGTCGAGCACCACGGTGGCCACCCGATCGGCTACGGCGACGGTGACGGCGCTCATCCCCAGAGTGCTTCCAGCACCGCTGCCGCCAGCTCGGTGCGGCACACGAGGAGGTCGGGCAGCCAGGGGTCGGGCCGGTTGTACTGGAGCGGCGAGCCGTCGATCCGGCTGACGTGGAGGCCGGCCGCCGCTGCCACCGCCGCCGGCGCGCACGAGTCCCACTCGTACATGCCGCCGGCATGGGCGTAGACGTCGGCGTCACCCGTCACGACAGCCATCGTCTTGGCGCCGGCCGACCCGAGGCGCAGCAGATCGGCTCCGAGAGCCTGGGCCACCACGACGCTGGCGTGGGGGGCCCGGTTGCGGCTCATGACGATGCGGGGGCGGCGACCGTCGAGGGGGGGAGGCGGGGGAGGCGGCGGATCGGTGGCGAAGGTGCGCCCGATGGCGGGCAGCGAGACGGCACCAGCGATGGGCCGGCCGTCGCGTACCAGCGCCACGTGCACGGCCCAGTCGGGCCGGCCTGGTTCGCCGAACTCGTTCGTACCGTCGAGCGGGTCGATGATCCAGACGCGCTCGGCCGACAGGCGCGCCCGGCTGTCGAGGCCCTCCTCGGAGAGGACGGCGTCGTCGGGGCGGGCGGCGGCCAGCTCGCGCACGAGGAAGTGGTGAGCGGCGGCGTCGCCCTCGTCCATCACCTGCCAGTACGGGGCGTAGCCGGCCCGCTCCTCGCGCAGGGCGACGAGGACCTCCCCGGCGGCCGTGGCCAGCCGGGCGGCGAGGGCGTGATCGGACTCGGTGTTCGTCATCGGCGCTTCCCGAGCAGCACGGCGTCGCGCACGAGGTCGCGTACGGCCGTCTCGTCGGCGCCCGTCTCTACCAGGGCCCGGATGCGGTCCTCGACCTGCTCGGCCAGTTGCTCGTCGACGGCGGCGGCCGGCGAGGCCCGGTTGGCGGCCGACGAGAACGCCATCAGCACCACCACCGACACCGCCGTCAGCAGTCCGAACGTGACCACCCACCCGTTGTTGTTGCCGGCCACCGACGCCACGATCATGCCGGTGATCCCACCGGCGCACAGGACGATCACGACGATGCGGAGGATGCGCAGCGGCATCAGCGTGTGAACGGCTTGTACTTGATGCGATGGGGCGTGTCGGCATCGATGCCGAGCTCCTTGTGCCGGTAGGCCTCGTACTCGCTGAAGTTGCCCTCGAACCAGCGCACGGCGGACTCGCCTTCGAAGGCCAGCACGTGCGTGCAGATGCGGTCGAGGAACCAGCGGTCATGGCTGATCACGACGGCGCAGCCGGGGAAGGCGTCGAGGCCGTCCTCCAGCGCGCGCAAGGTATCGACGTCGAGGTCGTTGGTGGGCTCGTCGAGGAGGAGCACGTTCCCGCCCGTGCGCAGCAGCTTGGCCAGATGGACGCGGTTGCGCTCGCCACCGGAGAGATCGCCCACCCGCTTCTGCTGGTCGGCACCCTTGAAGTTGAAGCCGGAGACGTAGGCCCGGCCGTGGATCTCCCGGGTGCCCACCTTCATGTGATCGACGCCGCCGGTGATCTCCTCGTACACGGAGCTGTCGGCGTCGAGGCTCTCGCGGCTCTGGTCCACGTAGGCCAGCTCGACGGTGTCGCCCACGGTGACGGTGCCCGAGTCGGGCGCCTCCTGCCCGGTGAGCATGCGGAACAGCGTGGTCTTGCCGGCCCCGTTCGGCCCGATGACGCCGACGATCCCGGCGCGCGGCAGCGTGAAGGACAGTTCGTCGATGAGGAGCCGGTCGCCGTAGCCCTTGCTCAGGCGCTCGACCTCGATCACCTGGTCGCCGAGGCGGGGGCCGGGCGGGATGGCGATCTCGAGGCGGTCACCGGAGCCGGTGTCGGCTTCGGCCTCGGCCCGCAACTTCTCGTAGGCCGACAGGCGCGCCCGGCCCTTCGCCTGGCGCGCCTTGGGAGCCATGCGCACCCAATCGAGCTCGCGCTGCAGGGTGCGCTGGCGCGCCGACGCCTGCTTCTCCTCGCGGGACAGCCGCTCCTGCTTCTGGTCGAGCCACGACGAGTAGTTGCCCTCGAACGGCATGCCGCGCCCACGATCCAGCTCCAGGATCCACTTGGCCACGTTGTCGAGGAAGTAGCGGTCGTGGGTGATGGCGACGACCGTGCCCGGGTACTCCTGCAGGAAGCGCTCCAGCCAGTCGACGGACTCGGCGTCGAGGTGGTTCGTCGGCTCGTCGAGCAGCAGCAGGTCGGGGTGGGACAGCAGCAGCCGGCACAGCGCCACGCGACGGCGCTCGCCGCCGGACAGGGACGAGACCTCGGCGTCATTGGGCGGGCAGCGCAAGGCGTCCATGGCGATCTCGACGTTGCGGTCGAGGTTCCAGGCGTCGGCGGCGTTGATCCTGTCCTCGAGCTCGGCCTGGAGGCTGCCCACCTTCTCGTAGTCGGCGTCGGGATCGCCCCACATGGCCATGACCTCGTTGTACCGATCCAGGAGGGAGCGCACCGGGGCGACGCCGTCGAGCACGTTGCCGAGGACGTCCTTGGACTCGTCCAGGTACGGCTCCTGGGCCAGGTAACCGGCATTGAAGCCGGGTGTCAGGCGGGCCTCACCGCTGAAACCGTCGTCCATGCCGGCCATGATCCGCAGCAGCGACGACTTGCCCGCCCCGTTGGCGCCGATCACCCCGATCTTGGCGCCCGGGTAGAAGGACAGCGAGATGCCCTCGAGCACGGTGCGGTCGGGCGGGTAGAACCGACCGAGCTTGTGCGTTGTGAAGATGAACTGCGCCGGCATCAGGACATCAGGCTAGTGATGGTGGCGTCGGTGCTACGTTGCCGGCAGTCCGCGTGATGAGGGAGAGAGTTGTGCTGCTTGGCCTCGAGCTGTTCGAGCGGTTCGGCTTCGCCGGAGCGCTCCGCTGGTTGCACGTGTTGTTCGGGATCGCCTGGATCGGTCTTCTCTACTACTTCAACTTCGTCCAGGTGCCGGCGTTCGCCGAGCTCAGCGCGGGGGCCCGCAACGAGGCCATCGCCAAGCTGGCGTCGCGGGCGCTGTGGTGGTTCCGGTGGGCGGCGCTCGGCACCGCCATCTTCGGCCTCCTCATCACCGGCGCCACGCAGGACTACTACGAGGACTTCTTCAAGCGGGCCAACGGCGTGTCGATCCTGCTCGGCATGATCATCGCCCTGACCATGCTGTACAACGTCTGGATGGTGATCTGGCCCAACCAGCGGATCGTGATCGCCAACGCCGTGAACGTGCTCAACGGTGGTCAGCCCGATCCGAATGCGCCGGCCGCCGGCCGCCGGGCCTTCCTGGCCAGCCGGATGAACACCATCTTCTCCATCCCGATGCTGTGGTTCATGGTCGGGACGGCGCACTTCTACACCGGGGGGACGTTCGGCTTCGACCTCAGCGCCGGCAAGGTCTTCGGCTTCCTCATCATCGCCCTCGTGATCTGGGCCGTGCTCGAGGCCAACGCCCTGGGCCTGATCGGCGGCGTGGCCGTGGGCAACCCGGGCAAGCAGATCTTCGAGTCCGTCCGCATCGTGATCATCTCCGGCTTCGTCCTCTGGGCGATCTACTGGCTGCTCTCGGAGATCTTCCTCAAAGCGTGAGTCTCCGTCGCCACCGTGGAGCGGTCGTCAGCTCACCGTCAAGCTGGCCACCATGCCGGCTTCGCGGTGGCCGGTGATGTCGCAGTAGAGCGTGTACTTGCCCGGGGTCAGCTGGTAGACGCCACCCGTGTCCTTGCCCGGGCCATCCTGCAGCTTCGGGTCGATCCGGTTGCCGGCGGGATCCTGCACGATGAGGTTGTGTGTCTGCGCACCCTCGTTCTTGAGGGCCACCCGGACCTCTCCTGCGGGCACCGAGTACTCCTTCTGGTCGTAGTGGATCTCCTCGGCGATCACCGTGAGGTTCGGGTTGGCCGGTGCGGTGGGCGTGGCACTGGAGCCACCGCTACCGCCACCCCCGCCACAGGCGGCCAGGGCAAGGGCAGGGACCAGGGCGAAGAGAGAGCGGCGACGGAACGTCATAGCGGCTCTGGACGATACCGGCAGCCGTGTCCCGGACACGGGCGCCGGTAGCATCGGTTGACGTGGCCGAGGACGTCGAAGCGGAGCAATTCGGGCCCAACGCGTGGCTCGTCGAGGAGATGTACGAGCGGTTCCGCTCCGACCCGTCGTCGGTGAGCCCGAACTGGCAGGAGTTCTTCGCCGACTACCGGTCCCCGAGCGCCAACGGCAGCACCGTGGCGACCGCCTCGCCGGCGCCCGCCGCCGCACCGCCCAAGCCCGCTGCCGCGACCGCGCCGGCGGCGGCCACCGACGCTGGCGATCCCATCCGGGGTGCCGGCGCCGCCATCGTCGCCAACATGGAGCGCAGCCTCGGTGTGCCCACCGCGACCAGCTTCCGCAACGTGCCGGCGCGCCTGCTCGAGGTCAACCGCAGCGTCATCAACGGCTTCCTCGGGCGCAAGGGTGGCGGCAAGGTCAGCTTCACCCACCTGATCGGCTACGCCGTGGTGCGGGCCGTCGCCGACGCCGTGCCGGTCATGGGCAACGCCTTCGTGGAGGGCGCCGACGGCAAGCCCCGCGTGGTGCGCCACGAGCGCGTGAGCATGGGCCTGGCCGTCGACGTGGCCAAGTCCGACGGCAGCCGCACCCTCGTCGTGCCCGTCCTGCGCGACGCCGACGGCATGTCCTTCTCCGAGTTCCACGCCGCCTACGAGGACCTGATCCGCAAGGTCCGCACCAACAAGCTCACCGTCGACGACTTCCAGGGCGCGACCGTCACCCTCACCAACCCGGGCACCATCGGCACGGTCCAGTCGGTTCCGCGGCTCATGCCCGGCCAGGGCGTGATCGTGGGCGTGGGCACCATCGACTACCCGGCCGAGTGGCAGGGCGCCGACGAGCGCACGCTCGGCGAGCTGGGCGTGTCGAAGGTGGTCACGGTCACCTCGACGTACGACCACCGCATCATCCAGGGCGCCGAGTCGGGCCTGTTCCTGAAGCGCGTGCACGAGCTGCTGATGGGCGAGCACGGCTTCTACCACGACGTGTTCCGCAGCCTGGCCGTCCCCTACGAAGAGGTGAAGTGGCGCCAGGACCTGAGCCCCATCAACCGGGACGCCGCCTACCTCGAGAAGCAGATGCAGGTGGCCACCCTGGTGCGGGCCCACCGCGTCCGGGGCCACCTGATCGCCGACCTCGACCCGCTGGCGTGGCAAGAGCCGAAGATGCACGACGAGCTCGACCCAGGCACGTACGGGCTCACCATCTGGGACCTGGAGCGCGAGTTCCTCACCGGCGGCCTCGCCGGGCGCGACACCATGAAGCTCGGCGAGATCCTTCACGTCCTGCGCGACGCGTACTGCCGCAGCATCGGCATCGAGTACATGCACATCCAGGAGACCGACGAGCAGCGCTGGATCCAGTCGAAGGTGGAGGGCGTCTCGTTCCAGCTCTCCAACCCCGAACTGCGCCACCTCCTCGGTCGCCTCAACGCCGCCGAGGCCTTCGAGAAGTTCCTCGCCACCAAGTACGTCGGCACCAAGCGCTTCGGGTTGGAGGGGGCCGAGTCGGCCATCCCCATCCTCGACACCATCCTGTCGTCGTCGGCCGACGACGGCATGGCCGGCGTGGTGCTCGGCATGGCCCACCGGGGTCGGCTGAACGTGCTGGCCAACATCGTGGGCAAGAGCTACGACCAGATCTTCCGGGAGTTCGAGGGCTACGTCGACCCCAACTCGGTCCAGGGCTCGGGCGACGTGAAGTACCACCTCGGCGCCGCCGGCAAGTACGTCAGCCAGAGCGGCAAGGACGTCACTGTCGAGCTGGCCGCCAACCCCAGCCACCTCGAGACCGTCGACCCCATCGTGCTCGGCATGGTGCGGGCCCGCCAGGACCAGATCGAGCCGCCCGGGTCGTACCTCGTCCTGCCGCTCCTGATCCACGGCGACGCCGCCTTCGCCGGTCAAGGCGTGGTGGCCGAGTGCCTGGCCATGAGCACCATCAGCGGCTACCGCGTCGGTGGCACGGTGCACCTGGTCATCAACAACCAGATCGGGTTCACGACGTCACCGGAGTACGCCCGATCGTCGCAGTACGCCACCGACGTGGCCAAGATGATCCAGGCGCCGATCTTCCACGTGAACGGCGACGATCCCGAAGCGTGCGTTCGGGTGGCGGCGCTCGCCTACGAGTACCGCCAGACGTTCCACAAGGACGTCGTGATCGACATGGTGTGCTACCGCCGCCATGGTCACAACGAGGGCGACGACCCGAGCTACACGCAGCCGCTCATGTACAAGGCGATCGACGCCCGCCGCAGCGTGCGCAAGCTCTTCACCGAAGCGCTGGTGCGCCGAGGCGACATCACCCTCGACGAGGCCGAGGCGGCGCTGGCCGACTTCCAGCAGCGGTTGCAGGTGGCCCTGGACGAGACGCGCGCCGCCAAGCCGTCGCCGGTCAAAGCCGCCCGCCCCACCAAGGCCGTCGGGGTGCTGCCCCACATCGACACGGGCGTGCCGCGCGAGACGCTCGACGCCGTCTTCGAGCACCTGACGAGCTACCCCGAGGGGTTCGCTCCCCATCCCAAGCTGGCCCGGCAGTTCGCCAGCCGAACGAAGCTGTACGAGGAAGAGGGCGCGCTGGAGTGGGCCACGGCCGAGGCGCTGGCCTTCGGCTCGCTGCTGCTCGAGGGCACGGACGTGCGCCTGGCCGGCGAGGACACGCGCCGCGGCACCTTCAGCCAGCGGCACATGGGCCTGGTCGACTATGAGGAGGGCAAGTCCTGGGTGCCGTTGCAGTCCGTACCCGGACGCCAGGGACACCTGTGGGTGTACGACTCGCTCCTGTCGGAGTACGCCGCGGTGGGCTTCGAGTACGGCTACTCGGTGGCCAACAAGGACGCCCTCGTGTTGTGGGAAGCGCAGTTCGGTGACTTCGTGAACGGCGCTCAGGTCGTGATCGACCAGTACCTCGTGGCCGCCGAGGACAAGTGGGGCCAGACGTCGGGCCTCGTGCTGCTGCTGCCGCACGGCTTCGAGGGCCAGGGGCCCGAGCACTCGTCGGCGCGGATCGAGCGTTTCCTCACGTTGTCGGCCGAGGACAACATCCAGATCGTGAACGCCACCACGGCGGCCCAGTACTTCCACCTGCTACGCCGGCAGGTGCTGCGCGACGTGCGCAAGCCGCTCATCGTCTTCACGCCCAAGAAGCCGTTGCGCATGAAGGAGAGCCGCTCGCCGATCGACGACCTGACGCGGGGTTCGTTCGCGGAGGTGCTCGACGACCCGGGCGTCGGTAACCCCGACGCCGTGAAGCGGCTGGTGTTCTGCTCCGGCAAGGTGGCCTGGGACGCCATCGCCGCCCGTGACGCTCGTCAGGCTCCGGCGGCCATCATCCGCGTCGAGCAGCTCTTCCCGTTCCCGCAGGAGCAGTTGCTGGAGCTGCTCGGGCGCTACCCGAACGCCAAGGAGCTGGTGTGGCTCCAGGAGGAGCCGGAGAACATGGGCGCCTGGCGCTACATGTTCCACCACACCCACCCGATCCAGGACCGCGGCTACACCGTGCGACCCGTGGCGCGGGTGGAGTCGGGCAGTCCCGCCACCGGCTCGTCCACCATCCACGAGCAGGAGCTGGCCGACCTCCTCGACGAGACCTTCGCCGGGCTGTAGGCGCCGAACTGGAGGGCGCCCCATGGAGCTCGTCGCCTGAGGGCGGCGGCTCAGCCGTGCACGAGGGCGAGACTGGACATCGGCACCGCACCGAGCGCCGTGAGGGCGTCGGCCTCGTCCTCGAAGAGGCACATGTTGGCGGCGTAGACGACGTGGGCCTTGCTCCGCAGATCTGCCAGTTCGCCCGCCTCGAACGGCCTGCCAGTGTTGGCGTTCACCAGGTTGTTCCCGGCCATGGCGTTTCCCCTTGCCTTCGCTCTACCTCCATGACGCATGTCTTGCCCCATGATGACGCCGGAACGGGCCGCGATGGCGGATGGCACAGCAGTGGTGACGGTTCTCGGCGTCGTCCGTCTCACCGGTGAGACGATCCACTCCCAGAACGCCTGGTCACCTGGGTGGGCGGTTGCTGGGCAGTCCCGTCGGGTACTCCTGGGTGGATGATGATCGGCACGGGCTCCGGCCAGCCGTGCGACGGGACCGTGACCGAGGGCGGGAGGTCGGCGCGGCGACGGTTGCTCCGCATCCTCCTCACGGTGGCCATCGCCGCCAGCGCGGTCATTGCCGCCACCTCGCTGCTCGGGGGCTTCGGCCGCGCGTGGGGCGCCATCCGTGACATGGACGTCCGCTGGCTCGCCCTCGCCATCGTGTGTGAAGCGGTGGCCTATGGCTTCTTGGCGGTGCACGTCCGATGGCTGGTGCGGGACGCGCCGGACCCCAAGCGGGCGGCGCCGATCCGCACGGCACTCGTCTTGTTCGGACTGGGAACCGTGCTTCCGGCCGCTCCGCTCGAGGGGTTCGCCATGGCCGGCGCCGCCCTACGCCGCCGTCGGGTCGACGGTCGCCGGATCGCGCTGCTGTTCGGCTTCACGCAGTGGTTCAGCGTGCGCGGGATCCTGACCCTGGCCGTCCTCGACATCAGCGCTGCACTTGCCCTGTCGCACGTGCCTGCCCCCTACCAGGCGCCTGCCGTGATCGGCGCCACCGCGACCATGGCCTTCCTGGCGCTGACGAACTGGCTGTCCACCCGCCGCCGCTGCGCCGAGCTGGTCGCGTTGGTCGTGCTCCGCGTCCGCCACTGGCGAAACTGTCCCGACGCCACGAGCCGTCGGGCCCGCGGCGCCGAGTGGCACGCCGACGCCATGCGCATCGCCGGTCGAGGGCTCGATCGCCGCATCCTGCTCGGTACCTGCGTGGCGGCGTGGACGGCGCAGGGCCTGTGCCTCTACTGCGCCCTGCTGGCGGCCGGTCAGCAGGTCGGTGTCGACGTGATCCTGCTGGCGTTCACGGTCGGGATCATCGCCTCGATGGTGCCCCTGCTGCCCGCCGGCATCGGCATCGTCGAGACGGTGACACCCGTGATCCTTCACGCCTACGGCGTGCCCTTGCCGGAAGCGGTCGCCGCGGTGTTGAGCTTCCGGCTGTTCGCCACCGTGCTGCCCGCGCTGGCCGGCGCGCTGGCGCTCGTCGGCCTGCGGGTCGGGGCGGCGACGAGCGCGGTCGAGGCGCCCGACTCGCCGCGCGTGGCCGCCTGAGCACCGTCACAGACCTTCGGGACCGAGCCCTTCAGACCAGCCACGCCGCCCCTCCGTTGAGAACGTGGTGCGGCCGCGTACTACCGCTGTGTACGGTCACCCACGGGGAGGTGCACGACCATGACCGCTCTCGGGGGATACACCGTCGTTGATCTCACGGTCGAACGAGGGTGGATGTGCGGTCGGATGCTGGCCGATCTCGGCGCCGACGTGATCAAGGTCGAGCCATCCGGCGGCGACCCGGGCCGGACCAAGGGCCTCTTCGCCGATCCGTCGCGGCCGTCGAGCGAGGAGAGCCTGTCCTGGTGGTTCGAGAACCGCGGGAAGGCCTCAGTCGTGCTCGACCTTGACGACGACGCCGATCGGGATCGACTGCTCGAGCTCGTCGAGCGGGCCGACGTCGTGGTCGAGTCGTACGAGGCGGGCTGGCTGGAGGAGCGCGGCATCGGTGTGGACACGATGCTGACCCGGAACCCGAGCGTGGTCGTCACCTCGATCTCGCCGTTCGGCCGCACCGGGCCGTACGCCCACTGGTCGGCCACCGATCTGACCGTTGCCGCGGCGACCGGGGAGATGTGGCTCACCGGTGACGCCGACCGTGCACCGGTGCGGCTGTCGGTGCCGCAGCTGTACCTGCACGCCGGCGTCGAAGCGGCGGTGCACACGCTGGTGGCGCTGTTCCACGCGCAGTCGACCGGTGTCGGACAGCATGTGGACGTCTCGGCCCAGCTGTGCGGCATCCGCTGCCTGATGAACGCCCAGGCGTTCCACGTCCTGGAGGGTCGCGAGCTCTTCCGAGTCGGGCCCTTCTACAACGCCGGCCCGTCGTACTTCCGCGTCATCAACGAGTGCCTCGACGGCTACGTCGCCGTGCTCGCCGCCGCCGGCCCGATCGGTGCCCCGATGATGCGGTTCGTGATGGACTGGGCCGACCGCGAGGGAGTGGCCGACCCGCTGGTGAAGGACCGCGACTACAGCACCCTGAACTTCACCGAGGAGCCGGTGGAGTTCTTTGCCGGCGTGCGCGCCACGTTCGAGGCGCTGTTCGCCAAGCACACGAAGGCCGAGCTGTACCAGGCGGCCCTCGAGCACCTGCTCCTGATGGCGCCGGTCAACACCGTGGCCGACATCCGCGCCGACGAGCAGCTCGCCGCGCGCGGCTACTTCATGCCCGTGGACCAAGGGCCGCGGGGCACCGTGGCGTGGGCCGGTCCGTGGGCGAAGATGTCGGCCACGCCACTCACGACAGCGCGCCGCGCCCCATTCGTCGGGGAACACACCCGACCGGTCCTCGGCCGGCCGCCGCGGCGCCGCGGCGCCACCGGTACGCCGGCGGTGCGATCGGCGCCCTCGTCGCCGTTCGAGGAGCTGCGCGTCCTCGACCTGTCGTGGGTGGGCGTCGGTCCCATGACCGCCGGCTACCTGGCGTCGTACGGAGCGACCGTCATCAAGATCGAGTCGTCGAAGCGGCCCGACGTCCTGCGCCTCAACCCGCCGTTCCGCAACGGCGAGCCGGGCCTCAACAACAGCCACTTCTACGGCGACTTCAACGCCGGCAAGCTCGGGGTCGGCCTCGACCTCGCCGACCCGCGGGGTCGGGAGGTGGCGTGGCGCGCCATCGAGTGGGCCGACGTGGTGCTCGAGTCGTTCACGCCCAAGGCGCTAGCCGGCTGGGGAATGGACTACGAGCAGATCCGCCTCCGCAACCCATCGGTCGTGATGCTGTCCACGTGCATGCAGGGCCAGACCGGACCGCGCCGCTTCTACCGTGGCTTCGGCAACCTCATGGCTGGGCTGGCCGGGTTCTACGAGCTGACCGGCTGGCCCGACCGCACGCCGGCGATGATCTACGGCGCCTACACGGACTTCGTCTCGCAGCGCTTTGCCGCCACCGCGCTGGTCGCCGCCATCGATCACCGCCGGCGGACGGGCGAGGGGCAGCACATCGACCTGTCCCAGCTGGAGGCGTCGTTGCAGCTGCTCGGTCCTGAGCTGCTCGCGTACGAGATCGACGGGCGCATCGCCACGCGCGCCGGCAACCGCGATCGGGACCTGGTGCCCAACGGCGTGTTCCCTTGCCTGGTCGAGCCCGAGCGCGCCGGCCGGTACCCGGACGGCGGCTCCGGTGCGGAGGGGTGGGTCGCCATCAGCTGCGCCGACGATGCCCAGTGGGCGGCGCTGGCGGAGATTGCCGGGCTTCCCGACGAGCCGCGGTGGTGCTCCGCCGCCGGACGCCGGGCCGACGAAGACGAGATCGAGGCGCTGCTGGCGACCTGGACCTCGACGCGGCGGGCCGCCGAGATCGTGTCGTTGTTGCAACCGCACGTAGCCAGCGCACCCGTGCATGGCGTACCCGAGCTGCACACCGACCCCCAGGTGGCCCACCGGGGCTACTGGGTACCACTCGAACACCCCGTCTACGGCACCGTGCCCCACTCGGGGATGCAGGCGATCCTGTCGCGCACGCCCGGCCAGGTGCGCGGACCGGCTCCCTGCCTCGGCCAGGACACGTGGTACGTGCTCGAGAGCATCCTCGGTGTCGACGGCGACACGATCGCCGAGCTGCTGGCCGACGGGGTGGCCGAGATCACCGGCTGACCGTGGCGGGCGCCGGCGGCGTAGAGCCTGCTAGCGCAGTTCGAGACCGAGCACCACTTCGAGCTCGCCGAGGGCCTGGGCGGGGGTGTCGACCTTGATGGTGGTCATGCCCATGGTCCGGGCGGGCTTGAGGTTGATGCCGAGGTCGTCGAGGAACACGCACTCGTGGGGCTCGACCTCGAGCGCCTCGCACGCCAGCTCGTAGAAGCGGGGCTCGGGCTTGCGGATGCCGAGCTTGCTCGACTCGATCACGACGTCGAAGAGGGACATGACCTCTTCGACCTCGGGCCGGGTGGCACCGCTGGCGATGTTGTTGGTGAGGCACGCCTGCTGGTAGCCGGCGTCCTTGCAGCGGTGCAGCGCACCGACCATCTCGGGCCGGACCTCG
>Ga0126307_10002194_pt1 | contig 13143 bp, 13 predicted proteins | sample Plot28_FD_89955 | JGI IMG/M metagenome (GOLD analysis project Ga0126307, IMG submission 89955) | Serpentine soil microbial communities from UC McLaughlin Reserve, CA, USA - Plot28 | ecosystem: Environmental > Terrestrial > Soil > Grasslands | place: USA: UC McLaughlin Reserve, Lake County...
GACAGCAGCGCATCTTCTTCGAGAATCTGACGCCGCTCTATCCACAGGAGCGCGTCCGTCTGGAAGCCGACCCGGAGAACCTGTCCACGCGCGTCATGGACCTGATGACGCCGCTCGGCAAGGGCCAGCGCGGCCTGATCGTCGCCGCCCCGCGCACCGGCAAGACGATGCTGCTGCAGGCGATCGCCAACGCGGTCACCACCAACAACCCCGAGTGCCACCTCATGGTCGTCCTCGTCGACGAGCGGCCCGAGGAGGTCACCGACATGCAGCGCTCGGTGAAGGGCGAGGTCATCGCCTCGACCTTCGACCGGCCGCCGTCGGACCACACCACGGTCGCGGAGCTGTCCATCGAGCGGGCCAAGCGCCTGGTCGAGATGGGCCACGACGTCGTCGTCCTGCTGGACTCGATCACCCGCCTGGGCCGCGCCTACAACCTGGCGGCCCCCGCCAGCGGGCGCATCCTCTCCGGTGGTGTCGACTCCACGGCGCTCTACCCGCCCAAGCGCTTCCTCGGCGCCGCCCGCAACATCGAGAACGGCGGCTCGCTCACGATCATCGCCTCGGCGCTGGTCGAGACCGGCTCCACGATGGACACGGTCATCTTCGAGGAGTTCAAGGGCACCGGTAACGCGGAGATCAAGCTCGACCGCCGGCTGGCGGACAAGCGGGTCTTCCCGGCCGTCGATGTCAACGCGTCGGGCACGCGCAAGGAGGAGATCCTCATGTCGCCCGACGAGCTGGCCATCGTCATCAAGCTGCGCCGGGTGCTCGCCGCGCTCGAGCCGCAGCAGGCGCTGGAGCTGCTGCTCGACAAGCTGAAGAAGACCCGCAACAACGTCGAGTTCCTGATGCAGATCCAGAAGACGACGCTGGGCCCGGGCAACGACTGACGACCTGGCCGTCAGCGGGGCTCGCGCATCAGGGATACTGAGCGACTGAGCCCCGCTGCGCGGCCGGAATGCCGGTGCGACGGCCGGCGTTCCTCCACCCGAACGGCGACAGAGACTTTCCAGAAGAGGCGATATGAAGCCCGACATCCACCCGGCCTACAACGTCACCACCGTGACGTGTGGCTGCGGCAACACCTTCACCACCCGCAGCACGTCCCCGACCGGTCAGCTGACCGTCGAGGTCTGCTCGGCCTGCCACCCGTTCTACACCGGCAAGCAGAAGATCCTCGACACCGGTGGCCGCGTCGCCCGCTTCGAGAAGCGGTTCGGCAAGCGTGCCGCCGCCGGTGCCCCTGCCGAGGCCGGCGCCGACAAGTAGCTCGTCCGACGGCGCCCGTGCCGCCCCTCTCGCGAGGGGTGGGACGGGCGCCGTTCGCATGTCCGGACTTTCGGCGCCGAAAGTCCGCCCCGTTCCCTGACTTTGGGCGCCCAAAGTCCCCGTGAAAGGCAGTGTGCGGTGAGTTCCCCCGACCGGCTGAGCGCCCTGCTCGACGAGCACGCCTCCCTGGAGAAGGAGCTCGCCGACCCGGCCGTGCACGCCGACCAGTCCCGCGCCCGGCGGCTGGGACGGCGGTACGCGCAGCTCGCTCCGCTGGTGGAGACCTCCCGCGCCCTCGAGGAGGCCCGCGGCAACCTGGCGACCGCCCGCGAGCTGGCCGGCGAGGATGCGTCGTTCGCCGCCGAGGCCACCTCGCTCCAGGCAGAGGTGGAGGAGCTGACCGCACGCCTGCGCGAGCAGCTCCTGCCCAAGGACCTCGACGACGACAAGGACGTCATCCTCGAGATCAAGGCGGGGGAGGGCGGCGCCGAGTCGGCCCTCTTCGCCGGCGACCTGCTGCGGATGTACCTGCGCTACGCCGAGCGGCGCGGCTGGTCGACCGAGATCCTCGACGCCGTCGACGCCGAGCTGGGCGGCTACAAGGACGTCGCGGTCGCGATCAAGTCGCGCACGGACGAGGGGATCTGGTCGCGGCTGAAGTTCGAGGGCGGCGTGCACCGCGTCCAGCGGGTGCCGGCCACCGAGAGCCAGGGCCGCATCCACACTTCCGCGGCCGGCGTCCTCGTGCTGCCCGAGGCCGAGGAGGTCGACGTCAGCGTCGACCCGAACGACCTGCGCATCGACGTCTTCCGGTCGTCGGGTCCCGGCGGGCAGAGCGTGAACACCACCGACTCCGCCGTCCGCATCACCCACCTGCCGAGCGGCATCGTGGTCAGCTCGCAGAACGAGAAGAGCCAGCTGCAGAACCGGGAGTCCGCGCTGCGGGTGCTGCGGTCCCGGCTGCTGGCCGCGGCCCGCGAGGAGGCCGCGGCCACCGCCAGCGACCAGCGGCGCAGCCAGGTGCGCACGGTCGACCGCAGCGAGCGGGTGCGCACCTACAACTTCCCGGAGAACCGGATCTCCGACCACCGCGTCGGCTACAAGGCCTACAACCTCGACCAGGTGGTCGACGGCGACCTCGACGCGGTGATCGACGCGCTGCAGAGCGCGCACACCGCCGAGCTGCTGGCGGCCGGCTCCTGAACACCGGTCCCTCGAACTGCAGGGCGCTGCTCGGCGACGCCGCCCGCCGGCTGGCCGACGCCGGGGTCGAGTCACCGCGGGTGGACGCCGAGCTGCTGCTGGGGCACGCCCTCGGCGTCTCCCGTTCCCGGCTCATCACGCTGGACGACGTACCGGACGACGCCGCCGCCCGGTTCACCGCCCTCGTGGAGCAGCGGGCCGACCGGGTGCCGCTGCAGCACCTCACCGGCCGGGCGCCGTTCCGTTCGCTCGAGCTGGCCGTGGGCCCCGGTGTCTTCGTGCCCCGGCCCGAGACCGAGCAGCTCACCGGCTGGGTCCTGGAGCGCATCGCCGGCCTGGACGGGCCGGTGGTCGTCGACCTGGGCAGCGGCTCCGGCGCGATCGCGCTGTCGATCGCCCACGAGCACCCCGGTGCGCGGGTGACCGCCGTCGAGCGGGATCCCGGTGCCCTGCACTGGACGCGGCACAACGCGTCCGTGCGCGCCGGTGCCGGGGACACGCCGATCGGCGTGGTGGAGGGGGACATGACCGACCCGCCGCTGCTCAGCGAGCTGGACGGACGCGTCGCCGTCGTCGTCTCGAACCCGCCCTACGTGCCCGACGACGCCGTGCTGCCGCGCGAGGTGGCCGATCACGACCCGCCGCTGGCGCTGTGGGGCGGACCCGACGGGCTGGACGTCGTCCGCGGCATGCTGGCCGTCGCGGCCCGGCTGCTGCATCCCGGTGGCTGGCTCGGCATCGAGCACGCCGACCAGCAGGGGAGCGCGCTGCCGGCGCTGGTGCGATCGGCCGGAGGCTGGACCGAGATCGAGGACCATCCCGATCTCGCCGGCCGCCCGCGCTTCACCACCGCCCGACGGGGCGGTTGAGGCACGCTGCCCTCGTGCGACCCGGTTCCTTCGTCACGTCCGGCGCGGTGGCCGCACTGGTCGTCCACCTGGTCGTCCTGCGGAACCTCTGGGACCCCACGCGCGGCCAGCTGGTGACGTGGCTCGTCCTCGAGGCCGTCGTCGCCGTCGCAATCGGTGTCGCCGCGCCCCGCGGAGGCGTGGTCGCCGCTGGCGTGCTCGGCGGCTGGCTCCTGCAGGCCGTCTACTTCGCCGTCGTCACGCCGAAGGACGACACCCACAACCTGTGGGCGGTCGGGCTCGTCGAGCTGGCGTTCCTGGGCGCCGTCGCCCTGGGGCTCGCCCTGCTGGCGCATCTGATCACCCGCCGGATCCGGCTGCGGAGCGGGTGACAGACTCGCCACCCGTGTCCGACGTCTACGACTGCTCCGACCTCGACGCCAGAGCCGCCGGTCTCGACGCCGCCGCCGCCGCGATCGGCCGGGGCGAGCTGGTCCTGATGCCCACGGACACCGTCTACGGGGTGGCGGCCGACGCGTTCACCTCTGCCGCGGTGACCGGCCTGCTCGCGGCGAAGAACCGCGGCCGCGCGATGCCGGTGCCGGTGCTGATCGGCGAGGCGTCCACGCTGGCCGGACTGGTGGTAAACCTGCCCCCGGTGGCGAACGAGCTGGCGCAGGTGTTCTGGCCGGGCGGGCTCACCCTCGTGCTGGAGCACGCGCCGTCGCTGGCCTGGGACCTCGGGGACGCCGAGGGGACGGTCGCCGTCCGCCTGCCCGACGACGACGTGGCCCGCGACCTGCTGCGCCGCACCGGCCCCCTCGCCGTCTCCAGCGCCAACCGGTCCGGCCGGCCGGCGGCCACCACCGCCCGGGAGGCGATCGACCAGCTGGGGGAGCACGCGGCAGTCGTCCTCGACGGCGGCCCGCGCACCAGCGGCGCGCCCAGCACGATCGTCGACTGCACCGGCCCGACCCCACGGGTGCTCCGAGTGGGCGCGATCAGCGTCGACCGCCTGCGCGAGGTCGTGCCCGACATCACCGACTGAGGGATCGACCGTCGATTTCACGATCACCACGCGCTGGTGGTCGCTCGCCCGCCCCAGGACACCGCGGTCAGTGCGTCCTGATCTTGATGAGGTTCCCCGCTGAGGCGGTGATCTCGGGGAGAAGCTGCTCGAGATCGTCCCGCGGTCACGGACTGCGGGGAGTCCGGGCCGGTGGGCGATACCGTAAGGGGACAGCCGCGCCGCCCGAGCCCGGGCATCGCGGGCGCCCGCACCGACTTCTGGAGTGCGCCTGAGATGAGCACCCCCTACTGGGGCCCGGACTTCGACGCCCTGGCCGCCTTCGATCCCGACATCGCCGGCGTCGTCACCGACGAGCTGGACCGCCTGCGGGGCGGCCTCCAGCTCATCGCCAGTGAGAACTTCACCAGCCCGGCCGTGCTGGCCGCGCTGGGCAGCACGCTCTCGAACAAGTACGCCGAGGGTTATCCCGGACGGCGGTACTACGGCGGCTGCGAGGTCGTGGATCGCGCCGAGGAGATCGGCATCGCGCGGGCCAAGGAGCTCTTCGGCGCCGAGCACGCCAACCTGCAGCCGCACTCGGGCGCCAACGCCAATCTCGCCGCGTACGGCGCCTTCCTCGAGCCCGGCGACACCTTCCTCGCGATGGCGCTCCCGCACGGCGGCCACCTCACCCACGGCGCGAAGGTGTCGTTCTCCGGCAAGTGGTTCAACGCCGTGCAGTACGGCGTCGACCGGGAGACCGAGCACATCGACTACGACCAGGTGCGCGACCTGGCGCGCGAGCACCGGCCGAAGATGATCATCTGCGGCGGGTCCGCCATCCCGCGGCTGATCGACTTCGCCGCCTTCCGGGAGATCTGTGACGAGGTCGGCGCGATCATGATGGTCGACGCCGCGCACTTCATCGGGCTGGTCGCCGGCAAGGCGATCCCGAGTCCGGTGCCCTACGCCGACGTCGTCACGTTCACCACGCACAAGGTGCTGCGCGGCCCGCGCGGGGGCGCCTTCGTCTGCAAGGCCGAGCACGCCTCGGCCCTCGACAAGGCCGCCTTCCCGATGATGCAGGGCGGCCCGCTGATGCACGCCGTCGCCGCCAAGGCGGTGAACCTCAAGGAGTGCCTGCAGCCGGAGTACCAGGCCTACGCCCGCCAGGTCATCGCCAACGCGCAGGCGCTCACCGAGGGCCTGGCCGCGGAGGGGCTGCGGCCGGTGGCCGGCGGCACCGACACGCACCTGGCGCTGCTCGACCTGCGGGAGACCGGCGTGACCGGCCGGGACGCCGAGGCACGCAGCGGCGCCGCCGGCATCGTGCTGAACAAGAACGCCATCCCCTTCGACCCGCAGCCGGCGCAGACCGCCTCGGGCATCCGGGTCGGCAGCCCGGCGGTGACCACGCAGGGCATGGTCGAGACCGACATGAAGGAGATCGCCTCCCTCATCGGCACCGCGATCCGCGATGCCGACGGCAGCCGCACCGCCGAGGTGGCCGCGGGTGTCCGGGAGCTGGTCGGCGCGCATCCGGCGTACCGCGAACCCGCCCGCACCGACTGACCCCGATCCGGCCGCCCACAGTCATGCGCGAGTACGCCGTCGTCCTGCTCACCGCGGCGCTGGTCACCTTCCTGGCCACGCCCGTGGTGCGGATGACGGCGATCCGCTTCCGCATGATGGCGGCCCCGCGCGAGCGGGACGTGCACGTGATCCCGACGCCGCGGGGTGGCGGCGTGGCCATGTACCTGGGGGTGGCGGCCGCCGTCCTCGTGGCCGCCCGCCTCCCCGCGCTGCAGCGCACCTTCGACGACTCGCAGACGTACGCGGTGCTGGTCGCCGGAGGGCTGATCTGCCTGCTCGGCGTCCTCGACGACAAGTGGGGCCTCGACGCGCTGACCAAGCTGACCGGCCAGATCGCCGCAGCCGGGGTGATGGTGCTGCTCGGGGTGCAGCTGGCCTTCCTGTTCCTGCCGGTGGCCGACATCGGCACCATCTCGCTGGGCCCCGATCTCGGCGTGCCGCTGACCATCCTGCTCACCCTGCTGACGGTGAACGCGCTGAACTTCATCGACGGGCTGGACGGGCTGGCCGCGGGGGTCTCGGCGATCGCGGCGCTGGCGTTCTTCGCCTACAGCTACAACCTCGGCCTCACCGGCTACGACGACGTGGCCAGCGCGCCGGCGCTGATCACCGCCGTCCTCGCCGGGGCCTGCCTGGGCTTCCTGCCGCACAACTTCAGCCCGGCCCGCATCTTCATGGGCGACTCCGGCTCGATGCTGGTCGGCCTGATGCTGTCGGCGGCGGCGGTGACCGCGACGGGGGGAGTGGACCCGCAGACGTTCGACTCCGCGGCCAACCTGCTGCCGCTCACGCTGCCGCTGCTGGTGCCGATCGCCATCCTGTTCATCCCGTTCGTCGACCTGGTGATGGCCGTGGTGCGCCGCAGCCTGCGCGGTCGTTCGCCGTTCTCGCCGGACAAGATGCACCTGCACCACCGGCTGCTCTCGATCGGCCACTCGCACCGTCGCGCCGTCCTCGTCATGTACTTCTGGGCGGCCCTGCTGTCCTTCGGCGCCGTCGCCCTGTCGATCACCGGGGGGCAGGCGGAGCTCCTCGTCGCCATCGCGGTCCTGCTGGTCGTCGGCGTCGTCGTCGTCCTGAGCCCGCGGGCGCGCCGGGCGGCACGCGAGGCGCGGGCCGCGGAGCTGGCCGCCCAGCGCGAGCGCAGCCGAGCCGAGCACCCGACAGCCCGGGCACAGCGCGCCGCCGCCGTGACCGCCACGCCGCGACCCGGCGGCGAGCCGGCGCCGCACACCGCCGGGGCCGGGCAGGTGTCCCGGTGACGGCTGCGCGCCCCGTCCGCAGCGACGCGCCCTGGGATCTCTCGTTCCTGAGGGTCGGGGCGCTCGTGACGGGCGGCGTCGCGGCGGTCGCCGCCCTGCTCACCGGGCTGGTGTCCGGTTGGTCGGACGCCGTGGGGGTGCTCGTCGGGGCGGTGATCGTCAGCCTCTTCTTCTGCCTCTCCGGCGTCGTCGTCGCCTGGGCAGGCCGGATCGACGACACCTTCACCCTGCCCGCAGCTCTCGGGGCTTTCCTGGTCAAGGCGCTGATCCTTTTCGTCGTCCTGAACGCGCTGCCCCAGGACGGATGGCTGGACCGGCTGACGCTGGCCTGGACGGTCATCGCCGGCGCTCTCCTGTGGAGCGTCATCCAGCTCCGCTGGGTCTGGACGCGGCAGCTGTACTACGTCCGCCCCCCGGATCCGCCGGCAGTGCAGGCGGACGTCCGTCCGGACCCGGAAAAGCCCGCGTCGCGCGGCTGAGATAGTGTCCCGGGCGATGGCCGAGGACAGCCCTGCTCGCGGGGATGGTCGGCGTCGACCTGCAGGTCCGGCTCGGCGGGGCAGTGGTGCCGAGACGGGTTACGCCGTCATCGGGACGATGATCTCCGGGATGGCCGTGTGGGGCGGCGCCGGATGGCTGCTCGACCGGTGGTGGGACACGAAGGTGTTCTTCCCGGTGGGCATCCTCCTCGGCATTTCGGTGGCCATCTACCTGGTGGTCGCCAGGTACGGGAGCGCCGATCCCACCGACCGGCGCTCGGCAGGCAGGACCCCGGGCGGACGACGGAGCCGGCCAGGCGAAGAAGGTACGACGCAGAAGGGACAACGGTGACCTCGAGCGCCCTCGCGCTAGGGAACGTGCTCGCCGCCGCCGAAGGCGGCGGCGAGGGGTTCCAGGCCCCCGGGCTTGGCGAGTTCTACCCCCAGCCTCTCGTCACGTTCTCCCTCCTCGGCGTGGAGTTCGAGATCACCCGGATCACGGTGTGGCTCTGGATCGCGACCATCGCGATGCTCGTCTTCATGGCCGCGGCCGTGCGCCGGCCGCAGATCGTCCCCGGCAAGCTTCAGTTCATCGGGGAGAGCGGCTACTCGCTGGTGCGCGACGGCATCGCCCGCGACGTCGTCGGCCCCCGGGGGCTGCCGTTCGCGCCGTTCCTCGCCTCGCTGTTCTTCTTCATCCTCGCGAACAACCTGCTGTCGATCATCCCGTTCGCGCAGATCTCGCCGATGTCGAAGTTCGCCTTCCCCCTCGTGCTCGCGCTGATCTGCTGGGTGCTCTACATCTACATCGGCATCCGCGAGCAGGGCGTGGGGAAGTACTTCAAGGACATCCTCTTCCTCCCCGGCGTCCCGGCGTTCATGTACATCCTCGTGACGCCGATCGAGGTCCTCCAGAACTTCATCGTCCGGCCGTTCACGCTCGCCGTGCGTCTGTTCGCCAACATGTTCGCCGGCCACATGCTGCTGGTCGTCTTCTCGCTCGGCGCCGTGTACCTGCTCAGCCGGGACAACTTCTCGATCGTGTTCGGGCCGGTGTCTGCGCTGATGGCGATCGTGATGACCTTCTTCGAGCTGCTCGTCATCTTCCTGCAGGCCTACGTCTTCACCGTCCTGATGGGGACCTACCTGAACGGTTCGATCGAAGCCGAGCACTGATCTCCGCCGCACCACTCCCGACCGCACCGCCCGCACCACCCCGCCAGCCGCCCGGCACACCGCCGGGCGACGACAGAGGAGGAACACCCCGCAATGGACGTTCTGGCAGAACTGACCGGCAGCGTCGGCTCGATCGGCTACGGCCTGGCCGCGATCGGCCCCGGTATCGGTGTCGGCATCGTCTGGGCGGCCTACATCCAGGCCACCGCCCGGCAGCCCGAGTCGGCGGGCCTGACCCGTACCTACGCCTTCCTCGGCTTCGCGCTCTCCGAGGCGCTGGCCCTGATCGGCTTCGTCGTCCCCTTCGTCTTCGGCACCTGATCCGTCAGACCCACACGGGCACCGACTCTGAGACAGGGACAGTGAGCACATGAGCATCCTCGCTGCGGAGGAACACAACCCGCTGATCCCGCCCCTGGGCGAGATCATCATCGGGCTGATCGCGTTCGGGATCGTCGTCCTCGTCTTCGCGAAGCTCGTCGCCCCCCGCTTCGAGCAGGTCTTCCAGGCCCGCCGCGAGGCCATCGAGGGCGGAATGGAGCGCGCCGAGGCGATGCAGGCCGAGGCGAAGGCGGCGCTGGAGCAGTACCGCGCGCAGCTGGCCGAGGCCCGCAACGAGGCCGCGTCGATCCGCGACCAGGCGCGCGCCGAGGGCCAGCAGATCCTCGAGGAGCTGCGCGCTCAGGCTCTGGAGGAACAGGCCCGGATCGTCGCCCGCGGCGAGGAGCAGCTGGCGAGCCAGCGGCAGCAGGTGATCAACGAGCTGCGCGGCCAGATCGGCACGCTCGCGGTCGACCTCGCGGGCCGGGTGGTCGGGGAGTCCCTCGCCGAGGACGCCCGCCGCAGCGGCACCGTCGACCGGTTCCTGGCCGAGCTCGACGGCATGGCCGCCGCCAGCCCCGACGGGCGGACCGGGGGCGCGACCAGCGTGACCGGGAGCACCCGCTGATGGAGGCCTCCAGCCGCGAGTCGCTCGCCGTGGTGCGCGAGCGCCTGGCCGAGCGGACCCGTCCCGCCTCGGGTCTGCTGGAGAAGGCGAAGGACCGCCTGACCGGGCAGCCGGCTCGCGCCGCCACGGCGGACGAGCTCACCGCGCTGGCCGAGGAGCTGTTCGCCGTCGCGCGGCTGCTCGACGGCCAGCTGGCGCTGCGGCGGGCCCTGTCCGACCCGGCCGGCAAGCCCGAGGAGCGGGCCGCCTTGGCCGCCCGGCTGTTCGGGTCGCGGCTCTCGCCGCTGGCCGTCGACCTCGTCGAGACGGTCGCCCGTCAGCGCTGGTCGCGCCCGCCGGACCTGGTCGAGGCGTTCAGCACTCTGGCGACCGAGGCCTCCCTGGACGCCGCGGACGCCAGCGGCCAGCTGGAGAACGTCGAGGACGAGCTGTTCCGGTTCGGCCGCATCGTCGGCGGCGACCGCGAGCTGGCCAGGATCCTCAGCGACCGGAAGGCCCCGGCCGCAGGCACGACCGCGCTGCTGGACCGGCTGCTGTCCGGCCGGGTCAGCCCCGTCACCGGGCAGCTGCTGCGCAACGTGCTGACCGGCCCGCACGCCGGGCACGCCGAGACCACGATCGAGCGGCTGTCCGACGTCGCCAGCCGGCGCCGCGGCCAGTCCGTCGCCCGGGTGACCACCGCCGTCGCCCTCACGGCAGCGCAGGAACAGCGGCTGAGCCAGGTGCTCGGCCGGATCTACGGCCGCACCATCGGGCTGCAGGTGACCGTCGACCCGAGCGTGCTCGGCGGCCTGATCGTGCAGGTGGGCGACGAGGTCATCGACGGCAGCATCGCCCACCGCCTGGAAGCCGCCGAACGCCGGCTGGCCGGCTGACCGCCCCCGACGCCCGACCCACCAGACACCACCCCCCGCAGGGAAGAGGACCCAGACTCATGGCCGAGCTGACGATCTCCGCAGACGAGATCCGCAGTGCCATCCAGAACTACGTCACCGAGTACAGCCCCGACGTCTCCCGCGAGGAGGTCGGCACGGTCACCGAGGCCGGTGACGGCATCGCCCGGGTCGAGGGCCTGCCCTCGGTCATGACCAACGAGCTGCTCGAGTTCGAGAGCGGCGTGCGCGGTCTGGCGCTGAACCTCGACGTGCGCGAGGTCGGCGTTGTCGTCCTGGGTGACTTCTCCGGCATCGAGGAGGGCCAGCAGGTCCGGCGCACCGGCGAGGTGCTCTCCGTGCCCGTCGGCGACGGCTACCTCGGCCGCGTCGTCGACCCGCTGGGCAACCCGATCGACGGTGGTGGCGAGATCCTCACCACCGGCCGGCGCGCGCTGGAGCTGCAGGCGCCCACCGTGGTGCAGCGCCAGTCGGTGCACGAGCCGCTGCAGACCGGCATCAAGGCGATCGACGCCATGACCCCGATCGGCCGCGGCCAGCGCCAGTTGGTCATCGGTGACCGCCAGACCGGCAAGACGGCGATCGTCACCGACACGATCATCAACCAGAAGGAAGCCTGGGCGACCGGCGACCCGAAGCAGCAGGTGCGCTGCATCTACGTCGCCGTCGGCCAGAAGGGCTCGACGATCGCCGCGATCCGCACGGCCCTCGAGGAGGCCGGCGCGATGGAGTACACGACCATCGTGGCCGCCCCCGCCTCGGAGGCCGCGGGGTTCAAGTACATCGCCCCCTACACCGGCTCGGCGATCGGCCAGCACTGGATGTACGAGGGCAAGCACGTCCTGATCGTCTTCGACGACCTGTCCAAGCAGGCCGAGGCCTACCGCGCGGTCTCCCTGCTGCTCCGCCGCCCGCCGGGCCGCGAGGCCTACCCGGGCGACGTCTTCTACCTGCACTCCCGCCTGCTGGAGCGCTGCGCGAAGCTGTCGGAGGACCTCGGCTCGGGATCGATGACCGGCCTGCCCCTCATCGAGACCAAGGGCAACGACGTGTCGGCCTACATCCCGACCAATGTCATCTCGATCACCGACGGGCAGATCTTCCTCGAGACCGGTCTGTTCAACTCCGGTGTCCGCCCCGCGATCAACGTCGGCATCTCGGTGTCCCGCGTCGGCGGCTCGGCGCAGATCAAGGCCATGAAGTCGGTCGCCGGGCGCCTGCGCCTGGACCTCGCCCAGTACCGCGAGCTCGAGGCGTTCGCCTCCTTCTCGTCGGACCTGGACGCCTCCAGCCGGGCCACCCTGGACCGCGGCCAGCGCCTGGTCGAGCTGCTCAAGCAGGGCCAGTACCAGCCCTACCCCGTCGAGCGTGAGGTCGTCTCGCTGTGGCTGGGCACGACCGGCAAGCTGGACGTGGTCCCGGTGAGCGACGTCCGCCGCTTCGAGTCGGAGTTCCTCGACCACCTCGCCCGCAACCACGAGGGCGTCTTCGACGAGATCCGCCAGTCGAAGGCCCTCGGCGACGACGCGGTGCAGACCCTGGAGAAGGCCGTCGAAGGGTTCTACGGCCAGTTCACCACCGGTGAGGGCGAGTCGCTCAAGGTCAACGAGCCGGAGGCCGAGGCCATGGACGCCTCGGAGCGCGGCCAGGAGCGCGTCCAGGTCAAGCGGGGTCACTGACCCATGGCCGCGTCCCTCCGCGCGCTGCGGCGCCGCATCCGCTCCACCCAGTCGACGAAGAAGATCTTCTCGGCGCAGGAGCTGATCGCCGGTGCCCGCATCGTGCGCGCCCAGGCCCGGGTGGAGGCGTCCAAGCCCTACGCCCGGGAGATCACCCGCGTGCTGTCGGCGCTGGCCTCGTCGGCCTCGCTCGACCACGCGCTGCTCACCGAGCGACAGAACCCGAACCGGGCGGCGGTCCTCGTGATCACCTCCGACCGCGGGTTCGCCGGGTCCTACAACGTCAACGTGCTCCGGCGCACCGAGGAGCTGCTCTCCCTGCTGCGGCAGGAGGGCAAGGAGCCGGTCCTCTACGTCGTCGGCCGCAAGGGGGAGACCTACTACTCCTTCCGCGACCGGGAGATGGCGCAGACATTCACCGGGTTCTCGGAGCAGCCGAACTACACCGACGCCCAGGAGGTCGGCTCCGCGCTCATCGACGTCTTCACCGCGGGTGAGGACGACGACGAGACGGGAGCGGGCGCCGACGGCGTCCTCGGCGTGGACGAGCTGCACATCGTCTACACCGAGTTCCGTTCCCTCCTCTCGCAGGTGCCCGTCGCCAAGCGCATGGCGCCGCTGGAGGTCGAGGAGGTGGAGGAGTTCGACTACGAGCGCGAGGACCGCGAGCGGGGTGCGGCGAGCAACGACACCGGTGTGCCGACCTCGTACGAGTTCGAGCCGTCGGCCGAGGGGCTGCTGGACGCCCTCCTGCCGAAGTACATCACCACCCGGATCTAC
>Ga0126307_10002195_pt1 | contig 13136 bp, 11 predicted proteins | sample Plot28_FD_89955 | JGI IMG/M metagenome (GOLD analysis project Ga0126307, IMG submission 89955) | Serpentine soil microbial communities from UC McLaughlin Reserve, CA, USA - Plot28 | ecosystem: Environmental > Terrestrial > Soil > Grasslands | place: USA: UC McLaughlin Reserve, Lake County...
GCCGACGGCGACGCGGTCTCGGCGAAACCGGGTTGCCCTGATTGCGGCTACCTCGGCTGGGTGAGGGACGGCTTGACGGTCACGCCGGATGACGTGCAGCTCCGCTCCGTCGAAAATCGCCGGCCGCGCCGGCTCGGCTGACCAGGCTGACGCCGCCGAAGTAGTGGTGAGGCGCCGGCCAGATGCGAACCGTGAAGCCCGCTCGTTCCAGCGCCTCTGGGACGCTGTCCGCAAGACCCGGCTCGAGGTGGACGAGCTCGCCAATCGGGTGCAGGCGTGGCCGATCCACGGCATCCCTGGGGCTCAGGCCTTCGTCGAGGATGCCGGCGAGGACCTGGACGATCGCGCTGCGGAGCCTGGTGCCGCCCGCGGCGCCGATAGCGATCCGTAGACCTTCCCCGTCGCAGCCGATCGTCGGCGCCATCATGCTCGCCATCCGCTCGCCCGGCTCGAGCTCGCTCGTCAGCAGGTCAGCCTCGCCGAGCATGCTGTTCAGGTGGAGGTCGAGCCCCGGGAGCCAGTCGCCGGAGCCCAGCCCGAGGCTCGTCGTCAAGACGACGGCGTTCCCGTCCCGATCGACCACGACGAGATTCGTCGTGTCGCCGTTCGAGTCATGCCCACTCAGCGCGTGAGCGAGCTTTACCGGACCAGGTCCGGTTAACGCCTCAAGGACCGGAAGCGGGCTGTTCAAGGCCGCCCGCGTGTAGAGGGTGGCCCCGGCGTACTCGGCATTGACGGGCTCGGCCCAGACGGGCTCGTAGCGCTCGAGGTCTCCACTGGTGACGAGACCGCCTCGGTCGTGCATCAACTCGAGGAGCGCGCGGTCGAGCGACGCACTGCGCCCGCCCTCCGCGGCGACGAGCTCGAGCGCGCGCACGAGGCCGGGCTGCTCGAGCCGCTCGCCGACCCCAAGCAAGCGCCCTTCCGGCGAGTAGATTCGCCCGCCTTCCCGCATCGTCATCACCGCCGCGAGCATCTCCAGGCACGCGGCGTGGGCCGGGAGCATCTCGACGCCGCCGCGCGCGAGCCGGAGCGCCGGGTCGACGAGACGCGGCCAAGGTAGGCGGCCGTACCGACGCCACAGCTCATACAAGCCGGGAAGAACGCCGGGCACGGCGCAGGAGCCGATCCCGACGGCGTAGTGGACGAGCTCGGCGCCGAACGGCACCTGGAGCTGCTCGAGCTCCACGTCGCGGCGCTCGGCGCCGAGCCCGGGCACGGCGCAGAAGAAGTCGAGCAGCCGCACCTTCCCGTCCCAGTAGACGGCCGCGTGCCCGCCGCCGAGCAGGCCCGTCATGACGGTTTCGGCTACGCACGACGCCAATGAGGCGGCGACGGCGGCGTCCGCCGCGTTCCCACCCTCCTCGAGCACCTCGACGCCAGCGTCCGCGGTCGCGGGATGCCCCGCTGCGACGCCGGGCCTCACCGGACGCGCTGCGCGACGATCCCGAACGAGACGGCGTCGTCACGCGGGAAGCCGAGCCGCCGGCCGTGCCACTCGCCGTCGACGACCTCGAACTCCCGCTCGCCGACGGGCCGCAGCCGGACCGGAGGGTACGCATCCCACTCGCGCCGAAACGGATCGCGCTCGCGGTAACCAAGCCGAAGGCGCCCGTCCTCCGGCGTGAAGTCGAAACGCACGCCCGGGCCCTCGTAGCGGCCCGCGAACGCCGCGAGCTCGTGCGCAGCGAGCGGGAAATCGTCTAGTACGGGGCCCGAGAGCCCGAGCCGCTCGAGCAGATCGCCGATCGCGGCGGCTCCGCGAGTCGAGTTTGTCAGCGCAGCGAAGGCGACGCGCTCGCTCGGCACGAGCACGAGCAGCGACTCGTACCCGGCGGCGGAGCCGGGGTGCTCGACCGTCGCGCGACCCCCGCGCTGCGTCAGAAACCAGCCGAGGCCGACCTCGTATCCCGGCGCTGCGACCAACGGCTGCTGGAGCTCCCGCAGCCGGAACTGGTGGCCGGCGAACCGCAGGAGGTCGCCGACGGAGGACCAGAGGCCGCCGGAGGGCCGCCGCACGCGCGGGTAGTCGAGGTCGGCGAGCTCGTGCTCGTCCGCCCCCGGCGCGACCTGGAGGTGGCCGGCGACGGCGGGTTGCTCGGCTTCGAAGCCCGTTGCCGCCAGCCCGAGCGGCTGCAGCACGCGGTCGTGCATCGCGTGCTCGAAGGTCGTCCCGGAGACCCTGGCGATGGCCGCCCCGACGAGCCAGAAGCCGACGTTGGAGTAGGAGAAGAGCTCACCCGGAGGGAACGGCAAGGCCGGCGGCTCGCCCGCCGCCAACCGCACGAGCGCCTCGTCGTCCTCGCCGGCGTCCTCCACGGCGCTCGGCCACTCGGACGCGAGGCCGCCCTGGTGGCTGAGGAGCTGCCGGAGGGTTGCGGTGGTCAGGGTGCCGAGCGGCGGCGCGTCGAGCTCGAGCCGGCCGTCTTCGACGAGGGTCAGCGCCAGAGTGGCGACGAACGGCTTCGTGATCGACGCGATGCGGAAGACATCCTCCGGGGAGACCGCCTCGTCCCGCCCGAGCGCTCGGACGCCGTCGGCGGCCGTCAGGGTCACGCCGTCGCGAAGCAGCCCGACCGCGATCCCCGGGACGTTCCACCGCTCGCGCGCTTCGCCGGCCCACGCTGCCAGCTGGTCGCTCGAAACCGGCTCCACCACGGGGCTGCTACCCTATCGCGGCCCGCAGATCCGGCCCGCCATGCCGCTTCCGCATGGCCGGCGGGAACTGCGGATTCGTGTATCGAGGAGGCTCAGTGACCCTCAGCAAGGAAGCAAAACAGGAGATCATCGGCAAGCACGGGCAAGGCGCCGCCGACACTGGCTCCGCTCAGGTGCAGATCGCGCTGCTGACCGCGCGCATCAACGAGCTGACCGAGCACCTGCGCACGCACGCGAAGGACCACTACTCGCGCCGCGGCCTGCTCAAGCTCGTCGGCCGCCGCCGCCGGCTCCTGAACTACCTGCAGCGGAAGGATCTCGAGGGTTACCGCGCTTTGATCCAGGAGCTCGGCCTCAGGAGATAGAGGCCAGAAGAAGCCCGGAGGGTGGAAGTTTGAGCGAGGGCCGATCGCCGACCCTGACTCAAACCTCCACTCTCCACGAAGAGTTGGAGGAACAATGAGCATCGCAGTAGCAGGTCCCACGTCGCTCTCTCTCGAGATCGGCGGGCAGGACATCACCTTTGAAAGCGGCAAGCTGGCCAAGCAGGCCGACGGCGCCGTCGTCGTCCGCTCCGGGGAGACGATGGTCCTCGCCACCGCCCAGGGGCGGATGGAGGCGCGCGAGGGCGCGGACTTCTTCCCCCTCACGGTCGACGTCGAGGAGCGCATGTATGCCGCCGGGAAGATTCCGGGCGGGTTCTTCAAGCGCGAGGGCCGCCCGACTGAGCGCGCGATCCTGACTGCGCGCATGATCGACCGCCCGATCCGGCCGCTCTGGCCGAAGGGGTTCCGCAACGAGGTGCAGGTGATCTGCACCGTGCTCTCCGCCGACATGGTCACGCCGCACGACATCCTCTGCATCAACGGCGCGTCTGCCGCGCTGATGATCTCGCCGCTGCCCTTCCTGGGCCCTGTCGGAGCCGTGCGTATCGGTCAGATCGACGGGCAGTTCGTGATGAACCCGACGCTGCAGGAGAGCGAGGAGCAGAGCACGCTCGATCTGGTCGTCGTCGGCACGAAGGAAGGCCTGACGATGGTCGAGGCCGGCGCCGACGAGATCCCCGAGGACACGCTCCTGGAGGCGCTCGAACGCGCCCACGCGGAGATCGTCCGCATCTGCGAGACCCAGGAGCAGCTGCGCGAGCAGGCCGGGAAGGCGAAGTGGCTCGACCTCGAGCTGAGCGAGGAGCTGCAGGAGCGCTTCGGCCCGCGGATCCGCGAGCGGATCTCGGGCGAGGGGCTGCGGGAGGCGGGCGCCGCGATCGACGAGATCCTGCTCGAGGAGTGCCCGCCGCTCGACATGTCCTCGACCGAGGAGGACATCGTCAAGCAGGTTCAGTACAAGGCCAGCCTCGACGCGATCCTCGAGCGCGAGCGTTCGGCGGCGGTCGAAGGGCCCGTCCGCGAGCAGTTCGAAGACGACCTCCGCGAGCTCACCGAGGCGGAGCAGGATTCGAAGGAGCTGCGCTCGGCGAAGCGCCAGCTGCTCTTCGACCGCATCATCGACACCGTCGAGCTGCCGTTCCCCGTGGGCCCCGCGACTGTCGAGGGCGACGGCCCGGCCGTGAAGGACTCAGTCACCCGCCAGTGGGTGAAGCGGGCTGCGGAGTCGATTTACAAGGAGCTCGTCCGCCGCAAGATCGCGATCGACAAGCGCCGGCCCGACGGCCGTGGCGCGGAGGAGATCCGCCCGATCACGTGTGAGGTCGGCGTCGCGTCACGCACCCACGGCTCCGCGCTCTTCACGCGGGGCCAGACGCAGATCATGTCCCTGCTCACGCTCGGCACGGCCAAGGAGGGCCAGCGGATCGACGACCTCTCGCTGGAGCAGGAGCGCCGCTTCATGCACCACTACAACTTCCCGCCCTACTCGGTAGGGGAGACGGGGTTTATGCGGGGGCCGAAGCGCCGCGACATCGGCCACGGGGCGCTCGCGCAGCGGGCGCTCGAGCCGATCATCCCGGAGCCGGACGAGTTCCCGTACACGGTGCGGATCGTCTCGGAGACGCTGGAGTCGAACGGCTCCTCTTCGATGGGCTCGGTCTGCGGCTCGACCCTCGCGCTGATGGACGCGGGCGTCCCGATCAAGGAGCCCGTGGGCGGAATCGCGATGGGCCTCGTCAAAGAGGGCGAGGACTACGTGATCCTGACCGACATTCAGGGCGCGGAGGACCACCTGGGCGACATGGACTTCAAGGTCGCCGGCACCCGTGACGGCGTTACTGCGCTCCAGATGGACATCAAGATCACCGGCGTCACGCAGGAGATCATGAGCTCGGCGCTCGAGCAGGCGAAGCGGGCGCGCGAGTCGATCCTCGACAAGATGCTCGAGGCGATCCCGGAGCCGCGCGGCGAGCTTCGCGGGCACGCGCCGCGGATCTCGACGATCAAGATCAACCCCGAGTTCATCGGGATGGTGATCGGCAAGGGTGGGGAGACGATCCGCGCGCTCGAGGCCGACTACGACGTCCAGATCGACATCGAGGAAGACGGCACGATCCTGATCTACGCGACCGAGGGCGACAAGGCCGAGGCGGCTATGAAGGCGATCAACGACCTCACCAAGCAGCCGGAGGTGGGCGACACCTACACCGGCAAGGTCGTGAAGACGACGCAGTTCGGCGCTTTCGTCGAGCTGAAGAAGGGCACGGACGGCCTGCTCCACGTCTCCAACGTCGGTCCGGGCAGGGTCGGCCACATCGAGGACGTGATCACCCGCGGAGACGTCCTCGACGTCGTCGTTCAAGAGGTCGACAAGGACCGGGGGCGAATCGGGCTCAAGCTGGTCGCGAAGCACGAGAACGGCTCGCTCGTCCAGCCCGAGGAGCTGATCGAGCGGGCGAAGAACGCGCCGGAGCGGCCGCGGGAGGAGCGTCCTCCACGCCGCGACGGCGGTGACCGCCGTGGCGGCCGCGGCGGACGTGGCGGCCGTGGCGGCCGCGACCGGGACTAGGTAAGTCTGAGCGTGGCCTTTGGGCCACTCTCGGCCTACAGCGATTCAAGGCCGGCGACGAGGGCGTGGGCCTCGACGTCGGCCAGCCCCTGCTCGTGTGCGAGCACGACGGCCTGCGTGCGGCTGTGGACACCGAGCTTGGTCATGAGTCGCTGGATGTGCCCGCCGACCGTTTTCGGACTAATGAAGAGATTCTTGGCGATGTCCGTCTGGTTCAGCCCACGAGCCAGAAGCCTCAGGATCTCATGTTCCCGGGTCGTCAGCAGATAGGCGACGGAAGAAGGCGCAGCCTTGTCTGCGGCGCCGTTCGGTGAGACACGTCGAAGCGCGGCCCGCACGCGCGCCAAGAGCTCGTCATCGTCGAACGGCTTGACGATGTAGTCGTCTGCGCCGACCAAGAGCCCCGCGACGCGGTCGGCGGCCGTGGTCCGCTCAGCCGAGATGAAGATGACAGCGATGTCGTCCCCGTATTCGTCGCGGAGCTCCCGGCATACCGAGTAGCCATTGACCTCAGCCAGGTTGACGTCGAGGAGGACTAGTCGCGGCTGGAGCCGGGCGATCTGCTCCAGCACCTCCGGCCCGGTTGCGGCCTCCACCGTCTGGTATCGAATTCGTCGAAGCAGACTCGTGATCAGCTTTCGGCAAGATCGATCAGAGTCCGCGACGAGCACAACTGTTTCGCCGCTCAATGCGTCTCCCTCCGCGCACCGCTTGTTCTAGCGCATTACGGCGAATCACACAAGCCGTGGTAGTGAATTCATAGTCTCACACTAGCGAAAATTCAGCGGTAGAAAACAGTAGAAATACCCCCTTTTACAACGACGGCGACACGCCTACCGTCGGCTGTGGATGATTTTCCGGTCGTCCTGTGGAAAACACAGATCCGACGCCTGAGGGGAGCAGGCCCGAAGTGACGAACGGTTCGCGCGCTCGGCGCCACGTGATCGGCAGCGACAGGGCGCGACTAACAAACCAAGGAGGTACTGCGGATGGCAGCACGAGTCATAGGGCCGACGGGAAGCCGGCGGAGGCGCCGTTTCCTGCTCGCGCCCATCACGCTCGTCGTGCTCATTGCACTGATTGCGATCTCATCGGCATCCGGCGTTCTCGCCGGTAGTCCGAGCAAGTTCGAGTCTGGGAACGACCCGACGCTTGGACTCGGGAACATGACGGTCAACGCCTCCGGCAACAAGGATTGGATCAGCGTGACCGAGGAAGCGAACTACGTCCATCTGTCGGACGCCGCCGCTTCCACGGGCGACAACTCCTTTACGCCGGGGCAGAAGCAGGACACCGTATGCCCGACGATCGAGGGCCACAAGAACCCGCCGAAGGACGACTTCACCGACGTCGCCTCGTTCACCGAGGTGAATACCACCGACGGTGATGCGCACGAGGGCGACGTCTACCTGTACGGCGCGACCCTTCGGTTCCAGCCGAACGGCAACGCCAGCGAGAACATCGAGCTGAAGCAGGGAACGAACGGTGAGTGTACGGACGTACCCGGCCTTCTCGCGCGCACGGCCGGCGACAAGCTGATCGCGATCGACTACCTCGGCGGAGGGAGCGCGGTCCAGTTCCACGTGCTTACCTGGGTCGGGAGCGGGGCATGCTTCGTCGCGAACGATCCCGCCCCCTGCTGGGGCGCGACAGTCCTCGATCTGACCGCCTCCGGTTTCGCCGAGGGCGGCGTCAACGGAAGCAACCTGACGGTCGCGCAAAACCCGATCAGCAACGCCGCGATCAAGGCAGGGCAGTTCGCCGAGTTCGGCATCAACCTCTCCGACTCGGGAATCATCCCTGCTGGTGATTGCGCCGGCTTCAGCCAAACGATCTGGGAGTCGCGCTCGTCCGGGAGCAGCTTCGTCTCTTCGACGAAGGACATCACGATCGAGGACAAGGACATCAGTCTTTGCGGCTCGGTCGAGGTGACGAAGGTCGGGAGCGACGGCGGCTCGCAGGAGGGGGCTGTGTTCACGCTCTATGAGGGCAGCGTCGACCCGGCCAACGTCGTCGGCAGCTGCACGGTCAACGGCGATGGCGACTGCGCGAACGACGACGGAACCACGATCTACCCGCCGTCGTTCGCGGATCTGCAGCCCGGCACGTACGTGATCGATGAGACGACGGTGCCGGCGAACTACGGCAAGGACGCGGACCTTCCGGAGACGTTTACGGTCGCGATCGGCGAGACGAAGCAACTCTCGTACACCGACCCACGCCTCCAGGGTGCGTTGAGAATCCTCAAGAACAGCACCAAGGGCGCCGGGACGAGCCGGGTTGCCAACGACGGAGCGGTCTTCTCGTACGACGATTCCAGCGTCACCGACAACGGAGCCGGCGACGAAGACTCCGACGTCGGCGAGGTCTGTGTCTCCGGCCTCGACCTTGGCGACTACACCGTCAACGAGACGTCGGCGCCGGATGGCTACGGTGACGCCCCTGCCTCCGAGGCGGATCAGGTCGTCACAGTCGCCGACGGGACGGACTGCGGCACGAACCAGCCCGCCGCAGCGGCAACCGCGACGTTCCACAACCCGCCGCTTGCCGACATCCAGGTGAACTTCCGCGACGGCGGCTCCGGAGAAACGACAACCGGCTCCACGATCAATTGCGTGGAGGGCAGCACCGATCTCGGCGACAACGACGCCACGGCGACGACCGGATGGGACAAGTCTGAGACGCATCTCGATCTCGACCCTGGTACGTACGTCTGCACCGTCGTGGTCGATCCCTGAGCGGGACTTCGACAAGCTACGCAAACGGGGGCCGGCTCAGCCGGCCCCCATCGTTTGTCTGGACGTCGTGCCGGCCGCTAGTTGACCCGACGCGCCGGCTCCGGCTCAGTAGCGGTCGAGCTCGCGGAGGCGCTCGTCGCTGATTCCGAAGTGGTGCGCGATCTCGTGCAGCACGACACGCTTGATCTGCGCGCGCAGAGCGACCGGATCGCCCCCATATGCGTGTTCTAGGGGCCCGCGGTAGATCGAGATCTTGTCAGGCGAAACGGCTGCATACCCCGACGCCCTCCGCGTGAGGGGCACGCCCTGGTAGAGGCCGAGCAGCGGTAGTCCGTCGGGCGGCTCGTCTTCGATCACGATGGCGACATTCGACATTGCCTCCCGGAGGTCCGCTGGCAGAGCGTCGATCGCCGCCCGGACCGACTGCTCGAAGTCCGATTCCTCCGCAACCTGCTCCATGCGGAAAGGCTAGCCAGAGCGCGAGTACGATCCGACCCGTGCAGAAGTACGTGATCTCGGAGCTCGACTCCGGCCAGCGGGTGATCACCGAACGCCTGACTCACGTCCGCTCCGTCGCCCTCGGCTACTGGATCGGCGCCGGTTCGCGTGACGAGCGGGACGAGCGGGCAGGGGTCTCGCACTTCATCGAGCACCTGCTCTTCAAGGGCTCCGAGACCTACACCGCTCAAGAGATCGCGGAGATCTTCGACGGCCTTGGCGGCGAGCTCAACGCCGCTACCTCTCGGGAGCACACGGTTGTCTACGCGCGTGTGCCCGACCACCACCTAGAGACCGCGATCGACGTCATGAGCGACATGGTCTACGCGCCTGCCCTGGCCGAGGTCGACGCAGAGCGCGAGGTCGTCCTCGAGGAGATCGCGATGTACGAGGACCAGCCGCAGGAGCTCGTGCACGACCTGATCGCCGAGGCGGTCTTCGCCGACCATCCGCTCGGCCGGCCGGTGATCGGGACGACGGACGTGATCTCGACGGTCTCGCGCCGTGCGATCTCGGCCTACCACCGCGCCATGTACATCCCCGGCAACGTCGTGGTGGCGGCTGCGGGGAGCCTCGACCACAACGAGCTGCTGGGGCTGCTCGAGCGGGCGGAGCGGAAGGTCCAGCAGCCTCCTGCGCGGGGTCGCCGCGTGCGCTCGCCGCTCGTGAAGGCGCCTCCGCCCGACCTGCGCTTCTCGCGCAAGGACACGGAGCAGTACCACGTCTGCGTGGGAGCACCCGGCATCGCGCGCTCGGATCGACGGCGCTTTGTGGCCTCGTTGCTCGATGCGATCCTCGGCGGCTCTGCCTCCTCACGCCTCTTCCAGGAGATCCGGGAGAAGCGGGGGATGGCGTACGCGGTGTACAGCTTCGCCTCGCAGTACACCGACACCGGCCAGATCGGCTTCTACCTCGGGACGCGCGAGGAGAACCTCGCGGAGTGCCTGGCGATCGCAGCCGAGCAGGTCGCGGAGGTCGCCGCTGGCGACCTCAAGCCCAACGAGCTGGAGCGCGCGAAGGAGAACCTCAAAGGACGCATCCTGCTCTCGATGGAGTCGACCTCGAACCGCATGAGCCGGCTCGGCAAGTCGCTGATCACCGACACCGAGATCCTCTCGCTCGACAGGATCATCGCGGAGATCGACGCGGTCGAGGCGGACGCGCTCGCCGAGCTCGCAGCTCTGCTGCTCGCGCCGGAGCGGCTCTCGGCCGCGGGCATCGGTCCAGACGAGGACCGCTTCGTCGCCGCCGTCGAGCGGATCAGCCCCGCGCTGACGGCCGCCGCCGCGTGAACTCGCTCACGCTGCTGAGGCGCCGCTGGCAAAGAAGGCAAGCGCGCGGCGCGCAGGACAGTGCAAAAACGCACGAACAAGCGCCGGGGGCGCGGCGTCCTGTCGCCAGCGGCGTCAGCCTTCGGCGGAGCCCGGCTCCGCGCGGCGGGCGCCGAAGGCGGTCAGAAGCGTGAGGATCGTCCTGTTTGGGCGAGGCGGAAAGGTCGGCTCGGTGCTGGGTCCCGCGCTGGAGGACGCGGGCCACGAGCTCGTCGAGCTCGACGAGGCCGAAGCGGCCGTCGACTTCACCGCGCCCGAGGCAGTCGAGAGGCATGTGCGGGCGGCGCTGGACCGCGGTCTTCCGGCCGTGGTCGGTACGACTGGCTGGGCGCCGGAGGCCCTGGGCGACGTGGCGAGACAGCGTGGCGTAGCGCTCTTCTACGCGCCGAACTTCGCGATCGGCGCCGTCTTGATGATGCGGCTGGCGGCCGAAGCGGCCCGTTACCTCCCGCGGGCCGAGATCGTCGAGCTGCACGGCGAGCAGAAGAAGGACGCGCCCTCCGGCACCGCGAAGGCGACCGCCGAGCGGCTCGGCGGCGCGGAGATCCACTCGGTTCGCCTTCCGGGGCTCGTCGCCCATCAGGAGGTGCTCTTCGGCGGGGACGGGCAGCTGCTGACGATCCGCCACGACGCGTATTCCCGCGAGGCTTACGTCCCCGGCGTGCTGCTGGCGCTGGAGCGGCTGCCGACGCTGCCGCCAGGAATGACCGTCGGCCTCGAGGCGCTGCTTGACTGACGTTTCTGTCGTCGCTGGCGACATCACGGGGCTCGACGTCGACGCGATCGCGAACGCGGCCAACAACCAGCTCTGGATGGGCGCGGGCGTCGCGGGCGCGATCAAGCGCGCCGGTGGTGAGGAGATCGAGCGGGAGGCCGTTGTGAAGGCTCCGATCGACGTGGGCGAGGCAGTGCCGACCTCCGCCGGCCGGTTACCGGCGCGGTGGGTGATCCACGGCGCCGTCATGGGCCAGGACCTGCGCACGAACGGCGAGCTCATCGGCCGCACGACGGAGAGCTGCCTTCGTGTCGCCGACGAGCTCGGCGCCGAGTCGCTCGCCCTGCCGGCGTTCGGGACGGGCGTCGGCGGCTTCCCGCTCGAGGACTGCGCCCGCATCATGGTGAGCGCTGTGCGCGAGTACAAGCCGACGTCGTTGCAGCGCGTCGTGTTCGCCGTCTTCGGCGCCGAGGCAGAAGCAGCGTTCGAAAGGTTTCTCACCGCCCCGAAGTAAGATCGGGACGTGCTCGGCGAAATCCTGACCGCGAGCGTGACGCCGTTCGACGCAGACGGCGCTGTCAACATCCCGAAGTTCCGCGAGCTCGCGGCGTTCCTCGTCGAGAACGGCTCCGACGGTCTCGTCGTGACGGGTACGACGGGCGAGTCGCCGACGCTGACCGACGACGAGCGGTTCGCGCTCTACGCCGCAGCCGTCGAGACCGTTGCTGACCGCGCGACGGTCGTCGCCGGCACGGGCACATACGACACGCGCCACTCCGTCCACCTCACCGAGAAGGCGCACGAGCTCGGCGTCGACGGGTTCCTCGTCGTGACGCCGTACTACAACAAGCCACCGCCGCGAGGGATCATCGAGCACGTCAAGGCGATCGCCGCGGTCACCGACAAGCCGATCGTCTACTACAACATCCCGGCGCGCGTGGTCAGCCTCGTCTCGGTCGAGACGCTCGCCACGCTCGCCGAGATCCCGAACGTGATCGCCGTCAAGCAGGCCTGGGACGACCTCGACGACGCGCGCCGCATCGTCGACGAGACCGGGCTCCAGCTCTATGCCGGCGACGACAACCTGATCCTCCCCTTCCTCGAGGTGGGCGGCCTCGGCGGCGTGTGCGTCCACACGCACATCGTCGGCCCGCAGGTGAAGGAGCAGGTCGCCCAGTTCAAGCACGGCGACCCCGACGAAGCCCGACGGATCGACGAGGAGCTCGAGCCTGCGTACGAGGTGCTCAAGGTGGGGGTCAATCCAATGGGGATCAAGGCGGCGCTGAACCTGCTCGGCTACGACGTCGGCGCCCACCGCTTGCCGCTCGTCGACGTCACCAACGACGAGCGCGAGCGGGTGCGTTCGTGCCTCGAGCGGCTCGGCGCACTGCAGGCCGCGCCCGCTTAGGCGACTTCGCCGACCCCGAACGCGAGCCGCGGCTCGTGCTCCGGCGCGCCGCCGAGCGCGAGCCCGATCCGGTCGAGTCGCGAGCGTGCGGCTGCGAGCACGTGGAGCGGGGGGTCAGTCGAGCCACCGAGGACGAGGAAGCCGACGAGAGCGCTGTTCTTGCGCCGGAGCGGGAGCGCCAAGGACGTGCCCTCGCGCCCGAGCTCGCCGCCGTCGTCGAGGATCAGGTCACGCCCGGACTCGGCCTCGCGGAGAAGCCAGCTCGTCACCTCCGCCACGCGGATACCACTCGAGCCGCGCGCGAGCTCGATCGTGCCGTCGGTGCCGTCGTCGTGCCAGGCGACGAGGAGGGCGAACTCCTGCGACCACGCCCTCTCGAAGGCGTCGACGAGCCCGAAGAAGAGCGCCGAGCGCTCGCTCGGCCCCTCGAGACCGGCGTCGAGCGCGCGCCCCAGCCGGCGGGACCGGAAATGCGTCGAAAGGTAGGAGCAAGCCCCCACGAGGGCGAGCACGAGGCCGATGCCGGACAGCTCGATCAGCTCGACGCCGCCCCCGACCAGCGCGACGACCCCTCCGAGCACGACGAGGAGCTCCGGGCGCTGCCGGACCTCGCGGATCGGCCCGGGCGGCGCAGAGGGGGAGGACGTCGCACGGAGCAACGAGAGCTCGTCGGGACTCATCACCTGTTCGAGTCGCTGGCCGCGCTGAACCGCCACGAACGCCTTGACGATTCCGGGGTGGAACTGCGTGCCGGCGTGGCGTTCGACCTCCAGCAGCGCCTGCTCGGGTGTAAGGGGCTCGCGGAACGGACGGTCAGAGACCATCGCGTCATA
>Ga0126307_10002196_pt1 | contig 13136 bp, 14 predicted proteins | sample Plot28_FD_89955 | JGI IMG/M metagenome (GOLD analysis project Ga0126307, IMG submission 89955) | Serpentine soil microbial communities from UC McLaughlin Reserve, CA, USA - Plot28 | ecosystem: Environmental > Terrestrial > Soil > Grasslands | place: USA: UC McLaughlin Reserve, Lake County...
CGAGCGCGGCCGCGACCTGCACCGAGCCTTCGCGCAGGCTCGCGAACCGCTCGCGAGGGCTCGCGATCGCCAGGAGCTCGAGTTGGTCGATCGCCGGGCCGAGGCCGTGGGACGATCCCCACCACGCGGTGTTGCGCGCGAGCAGCATCCGATCGGCGCTTCGCTCGCGAAGCTCGAACGGCCCTGTGCCGCTTGCCTCGGCCTCACTCGGCGCGAGCTCGCCGCCGGCATCGGCGATCGCGCGGGGGGAGACGAGCCCGAGCTGCGGCGCGGCGAGCGCCTGGTCGAAGGCCGGGTCGGGAGCGGGAAGGGTGAACCGCACGAGCTCGTCGTCGGGGCTGTCGACGGCGGCGCTTCCGAGCAGTGCCTGGCCGCCGGGCGTCGCGAGCCAGCGCTTGGCGTTTGCGATCACCGCGGCGGTGTCGAGGGGAGTCCCGTCCTGGAACCGGACCCCCGGCCGCAGCCGGACCCGCCAGACGGTGTCGCCGGCCGAGGGGTCAACGGACAGCGCCGGGCCGCCGAAGCGCCGCGCGTCGCCGTAGGGCGCGCCGAGCTCCTCCACCAAGGGCTCGTAGATCTGCCGCGCCGCAAGCCGGTCGGCGTCCGAGCTCGCGTAGAGCGGATCGATCGTCCGCGGCCGCTCGGCAAGTGCCCACGACACCAGCGCCGAGCCGGGCGCCTGACCCCCCGCCACCTGAACCGAATCCGCATCGTCGCCGCCGCAGCCCGGGAGCACCGATGCCGCCGCAAGCGCGGCGCCGGCAACCAGGAGCGAGCGACGGATCAGAGCTTCAGCAGGACGAGGGTGTTGAAGACGAAGAGGATCGCGAAGAAGATCGTCCAGCGGTCGAGGTTGCGCTCGACCAGCGAGCCGCCGCCGAACGAGCCGCCGCCCTGGCCGACCCCGAACGCGCCCGAGAGCCCCGTGTCCTTGCCCGAGTGCAGGAGCACCAGGAAGATCAGGATCACGGAGATGAGCACCTGGACGACGTTGAGAACGCTTTCCATGGCGCGCCAGTGTAGACGGACCTAAGCCTGGTGCGCGCGCCTCGCGGCGTCGAGGCGCTTCAGGACCTCGATCGCCTGCCGGCGCAGGTCGCCGTCCACGCTTTGCCAGTCCGCGTCGGAGAGCTTGCCCTGCTGGTGGTCGAGCTCGGCGTCGCGGATCTGGCGGTAGAGCGCCTCCTTGCGCGCCTCGAGGTCGGCGATTGCCGCGTCCTCCTCGCCCTCGGCGACCTCGCGTGGCGGGCGCCGCAGCGGCGCGATCACGAACGCCGCGAGCACGACGAGGAGAGCGATGGCGAGAGCAACCTCCAGCGTCCGGCCTACCTACGCGCGTCCGAGGTCCCTGGCGAGCCGCGCCGCGTAGACGTCGGAGACGCGGCGGCGGCGGGCCTCGGGCGCCGGCCACACCGCGATCAGCCCGCCCGCGACCGCGATCGCACCGCCGATCCAGATCCAGATCACGAGCGGGTTGACGTTCACGCGCAGGTCGATCGGCAGCGGGTTGGTGACATACAGTGCCGCGAGGTTGCGGATGGCCTGCCCCTGCTGCGCCGTGTAGTCGCGCATCGCATCGACCTGCTCGGGCGTCGGCCCCTGCGGCCCGACCCGCGGCAGCGCGCGCTCGAGCCGCCGATCCACTGCCGCGATCACGCCATCGAGCGAGGTGAGGTCCGGGCGCATCGCCATCCATACGTCGCCGGAGGCCTCGGTCTTGCGGCCGACCTCGCTCGTCGCCTCGCCCTCGAAGAAGCCGGCAATCGTGGCGTCGCTCGAGCTCGTCGAGTAGTAGTTGCGCGACGGGTGAAGAAGCGCGTAGCGCTTGCCGTCGCGCGTCACGTCGACGACCGCGCCGAAGCTGAGCCGCTGCTCCTTGGGATCGATGCTCTGCGTCGGCTCGAGGTACTTGACCGTGTAGTCGCCGACCTCCGCCGACTGCCCCGGCCGCAGGCGCAGGTCACGGCTCGTCTGGAAGCTCGAGGAGGCGGCGACGGCGATGAAGAGCAGCGCGAGTCCTGTGTGGACGATGTAGCCGCCGTAGCGACGGCGGTTTCGCCCGACGAGGCGACCGAGCGCCCCAAACGGGCCGCCCCCGGTGAGCGCCCGCTGCGCGCTCGCGCCGCGCCAGAACTCGGCGGCAAGCGCCGCCAGGGCGAAGAAGGCGAACGCGAACAGGCAGAGCGCGAGCGGCTCGTCCACCGCGTCGGTGAGCATCGCGACCGCCGCGGTCGCCGCGACCGCCGCGACAAGCGGCCAGCGCACGAGCCGCCAGAGCGCGCCGGCGCTCACCCGGCGCCAGGCGAGCAGCGGGCCGATCCCGGTGAAGAGCACGAGCACGATCGCAAGCGGCGCGATGTAGCGGTCGAACCACGGCGAACCGAGCGAGGACTTCTCGCCGGTGAGCGCCTCGGAGATGAGCGGGAAGAACGTGCCCCAGAAGATCACCGCTGCGAGCCCGACCAGGAGCAGGTTGTTGATCAAGAACACGGACTCGCGCGAGACCAGCGACTCGATCCGCCGCTCCGAGCGAAGCGCATCGACTCGAGAGACGATCAGGGCCGCCGACCCGATCACGACAACCGCGATCAGCCCGAGGAGCGGCGTCCCGACCGTCGACGCGCCGAAGGCGTGGATCGATTCGAGGATCCCGGAGCGCACGAGGAAGGTGCCGAGCAGCGCGAGCGTGAAGGTGGCGACGATCAGCGAGACGTTCCAGACCCTGAGCATCCCGCGGCGCTCCTGGACCATGATCGAGTGCAGGAACGCGGTCCCGACGAGCCACGGCATGAGCGACGCGTTCTCGACCGGGTCCCACCCCCAGTAGCCGCCCCAGCCGAGCTCCGAGTAGGACCACCGGGAGCCGAGGAGGATCCCGATCCCGAGCAGGATCCAGGCGATCAGGGCGAAGCGGCGGGTCGTGCGAATCCAGCTCGAGTCGAGCCGGCGGGTGATCAGCGCCCCGACCGCGAACGCGAACGGGATCGACCAGAAGACGTAGCCCGAGTAGAGCATCGGCGGGTGGATCGCCATCGCCGGATGGCGAAGCAGGGGGTTGAGGCCGACGCCCTCGGCCGGCACCGCGTCGAGGCGCGCGAACGGATTGGCGCCGCCGGCGGTCAGCATCAGCACCGTGAAGAAGAGACCGAGCCCGGCGAGCACCGCGGTCGCGTAGGGGACCAGCTCGCGGTGGCGGTTGCGGGTCAGGTAAAGGACGGCGCTGGTCGCGAGCGAGAGCACCCAGGCCCAGAGCAGAAGCGAGCCGCCCTGGCTCGACCACATCGCGGTCAGCCTGTAGCCGAGCGGCGTCGTGGTCGAGGAGTGGTCGGCGACCAGTGCGACCGAGAAGTCCGAGCGCACGAACGCCGCCTCGAGCACGACGACGGCGACGGTGAGAAGCGCGCAGAGCGCATACACCGCGCGCCGCGAGGAGACGACCAGGCGACGGTCGCCGCGGCGGGCGCCGACGAGCGCCGCGCCGACCGCGTACAGGCACGCGAACGGCGCCGCGATCAGGCACGCGGCACCGAGCTCGACCATCAGCCGGCCTCTGCACGTGAGAACACGCGCGGATTATCGCAACGGCGAGTCCGCGGTTAGGCTTGCCGCGCTGGCCACCGAGGCAGTGCGTCTCACCACCCAGAGGGGAAGCAGATGAAGGGATACCCGCGTTCCGCGGCCGCGGCCGTTGCCCTGATCGCCGCCGGCGCGCTCGCGGCGGGCTGCGGCAACGGTGAGCAGAACGACTACGTCGACCAGGTGAACGAGATCCAGACGCAGCTCGTCAACGACCTCACCGAGGCCGGCGGGGGCCCCGTGACCAGCAACCCGAAGGAGGCGGCCCACGCCGCGGACGAGATCGCGAACGTATTCAACTCGACGGCCGACGAGCTCGAGGCGGTGGAGCCTCCGGAGGAGGTCGCCGACCTCCACAGCCAGCTCGTCAGCTCCCTGCGCGGGATCGGCAGGGACGTGACCGCCGCGAGCGATGCGTTCACGAGCGGCAACCCGCAACAGGCTCAGCAGGCAGCGGTCGCTCTGACGCAGGCCGCGACGCAGGCGCAGACCCAGCTCAACGGCATCGTCGACCAGATCAACACCGAGCTTCAGAACTGAGCCGAAGGCCGCCGCGGACGGCGGCTACTGGATCTGGATGTGCTCGGGGTCGGCCTCGGCCTCGTCCGCGAACTTCGACGGGCACTTGGTGATCAGGCTGTCGCGCTCGCCGACGAACGTCCCGTCCTTGACCGTGCCGGTGACGATCACCTCGCGGCCCTCGCGGAAGGGGTCCGGGATCGTCCCGCTGTAGACGACCGGGATCTTCGCCGAGGGGTCGTCGCGGTCGGCGACCTCGAACCGCAGCCGATCGCCGTGATGGGAGACCGAGCCCGGGGCCACGTCGCCGGTGAGCTCGTAGTTGCCGCCGTTCACCCCGACGAGGTCGGAGGGCTCGCGCGCCTCGCTGGAGGCGCTGAACGAGGTGTAGACCAGCCCCGCGGCGAGCAGCACGGCTGCTGACAGCGCCACGACGAGCCGGATCTTGCGCTTGCGATCCGGATCCATCGAAGGAGCGATTATCGCAAGCCGCGAGCTCCCGCTTACACTGACCCGCCGTGCCCGAAGACCCAGTCCTCCTGATCACCGGGGCATCGAGCGGCATCGGCGCCGCCACGGCGCGAGCGGCCGCCGAGGCCGGCTACCGGCTCGTGCTCGCGGCGCGCAGCGAGGACGCCCTCCGCGAGCTGGCGGAGGAGCTCGGCGGGCCCGACCGGGCGGTCGCGGTGCGCTGCGACGTCACCGAGTGGGCCGACAACGAGCGGCTCGCGGCGGCGGCGCTCGGCGCCTTCGGGTCCTTCGACGCGGTGTTCGCGAATGCCGGCTTCGGGGCGACGCGCGGGTTCCTCGAGGAGTCGCCCGAGCACTGGCGGGAGATGGTCCTCACCAACGTGCTCGGCACGGCGCAGACGATCCGCGCCACGCTGCCGCACCTGCTCGAGCACGGCCGCGGCCACTACCTGATCACGAGCTCGGTCGCGGGCCGCCGGGCGCTGCCCGGCTCGGTCTACTCGGCGACGAAGTGGGCGGTGACGGCGCTCGGCGAGGCGCTTCGCCAGGAGCTGCGCACGATGCACGACAACCACTCGATCCGCGTGACCGTGATCGAGCCGGGCATGGTCGACACGCCGTTCTTCGAAAACCGTCCCGGCCCCGAGCGCGCGCTCCACGACTCCGACGTCGCCAACGCCGTCATCTACGCCCTCTCCCAGCCCGAGCACGTCGACGTGAACGAGATCCTGCTGCGGCCGGCCTCCCAGTCGAGCTGACGCCGATGCGGGTCGGCACCTTCGCCCGCGCGGACGGCACGCGGCTGGTGGGAGCGGTCGGGGACTCGCAGGCGCGGGTCCTCCAGGCGCCGACCATGCTCGCCTGGCTGGCCGGCGAGGGCCGCGAGGGCACGGGCGAGACCGCTCCGCTGGCGGAGCTGCGGACGCTGGCGCCCGTGCCCGAGCCGCCAAGCGTGCGCGACTTCTACGCGTTCGAGGGCCACGTCGCCGCGGGCGCGCGGGTCCGGGGTCGCGAGATCGCTCCCTACTGGTACGAGGCGCCCGTCTTCTACTTCTCCAACCCGGCCGCGATCCTCGGCCCAGGGGAGCCGCTTCGCCGCCCGGAGGCGACGACGATGCTCGACTTCGAGCTCGAGCTCGCGGCTGTGATCGGCGCCACCGGCGGCGGCGAGCTCGGGATCGCGGGGTTCACGTTGATGAACGACTGGTCGGCGCGCGACGTCCAGGCGGGCGAGGTGACCGTCGGGCTAGGCCCGGCGAAGGCGAAGGACTTCGGCACCAGCCTCGGCCCGTGGCTCGTCACCCCCGACGAGCTGCCGTACGAGGACGGGCGCCTGCGCGTCCCGGCCCGGGTCCTCGTGAACGACCGCGAGATCGCGAGCGGTCACGGCGGCGAGAAGCATTTCACCTGGCCCGACATCGTCGCCCACGCGGCCCGCGACACCCGCCTGCGCCCCGGCGACGTGCTCGGCTCCGGCACGCTCACCGGCGGCTGCCTGCTGGAGCTCGGGCCGTTCGAGCCGGAGCCCGGGGCGGAGCCACGCTGGATCGAGCCCGGCGACGTGGTCGCGCTCGAGGCCGACGGGCTCGGGCGGCTCGAGACGCCGGTCGTCTAGCCACGCTTAGCCGTCGATCACCCTGCGCTCGAACAGGGTGGAGAGCACCACCTGGGTCTGGGTTCGGATCACGCCCTGTGAGTCGCGGATCCGCTCGAGCGCCTCCTCGAGATGCTGGGTGTCCGACGCGCGCAGGTGGAGGATCGCGCTCGGCGAGCCGGCGACCGTGTAGGCGCCCTCGACCTCCGGGTGCTCGCCGACCGCCGCCCGCACTTCGTCTCCGGACATCCGCCCCTCGCAGAAGAGCTCGACGAACGCGTGGGTGTTCCAGCCGATCGCGGATGGGTCGACGTTCGCGGAGTAGCCGCGGATCACGCCTTCGCGCTCGAGCCGGTCGACCCGCCGCTTGACCGCCGGAGCGGACAGCGAGACGTGCTCGCCGATGTCGTGAAAGGAGCGCCGCGCGTTCTCGCGCAGCAGCGCAACGATTCGATGGTCGATTTCATCCATTCGAGCGTGAGACAGGCGATCAGACGCAACGAATGCGCCTTGAGCGGTCGTCTTGTGCGCGAGATCATAAACCTTGCCGACGATCTACTCCGAACGGGAGGAGCGACATGACGCTCAAAACCGCGCCCGCGACGCCGCCAACTGCGACCGGGGACGAGATGCCGCTGCTCGGCATCGACCACGTCGAGCTCTACGTGGGCAACGCGATCCAGGCCGCGTACTGGTTCACCCACGCGCTCGGCTTCAAGCGCACGGCCTACGCGGGGCTCGAGACCGGCGTCCGCGACCGCTCCTCTCATGTGGTCGAGCAGGGCCGGGTTCGCTTCGTGCTCACCGCGCCGCTCCTCGGGACGAGCGAGATCGCCCGCCACGTCGGCCTCCACGGCGACGGCGTGAAGGTGATCGGCCTCTCGGTCCCCGACGCCGAGCACGCCTATCGCTACGCCGTCCAGCACGGCGCCCGAGGCGTCCGCGAGCCGTGGGAGGAGAAGGACGACAGCGGCACGGTGCGGATGGCGACGATCGCCACCTACGGCGACACGGTCCACACGTTCGTCGAGCGCAGCGGGTACGAGGGCGCCTTCCTTCCCGGCTTCGAGCGGATAGACGAGGGTGATGGCGCCGACCTCTTCGCCGGCATCGACCACGTCGTCGGCAACGTCGAGCTCGGACGGCTCGACGAGTGGGTCGGCTACTACGAGCGCGTCTTCGGGATGACCGAGATGATCCACTTCACCGACCGCGACATCTCGACCGAGTACTCGGCGCTGATGTCGAAGGTCATGGCGGACGGCAAGGGCCGGGTGAAGTTCCCGATCAACGAGCCGGCCGAGGGCAAGCGCAAGTCGCAGATCGAGGAGTTCCTCGAGTACTACGGCGGCCCCGGCGCCCAGCACGTCGCGCTCGCCACCACCGACATCGTGCGAACGGTTCGCGAGCTGCGCGAGCGCGGGGTCCGCTTCCTCAGCACCCCGGAGAGCTACTACGAGGAGCTCCCGGGGCGCGTCGGGGAGATCGACGAGGACCTCAGCGACCTGCGCGAGCTCGGCATCCTCGCCGATCGCGACGACGAGGGCTATCTGCTCCAGATCTTCACCCAGACGGTCGGCGACCGGCCGACGGTGTTTCTCGAGGTGATCGAGCGCCACGGGGCGAGGGGCTTCGGCGAGGGCAACTTCAAGGCCCTCTTCAAGGCGATCGAGCGCGAGCAGGAGAGGCGGGGGAACCTCTGATGCGCTACCACAGCCTGGGCCAGCTCCCGGCGAAGCGCCACTCCCAGTTCCGCACCAACGGCCGCCTCCTGGTCGAGGAGGTGATGGGCTACGAGGGCTTCTCCGGCAACGAATCGATCCTCTACCACGTGAACTCGCCCTGCCGGATCGCCGAAGCCGGCGAGTTCACCCCGATCGAGCACCGCGAGTGGGTGCCGGACGCGCACGTCCACCGCCACCTGGTGACCGGCGGGGTCGAGCCGGAGGGCGACCCGATCAGCGGCAGGCGCGTGATGATGTGGAATAACGACCTCGAGGTCTCGCTATGCCGTCCGATCACCGAGAGCGAGACGTTCTTCCGCAACGGCGAGGGCGACGAGGTCTTCTTCGTCTGCGAGGGATCGGGGAGGCTCGAGACGATCTTCGGCGACGTGCCCTTCCGCGAGCACGACTACGTCGTCGTCCCGCGCGGCACCACGTACCGGTTCGCGTTCGACGAGACGCCGCAGACGTGGCTCGTGTTCCACACGCCGGGTGAGCTCGAGACGCCGAACCGCTACCGCAACCGGTACGGGCAGCTGCTGGAGTCGGCCCCGTACTCGCAGCGCGACTTCCATCCACCGGTGGCGCTGCAGACCCACCGCGACGTCGGCGAGCACGACCTGGTCGTGCGTGTACGCGGCGGGCTGCAGCGTTACCGCCTCGACTACCACCCGTTCGACGTGGTGGGCTGGGACGGCTACGTCTACCCGTACACGTTCAGCGTCCACGACTTCGAGCCGCGGACCGGGCGGTTCCACCTCCCGCCCCCCGTCCATCAGACCTTCCAGGGGCCGAACTTCGTGATCTGCTCGTTCTGCCCCCGGGAGCTCGACTACGACCCGCAGGCCGTGCCGATCCCGTACCACCACTCGAACCTGCAGTCGGAGGAGGTCATCTACTACGTCTCGGGTGAGTTCGGAAGCCGGAAGGGGATCGAGGTCGGCTCCGTCACCGTCCATCCGTCGGGCCTGCCGCATGGCCCGCAGCCCGGCCTCGTCGAAAAGGCGCTCGGTATGCGCCGGACCGAGGAGCTGGCGGTGATGTGGGACACCTTCCGCCCGCTGCGGCTGACCGACCTGGCCCGTGACCTCGACGACCCGGCCTACGCGTACTCGTGGCGCGACGGGGCGCCTTCGCCGGTCGCCGAGTCGACCACCGGATAGCGAGAGGAGCACGCAGATGTTCGAGGAGGCACAGCTCTACTCCCCGGTCACCCAGGCCGAGGACGGCTCGGTGACCGTCCACCTATCGGACGACCACCCGGGGAAGACCGATCCCGTCTACCAGGAGCGGCGAAACGAGATCGCGGCGGCGGCCCTGCAGTGGCGGCGCGGAGAGCCGATCCCGCAGATCTCCTACACCGAGGAGGAGCAGGAGGTGTGGCGCACGGTGCAGCGCGAGCTGGCGCCCAAGCACGCGAAGTACGCCTGCACGGCGTTCCTCGAGGCGAAGGCCGCGCTCGACCTGCCGATGGACCGCATCCCGCAGCTCAACGAGGTGACCGACCGGCTCGCTCCGCTGACGGGCTTTCACTACGCCCCGGCCGCCGGGATCGTGCCCGTGAAGGAGTTCTACGGCTCGCTCGCGGACCGCGAGTTTCACTCGACGCAATACGTCCGCCACCCCTCCGCCCCGCTCTACACGCCCGAGCCCGACCTGATCCACGAGGTGATCGGCCACGGCAACCTGCTCGGAGATCCGCAGTTCGCGGAGATCAACCGGCTCGCCGGCGAGGCGGCGCGGCGCGCCCACAGCGAGGAGGGCATCCAGTACGTCGCCGACGTCTTCTGGTTCACGATCGAGTTCGGCGTCGTCTGGGAGCACGGCGAGCTGCGCGCCTACGGCGCTGGCATCCTCTCGAGCTACGGCGAGATCGAGGAGTTCCGCCACATGGAGATCCGCCCGATCGACTTCCACCAGATGGGAACGATCGACTACGACATCACCAAGTACCAGCCGGTGCTGTTCGCGGCCGAATCGATGGACCACCTGGTCGACTCGGTCGGGGAGTTCTTCGCCGGATTCGACGACGACACCCCGAAGCGGCTCGCGCGCGAGGCTGCGGCGACCGTCTAAAGGCCGCGGTCAGGCGCCGGCGAACGCCGGATCGCGCTTCTCGACGAACGCGCCCACGCCCTCCAGGAAGTCCTTCGTGCGCGCGAGCTCGTGCTGGACCTCGGCCTCGAGCTCGAGCTGCTCGTCGAGGTCCCCGTAGATGAACCGGTTGAGGGCACGCTTCGAGCCCGCGTAGGAGCGGGTCGGCCCGGCCGCGAGCCGCTCGGCGAGCGCGCCCATCTCCTCGAGCAGCCGGTCGTCGCGGTGGACCCAGTTCACGAGACCCCACGCGAGCGCCCGATCCGCGGGGACCCGCTCGCCGAGCATCGCCATCTGAAAGGCGCGGGCGCGGCCGACGGCCGCCGGCACGAAGGCGGTGGTCCCGCCGTCCGGCATCAGGCCGATGTTCACGAAGGCGAGCCCGAAGTAGGCCGACTCGGCGGCCGCGATCAGATCGCAGGCGAGCGCAAGCGAGCACCCGATCCCGACGGCGGGACCGTTTACGGCCGCGACCACCGGCTTCGGCAAGCGCCGCACGGCGGCGATCGCCGGGTGGTAGAGCTCGCCGAGCTCCTTGCGGAGGTTGGGCATCCCGTCCTCCGCCGGCTCGAAGCCCGCCTTGAGGTCGGCGCCGGAGGAAAAGCCGCGGCCGGCGCCGGTGACGAGCACCGCGCGGACCTCATCGTCGGCCGCCTCGTTTTCGAGGGCCGCGCGGAGCTCTGAGCCGAACTGGGCGTTCCAGGCGTTGAGGGTCTCGGGCCGGTTCAGGGTGAGACGGCCGACCGCGCCATCCCGCTCCCAGATCAGGGTCTCGTAGCTCATTCGCTTCCTCCGTTTTCGAGTCGCTGGACCCTATTTGACCGATCCGGCGAGCAGTCCCTGGACGAAGTAGCGCTGGAACGCGAAGAAGACCGCGAGCGGGACGACGAGCGACAGGAAGGCCGCCGGCGCGATTACGTCGATATTGGCGCCGAACTGCCGGAACTCCGAGAAGATCGCGACCGTGATCGGCTGCGTGTCGCGGCCGAAGGTGAGGGCGACCAGGAAGTCGTTCCACGTCCACAGGAACTGGAAGATCGCGAGCGAGGCGATCGCGGGCAGGCCGAGCGGCAGGATCAGGCGCGTGAAGATGCGCAGCTCTGAGGCGCCGTCGATCCGCGCCGACTCGAGGATGTCCTTCGGGATCCCGATGAAGAAGTTGCGCAAGAGGAAGATCGCGAACGGCAGCCCGAACGCGGTATGGAAGAGGACCAACGCGAGCACGGTGTCGAAGATCCCGACCGAGTTGTAGAAGGAGAACATCGGGATCAGCGCCATCTGCAGCGGGACGACGAGCAGGCCGACCACTCCCAGGAACAGCCAGTCGCGGCCGGGGAAGTCCATCCACGCGAACGCGTAGCCGGCCATCGCGCCGACGATGATCGGAAGCGCGGTGCCGCCGATCGCGACGAACACGGTCGTCACCAGCGCGCTCGTGATCGTGTCGTTGTCGAGCAGCTCGCTGTAGTTGTCGAACGTCGCCGTGCTGGGCTCCGAGAACAGCGTCCACCAGCCCTGCGAGCCGATCGTGTCCGCCGGCAGCAGCGAAGTGAGGAAGAGCCCGAAGGTCGGGATCAGCCAGAGCAGGGCGATGAAGGCGAGCAGCGCGTTGAGCGGCGCCTTCCCGAGCTGGCGGACGAGCCGCCGCGAGAGCGGCTCGCGCTCGTTCGCGCGCACCGGTTGGGCGGCTGGTACGCGATCGGCGGTGGTCGCTTCCATCAGGCCTCCCGGCGGAAGTTGCGGATGTTGAACAGCAGCAGGGGGATGACGAGCAAAAACAGGAACACGGCGATTGCCGACCCGAGCCCAAAGTCGTTCACGCCGCCAAATGACGTCCGCCACATGGCTAGCGCGATCACGTTGGCGTCGTCCTGAACGGAGGCGGGCGCGACCGCGAAGACGATGTCGAAGACCTTCAGCACGTTGATCAGCATCGTCACGAAGACGACGATCAGCACGGGCCGCAGCAGCGGCACCGTCACCCGCCGGAAGATCTGGCGCTCGTTCGCGCCGTCGGTCCGCGCCGCTTCGATCACGTCGCGCGGCAGCGCCGCGAGCCCGGCGCCGATGACGACCATCGCGAACCCGGCCCAGACCCAGATGTAGGCGATCATCACCGCCGGCGTGATCAGCTTCGCGCCAAGCCAGTCGACGCCGGAGAAGGGCTCCTCGAAGGTGGCGGGGCCGACCGCGGCCGTGTAGCTCGCGTCGCCGACATCCTCGAATCGGAAGGTCCCGTCGGTCGCCGTCTCGGCCGAGGAGACGACCTCGCCGCCCTGGTCGCGCAGCTCGACGGTCACCCCCGGCAGGCCGAGCTCCTGGGTCTCGACCACGCCGGGCTTGCCGCCGCCGGGCTTGAAGTCGTTCCACACGACCCCGGCAACCCCGCCCGCGACCGGCTCGGGCTTGCGCGCCTGCTCGGCATCGCCCGGAACGTCCTCCGGCGGGATCGCGGTCAGCCCGAGCGTCGCGACATCTCCCGCGTTCAGCGGCCGGCCGACGCTGATCCCGCGCTCCGGGCTGCCGCCCAGGTCCTTGGTCGAGGGTTGCGCCGTGGAGAGGGCTCCGGGCGGATCGATCGCATCGCCGACCGCTCCGATGCCGGCATTCACCGCCCCGAGCTCGGGATCCTTCTGATCCATCACACGCCAGATCACGCCGGCCGCGAAGAGCGAGATCGCCATCGGCATGAACACGGCGATCCGGAAGGCGAGCGACCACCGGATCCGCTCGATCAAGACCCCGAATATGAGCCCGATCGCGGTGACGAGCGCCGGCACGACCGCAAGCCAGATCGCGTTGTTGCGAATCGCGGTGACGAGGATGTCGGTCGAGAAGATCTCGCCGTAGTTGTCGAGTCCGACGAACTCCGTGCCGTCGCGGTCGAAGAGGCTGCGAACGATCGTGTAGATCGTCGGGTAGACGATCCAGATTCCGAGCAGGATCGCAGCCGGGGCCAGGAACGCGATCGTGACGCGATGGCGGCGCCAGCGACCGGGCCGCACCTCGGGCCCTGTCGCTGACGCCTCCACGTGCTCAGGTCGTCCGCTGCTCGCCGGCGGATTCGGCCTTACTTGTACGCGTCCTTCGCGTCCTTCTCGAGCTGCGCCGCCGTGCCGTCGACGTCGTCGGGGTCGGCCATGAAGTCGGTGAGGTCC
>Ga0126307_10002197_pt1 | contig 13136 bp, 17 predicted proteins | sample Plot28_FD_89955 | JGI IMG/M metagenome (GOLD analysis project Ga0126307, IMG submission 89955) | Serpentine soil microbial communities from UC McLaughlin Reserve, CA, USA - Plot28 | ecosystem: Environmental > Terrestrial > Soil > Grasslands | place: USA: UC McLaughlin Reserve, Lake County...
CGAGCAGCTGGAGGCCGAGGGGCAGCAGCTCGCCGCGGGGCAGCAGCTCGCCGCGGGGCAGCAGCCCATCCCGATCATCGCCGCGGCCCAGCTGCTGATCGAAGTACTCATCGACGAACGCGGCCAGCGCCTCCGGCGGAACGGTGTTTGGGAAGCAGCCGGGCCACCACGGCGACCGTCGTCACCGCCGGCAACCGGCGCACGCCACCCCGTTCCCGGCTGGTCCGGGCGCGCAGCTCATCGCGCAGCTCATCGCGCAGGTCTGGCTCCACCCCCCGGACCTCCAGGCGCCGCCAAAACTCCTCGACAGTCGGGTAGCGCTGCTCAGCCACCCCACATCACCCCGATCAACCCGAGTGCCCCTATCAGGGCATAGGCCACCGGGAGCATGGGCGGCGGCCCGGAGAGCAGGTTCCGGAGGCTGAAGCCGCCGATCTGCCCACGGATGCCGAGCAGATGGAACGCCAGGCCGACCAAGCCTTCAGGACCGCGATGGCCATCAGCACCACGACCCCCCAGCCGAACGCCCCGGCCCGGGTGACCACGCCGGCCAGCGCCGCCGCTGCGAACAGGGGGTGGTGACCACCGGCCCCCACATTGCGAGGTGCTTGAACCCGCCGGCCCAGTGCATCAAACTCACCTGCACCCAGATCCCCACGAACAGCACGCCGGTCAGGACCAGCACCGCCCGGCCCAGCTCCCAGCCAACCCACACAGCCACGTTTTAGTCCATCCCTGCTGGCGATAGACCGATAGACAATGAGCATATGCCCGTGCGACGCGGAATGCAGCTGCTGCCCTGGCTGGCCCGGACCCTGGGAGAGCAGACCCGGCACCGCGTGTACCTCGCGGTGCAGGCAGCCGGACACCCGCTCACCCGCCCCGAGGTCGCCGACGCCGTCGGCATCCGGGCCCGTCTTGCCGCGTTCCACCTGGACAAGCTGGCCGACGAAGGCTTCCTCCACGTGTCCTACGCCCGCCCACAAGCGCGCCCCGGCGGGCCAGGCGCCGGCCGCCCCGCCAAGCGATACCAGCTCAGCGACATCCAGATCGAGCTCACCATCCCGCCCCGGCGCACCGACCTGGCCGCCCGCACCCTCGCGCTCACCCTCCAGCAGCTGGGACCGCAAGGGACCCACCGTGACGCCCTACTTGAACAGGCCACAATCTGCGGCCGCGCCCTGGCCGGCGTCGGCCAGGGCGACCTCGCCGAGCGCCTCACCGAGCTCGGATACGACCCCGTAAAGAGACCGGACGGCACCGTCCAGCTGCGCAACTGCCCCTTCTACCCCGTCGTCGAGGTGGCCCCCGAGACCACCTGCCCCATGAACCTCGCTCTGATCAGCGCGCTGGCCAGCGCCAAGGCGCCGCGACGGTACGAAGCCGCCCTCGAGCCAGCAGAGGACAGATGCCGCGTACTGCTCCACAAGGCGAGAGCACAGCCGACTAAGGCCAGTCAGCTCCAGTCCCCCGCGCCCACGCCCTAGACCTGCAGCAGCGGCTGCACCCCCGACAACCGGTACATGATGGGCCAAATGCTCTCGGAGTCCTCGTGGCGAGCCCGAAGACCCCGACGCGAGGCGACGCCGATTTCGGGAGGTCGGGCGTCCGTTCGGCCGAATGGTCTAGTAGAAGTAGTAGCGCACGCGCTTTCGGACCGGGTCCGGGCGCCTCCTCGAGCCAAAGACGAGAACCATCTAGTCGCAATGAGGTGCCCGAAACATGAACAATCGCGGCCCTTAATCCGTATAGTCCAGTGCAAGGTTCACGGGTGACCCGCTGGTGAGCCTGGGTCATCCAGGACCCTCAGTAACGAAGAGCAGCAGCCTTCTGAATGCCGGCCGAACCGGGAATAGTGCGTTGCGACGGAGGCCTTCCCATGACTCCTCGGCGTCGCGGCGTATGTCGTCGAGCTCACGACTGATAGCCCCTTGATCGGTTTGCGACTGGGATTGAGCCAGCCGCTCCTGAAGAGCCAGCAAAGCAGTAAGGAAGTTGACCCTACATTTCTTGTCGCTGGTGCAAGTCCCGCCAGAATACAAGCCAGCAGAAAATTCTTCTTCACTTTCATAGCCCACAAAGAACCGGCTAAGAGCGCAAGAAACAGACTCTCGGTGTAAGTAGCGTTGAGGAAAAAGGATGTCGGGAAGAAATCGAACGCGAGAATGGCACCCGCGCCACTCTTTCGTCCCATTCCTGACCGGCTATGTCGTAGATGAAGTAGAAGGCCATTGGCAGGAGAAGGAGAGAGATGACAGTTCCCCAATTTAAAAGAGCTTCTTGGAGAGATGTCCGCCAAACAGTTCCGAGGAGGACCTGACAAGCAGCGGGTACAGCGGGAAGAAGCCGGAGAGATGTAGCTGGGAGCCTCGAGGTGCCCGTCCCGGGCAAGCGCAACGTAGTGCTCCCCATCCCAATGGGACCAGCTGTTCAGACTTCCGGGAGGCACGTCCGTGGTAGTGAGCTGATGGCTGGAGGTCGGTACCACGCTGGCAAGCAGGAAGCCTGAGATCAGGTAGAACAGGAGGCTGGCGGCATATGTGGCAAGCACGAAGCCAATGTCAGAAGTTCTCCGGTCGCCTGTGTTGGGTTGCAGCACCGAGCCAGTATCTGGTTCGCCGTTCACCACATCGCAGACATCCGTTGCTTGAACAATCGTCCGAGGAGCTGGATTTAGGAGGTGTTCAGCACTGAAGTGTGCGCTCCAGCACCATTCCCGAGCCGAACCTGGTGCTGCAGTGCGCCTTGACCAAGGGGCGCGGCCGGCCACGAACCTGCGGCAGGACCCCGCTACGACTCGGCCTCCAGTTCGCCGAGGTATTCGGCTCCGGCATCTGGGGCCGAGACAGCGAGCTTGGGAATGCTGGGCATGAAGCTGAAGTACTCGGGCTCTAGGTGCTGAATGTCGGTCATCAGCCATTGCCAGCCGTGTAGCCGGTTGAACCTCATGGAGAGGACGCCGGTGTTATCCCACCAGCCCAGCCGGGTGAACCCGCGATAAGCGTCCAGCTGGTCTGCGGTGTCCAACCGAGCCACTGCGGTGAACATCAGGTGGGCGAGCCAGACCTTGAGAATGCCGCCGTGGGCGACTACGACGACTCGCTCTTCGGTACGCGCCTCGAGATACTGACGGATCTCTTCGGCACGCCGCCACAGGTCGTAGAGGTTCTCCTCGTCGGAGTAACGGCCGTCGGGTTGGTCGGCGACGGCCAGAGCGGCTTGCTGGATCTCGCGTGCCTTGGGGTCGTGGAACGGCAGTCCCGCCAGCTCGGAGGGAACGTCTATCTCTCGCAGCAGCGAGACATGGTTCCGGACGTCAGGATCCTCCCCCGGCAGATCCATCCATGACGCGTCTTTCCCGACCGGAATGACATGCGGAGCCCAAGTCGCCTCGGCGATGTGGCCGGCCGTCCGGCGAGCCCGCAGGTAGCTGCTGCTCACAATGATGTCGACGGGCACGGCTTTGAGGCGTTGTGCCAGGCGGGCGGCGACCTGCTCGCCGAGCGAGGTCAGCGGGTCCGTGTCGTACTGGTTGCCGGCCTGGAAGGTGTTGGTGACATTCGTCTGGCTCTCGCCATGCCGAATGACGATGAATTGCTGATAATTGGTCATGTCGCCATCCGATCCATGATTGCGCGTATGAATTCCTGGGTGACTTCAACATCAACAGCGTCGGTCTGATTGTCGCTCAGACGCCTCTGCCGGTGTTCACCCTGCAGCACCGCTTGGACCAGCTGTGCAGTGAGCATGCAATCCTCGGACAGCTCATTCCGGTACGACTCCCAGAATCCCGCCAGCAGTTCTTGATCACGGCGCAGATTCTTCGGCGGCACGCCCTCCCGGCTATGGCGAAGCTCGTTGAACGCGACGTTGTTGGTCATCGGTGCGACGTCCCAGGAAGGATCTCCGCTTACCGGGTTGGGGTCGAAGAGACCGACCGCGATGGGCCGATAGCTATGCACACCGACGTTACGAACCGTCACATCACCGTGCACGAAACGGCCCTCCGCAACAAAAGGACACGCTCGGATATGGGAACGTACCGCCTGAATTCGATCCTCGGCTATGCTCAGCTGCCGAACGAAGTCCGCATGGAGCGCAAAGAAGTCCTCCAGGTACGCGCCCCAGCTGCCGTACGTACTCTCACTCCCGGGAGAGTCCGCGAAGTTGCCAAAACCCATCGGGTCCACAGCCTGATGCATGCGATGCAATTCAGCGCCCAGGGCGCGCCCAACTTCCCGAGCGCTCTCAGGCGACCGCTCGAGGTAGTCGGCTGCGGTTTCCACGATCTCTCCCTCGTCGTTCTTTACTGCGGCGAGGATGAGGTACTTGATCGCGGGTTCCTCTGTTGACGGCATCGTGCCCAGCCCCAGGACCTGCGGGACACGAGAGGTGTACGGCCGCCACGCACGCAGGGCTCTCGCCTCAGCCTCGAGGCCCACGCTGCTCAGCTTAACGACGACATCTCGGTTCGGACACTTGACCAAATAGGTGGCCGCATCGACCCCGTCCGGCAACGTGACGATCCGCTCATCCGCCCGATCGAGCCCCTGCAGGTCGGGGAACTCTCCGCTCTCTTCGAGAACCCACTTCAGTTGCGCCCAGCGCACGCCGAAAGCGTATGACCAGGCTGCCTTCGCAGCCGATCCGTACTATGCGTCAGGCAGCTTGGTGAAAAATCGTTGAGCACCGCGTCGGCATGACATCGCGCACCTCACGGATCAGGTGACGTAACGGGTCCCGGCCCTAGTTGAGGTCGTCGTGCAAGACGGGGCTCGTCGTCAAGGCGGACGGGCACCAGTCGGGCTGAACGAGCCAGGCAATCGCGCCGAGGTCCCAAGCTCCTTCATCCGTCTGGTGCCGTGATCGAAGCCGCGGTAGATAGCGGCAAGGTAGTCCCCGATGGCGCCGTTGTGGCCACCCGCAGCCCTCCGTGAGAGTCGAAGAACTCCGACTGCTCCTAATTGCACCGGCGGCCGCGGGCCGGCGGGTGTTGCGGTCTTTGACTCTGGCGCGGGCAGTGGAAGCAGCAGATGATGCGGCCGTCGGCCTTCTCACCGTGGCCGATGATCTTGCAACCGCAGTAGGCGCACTCCGGTGAGGCGGTGGATCGCGCACTGGAAACTGTCGAAGGGTCAGCTGACCGCCGTCCACGTCGGTGATCGTGAACGCCCGGGCGTAGTCGTTACGCACACCGCACACAGCCATGACCGTCTCCCTTCCCCGATGTTCACAGCGGAGCTGCCCGCCGATCCGGCAGCACAAACCATGCCTGGGCCCGGTGCGTCGGAGCGGGCGACTGCCGCTACGGGCGAGTTGAAGGCGGAGAGGATGGGAACCATGCAGCCTCAGGTGGTGGTCGTCGGCCAGGTGGCGCGTGACCTTGTTCTGGTGGTCGATGAGCTTCCGGGTTCCGGCGGCAGCGTAGACGTTCGCCAGCGCCGTGAGCTCCTGGGCGGCAAGGGGGCGAACATCGCGGTCAGCTTGGCCCAGCTCGGCGTCCCCGTCGCCTTGGTGGGTGTGGTGGGCGACAACGGCGTGGGCGGTGACCTGCTGGCCCAGTGCCGATACGACGGCATCGACGTCACGGCGGTGGTGCAGCGACCTGAGTCGGACTCGGCGCTGATGGTCGACGTCGTCACCCGCGACGGCCAGTTCCACTACTTCGAGTCAGTCCCTCGCGACGCCTTGTTGACCCCGTCTGACCTCCAACGGTCGGCGGACCTGCTCCGGTCGGTCTCAACGGTTATCCTGCAGCTACAGCAGCCGCCCGAGGCTGTCCTGGCCGCGGTGGACCTCGTCAACCCAGACTGCCGGATCGTGCTGGACGGGGTTCCGGACCCGGCCTGTCGCGACCAGATCCTGGAACCAGCCAGCGTCCTGCGCGCAGATGCCCATGAAGCCGAGCTGCTCGCCGGTCACCGGATCGGAGATCCCGACATGGCGCGCCACCTCGCCCGCCAACTGCTGAAGAAGGGGCCCAACCTCGTGGCCCTGGCCGTGGGCACCGAGGGAAACCTGCTGGCCTGGCCTGACGGGGATCTGATGCTTCCGCTACTCGATGCGGCCCCCGTGGTCGACACCACCGGCAGCGGCGACGCCTTCGTTGCCGGACTGACCTGGTCTCTCCTTCGAGGCGACGACCCGACCCGGGCCGGCCGGTCAGCCACGGCTGCCGCCGGTCTCACTGTCAGTCACCCCGGTGGCCGGCCGAACCTCACCAGCTCTGCCATCGACCGGCTCGCAACTCGTCTGGTCCACGACCCCAATTGACTTCTCGGCATGCCAGCCGGACCTCAGTGGCCGCGGCGAAATGGAGTCGCCGGCGGTCAGGGCGGCAGGTCCCGACTCAAAGCCGGCCGAAGCTGGCGCCAGCGGGTCACCGGATGGCGACCACAGTTAACGAGCCCTCGACGACGATTTCGAATGTCCAATGGCTGGCTTCCCAAAGGAAGGGGTTTCCTGAAACGCCTGCCGGTCGACCGTCTCACGGCTCGTTGCGCCGGTGCGAGTCCTGTGACGCGAAGGTCCACGTCACCAAGGGCGACAAGATCCAGAAGTGTTCCAAACGGTCTTCTCGGGCCTCTCGCCGGCCTTGGCCACCATGGCTCGAACGGCGTGGCCCTGAGGCCATATCGGCGCCCTTGGCTTCTGCTTCGGCGGCGGTAGGGTCAGGACTCGTCCAACCGCGGTCGCATCTTTCACGACCGCTTAAAGGTACGACCGGCCCCGGCTCGTCTGGAGTGATTCCGCCCGACCCACGGACGGCCGGCACCATGGCGGCTAAACTGCTCACCTGGTGCGGCAGCGAGGCACTCGTCACCTCGGCTACATCGACGTCGCCGCCGGAACGCGCTAGGCCGTCTCATACGTGGCCCGTGGGCGGATCGAACTGCTGCTAATTCGGGTGGCGCCCGGACCTCAAGTCGGCGGCCGTGGGCCCTGTTTGCTGAGGTACTTAGAGGTGACCGTCATGTCGGCAAGCCAGCTCCCGCCGCCACTTCCACTTGGTTTGGCCGTCTCTGCAGGGGGTGACTGATCCATCGATGGGGATTACGTCGCGGCCGGGCTCTCGCGTTGCTTGATGTCTAGGAAACAGTTGCGCATCATCACCGGGTCGGCGGACTCGACCAGCAGATTGAACAAGATTGTCGGCTTGGTCCACCGGTAGCGGATCCGGACCCGCATGATGAGGCGGGTCTGGTCCTTATCGACCGGATACAGTGCCCAAACCCAACTGGTGTCTTCGGTCCTGTCGTCCCACGACAGCATCCACCGCTCGGCTTCGAACGCCTTGACCTTTCGCCCGACCCCGTAGGGCGCCCCTTTGCCTTGGTAGATGGGCACCACGTCGCCCGCGCGGATCTGCTGCGGTTCGGGGATGGTGTGCTTGGCGCTGGGCCGCCCGAGGTTGTCGAGCAGGTCGTACGCGTACCAGCCCGCCCTGCCGAAGCCGATCTGCACAATCCAGGGCCAGATGAGGCCAGGCGGCGCGTTCACCGTGACGGCCCTAGTGGCGTTGAATGTAGGCCGTGCGACGATCTCGTCTCACGGCGGGTGCCGACGTTGCTATGACCATCGGGGCACTTGGATATCTTGCCGCCTTTGGTGACATGAACCTTCTCTCCGCAAGAGTCAGGATAGAAATCGCCCGTCTGCTGAGCGCGTTCACCGGTCTTGGCGGTCAGGTTGGCTCTCGGTCTGCTTGACGAGTAAGTCGTTCACTTGGATCATTCGGCAGGGCCTTTGCTACCCCCGGGCAGCGCCGACAACCCGTGTTTCCGGGCTTAGGCTGAGGTAGTAGTCATCGGTGGGGACGCGGTGCCTGGAAGGGGATGACGATGAATAAAGATCAGATCGTCTCGGCAGTGCGGGAGTCGGCTCGAATTGATACTCCGGAGCACGCGGAGATGGCAGTTAGAGCGACCTTGCGGGTGCTCGGACAACGGTTGGCCGGGGAAGCATCCGATCTAGCTGCGCAGCTGCCTCCTGAACTGGCCGCGGAGCTGTTAGCGGGCGAGGGGCCACAACGGTTCGACAGTCAGGAGTTCTACCGCCGCGTGGCTGCCGAAGAGGGCAGAGGGTGCAGCGATCAGGAGGCACGTCAGCATGCCCGGGCGGTGACGGCCGCCCTTCGCGAGGCGGTTGGCGCCGAGTACTTGCATGTGTTGGACCAGCTGCCGGACGAGTACGCCGACTTGATGCACACCGAAAACGTCCAGCACTAGAGTTCACGCTGAACCGGCTGGGTATGCCCGGCCACGTTGTGGCAGCCCTGCCGTTGCGTATGTACTTTCTCCGGTGCTGCTGATTGGTCGCCTCCATCGGCTACGCCCACCAGCGCGGTCTTGGCCGCCTCGGAGACGAAATCCATCGCGACCCAAGCCGCTCACAGTGACGGCGGTGGCGAGGCTTGTCCCGGCCGCCTGCCGGATCAGGAATGCGAAGGCGGTGATGACCACGATCGCGGCAGCGTCCAGACCCAAATTCTTTTCGTACGCAAAAGTCATGGAAACGTGGAACCCGTACACGTCGCGAGCGACCGGTGAACCTACGGAGACCGGCCTGAGCGTCCAGACGGCGCGCCGCCTGGTTCACCGCCCGCCGGTGCCCGACCCCAAGCGGCCTCCGCCAGCACGCCATCATCTAGCGGCGCAGCGAATCGCATCACGGACCCGTACCACATGACCGTCATCCGATCTCGCGCACTGCGCGAGCGAAGTGCCGCTCGATCTGCCGAAGGCGCTGCGATGAATTCCGGCTACCACCGAACTCGTTGCTGTAAGCCTGTCACTCCGGGGATGGGCGGCGCGGGTCTCACCTTCTCGGTAGTCCGCTACTGACGGCCGTCTTTTCCGCAAACTGGCTCAGGTGAATGTCGTGGCCGGACTGGCGCTGGACCGGGGGTTGGGTTATGAGCGCCGTACAGATCTCGCGTCTACGTCATTGCTTGTCCCGTGGTTCTTCGTCCGAAGACCCTTCTCCGCGGTCGGCGCCCTCGCCGTACTTCGTGTTAAGCTCCTGCTCCTCTTGAGCGCCGCACTCGGATCTGAATGTCTTGTCGTGAGCCATTCGGCCAGCGTGCGCACTGCGCTCTGTCAACCAGCGACCCTTGTTGATGGAAGTAGCGGTCCAGTCGCCCAGCTTGCCCGCACGGCGGCGACTCTTGCCGCGTGCGGAGGTCGCCTTGTCCTTCACCTTCTCCTGTAGCTGGCGCGAACGACCCGGCCAAAAGAACCCGATGAGAAAGGCCACGACCACCGCAACGAGGACGATCACGAGTACCCTCACGGGTTGCCTCCGTAATCCAGGAACTGCCCTCAGCATAGTCACAGCGGTGCCCGCCTCCCGACGGCATAGCGCCTGGCCTGACACCCCTCCGCGGTCACAGGAGACTGAGCCGATGCGCCCAACCTGCCGGAACGATTTGATCATGGCAGGGGTTTCTCTCTCAGATATTCCGCTTGTCGGTGTTTGCACATGCAGTGGTCGGGCCACTATGACTTGCGAACCAGCCGACGACTTATAGGCGCCGCCGCGCCTTCAGAACGTTGAGGATCGAATAACGGGCTGGTCATCATCGGAGTCCACACGCTCGGAGTTCTGGTTCGAGCACGATATCGACCGCGTCCGGCAGGCGACAAAGGACCGGGGGATCGACCATCCGGTCGTCATCGACAACCACTACGAAATCTGGAACACCTTCCATGGCCGGTCTCAACAACCGCTTACAACGGTTGCTGGCCGGCACGGGCTGCGTCGAGGGTATCGACCACTGCCTCAGTGTCAAGATCAATTACGTCGAAGGTTAGGCACCGTTCTCAGTGTGGGATCTTGGCGCTTGCAGCAAGTGTCCATCATCCCTGTATTACCTCAAGCTCGGTGTTGGCGTCATGCAGTCTGGGCCGCCGGCAACGGGACCTTCCAGCGAGGCGCTAACGGGATGACATGAATATTGACCGGTCAGTCGCAAGTGCAGCGGCGTCGCTCCACGGACTCAGTGATTCGCCGTTGAGCGGCCTGCGTCGACGGCCGATCATTAGGTCCTAGCAGATGAGGTAAGCATTGCTGGACCAGCTCATCTAATGTGGCTCATTCCGAGTGTCTCTAGCGCACATGGGGGAAATGGATGATGCATGTTGAGAACTCAAAGGATCCCAGTCAAGCGCGGTTAACGGTCGTCGTGGCCACTTTCAACCGCTGGCCAGATCTACGCCGCTCCTTACCTCAGCATGAATTCCCGGTGATTATTGTCGACAACGGGTCAAGCGATGACACTCCGCGACTCGTAAACCAGTACTTCCCGCACGTTCAAGTGATCGCGCTCAGCAAGAACCTCGGGGCCGTAGGCCGGAACATCGGTGTCCGGTCTGCACGCACGCCCTACGTAGCCTTTGCCGACGATGACTCGTGGTGGGCTCCTGGCGCACTTTCCAAGGCGGTGGAAGTATTCGACAAGCACCATCGGCTCGCGGTGCTAGCGGGACGTGTGCTCGTCAATGAGGAGCAGCGGCCAGATCCTATCTGCGGGCTTATGGCGGACTCTCCTCTACCAATCGAGGAAGATCTTCCGGGTCCATCAGTGCTCGGATTCTTGGCGGGATGCGCGATAGTCCGACGGGATGCATTCCTGGCCGCGGGGGGCTTCGACGATGTCATCTTCTTCATGGGCGAGGAAGAGCGTCTCGCGCTCGACTTGGCCGCGCTCGGCTGGGGGTTAGCCTACGTCGATTCAATAATCGCCTGTCATCATCCGTCGCTCTCTCGAGACAGCCTGAGCCGTCAGGTTCGCGCTGCTCGGAGCCGGCTGCTTACGGCAGTCTTGCGCCGACCTTGGCCGGTTGTTTTGGAGATTTTGAGGGAGCAACTCGCCTATCCGGTAGGGCGCCGAGCGATTATTCAGGCATTACGCGAGATGCGGCAGGCTCTCGCATTACGACGAACTGTGCCTCCACATGTTGAGGCCGCTCGCAAGATGCTCGAACGTCCGGGGCCCGGGCCTCGATAGGTGCCGGCAGCATATTCTTTTGCCGATGGTTCTCTTGATTCGATGATGCGACAGTGAAGAGTCGATAGCTTGAGCCGGGAGCGGAAGCTGGCGAGCGGGTACTCGCTCTGATGAATCAGATGACTCTTGCTGAGAAGTGCGCACAACTTGGCGGCGTTTCGGCTGCTCTCTAGTGGAAGACGGCTTACCGACTGCCGACGCGATCGCGAGGCATAGACCGATTTATTGTTAATTAGATCGGCCAGCCGCTCAGAATTCGGACCCTTCGGCTGCTCCAGTTCTTTGCGCACAGTCTTAGCAAACTCTGGCTGCAAGTTCTTCTTGTCTACGAGTGCCTTCTCCAACTGCTTAAGCACCTCGCCCCGATCGCCGACACGCTACTCATCCGGTATTTCCCATATACCAGCCGTGAATGGAATGGTCCATGGACTATTGGCTCTGGACACTTGAGTGTCAACTGGATTTGCCCGGAGTCGGTCGTTGCGGCATGCCCCACCGCGGCTGTTGCGGGCGCTCGTACGGCGACCCATAGCGACCCAGCGACGAGCAGATAACGCCGAACAGTCATGTCGTCGACGACGTAGCGTTCCGCCAGGCGAAGCCAACGACCAGCCATCGGGGTAGAGGGCGACGCGCCTCAGCCCCTCCTCATCGGATGGTCCGACTTGTGTAGCTCGACGCTGTGCCGCTGCAGAACGGCCGTGACTGTGCTGCGATGGGTGCAGAATCGCTCGGCCATAGGTCCTTGGTCGCCGTTCCCGCTCGGTACGCCGCCGCAAGGGATCAATAAGAATTGCCAACCGTCCGAGAACTTCAGTTGCAGTCCACTGCGTGGGATGGTTGACGGGATTCATGGAGCGGCCCGTCTCATCAGGACTTAGTTACGACCACGGGCGTACAGGGTGGCCGCGTAGAAGCCAGCGGCTGATGAGGCGACAACGATAACTTGTGTGACAGTCAGAGCTGCCGCGGGCAGATGAACAACATGATCCAAGGCGTAGACAACGAGGCTCAGCCAGACGCCAGCCATGCTGAGTTTGCCAACGAGGGACGGATGGAACGCCACCTTGTGAATACGCCAGCCAAGGATGATTATGGCGATGAGAATGTGCGGCGTAACGAGGGCAATCAATACCCAGGCCGGCGAAATATGGGCTGCGAAGAAGATGGCGACTGTCAATATGGTAACGATCTTGTCGATGGCGGCGTCCAACAATTCCCCGAGGGGACTCTTGGTACGGGTAAGTTCAGCAAGCCAGCCGTCTAGAATGTCGCAGAGCCGGCCAGTTACCAATAGGACTGTGCCGAACAGGTAATTCTGGGTCAATATTTGTTGCAATCCGATCAAAACCAGGACAAAGCCGACCAAAGTAACGACATTGCTCGGCGTCCCGATGCCATGCGTTCGTACGGGTACCCGTTGCCACCTGTTGTGGCTCCCGGGTGGCACGGCAATCCAATCTGGCTTGCCAGTGGTGCGGTGAAGTTGCATTAGTAGTCATCATGGACGTTTTGGGCCCATCTGCCACGAACTAGTACAGCATACTCACCACAATGAAGCGATTGCATCAGCAAAAGTCACCAGCCGATCTTGCCGTTCAACGATATGGCTATTCGGAAAGCGCGCGTCGGTCAAGACGCGGCCTTGGGTGTACCTGCCAAAACATTTTCCAATACCCGAGCTTCCCTTCTAGTGGACCGCAACTGAAGTTGGTTGACGGTCGACTTTCTTATTGATGAAGGTCATTCTCGCGCAAGCCACCGTCAAACTCCTTTAGAGGCGCCGCACTAGACATTCGCCACTCTCGCATCATGAATAAAAGGCACAGGCCAGGCCAAAATTTCGAGCAACGCGCAGGGGCTCGAGCGATGCCCAGTAAAACGAATCTCAAGCCGATGGCTGAAGTTCTCGTTCTTGCGGAGGCTCGCTCGTGATAACCGCGTCTACGCCTGGTGAGCGGCAGTTTAGCGCGGACTGCCGCTCAACCCGTGACGTTTTCCGCCCGTTGCCAGGCCTCTTGATGAGAACTCAGGCTTCTGGGCTGCGCCTGACCCCCATCGTGTCCTCGCCCTCGAGCTTGCCGCTGTCGCCGCGGGATTCACTGGCCTGATCTACACCGGGAGTGCC
>Ga0126307_10002198_pt1 | contig 13130 bp, 5 predicted proteins | sample Plot28_FD_89955 | JGI IMG/M metagenome (GOLD analysis project Ga0126307, IMG submission 89955) | Serpentine soil microbial communities from UC McLaughlin Reserve, CA, USA - Plot28 | ecosystem: Environmental > Terrestrial > Soil > Grasslands | place: USA: UC McLaughlin Reserve, Lake County...
CGCGTCGCCGGCCTGGTCGCCGGGTTCGACCGCGCCGTCGGCACCTATGCCGAACAGCTGGTCGTCGCGGCGGGCGACACCGCCCTCGTGCCCGACGGTCTCGCCCTGACCACGGCGGCCACGGTCCCCCTCAACGGCCTCGCCGCCGCCCAGGTCGTCGACCTGCTCGGCGACGGTCGAGGCCGGAACCTGCTGGTGACCGGAGCCGCGGGCGCCCTCGGCGGCTACGCCGTCCCGCTCGCCCAGGACCGTGGCTGGCGGGTCACCGGACTGGCCCGGACCGAGGACGAAGAGTTCGTGCGCAGCCTCGGCGCCGACTTCACCGCCCGGGCCACCCTCGGCTGGGACGCGGTGGCCGACGCTGCCGTCCTCCACGAGCAAGGCGTCGCGCTGGTCCGCGACGGCGGCCTCTTCGTCGGCGTCCGGCCGGGTGCAGGGCCCGCCGAGGAGCGTGGCATCACCGTTCGCGTGCTGGTCTCCGAGCCCGACGGCGCCCGGCTCGCCCAGCTCCTCGAGGCCACGGCGAGCGGCCACCTACCGGCCCGGGTGCATGCCGTCGTCCCGCTCGACCAGGCCGCCGCCGCCCACCGGGCTGTCGCCAAGGGCGGCGTGCGCGGCCGGTACGTCCTCCAGCCCTGAGCCCACCCCCGCCGTCGCGGGGCGCGCCACGTCTCGGCGCCGGCCTCGTGCCCGCCGGAGCGACGGTCATCGTGCGTCGACGGCCGGTGCCTCGGCCAGGCGGTCGTCGACGTTGCGGGCGATCCAATGGCGCTCGCCCCCGGCGGCCAGCAACTCGTACCCGAGGCCGGGCTGGATGAGCTGCACCTCGTCACCCACCGTGCGGTACGGGATGCGCCGTTCCCAACGCACGTCCTCCCGGCCGGTCGCCGGGCCGGCGGCGGCGAGCCCGACGGTCAGCATCCCCGCCTCCCTCGCCGCCGGGGTGAACGCCTCGTCGTCCTCGGGTGTGGCGGCGGCCGCGCCGGGCTCGAGATGCCACGACACGTCGTAGCGGTCGCCCCAGGACGAGTCGCCGGCGAGAAGCCGCACCTTCCGGGAGCGGCCGTCGCTGATGTACGCCACCATGTGCGTCCGGTCCGTCTGGTTCGTGACCTGGAGGTGGAGCAACAGGCCCTCGCCGCGCCCCAGGCGCAGCCGGGTCGGCACCAGGCTGGGCTCCAGGAACACGTCGCCCGCCTCGTGCTGCTGGACCAGCTGGTAGATCGCACGGTCCGGGAAGCGGTCGAACAGCTCGAAGTTCCGCTCCTCCCGGTCCTCGGCGTAGAGGACCGGCTGGTCCAGGTCAGGCTCGTTCTCGAGGAACGGCACCGGTGACAGGAAGCCGTCGCGGCCGCGCTGGGGCACCACCAGCACGGCCGACGTCAGGCCCAGCGCGTCGACCTGGTCCTCGACCTGGCGGTAGCTGTCGCGCACGTCCGCGTTCGCGTCCACCTTGGCCGGCAGGTCCACGGCGGTCAGCGCCACCCCGGCGAGCACGGCGGCCACGCCGATGCGCCGTGCGGCGCCGGCACGCTGCCACAGCAGGTCGAACCCCCACGCGCCCAGGATCGCCACCGGCACCAGTACGGCCAGGTGGTAGAAGGGCCCCAGCGTCTGGACGCCTAGCCACCGGAGCGACATCGAGAACGGGCTCCAGAAGAAGACGTAACCGACGCACACCGTGGCGGTCAGGCCAGCCAGCGCCCAGGCCCACGGCGTCCGGCGCCACCCCGACCGCGCCGCGGCCACCAGGGCGAACCCGGCGAGGCCGAGGACCGCGATGCCGCCGAAGGACCACCTGGGGAACCACCGCAGGTTCTCCCCCAAGGCCCGCAGGCCGTCTCGGGGCCCGAAGTCGAACGTCCGGTCGGCGAAGACGCCCCGGTCGCCGAACCCGACCGTGTCGTTCGGGCCGGTGACGGTGAACGGCAGGGCCAGGGGGCTGCCCATGGTCCGTGCGTTGTACGCCAGGTCGAGCGTGAGGACCGGTACCGCCCCCGCCGCCACCCAGCCAGCGGTGCGGCCGAGCGACGCCGGCTCGTGGCGCAGCCGCCACGCCAGCACGGCGACGAAGGGCAGGGCGAACAGCAGGGCGTCGAACGGCCGGGCGAAGAACCCGACGCCGAAGGAGGCGCCGGACGCCGCGAGCAGCACGGCCGAGCGGCGTCGCACTCCCGCCAGCAGCCCGACCACGAACCCCAGGCCGGTGACCAGCCCGAACAGGTAGGGCAGGAACGTCCCCCCTTGGAACAACGTGACAGGTGAGAAGGCGAACACGCCGGCCGCCATCAGCGCCGCGCGGCGCCCCGGAGCCACCTCCCGCGCCAGGAGGTACACCAGGCCGACTGCAGCGGCCGCCACGCCCGCCGCCGCCACCCGCATCGAGCCCAGCGCCCACTGGCCGGCGGCCAGCACCGCCGGCCACGGCGGCGTGTACTTCATGACCACCTGGCCGTCGCGGACCCCCGAGGCCCAGGGCCTGAAGACGTCGTGCTCGGCGGCCGGGAGCGTGAGGCGGCCGTCGCCCAGGACCTTCGCCTCGTAGACGTACATCGCGTCGTCGTGGTTGATCGAGTACAGGGGAAAGAGGGACCGCGCCACGGCGAGCGACAGCACGAACGTCGCCACCATCAAGGTCGCCAGCACGAGCACGGAACGCGTGAGCCGGGGGCCCCCTGCCGTCCACCCTGTCCCCACAGCCCCGCAACGATAGTCACGCCGGATCACCCAGCGCGCACGCACGACCACCGAACACGTGCATCGACGCCGCCGACGGAGTAGACCAGTGGTGCGGACGAAGCTTGCGGCTGGGGTGCCCTTCGGTCGCGAGGACAGGGCAGGGGGCGCCGGCGATGCGGCGCCCCAGCGGGCCGGGAGATGACGGCGTGGGGCAGCGCGGGGACTGGACCGGGCGGGTGGCGGCGGTCGCGCTCGGCCTGCTCGCCATCGGACTGGTGGCGTGTTCGCCGAGCCCGAGCGGGGCGCCGGAGGCATCGCCGACGTCGGTGGGCTTCCCGCAGACCGTGGTCGGCCAGGACGCCACACAGGACGTCGTGATCACGAACGTCGCCCCGTCGGGAACGCTGACCATCGAGTCCACGGGCATCGCCGGCGACGACGCCGCCATGTTCGCCGACCGGTTCGACGACGACTCGTCGGTGGCCCTGTCCCCCGGGCAGTCGACCACCGTCACCGTCGTGTTCTCACCCACGGCCGCCGGGGCCCGGTCGGCCACCCTGCGCGTGAACCAGTCCGGGAGCGGCGATCTCAGCATCCCGCTGTCGGGCACCGCCATCGACGCCGACCCGGGCACCCGGCCGCTCGTCGCCTCGCCCGCCTCGCTGAGCTTCCCCGGCACCACCGTGGGCCAGTCCGCCGCCCTCGATGTCACGTTGCGCAACGGGGCGTCGAGCGGTCCCATCGACGTCACTTCGGTCGCCGTGTCCGGGACCGACGCCACGATGTTCACCACGAGCTTCCGTGGCCCGGTGACGCTGCAGCCCGCGGCGTCGGTCACCGTGCGGGTCACCTTCTCGCCCACCGCCAGCGGCGCCCGGTCGGGCACGCTCGCCGCCACGCACACGGGCACGAACTCGCCACTGCCGATCGCCCTGTCGGGGCAGGCGAGGCTGCCGGCGCCCGGCGTGGTCCTCCACCGGGTCAACGCCGGCGGGCCGGGGCTCCCTGGCACGCCGCGCTGGTCGCCGGACACGGACGCCACCCCGTCGCCGTACGCCAACGCATCGGCCACGGGGAACACGGTGTCGGCCTCGAGCGCGGCCGTCGACCTCTCCGACGAGTCGGTCCCCGCCGACACCCCGGTGGAGGTTTTCGGGACCGAGCGCTGGGACGCCCCGGCGGCACCCGACCTCACGTACGCCCTGCCGGTCCCGGCCGGCTCGCAGGTCGAGGTGCGCCTCTACCTCGCCGAGACGAACGCCCCGGCGCAGGTGGTCGGCGGGCGGGTCTTCGACGTCGAGGTCGACGGCACCACCAGGTTCCGCGACGTCGACGTGTTCGCCCGGGCCGGCGCCAACCGGGCGCTGGTGCTGTCGACGCCGGTCGTGTCCGACGGGACCGTCGACGTGCAGTTCGTGCCCGGCGTCGGCAACCCGGCGGTCAAGGGCGTCGAGGTCGTGACCGCCGACGAGACGGTCCCGCCGTGGCCGGCCGCCTCACCGACGGCGGTGGACTTCCCCGACGCCGTCGTGCGCCAGCCCCAGACCCAGGACGTGACGGTCACCAACCTCGGCACCTCGGGCTCGCTCACGCTGTCGTCCACCAGCATCTCCGGGACCGGCGACGAGCTCTTCGCCGACGGGTTCCACGACGGCTCGCCGGTCACCCTGGCGCCCGGCGCGTCGACCACGATCCCGGTCACCTACCTGCCGACGGCCACCGGCTCGCACGCGGCCACGCTGACGGTGACCCACTCCGGCGCGGGCTCGCCGCTCGTGATCCCCCTCACCGGCACGGCGCTTGCGCCGGCCGGCGGGAGCACCGGCCCCTCCTTCGGCCGCACGACGCTGTCGGGGGCCGGCGTGAGCAACCCGACATCGCTGCAGTTCGGCCCCGACGGCCGGCTCTACGTGGCGCAGTTCGACGGGACGATCCGGGTGCTCAGCGTGGCCCGGTCCTCGACCGGCCAGTACGCGGTGACCGCCGCCGAGTCCATCGGGCTGATCCGGGCCATGGCCAACCGCGACGACAACGGCGCCCTCAACGCCTCGGTCACCGGCCGGCTGGTCACCGGCCTCCTGGTCACCGGCACGGCCCAGAGCCCCACGGTCTACGCGGTGTCGTCCGACCCCCGCATCGGCGCCGGGACGGACGGCACCGACCTGAACCTCGACACCAACTCCGGCGTGCTGTCCCGGCTCACGACGTCCGGCGGCACGTGGCAGAAGACCGACCTGGTGCGGGGCCTGCCCCGGTCGGAGGAGAACCACACGGGCAACGGCCTGGCCGTCGACCGCGCCACGGGCGACCTGCTCATCGCCTACGGCGGCAACACGAACAAGGGGGCGCCGTCACACAACTTCGCCTACCTGCCGGAGTACGCCCTGTCCGGCGCCATCCTCTCGGTCGACCTCGGCGCCATCGGCAACACGACCTACGACCTGCCGACGCTCGACGACGAGGACCGGACGGGCACCGCGGACGCCAACGACCCGTTCGGGGGCAACGACGGCAAGAACCAGGCCCGGCTCGTGCCCGGTGGGCCGGTGCAGGTCTACGCCCCCGGGTTCCGCAACCCCTACGACCTGGTCAGCACGGCCGCCGGCAACCTCTACACCATCGACAACGGCGGCAACGCCGGATGGGGCGGAGCGCCGGTGCCCGACGACATGACCGGTGCCTGCAGCAACGGCCCGGTCGAGACGAGCGACACGGACGGCGACTCGCTGATGCGCATCCCCGGCCCCGGCTTCTACGGCGGCCACCCCAACCCGACGCGGGCCAACCGGGCCAACACCTTCAACGCCCGCAACCCGCAGTCGCCGGTGGCCACGGCTTCCCCGGTCCAGTGCGACTACCGCAACGAGACGGCCCGGGGCGCCATGACAAGCTTCGGCTACTCCACCAACGGCCTCGACGAGTACACGGCGTCGGCCTTCGACGGTGCCATGCGCGGCGACCTCCTGGCGGCCTCCTACGACGACTCCATCCGGCGGATCGAGCTGAACGCCGACGGCACGGGCGTCCTCTCGAACACCGTGCTGTTCTCGAACGCCGGCGACCTGCCGCTCGACGTCACCGCGCTCGGCGACACCGACCCGTTCCCCGGCACCGTGTGGGTCGCCGACTTCCTGGGCAACGCTCTCAACGTGTTCGAGCCCGACTCGGTCGCCTGCACCGGCGCCGCCGACCCGGCGCTCGACGAGGACGGCGACGGCTTCGACAACGCCGACGAGATCGACAACGGCACCAATCCGTGCTCGTCCGCCGACGTGCCGCCCGATGCCGACGGCGACCACACGTCGGACGGTAACGACGCCGACGACGACAACGACGGGCTCCCCGACACCTCCGACCCGTTCGCGGTCGACGCCCTCAACGGCCGGGGGTCCGCGGTGCCATCGGTGTTGACCTGGGACAACGACGCCCCGCCGCCCGGCGGCCTGCTCGGCATGGGGGTCACGGGCCTGATGACCGACGGGACGAGCGACTACGCCAGCCTCTTCGACGCCACCAAGATGACGACCGGCGGCGCCGCCGGCGTGGTGACGGTCGACGAGGCGGGAGACGGTGACGCCCTCGGGGCCGCCAACACCCAGCACTACGGCTTCCAGCACGGGGTCGACGTGACGGGCACCAGCCCGGCCTTCGTCGTGCACACCCGCCTGCCGGCACCGTTCTCGGGCACCACGCCCACCGGTGACCAGTCCTACGGCGTCTACTTCGGCACCGGCACCCAGGACGACTACGTCAAGCTGGTGATCGCCGCCAACAACGGCGCCGGCGGCTTCCGGCTGGTCGACGAGCAGGGCGGCACCCCCTCGACCGTCACGGTGCCCGGCCCGGCCTGGCCGGGCCCGGGCGCCGTCGACCTCTACCTCCGCGTCGACCCGGCGTCACACACGGTGCAGGCCAGCTATGCGGTCGACGGGGCCGCGCCCGTGGCCGTCGGCGGCCCCCGGACCGTGCCCGCCGCGTGGTTCACCGGCACCACGGCCCCGGCCGTGGGCCTCATCTCCACGTCGACGGGGGCGGCGCCGCCGTTCCCGGCCACCTGGGACTTCCTCGAGGTGCAGCCGGCCGGCCAGGCGTCCCTCACCCCGTCGACCGCCGTGGCCGTCGGCGCCTCCGGCCTGAACTCGAGCACCTACGAGACCGGGTCGTTCCGGGTCACCAACACCTCGGCCGGCGGCCAGCAGATCGCACGCGTGCGCGTCGACCTGTCGACCAGCCTGCTGCCCGACCTGGTCTTCGACCCCAGCGGCACGGCCGGCGACACCGTGAGCAAGGGCTTCACGGTCGACACCGACCCCGGCCTCGGCACGATCGGCCACCAGTTCACCGGCAGCCACGACGGCGGCTACGACGCCCTCGACGCCACCTTCACCGACTTCGGGCCGGGCGAGGCCCTCGCGTTCTCCGTGGACGTCGACCCCACGAGCATCAGGGGGTCGTCACAGCCGGGGCCGGGTGAGTCCGGGAGCGTCTCGGGCCTGGAGCTGACGGCGGCCACCGTGACCGTGACCTACGAGGACGGCACGTCCCAGTCCGGGCGCCTCTTCCGCAGCCCGGGCAGCCTCGGCCAGTCACAGGCCCGCCTCGACGGCGTGGCCCGCCCGGCACCGGGGGTCACCGTGGTCGGGGTGCCGACGCCCGCGACCGTGTCCCAGGCCTCACAGGCCGTGCGGGTCACCGCCCCGGCGGGCGCCTCGGTGCGGCTCCTGGTGGCGGAGGGCGCGCTGTTCACCGCCGGCGTGCCCGGCGGGGGCGCCGACCTCGACCCCTACGAGGCCAACAGCGTCGTGGCCGTCGCCGAGACCTCGGCCACGATCGGCGCCGGCGGCTCGGTCGACGTCCCGGTCACGCTGACGTCCACGGTCGGCGGCGGCGGGAACAACCGGCTGGTGGCGGTCGTCGACACCCCGGGCGCCACCGGGCCGACGTCGGCGGTGGCCGTCGTCCAACTCGGCCCCTGACAGTGATGACGTGTGGGGGCGGCGCCGACGGTGCGGGTCGCCCGGAGGCCTGCGGATCCGTGCTCGTCGGTCCTCGAGCCCGGCAGTGCTCGACGCTCGTGCATGGCAACCGTCAGTGGCCAGCGCGGTGCAGGTGTCCTGCGCCGGCGACCAGTAGGTGACGGCGACCTCGGGCCGGCGGGCCACGTCCCGGGTGGCGCGGCAACGAGATGGCGAGGGCGCCCTCGGCGGTGGCGGCCGATTCGACGACCTCGGCCGGCCGCATCGAAAGCCGCGCTCGGGGCAACGCCCACCCCCGACGCCGGCCGAGCGGGATGCCCGCCGGAGCGGCAAGATCGGGGCATGCCCGATCCCGTCACCTCCGGTCCGGCCGAGGTCGACCCGGTCGCCTACCTCACGGACGGCGACGCCGAGCTGCGCCGGTGTGCGGCGCGCCACTGGTGGGCGCGGGGGGTGGACCACCACGGGCACCCGATGCCGGTGGTGCTCGGCTGGGAGGCGAACCGCGAGACGCTGTCCGACCGGCGCCTGTCGCCGCGGTCCTTCGTCGACGACATGATCGACAGCGGGCTCTCCCCCGCCACCGCCGCCCAGATCGCGCCGCTGTTCAGCCGGCACGGCGCGGAGCACCGTCGCCTCCGGGGAGTGCTCGCCACCGCGTTCACCCCGCGGAGGGTGGAGCAGCTGCGTCCCGTCGCGCGCTCGATCGCGGAGCGCCTCGCCGACGGTATCGAGGCGGCCGGCGGCGCGTGCGAGTTCGTGGCCGCGTTCGCCGAGCCGCTCCCGCCGGAGGTGTTCGCCATCCTGTTCGGCCTCCCGGTGGAGGACCGCGACCGGATGGCCCGGTGGGCAGCCGCCATCGCCCGGGCCTTCACGCTGCAGATGGGGGTGGAGGACGTCGAGGTGGTCGAGGCCGCGGCGGGCGAGATGCGCGCGTACGGCCACGAGCGCATCGCCGCCAGCCGAGCGGCGCCGGGCGACGACCTCGTGACCCGCCTCGTGGAGGCCGAGGTGGACGGCGAGCGGCTGTCCGACGACGACGTGATCGCCATGATCACGGGGTTCGTGTTCGCCGGCGCCGAGACCACGCGGCGCCAGCTCACGGCGGCCGTCGCCGTCCTCGCGGAGCACCCGGCGAGCTGGGAGCGCCTGGCCGCCGACCCGGGCCTCCTGCCGACGGCGGTCGACGAGGTCCTGCGGTTGCGTCCGATCGTGCCCGGTCTCACCCGCCGGACCGAGGAGCCGTTCGACCGCGAGGACTTGGCTGTCCAGCCCGGCGGCCGGTTGCTCCTCTCGTTCACCACCGCCAACCGAGACCCCGCCCGGTTCGAGCGGCCCGACGAGTTCGAGATCGACCGCTCCGAGGCCCACGCGCACGTGACGTTCGGGTGGGGACCACATCTGTGCGTCGGCGCTGGCCTCGCCCGCCTCGAGCTGGCGGAGGCGCTGGGCGCGCTCACCGCCCGGTTCGCACCGCCGGTCGTCGAGGAGTCGGGCCCGATCGGCGGTCTCGGGGCCCCCGACTGGCTCCGGGCCCGCTTCCCCCGACGCTGACAGGCGGCTCGCCGTAGCAGCGACGCACCGCTCCCACCGTCCGCCCCGCGCGTTCCCACCACGACGAGGTCGGCGCCGATGCGCTCCGCCTGCCGGCGCCGCCGCGGCGGCGGGCGATCCGCCCACGCAGACCTGCGCCGCCTGGGAATTCGAACGCGGTGCCGAACCGGGCGCAGCGCCGGCGTAGTCGGGAGGACCCGTGGGCCTCGGCGCGGACGGCGTGGACCATGCCGGCGCCGGGGCGCCGGCATGGCCCGTGCGTATCTGGTGGGTGAGCGGGGCCCGCCCTACGCCGGCCGCGCCGCTTCGAGGGCCCGGCGCACCAGCACCTGCGCCAGGTGGCGCCGGAACTCCGGCGAGGCGTTGATGTCGCCGGGCGGGTCGGTGCCCTCGGCGGCCCGGGCGGCGGCGTCGGCGGCCGGCGCGCCCTGGCGCAGGGCCTCCTCGACGCCGGCGGCCCGCAACGGGACCGAGCCCATGTGCACGAGGCCCACGCCCGGCCCGCCGCCGTCCCCATTGGCGGCCATCACCGCCGCCACGCCGACGATCGCCCAGTCCTGCGCCCGGCGGTTGAACTTCTGGAACGCCCACGGGGCCCCGTCGGTGGCCGGCACGCGGATCTCCGTGAGCAGCTCGTCGCTGCCGAGGGCCGTCTCCAGGAAGCCGGTGAAGAACTCATCGACGGGGATGCGGCGCTCGCCGCCCCGCCCCCTGGCCACGAGCGTGGCCCGCAGCGCCAGGAGCACGGCGGGGAGGTCGGACGCCGGGTCGCCGTGCGCGATCGACCCGCCGATCGTCCCCCGGTGCCGCACCTGGGGGTCGCCGACCTGTCCTGCGGCCTCGGCGAGCAGCGGCGCGCGCCGCCGGAGCACGTCCGACGTGGCCACCTCGTGGTGCCGGGTGAGGGCGCCGACGACGACCTCGCCGGTGCCGTCGCCGGCCTCGCGGACGTACGCCAGGTCCCGCAAGTTGCCGATGTCGACGAGCATGGCCGGCTGGGCCAGCCGCAAGCGCATGAGCGGCAGCAGGGAGTGGCCGCCGGCGAGGAGCTTGGCGTCGTCACCGTGCTGCGCGAGCAGCGCCACCGCCTCGTCGGCCGACGAGGCCGGGGCGTAGTCGAAGCCGGCGGGGATCATCGTCCTGCCTCCTTGGCGGCCCGGATGGTCGACCACACGCGCTCGGGCGTGGCCGGCATCTCCATGTCGGTGATGCCCAGGTGGGCGAGGGCGTCGACGACGGCGTTGATGACCGCCGGGGTGGCGGCGATCGTGCCGGCCTCGCCGATGCCCTTGACGCCCAGCGGGTTCGTCGGGCTCGGCGTCACGGTGTGGTCGAGCCGGAAGCGGGGGACCTCCGCCGCGGTCGGCACCATGTAGTCGAGCAGCGAGGGGTTGAGGAGGGTCCCCTCGTCGTCGTAGGAGGCCTCCTCCCACAGCGCCTGGGCGGCGCCCTGCACGATGCCGCCGTGCAGCTGGCCCTCGACGATCATCGGGTTGACCTGGATGCCGCAGTCGTCCACCGCCGCGTAGTCCACGAGGTCGACCCGGCCGGTCTCCTCGTCCACGTCGACGACCGCCACGTGGGTCCCGAAGGGGAACGTGAAGTTGGGCGGGTCGTACGCCACGTGCCCGTACAGGTTGGGCTCCATGCCGTCGGGCAGGTCGTGGGCGCTGAACGCCTCGAACGCCACCGCCTGGAGCGTCATCGACTTCGCGGGCGTGCCGCGGACGCGCAGCTCGCCCTGGACCAGCTCCAGGTCCTCCTCGGCGCACTCGAGCTGGTGGGCGGCTATGCGCCGGGCCTTGGCGATCACCTCGTCGGCGGCCATCGCCACGGCGACCCCGCCGACCGGCAGCGAGCGGCTGCCGTAGGTGTCCATCCCCTGCGGGCTGGTGGCGGTATCGGAGTGGATGACCTCCACGAGGTCGGGGCTCACGCCGAACTTGTCGGCCACGATCTGCGACCACGACGTCTCGTGGCCCTGCCCGTGCGGCGTGGTGCCGCTCACGACCTGGACCCCCCCGGTGGGCAGGACCCGCACAGTCGCCGCCTCCCAGCCGCCGGCCGCGTACTTGAGCGCGGCGAGCACCCGGCTCGGCGCCAGGCCGCACATCTCGACGTAGGAGGAGATGCCGATGCCGAGGTGTCTCGTCTCGCCGGCGTCGCGCCGGCGCTGCTGCTCGGCCCGGAGCCCGTCGTGGTCGATCAGCTCCAGCGCACGGTCGAGCGCGGGCTCGTAGTTCCCCGAGTCGTAGAGCAGCGTGCCGCTCGACTGGTAGGGGAACCTGTCCGGCGGGATGTAGTTCCGCCGCCGGATCTCGACGGCGTCGACGCCCACCTTCCGGGCCAGCGCCTCGATCGACCGCTCGACGGCGAAGGTCGCCTCGGGCCGCCCGGCGCCCCGGTAGGCGTCGGTGGGCGTCCGCGTGGTGAACACGCCGGTGCACTCGAAGTGGTAGGCGGGCACGTCGTAGGCGCCGTGGTAGAGGAACGCCCCAAGGATCGGGATGCCGGGCGTGATGAGCTGCATGTACGCGCCCATGTCGCTGAGCAGCTTCGCCCGCACGGCGGTGATGTGGCCCTCGGCGTCGGCGGCCAGCTCCATGTCCTGGATCAGGCCCCGGCCGTGGATCGTCGCCACGCCGGCCTCGCTGCGGGTCTCGGTCCACCGGGCGGGGACGCCGAGGCGGCGGGCGAGCGCCACGGCCAGGAACTCCTCGGCGTACACGTCCAGCTTCGAGCCGAACCCGCCGCCGACTGCCGGTGCGATCACCCGCACCTTCTGTTCGGGCATCCCACACGTCAGCGCGATCGTCACCTTGAGGATGTGGGGAATCTGCGTGGACGAGTAGAGCGTGACGTCGCCCCCGTAGGGGGCGGGGACCGCGGCCACGCCTCGCGGCTCCATCGCCGCCGGGATCAGGCGTTGGTGGCGGTAGCGCTCCTGGACCACGTGCGCGGCTTGGGCGAACGCACGCTCGACGGCTTCGGGGTCGGGCGACAACGTCCACGTGTAGCTGCGGTTGGTGCCCAGCCCCTCGTGGATGACGACACGGTCGCCGGCCGCCTCCTCGATGTCGACCACCGCGTCCAGCGGGTCGTAGTCGACGACGACGGCGTCGACCGCGTCCGCGGCGGCGTACCGGCTGTCCGCCACGACCACGGCGACGATGTCGCCCGCGTAGCACACCTTGTCGAGCGCCACGGGCCAGTGGTCGGGCGCCTTCATGTCGTCAGTGACGGGCCACACGCAGGGCATGGGGTTGGCCCACGCGCCGCCGTCGCGCAGGTCGGCACCGGTGAACACGTGCCGCACACCGGGCATGGCGGTCGCGGCCGCCGTGTCGATCCCGGTGATGCGGGCGTGGGCGAACGGGCTGCGCACCATCCCCATCCACACGGCCCCGGGGATCGCCAGGTCGTCGACGTACCGGGCCTCGCCCGTGACCAACCGGCCGTCCTCCTTGCGGAGCAGCCGGTCGCCGATGGCGCCGGTCGGGGTGGCGTCGGTGGCGGTCATGCCGGCCCCTCCGCACGCTCCTGGCGGTCGGCGGCCGCGAGCACGGCCTCGACGATGTTGTGGTAGCCGGTGCAGCGACAGAGGTTCCCCTCGAGGCCGAGCCGCACCTCGTCCTCGCTCGGGTGGGGGTTCTCACGCAGCAGCGAGACGGCGGCCATCACCATCCCCGGCGTGCAGAACCCGCACTGCAGCCCGTGGTGCTCGTGGAACGCCTGCTGCATCGGGTGTAGGGCGCCGCCCTCGCCGTTGCCCGCGGCCGTGGCGCTCGCGGGAGTCGTCAGGCCCTCGATCGTCGTGACCTCGTGCCCGGCGGCCTGCACCGCCAGGACCGTGCACGACTTCACCGACTCGCCGTCGAACAGGATCGTGCAGGCGCCGCAGGACGACGTGTCGCAGCCGAC
>Ga0126307_10002199_pt1 | contig 13128 bp, 13 predicted proteins | sample Plot28_FD_89955 | JGI IMG/M metagenome (GOLD analysis project Ga0126307, IMG submission 89955) | Serpentine soil microbial communities from UC McLaughlin Reserve, CA, USA - Plot28 | ecosystem: Environmental > Terrestrial > Soil > Grasslands | place: USA: UC McLaughlin Reserve, Lake County...
CCACCCGCCGAACTGCCCAGATGGCGTGGGCGAAAGCCGAAGTGGCTGCTGGAGGCCGAGGATGCAGCCTGACCACGGTTCCATGTGGCGCTACCACTCAGGTGAATAACCCAATCAGTCAACGCATTAGCAACGCTCTGAGAGGTGCCCTTAGAGAGCACCAGGTCAGACCTCCGGCCAAGGAGTTTCCAACCAGGCCATGCCCTTCTCCGTGATCCTCAAGACGGTCGCCCCCACGAGGGTGGCATTGGGGCTCGGATCGATGTAACCCTCTGCTTCGAGGTAGCCCACCGCCGCGAAGAAGGTGTTGGTGCCAGCAACGATCCCCACTTCTTCGGCCACCGCTGCCGGGAAGACGTCTACGTCGGTGCGGCCCGTGGCCTGCTGCTCGCTCATCGCCTGCAGTTAGCGCCGCGCCCTTTCTTCTGAGAACACAGGCTCCACGATCTCCTCTTACCCGGTCGCACTTCCGAGAATTCTACTTCTACGAGCTTCGGTGAATAAGGCAGCAGTCTTGTCTGGCTTTAGAACGGGCCACTAGCGGGTAACAACCAAAGACGCCGGACGGGGTTCATGTGGAGGAGGGTACCGTCCGGCGTCGTGTATCTTCTATGTCTCATTCCCCACATGGGAGGCGGCTACCCTCGGTTCCTACTTCCGAGAACACCTTCCAGGCAAACGATGCTCCGCTGGCAGGCTAGCTAAAAATCGTTCGCTCGAAGCGTACCTCCGTAGCACCGCTCCCCAACACTGCACAGAAACACAGCTCAGAGCGTTTTGTGTTTTCGGACTTGTATCGAGACCCCGTGCAATCCAAAGAGGTCTCCACTCTCCGAAATTACCTGCCCCGCAAGCTCGACCGCCGTGCTCTCCTTGCTCCCCGTACCAAACAGAATGCCGAGCAACTCAGCGCTGGAGAGCGCCTCCGGACCCTCAGATAGCAGCCGCTCCCGTGGCCTGAGCTCGGGAGGGAGCTGCTTGATGGTGTACCTGCGGCCTTCCATGATCGTATTCTATATTATACGAGAAGGGTGTACATTAAATTCTACGTATGTGGGTGGTTCGCGAACCCGAAAGGGCGGGTTTGCAACCCGCCCCTACAGGTTCTGGCGACGGAGCCCGGGAGCGGAGGACGATCTGCACCATTTTGATGGTATTTGATCCAAGGGTGCAGGTTGTGCCGATGCTCATGGGTGTGGGATTCCTGCGCCGGCGAGCATTCTGCCGGTGAGGGCGAGCGGGAGTCCTACGACGTTAGTGTAGTCGCCACCGATCCACTCGACTAACGCTCCGGCCCGTCCCTGAACGGCGTATCCTCCGGCCTTGCCGACGCCCTCTCCGTAGCGGACGTAGGACTCGACTTCGGAGGGCTCGAGGACTCGCATGCGTACCCTGGTCATGGCGTGGCGCAGGATGAGGATATCGCCCCTCGCGACGGCGACGCCTGAGTAGACTTCGTGCGCGCGTCCTTGCAGCAGGGTCATAAATCGCCGGACGTCTACTGTGTTCGTAGCCTGTCCGAGGATGCGGTCGCCTGCCGGAAGGTCGGGCAGATAGACGATGGTATCGGCCGCGAGCACGACCGTTTCGGGGTCTCTTGCGGTGGCGAGCGCTTTGCCCTTTGCGTTGGCCCTTACGGTCTCGACGGGGTCCTGGAGCACTACTTCGGGGAAACCGCTCTTACGGGCTTCGAACTCGTAGCCTGCGGTATGGAGAAGGTCCACCCGCCTGGCCGACTCCGAGGCGAGCAGGAGGCGCAGCTTTTTCAAGGGCCGAAGAAGAGCCCCAGCTCCCTCTTTGCGCTCTCGGGCGAGTCGGAGCCGTGGACGAGGTTGTCCGGCATGCTCAGGGCCAGGTCGCCCCGGATCGTACCCGGAGCCGCGTCGGCGGGGTTGGTGGCCCCCATCAGGGTTCTCATGGCCTTGATCGCGCCTTCGCCCTTTATTCTCATGGCGACCACAGGTGTTGCGGTGATGAACTCGACCAGCTCATCGAAGAAAGGCTTCTCACGGTGCTCGGCGTAGTGCTCTTCTGCCAGCTCCGTGTCCACCTCCATCAGCTTCAAGTCGGCGATGTCCAGGCCCCTGGCCTCTATACGACGGATGATCTCGCCGACGAGCCTGCGGCGCACGCCGTCACCCTTGACCAGTACGAGCGTCTGTTCCATTCACTTCTCCCTATCTATCTGATTATCGTTTTGCCGCTGCGCTGGTCGGTGCCGCAGTAGGGGCACATCCCCCACTCCATGTTGAGCGGTTTATCGCAGTTTATGCAAGATTTCTTGAGCTCCCAGGTACACGAAGGGCAGATCAAGTAGTCCCTCTCGACCAGGTTGCGGCAGTTCGGACAGAGAAGGACGTTGTTCCTCAGTTCGCGCTCGAGCACGGCCAGCTCCAGCTCGCGTTCGCGGGATTCTTCGAGGTACTCAGGGGGGCGTATGATGAGGTAGACCAGGGTGCCAACGTAGGGGAAGATGAAGGCGACGAAGGCCCAGAGTATCTTTATGGCCCCGCGCCTGCGGGCGTCCGTGTAGGTCCAGTAGACGAGGGAGACCCACAACACGATGAAAAGCAGGAGCACGAGCTGGCCTGAGATCCTCAGGATCGGGCTCTCCAGGAAGTTCGAGATGATCTTGAACGGGTCGGGGTCCTGCTGGAATGCGAGAGGGGCGCTCACGCGATAAACCTTATCATCACGAAGTAGCCGGCCACGAAAGAGATCACGGCGACTACGAGGAGCAGGCTGATCAGCTGCCAGGCACCCTTATGCTTCACGCAACCACCGCAATACCGGGGCCGCGGTGGAGAGGGAGCCTGTGACAAGGACGACTCCCCCCGCTTCTCTTTCCACCTCTATGGCTACGCCGAGGGCCTCTACAGGATCTCTTACTACCAGGGCTCTCCTCTCTGTGCGGCCTGTGGGTCCGTGCCGGAGTTCGACCTCTGCAGGGTCGGCGGCCCGCTCGCTCTCAGGGCGTGTCAGTGCGATAACGTCGGCTTCTCTCTTCAATCCGGCAAGCATACTTGCGCCGTCCTTCTCTCGCAAGACGCCGAAGACTACCCCGAGGGGCCGGTCTCCGTAGGCGTCGCGTATCCCGGCGAGCGCCGCCGAGACGCCCGCAGCGTTGTGCCCCCCGTCGACCACCACGGGGACCCCGTCGACCTCGTGCACCTCAAACCTTCCTGGGAGCGCCTCCCAGACATCGAGTGCGACCTTCCGCCCCACTCCGGCAGGGATTGCACTCTCCAGCAGTGACTCGGCTACCGTGAGCCCCAGGCGTACGTCGTCCACCGCGTACGGGGGTAGGTCAGGGAACGGCGTATCTTCGCCGGCCTCACCTGGAAGGACCAACCTCGCCCCGAGCTGGCGGCATGCGCGGTTCGCAAGCGCGACGATCCGCCCTTCGCGTGTACCGAGAAACAGGGTCGCGCCCGGCGTCAGGCTGGCGAGCTTCTCCTCGGCTATCTCCTCGATGGTCTCACCAAGGTACTCGGTGTGGTCGATAGAGACGTTGGTAAGCACGATGGCGCCGGGTCTGACGACGGAGGTGGCGTCGTGGCGCGCGCCGAGGCCGGCCTCGAGGACGGCCCACGATAGCCCTGCCCCTGCGAACATTCTGAGCGCGCCGGCGGTAAGGATCTCGAACTGCGAGACGGGGATGCCCTCTCTGTCTGCGAGCCCCATCGTCTCGCCCATGGTGGCGGAGAAATCTTCCTCTGAGACCTGTCTGCCGCGTATCACTACGCGCTCCGTGTAGGAGAGGAGGTGCGGTGAAAGGTAAGCGCCCGATGGATATCCCATCTCTTCCAATGCCGCTGCGATGGTAAGAGCGGTCGTGCCCTTGCCGTTGGTGCCGACTACCTGTACCAGGCCCGGCAGGTCGCACTCGGGGTGGCCCATCGCTGTGAGGAGGGCTCCTATCCGCTCGAAACCGAGGGTGACGTGCCTTCGGCTGTCCAACTCGGCGCAGACCCGTGCGAAAGAGGTCGTGGTAGGAATGACCGGCTCCTAGATGTACTCGTCGAGACGCCGGGAGAGCGTCTCGAGCATTTTGGAGTTGACGTCCAGCTTCTCGCGCTCGCCGACGACGACCCTCTCCGGCGCGTTGTTCACGAACTTCTCGTTGGAGAGCTTGCTCTGTGCGCGCGTCACCTCCTGCTCGGCGCGGGAGATCTCACGCCTCAGACGCTCTATCTCGCCGCGGCGCATCTCGTCTGTGAGCAAAATCTCCACGACCACATCCCCTGCCGGCAACGAAGCCCGGCTCGCGCCATCCTCTGCCTCCGCAGGCCTAACCCCTGCCAAGGCGACGAAGACGCCCTCGTCGATACCCTGCGGCACGAGGCCTTCAAGCTCGCCGTCTACCTTCGATTCTGCTCTGAACGAGCGCACCGCCGAGACGGCCCTCTTCGTGCGGTCGAGCAATCTGTCGGCTTCCTCGTCCCGGAGGGCGGCGTCAGGCTCGGGGAAACGTTGTGTTGCGAGTAGCTCCTCTCCACCCATAACACTTGCCATCTCCTCCGTCGCGAAGGGCATGACGGGGTGCAAAAGTTTGAGTATGCCGTGGAAGACCTCGCGCAAGATGCGTGGCGTAGCGGACGAAGGGGCTGCCTTCGCTATCTCGATGTACCAGTCGGCGAATTGGTTCCAGGCGAAAGAATAGATCCGGCGCATCGCCTCCGAGAACTCGCACTCCTCAAGTAGTGCGTCGTACTCCGTAACGGTGCGGTCGAACTCGGAGAGGATCCAACGGTCAGAAGGTGAAGGATCTCCTTGTTCCTCGGCCTCGGGGTAGGCAAGCACGAAGCGCATGGCGTTCCACAGCTTGGTGACGAAGGCGCGGCCCATCTCGGCCCGCTCGCGGGAGTACGGGAAGTCCTGGGTCGAGGACTGGTAGAGGAGGCCGAAGCGCACGGCGTCGGTGCCGTACTCGTCGAGTAGTTCTAAGGGATCAATCGTATTCCCCTTGGATCGGCTCATCTTCGTCCCGTCTTCGGCGAGTACGATGGAGTGGACGTTCACCTTCTCGAAGGGGATCTCCTCCTCGAAATGGAGGCCCATCATGATCATGCGGGCCACCCAGAGGTACATGATCTCACGCGCCGTCGAGAGGAGGTCGGTGGGGTAGAAGTACTGCAGGTCCTCCGCGTCTTCGTCCGGCCACCCAAGGGTCGCGATCGGCCACAGGGCGCTGGAGAACCAGGTATCGAACACGTCGGGGTCCTGCTCGAAACCCTCGCCCGGCGACTCCTTGGACGCAACGACTCCCCCATCGGGGCCGTACCACACCGGTATACGCTGACCCCACCAGAGCTGCCTGGAGACGTTCCAGTCGCGGATGTTCTTGAGCCACCTGATAGCCTCCCTGCGCCAGGAGTCGGGGTAGACCGTAATCTCACCCTCTTCGAGTACCTCGATGGCTGGCTCGGCCAGCGGCCGCATCGAGCACCACCACTGCTCAGAGAGCCACGGCTCGATGACCGCCCCGCACCTGTCGCAGTGCCCGACCCTGAAGGCGTAAGGACGAACACCGCCGAGGAGACCCGACCCGTCCAGTTCCTCTACGACCGCCTCTCGGGCCTCCTCACGACTCATTCCTTCGAAAGGACCACCAGCGTCATTGATAGTGCCGTCAGGATTCATGACGTTTACGGGCTCGAGGCCAAGCCTGCGTCCTATCTCGAAGTCGTTGGGGTCATGCGCGGGGGTGACCTTCAAGACACCGGTACCGAATTCGGGATCCACGTGCTCGTCGGCGAAGACCTCTATCTCCCGCTCAACGAAGGGAACCATTACCTTGCGTCCGACGAGGTCCCCGTACCTGGTGTCCTCCGGGTTGACTACGAGCGCCACGTCGCCGAGCATCGTTTCTGGGCGCGTGGAGAAGACCTGTGCGTAGCCTTCCCCGTCGGGACCGGGGCCTTTGCCGTCAACGAAGGGGTAGCGGATGCCGTAGAGCCTTCCCTCCACGTCCTCGTAGTTGACCTCGAGGTCCGAGATGGCCGAGCGATCGTGCGGGCACCAGTTGGTGATACGGTTGCCACGGTAGATCAAACCCTCGTTGTACAACCGGATAAAGGCTGTCAGGACCGCGTCGACGTAATCGTCGTCCATCGTGTAGCGGAGGCGGCGCCAGTCGAGTGAGGCGCCGAGCCGCCTGTACTGGCCCAGTATCTGCTCCCGCGTCTTCAAGGCGAACTCCCGGCAGCGTTCGACGAAAGCCTCGCGCCCGAGATCCCACCGCGACCTGCCCTCTTCGCGCATGATCTTGCGCTCGACGACGTTCTGGACCGCTATCGAGGCGTGGTCGACGCCTGGAAGCCACAGGGTCTCGTAGCCCTTCATCCTGGCGCGTCTTATGAGAGTGTCCTGGATCGAGCCGTTTAACGCGTGGCCCATGTGGAGCGCCCCCGTGACGTTCGAGGGCGGCACGACTATGCAATAGGGAACCTTCTCGGGGTTCGGGTCTGCCTCGAACGCGCCGCGGCGCTCCCACTCTGCGTACCAGCGGCCCTCGACGGCGCGGTAGTCGTAGGTTTTTGGTATCTGTGCGCTACTCAAGGAGTCTTTATGCGGTCTCTTCTTCGTCGTAGGAGTACTTCTGGGAGCCGGTTACGAGTGACGGCTGAACACCGTCCCTGACCGTATCGACGTCGACGACGCACTTGTTTACGTCCGAGCGGCTAGGCAGCTCGTACATCGTCGGCAGGAGCGCCGTCTCGAGGATGCTCCTTAGGCCACGGGCCCCAGTCCCACGCTCGAGCGCGAGCTCCGCTATGGCCCCGAGGGCCTCGTCAGTGAAGTTCAGGTCCACCTTGTCGTACCGGAAGAACTGCCTGTACTGCCTCACCAGGGCATTCTTCGGCTCGGTGAGGATGCGTACGAGGTCGGCCTCCTCCAGACTGCGCAGGGTGGAGATCACGGGCAGACGTCCCACGAACTCGGGGATGAGCCCGTACTTCAGGAGGTCCTCAGGCAATGCGAACTGCAGTATGGAGTCGTCCTCCTGCTTGAGTCGCGAATCTATGTCGCTCCCGAAGCCTATGCTCTTCTTGCCGATGCGCTGGCGGATGATCTCCTCCAGCCCCCCGAACGCGCCGCCGCAGATGAACAGGACGTTCCTGGTGTCTATCTGGAGGAAGTCCTGGTGTGGGTGTTTGCGCCCGCCCTGCGGCGGGACCGAGGCGACGGTGCCCTCGAGGATCTTCAGCAGGGCCTGCTGCACGCCCTCACCCGAGACGTCGCGCGTGATCGAAGGGTTGTCGGCTTTCCGGGCGACCTTGTCGATCTCGTCGATGTAGATGATACCGGTCTCGGCCTTCTTCACGTCGAAGTCTGCGGCCTGGATCAGCTTGAGGAGGATGTTCTCGACGTCCTCGCCGACGTAGCCGGCCTCGGTCAGGGCCGTTGCGTCGGCTATGGCGAACGGGACGTTGAGGATCTTCGCCAGCGTCTGGGCGAGGAGCGTCTTGCCCGAGCCGGTCGGCCCTACGAGCAATATATTGGACTTCTGGAGTTCGGTGCCGTCGGAGGCCTCGGCGCCCATCTGGATGCGCTTGTAGTGGTTGTAGACGGCGACGGCCAGGACCCTTTTTGCGTCCTCCTGGCCGATCACGTACTCGTTGAGGATGCGGTTGATCTCCCTCGGCTTCGGGAGGTCGTCGTCCTTTAGGACCTCAGGTCCCGAGAACTCCTCGTCGATGATCTCGTTGCACAGCTCGATGCACTCGTCGCAGATATAGACGCCGGGGCCAGCGATGAGCTTCCTGACCTGACGCTGGCTCTTACCGCAGAAGGAGCACTGCAACTGATCCGACGGATCCCTCATGCCTCTACACCCTCCCCGACATCTTTACCTCGATTCCAATGGCTCCAGGGACCCTTAGTGGTTCCTGACGATGTTGTCGATGACGCCGTACTCGATCCCCTCTTCGGGACCCATTATGTAGTCGCGGTCGGTGTCTTGCTCGATCTTCTCGTACTCCTGCCCCGTGTTCTCGGCGAGGATCTCGTTTAGGCGGCGTTTGGTCATGATGAGCTCTTTGGCGTGGATCTCCACGTCAGAGGCCTGGCCCGCGAGCCCGCCGACGCTCGGCTGGTGCAGCAGTATGCGCGTGTTCGGCAGGGCGTTCCTCTTGCCCTTGGCGCCCGCGGCGAGCAGGAAGGCGCCCATCGAGGCGGCCATGCCGAGGGCCGTCGTAGAGATGTCCGGCTTGACGAACTGAATGGTGTCGTAGATCGCAAGCCCAGCCGTTACGCTGCCGCCGGGGGAGTTGATGTAGAGGTTGATGTCTTGCTCGGGGTCCTCGCTCTCGAGGTGCAACAGCTGCGCCATGACGATGTTCGCCACCTGGTCATCGACCGGTGTCCCGAGGAAGATGATGCGGTCATTCAGGAGCCGCGAGTAGATGTCCATCACCCGCTCCCCACGCGGGCTCTGCTCTATTACGTAGGGGATGACGTTGTTTATGTCGTAGCTCATTTCTTGTCCTCTCGTTCTTCGCTCTCCGTTGCGACGGCCTTCGCCTCTACCGGTTCTTCGTCAGTGGATTCCTCTTCTTCCGTCTCATCCATAGGCACGGGAACCGCGTTCTCGACCAGGAAATCCAGGGCCTTCTGGCGTGAGATCTCCTCTTCCAGCATCGCATTGGTCCCGTTGGCGCGAAGCCTTTTGGCGATCTCCTCGGGACTCCTTTCGGACCCTTCGGCGAGGTGAGAGATCTCGTGCATGACCTCGTCCTCTTCCGCCACGATGCCCTCGGCCTTGGCGACAGCGTCGAGCACGAGCTCCTTTCTTACGGTGTCCTCGGCGTCAGGGCTGACCCGCTCCTCGAACTCGGCGTGGTCCGTGCCGGCGAGCTGGTAGTACTGTTCGGGGTCCATCCCCTGCGACCTTATGCTCCGCTCGAAGCTATCGACCATCTCGTGGGCCTTCTCGTGCACCATTACCTCGGGGATCTCTACCTCAGCGTCTTCGGCGACGACGTCGAGCGTGCGCCCACGAAACTCGCCCTCCGCACGTTGCTCGGCTGTGGCTTCGAGTTCCTCCCTCACGGCGACGCGCAGTTCGCCTAAAGTCTCGAACTCGCTCGCCTCCTTGACGAAATCCTCGTCGAGGGGCGGCACGTCGCGCTCTTTGATCTCCTTGAGGTGCACGTTGAAGAGCACCGACTCGCCCCTGAGGGTCTCCTCTGCATAGTCCATCGGGAAGGTGACGCCGAACTGCTTGCGTTCGCCGGCGTTCATCCCGACGATGTTCTCTTCGAAGTCCGGCAAGAGCTCGCCGCTCCCGATCTCGAGCATGTAATCTTCGGCCTCCGCGCCCTCGAGCGGCCCCCCGGCCAGCCTCTCGCCCGAAAAGTCGAGGATTACGAAGTCACCTTCCTGGGCCTGCCTCCCCTCGACGGCGGCCAGGGTGGCGAACTGGGCTCTAAGCTCCTCGATCCGGTCCTCGACGTCCTCCTCCGAGATCTCCACTTCGCGCCTGGGAACCTCCACGCCCTTGTATTCGCCGAGTCGGGCTTCTGGGCGCACCTCGACGGTGGCCGAGAACTTGAAGCCCTCCTCTTCATCGAGCGGGTCGTCGAAGTGGATCTCCGGCTGGTCTATCGGGCGGACGTCGGTCTCGACGACGGCCTGGGAGTACCAACCCGGGAGCTGCTCCTGGAGGGTCTCCATGTAGATGTAGTCGCGCCCGAGGCGGTTCTCGATCACGCGCCGCGGCGCCTTGCCGGGACGGAAACCAGGGACCCTGACCTGCCGGCCGAGTTCCTTGATCTTGGTCTCGACACCCTGCCTGACCGTCTCGGGGGTCACCTCGATGTCGAGCCTTACCTTGTTCTCCTCGAGTTTCGTTACGTTAGCCGTCATGCCCTCCAGTTCCTCTTGACCGGCCCCACGCGGGGTGGCGATGTGCGAGAGGCGGGATTTGAACCCGCACGCCGTGAGGCACTAGATCCTAAATCTAGCGTGTCTACCATTCCACCACTCTCGCTCACCGTAGGATCTGCGCCAAATTATACCAGCAGCCCGATCGCTACCCGCGTGGCCCACGACCCTTTACGCTATGGGCGTAAGCGCTTTGCTGAAAGCAAAGCACGCATGTCAGCATTTCAGCACGCTTCGGCCTGCGACCTCCCTTGTCAGCTTGTCAGCAAGGGCTCGCGCACGTGCAACCTGACAAGCTGAAATGCTGAGAGCTGCGAAGCGGCGTGCTGACCAGCTGAAATGCTCTAATAGCGGAAATCGTCGAGGATCGCCTCGTTTGCCTCGTCATCTGGGATCAGAACTTCGTCTCCGTTGGGGAGGGTCTCCGGTGTGCCTTTGAGTTGTTGGGAGGTCATCTCGGCGTGCCTTCCTCTGCGGATGAGGACCTGGCCCAGGGTGATGGCCCCGTTTACGTCGAGATCGGTCTTGACGTTCTCGTCCATGACTTCCATGATCTGGGGGAGCGTCTTTACGGTGTTCCACCTCAGGGCTTCGCTGCGGAGGGCGGCCACGAGCTCCCGCTGGCGCTGCATGCGGTCGAGGTCGGCGCCCGGGGTGCCACGGTACCTGGCGAAGATCAGGGCCTTGTGGCCGTTTAGCTTCTGCACGCCTTCGCCCATGCGGAACTTCTCTGGGAACTGGCCTTCTCCTACTTCTACCCTGACGCCGCCCATCGCGTCGATGACCTTCTCGAAGCCTTCGAAATCGATGGTGGCGTAATGGTCTACGGGTACGTCCGAGTAGTTCTCCAGGGCGTCGATCGTCTGATCTATGCCGCCGTAGTTGTAGGCTGCGTTTATGCGGTCCTTGTCTCCTGGCTCTACCTTGACGTAGAGATCGCGGGGCACCGAGAGCAGCTTGATGTCTCCTGACTTGGGGTCGGCCTGCACGAGCATAATGGTGTCCGTGCGGCTCCCCATCTCCTCGTCGTCTGGCCTCGTGTCCACGCCAAGCACGAGCACGTTTAGCGGCCCGTCCGTGATCTCGTCCTCCCCGAACATCTTCTGGACCCAGTCGCTCGGAGAAGCATCGACCTTGCCAGGGTCGGGTTGCGCCGCATGGGTTAGCGTTTGAAGCGAGACCAGGCCACCCGAGAGCTCCGTACCGAGGAAGAGACCGACCAGCACGACAGGTAACGTCCACATCCACCAGCGGATGCGGCGCGTACCTTTGCGTTCCCTGGTGTAACCCTGGAAGTCCCTCATCCGCAGGAAGTCTAATCCGCGCCAACATACAAAGCAACATTGCAGCAAGTCAGCATTTCAGCAAGTCAGCACGCTTCGGCCTGCGGCCTCCGCTTGTCAGCATTTCAGATCTTGCGTCAGCAGGATCTGGCTGACTTGCTGACAAGCCGCGAAGCGGCATGCTGAAATGCTGAAGTGCTAACTCACACGCCGCTGAAGGCGCTGAAGCCGCCGTCCACAGGCACCACGATCCCGTTGACGAAGGCGGCGGCCTTGCTGCAGAGCCAGATCAGGGTCCCTCCCAACTCGGCTGGTTCTCCGAAGCGCCCCGCCGGGGTATGCTCGATTATGGTCTGTCCTCTCTGCGAGAGGCTGCCGTCCTCCTCGAGCAGTAGGTCCCTGTTCTGCTCCCCTATAAAGAAACCCCGCGCTATGGCGTTGACCCTGAGACCTGGGCCGTACGTGCGCACGAGCTCGACTGCGAGCCAGCGGGTGAAGTTCTCGACGGCGGCCTTGGCGGCCGAGTAGCCGATCACGTTGGTCAGGGGCCTCGAAGCGGCCATGGAAGAGACGTTCACGATGCAACCATCAGGCTCGTCGCTGCCCTCGACCATGGCCGCACCAAAGACCTGGCAAGGGAGCAGCGTCCCTAGAAAATTGAGATCGATGACCTGCCTCAGGGCATTCTCCGGCAGCCTGAAGACGCCGACGTCATCGGTTAGGGTCGCCGCCGGTACGTTCCCACCGGCCGCGTTTACGAGGATATCCACCTTGTCCCAGCGCTCGAGTAAAGCATCTCTGGCGTTTTCCAGCCTGGCCCTGTCGAGCACGTTTGTAGGGAGCGCGAGTGCCTCTCCGCCTGCTCCCTCTATATCTTCGGCGACCCGGCGGGCTCTCTCCTCGCGACGGCCTAGCACCGCCACCCTGGCACCGCTGCGCGCGAGGGAGCGGGCCATCGCACCGCCGAGCACCCCGGTTGCGCCTGTGACGACGGCGACCTTGCCCCTCAGGGAGAAGAGGTCCTGCAGCGTGTTCTGTTCCACTGTTCTACTCCTTGCGAGCTATCAGTACCTCAGCATCACAGCTTGTTGTTTTCGCTTATATCCGATTGCTTGTGGCCGGAGGTGCGATTCATAATAGGTCGATAACTCTGCAAACCGTTATGTGCCAGGCCTGCGGGCTCTCGTTGAAATCAGTCAGGTCAGGCCCATTCGATCTCCAGCTTGCGGAGTAGCTCTTTGAAGGTCCCCGCGGCCTTGCGGAACAACTCGGGGCCGCTGAAGCCCGAGTATGTTCCCGTAGATGCGAGGTGCGGTTCCAGCGAGAAGAAGTCGTCGAACCCCGAGGCACGTAGTGCGGAGAGGGTCTCCGGTAACTGCCCGTCTCCCTCGCCCGCCGGAACGACCTTGCCCGAGCCTGAGAGGGCGTCCTTCACGTGCACGTACTCTATATAGGGCCGCAACGATTCGTATCCCTCTTCATGGGGATGTCCGACGCCGCACTGGAGGAAATTGGCAGCGTCCCACGCCGCCCGCAGGGCCTGCGAGCCGACACCGGCGAGTATGTCGACGCAGCGGCTCGGGACGTCGCGGTAGATCTCCTTCTCGTTCTCATGCAGGAGCGTGACACCTGAATCCTCCGCCTCGCCCGCAAGGATGCCGATACGCTCGATCACCTCTTCCCGGTAGTGGCCCGGCTCCTGTCCTTCAGGAATGAAGAACGAGAAGACCCGGATGTATGGCGCCTCCATGAGATGGGCAGTGTGCAGAGCGCGGCGGAAGCGTTCCAGATGCGGCCCGAACGGGTCTGTTACAGGTACTTTGCCTATCGGCGAGCCTACAGCACGTTTCACAGAGGTTGGGCTCGTAGGCGATAGCCGGCATGATCGAAGTAGCCTCGAGCGTCTTGAGCGCTTACCGCCGAAAGTGCTTCGCCCAATGCATCTACCAGGGCTTCC
>Ga0126307_10002201_pt1 | contig 13122 bp, 18 predicted proteins | sample Plot28_FD_89955 | JGI IMG/M metagenome (GOLD analysis project Ga0126307, IMG submission 89955) | Serpentine soil microbial communities from UC McLaughlin Reserve, CA, USA - Plot28 | ecosystem: Environmental > Terrestrial > Soil > Grasslands | place: USA: UC McLaughlin Reserve, Lake County...
GCCCACCGACGGGGGACGAGGCGGTCGACGCGCGGCTGGCGGGGACGCGCCTGCCGTAGTGCCTCGGCTTCCCGGCGGGCTCGACCCTGGGCGATGATGCATGGCGTGTCCGGAGTGCTGAGGCTCGCCCTGGCGGGGGACGCCATGCTGGGGCGCTGCGTCGCCGACGCCATCGCGGCCGGCCGCGAGACGCTGCTGGACGCCGACGTGGTCGCGATCGCCGCGACGGCCGACCTGTTCGTCGTCAACCTCGAATGCTGCATCTCCGAGCGCGGCGCGCCGTGGCCGGCCGCCGGCAAGCCGTTCTTCTTCCGCGCTCCCCCGCGCGCGGCCGAGCTGCTCGCCGAATGGGGCGTCGACGCCGTGAGCCTCGCCAACAACCACGCGCTCGACTACGGCCGCGAGGCGCTCGCCGACACGTTTGCGCATCTCGACGCCGCGGGCGTCGCATGGGTCGGAGCGGGCGCCGACGAGCGCGAGGCAAGAGCGCCGCGCAGGCTGACCGCGGCGGGCCGCCGCGTGGCGCTCGTCGCCGCCACCGACCACCCGGCGGACTTCGCTGCGGCGCCCGGACGCGCCGGCGTCGCCTACGCCGACCTGCGCAGCGGCGTCCCGGACTGGCTCACGGGCACGCTCGCCGGCGAGCCCGACGCCGTGCTGTGCCTCGTGCACTGGGGGCCGAACATGGTGCCTGGTCCCGTCGAGCACGTGCGCCGCGCGGCGGCACAGCTGACCGCGGCGGGCGCGACGCTGGTGGCCGGCCACTCGGCGCACGTGCCGCACGGCGCGGCCGGCCGCGTCCTCTATGACCTCGGCGACTTCCTGGACGACTACGCGGTCGACCGGGAGCTGCGCAACGACCTCGGCCTGCTCTTCCTCGTCGCGCTGCACGACGACGGACGGATCGACGCGGAGGCCGTGCCGCTGGCGCTCGACTTCTGCCGCACCCGCCTCGCCGAGCCGGACGAGGCGGCGCCGCTGCTGGAGCGCTTCGTGCGCTCGTGCGGCGAGCTCGGTGGAGCGGCCGAGCTCACCGGCGGACGGATCCGCCTGACGCTGGTCCCGGCGTCCGATCGATGAGCTCCGACGTCACCTTCGTCGGCATCTCGCGCGCTCCTCTCGAGACGCTCGAGGCGTGCCGGCGGCGAGTCCGAGCACGCGACCGCTAGTCGCGCAGCTTCACCGAGCTGCCAGCGCCAGCCTGGCGCCGAGCGCGACGAAGGAGCCCGCGAAGGCACGCCGCATCCAGGTCATCACGCGCGGGCGTCCGATCACGCGCGTCCGAACCGACGCCGCGAACACGCCGTAGCCGGCGAACACAACCAGCGTGACCAGCATGAATACACCGCTCAGCCCCAGCATGTGCAGCAGCGCGCCCTCGTCGTCGGTGCTGACGAACTGAGGCAGGAAGGCGAAGAAGAAGATCGTCAGCTTCGGATTGAGGATGTTGACCAGCACGCCGGAGCTGATCACCCTGGTCGCCGAGGGAGGGGCCGTCTGCTCGTCCACGGTCAGGGCGCCCTTCTCCCTCAGCGTGCTCCACGCCATGTAAAGGAGGTAGACCACGCCGAGATACTTGAGCGTCTGAAATGCGAGCGCGCTGGAGTGCAGCAGTGCCGCTGCACCGGTGATCGCCGCGACCATGTGCGGGACGATTCCGAGCGTGCACCCGACCGCAGCGATGACGCTTGCACGGGCGCCGCGCGCGAGCCCGGCCGCGAGCGTGTAGATGACGCCGGTACCGGGCGTGGCGATGACGATCAACGTCGTCAACAGGAACTCGGCGCTCACGACGACAGAGCCTAACGAGCGGCCGATCGCATGTCGTCCCCTCGCCCTGGCGGCGTCACTCCTCGGCTGCAAGGCGGCGGACGAGGATCGCGCCCGGCCAGCCGTTCAACTCGACCGAGCGCGCGCGCGCGTGAACCCGAGGCGCCTCGTAGGTCGCCGGGCCGCTCCGCCGGCGCGCGCCGGCGGGACGTCGAGCATCGCCTGTCCCACGACGATCGCACCCGCGTCCTCGCCCGACTCGCCGACCGCCAGAGGATTCCACAGTGCCAAGGCGAGCACAGTGACGGGGTCCGACAGCACTGTGCCGTCCGATGGCCCGGCGTAGCCTTCGAACATGTGTTCTGATCAGAGGATGGAGTGGCTGGCGGACGAGATCACCGAGCTGGCTTCGCATATTCATGCCGTTGCGTCGCATTGGGTGTGTCGTGGCGCTGCGGGATCGCGCTGGTGTCGGCGCGTGAGCATCTGCGCGTCGCGCACCGGCTCGAGCAGCTGCCGCTGATCCGGGCGGCGTTTTCGGATGGGCGGTTGAGCTATTCGCAGGTCCGTGCGCTCACGCGCGTGGAGCAGGTCGAGAAGGAGCAGGAATTGCTGTCGCTGGCGCGCCACGCCACCGCGGCGCAGCTCGAGCGTTTGGTGCGCGCCTATCGCGGCGTCGTCGCGCGCGCTTGCGCGGCCGAGCAGGGTGGTCCCGAGCGCCATGTGACGTGGAGTTATGCCGATGACGGCTCGCTGGTCTTGCGCGCGCGCTTGCCGGCCGACGAGGGCGCGGTCGTGCTGGCGGCGCTCGACGCCGGCGTCGACCGCCTGATCGCTGAGCGCGACGCTTCCGCGGAAGCGCCCGCCCCGGCGCCCGAGCCCGCTTCCGCGGAAGCGCCCGCCCCGGCGCCCGAGCCCGCTTCCGCGGAAGCGCCCGCGCAGGCGTCAGGCGACGCGTGCGCGGAAGCGCCCGGGCGAGATTCAGTCTCCGCGGAGGCGCTCGCGCCCGCTTCCTCTATCGAGGTGCCGTCGATTGCAGAGTTGCGCGCCGATGCGCTCGTTTTGATGGCCGACACGCTGCTCGCGCGCGGCCCGGCCGGGCGATCTGGCGGTGAGCGCCATCAGCTGCTCGTGCACGTCGACCCGGCGGCGCTGCGCGACGGCGCGCTCGGCGCGCGCTGTGAGCTCTCAGACGGCGCGCCGCTGGCACCCGAGACGGCGCGCCGACTCGCCTGCGACGCGGCGATCGTGCCGTTGTTTCGAACGCGCCGGCAAACCATTGAGCATCGGGCGCAAGACGCGCAGCATCCCGCCGGCGCTGCGCCGCGCCCTGACGAGCCGCGACCGCGGCTGCCGGTTCCCCGGCTGCACCAACCAACGCACCGTCGACGCACACCACATCGAGCACGGGGCAAACGGCGGCAGCACGAGCCTGGAGAACCTGGTCCAGCTGTGCCGCCACCACCACCGGCTCGTGCACGAGGGCGGCTACACGATCACCCAACAGCCGGGCGGCCTGGTGTTCCGCCGGCCGAACGGCCGCACGCTCCAACCGGTCCCGCGCAAACCCCGCGTGCGCGGCGCGACGCTACAGCAGCTCCACCGCCGCCACGGCCACTCGATCGACCCCGAGGCGTGCGTGACGCAATGGGACGGCCAACACATGGATCTGGCCATGAACGTCGACGCGCTACTGACCTTCGCGCGACCCGAGGCACCAGGCATCTAACGCCCACGCACGAACGGAAGGCGCGGGTCGCCTGCGCGACTCCCTTGCGCTCGCCCTCGGCCAGCGCGACATCGAGGCAGCGCGAGGCGTGCGCGCGATGGATCGACGTCCGGCGGGAAAGAGGAGGACATGAACATAACCGCCCACATCGTCGTGCCCGACGCCGACGCGGCGGCCGCCTGGTATGCGCGCGCGTTCGGCGCGGACGAGCGGAGCCGCGTGCCACTCCCCGGCGGCAAAGTGATGACGGTCGAGCTCCGATTCGGCGACTCGCCCGTGCACGTCGCGAGCGAGTTCCCGCAGGCCGGAATCCTCTCGCCGCTCGCGATCGGAGGCACCGCAACCGTGCTGCAGATCACGACGGACGACGCCGACGCGTTGTGGAAGCGGGCGCTCGCCGCCGGCGCCGAGGTCCACCACGAGCTCGCCGACCAGTTCTGGGGTGAGCGCCAGGGCCAGCTCACCGACCCCTACGGCCACCGCTGGAACATCGCGCAGCACATCCGCGACGTCGCGCCGGACGAGATCGCCGCGGCCGCAGCCAAGATGTTCGCCGACTAGTCGCCCCAGCTCACGCGATCGGGACGGCGGCCTCGAGCAGCTGCTGAGCGAGCACCGCCGGGGCGAGGCCGTCGCGCGGCAGGCGGCGGGCGCGCAGGCGCGCGGCGAAGGCGCGCATCGCCTCGCCGGCGTCGGGCGGCGCGCCGACCCAGCGTTCGGGCGCACCGCCGCTGTCGAGCTCGAGCACGCCGTCGCGCAGCGTCGCGGTGCCGCCGGACCCGGTCACGACGAGCTCGAGGCCGCCGGGACGTGTGGTCCAGCCGGCGCGCACGGTCAGCGGCGCGCCCGCCCACGTGCCGAGCGCCACGCCGCCGACGTCGCCGCGCCCGGATCCGGAGCGATCGAGCGCGACGGCGGCCAACCGCGGGACCTCGTCGCGCTGCAGCGTCGCCAGCGCGTCGAGGAGGTGCAGCGCGAGGTCGCCGAAGCCGCCGACGCCCGCGCGATCGGGATCGCGGATCCAGGCGGCCGGGCCGGTGAACCAGCCGTCGACGGCGCCGGGGTGCACGAAGCTCGCGGACACGCTCGCCAGGCGGCCGAGCAGGCCTCCGTCGAGCACGCCGCGGAGCCGGTTCAGCGCCGGGAGCTCGCGCAGGAACAGGGCGGCGACTGCCGGCGTGCGGCTGCGCCCGACCTCGCGCGCCACGGCGCGCGCCTCGGCGGCGCTGCGCGCGATCGGCTTCTCGACGAGGATCGGCCGGCCGGCCTGCGCCGCTTGGACGCACAACGCCGGGCGCTGGTCGGTCGGCGCGCAGATCACGACCGCGGTGGCGCGCCGGATCGCGGTCTCGGCACGCGCCACTGCGGCGCCGCCGATCGCGGCGGGCACCGCTGAGGGATCGGTGTCCCAGGCGGCCGCCAACCGGACGTCGGGCTCGGACGCGAGCACGCCCAGCACGTCGGGCACGTGTGGATGGCCGCAGCCGAGCAGCGCCACGTCGATCGGCATCGATTGGAGGGTGCCAGGCGCGGCCCTTGGATCGGCCGCTCAGTCCACGCGTCCTCTGCCTGCCGGCCCGGTCAGCGTGAGCAGCCGCTCGCTCGCGAGCAGCCGGTGAACCGCGGCCAGCTCGTCGCGGCGGCCGACGAAGCTCGTCAGCTCGACCGGCAGGTTGTGCGGCGCCGCGTCGAGCGAGCGCAGCGGCGGTGGCTCGCGGTTGTCGCCGGCGCCGACCTGGGAGCGCGACGGCCACACGTGCATCGTCGCCGGCGCGGGCGTTCCGGACCCGAAGCTGGCGGAGCTGGCGGGCTGGAAGGGGCTCGGGGCCGTCGCGTTCTGAGGGCTGACGTCAACTGCGGCATTGAGGGAGCGGGTCCGGCTTGCCGCCGGTCAACGCCGGTCAGCCGCGGTTTTCGGTGGCGCGACCGGCGTTGACGGCGAGATACGCCGTCAACGCCGGGCATCCGGCGAAATCCGGGCGGCGACCGGCGTTGACGCGCTCCCGCGGAAGCGCCACCAACACCCGAGCTCTCCCGCATCGACCGGCGGTCGGCTGGTTCTTCAGCGGCGACGCCGAGGTCCCACCCCCAGCACCGGCATCTCGTTTCGGCTGTCCGAGCCGAGCGCCGAGCTGATGCGCGAGATGCTCGGTCGACCCCTGCGACCTACTGCGCGGCGGCCTGATCGCGTACTCCGTCGTAGTCCCGCCTCAGCCCGACGCGGACCAGTGCGGCCACCAGGCGCGTGAACTCCGGGCGGTCGCCGCCGACGAGGCGAGCGAGCGCGCGCGGGTCGCTCCCGAGCCCGAGCCGCTGGGCTGCCCGCAGCGCGCGCCGGTCGGCGAACGGGTACAGCTCACTCCACGCGACCTGCGCCTCGCGGAAGAAGATGTCGACGCCGACGTCGCCGATCCCCTTGAACTCCTTGAGCAGCGTCCGCTCACGGCGTGGATCTCGCTCAGCGTCCTCACGCAGGCGGCGCAGGTCGCCGCCGTACCGGTCGAGGAGGATCGCGCACGTGTCGCCGAGCATCCGCGACGTGCGCTCGTCATAGCGCGCGTAGCCGGCGCGATTGAGCACACGGACGCGCTGCTCCCAGGTGGTCGCCGCGAGCTTCTGCGCCGTCGTCCAGCCCTGTTGCTGGAGTGCGCGCGCCGCCGCGACAGCCAGCTCGTGGCCGATCCGCGCGCTGAGCAGGATCGACGCGACAAGCAACCGGAACAGCGGCGCCGGCGTGCCTTTGGCGACGTCGATCCTCAGCTCCTCCGCGAACGTCCGTCCGTGCCGCTCGAGCAGTGCCCCCGCGAGCCTCTGCTTGCTCGGCCGCGCCATCGCCGCGGGCTATGGCCGCACGCCGCCGCGGCAGTGGCGACGTCCGCGCTCGGGACCCGGCGTCGGTTCCGGCTCGGGCGGCTCGGGCGCCGGCGGCTCGGGGTCCGGTCCTGGCGTCGGTGGCACCGGAGTCTCGGTCGAAGCCATCAGAGCCTGCTTACCCGCTTATCGGCTAGAGCTGCGTTGACGTCACACCCCAGCAGCGACTGCCGGCTTTCGTCGCTCAGTCGAGCGAGCCGGCGGGCGGTCCGATCGTCGCCGCCTCCGGCCCCAGCGTCTCGACGTAGGCCGGGTGCAGCTCGCGCCAGCGGTCGCTCGCGGACCACGGCGGCGTCGTGCCGTCGAGGTGATGCTCGAGCTGGTCGAGGCACGTGTGCCAGCCGGCGCCGTCGCGAGCGGCCTTGCCGAGCTCGTCGATCGTGTCGAGGAGCGTCAGCTTGGTCCCATCGCCGGCGGGCTCGACCTCGAGGCGGATGACGTCGGTGCCCCAGCGCAGCTCGAGCATCGTCGGCGGCTCGTAGGCGAGCACCTCGCCGTCGAAGGCATCCGCCGTTCCGGCCGCCGGCTCGAACCGCAGGGGCGCGCCGACGGCCCAGCGCTCGACGACGATCGTGTCGGGGAACCAGGCGCTGAGGTGCTCCGGCTCGGTGATCGCGCGCCAGACCTTCTCGGGCGGGTGCGCGAGGTGGCGGATGAAGCACAGGCGCGGGCCTGCGTCGGTCTGTTCGAGTGTCCCCTCCATCTCTCTCCTCCTCTAGTCGTTCATTTCGTCCAGGTGGCGCTCGAGCGCTGCGAGGCTCTCGCTCCACATCGCGCGGTAGGGCGCGAGCCAGGCGTCGATCTCGCGCAGCGGCTCGGGCCGGACGCGGTAGAGCCGCCGCTGCGCGTCCACGCGCGCCTCGACGACGCCGGCGTCGCGCATGACCCGCAGGTGCTTGGACACTGCGGGCTGGCTCACCGCAAGCACGTCGACGAGCTCGCCGACGGGGCGCTCGCGCTCGCGCAGGAGGTCGAGGATCCGGCGGCGGTTCGGCTCGGCCAGGACGGCGAAGGCGTTCGTCACAGCGGCCGATCATACCAATTTGGTTATATAGCCGTCAAGCAATCTTGGGAGGCTGGCGGTATTAGCATGCAAGCGACCAGCCGCTCGACCCCCGTCGACGGGAGGAGCCATGAAGATCAACCTGACCAGCGTCCTGGTCGACGACCAGGCGAAGGCACTGCGCTTCTACACCGACGTGCTCGGATTCAGGAAGAAGGCCGACATGCCGGTCGGCGAGCATCGCTGGGTGACCGTCGTGTCGCCGGAGCAGCCCGACGGCCCCGAGCTGCTGCTCGAGCCGGACGAGCACCCCGCCGCGCGTCCGTTCAAGGAGGCTCTCGTACGCGACGGCATCCCGTTCACGTCGTTCGCCGTCGACGACGTGGAGCGCGAGTTCGAGCGCTTGAAGCGCCGCGGCGTCCGCTTCACGCAGGAGCCGACCGCGATGGGTCCGGTGACCGCGGCCGTGCTCGACGACACGTGCGGAAACCTGATCCAGATCGCGGCCGGCGCTCAGGTCTCCGGCTCGCAGAAGTAGTGCGCAGTCCTACACCCGCCGGTAGCGAACGTAGACGACGCGGGAGCCGAACGTCCGCGTCTCGACCACCTCCAGGTCGATCCTGTCGTCCAGGGGCGGGAAGTAGGGCGTTCCACCGCCCAGGACGACCGGACTGACGAAGAGCCGGTACTCGTCGACGAGGTTCAGCCTGATGAGGCCGGAGGCCAGGCCGGCGCCGCCGACCGCCAGGTCCTTCCCCGGTTGATCCTTCAGCTTGGCGACCTCGTCGGCGACGCCGTCCCTGACGAGCCTGGCATTGCCCTCGACGCTCGTGAGCGTCTTCGAGAACACGATTTTCGGGATGCCCTTCCAGATGCGGGCGAACTCGAGCTCGTGCTCCGCGGCCGACGGGTTCGCGTCGGCGGTCTCCCAGTAGACCATCGTCTCGTACAGCCGCCGTCCGCAGAGGTGCGCGCCGATCTCGCGCGTCTGCTGGTTGTGGAACCGGTGGAGCTCCTCGTCGGGCGCCCCCCAGTCGATCTCGCCATCGCGCCCGGCGATGAAGCCGTCCAGCGACACTCCCATCGAGTAGATCAGCCTCGGCATCACGGTCCTCCGGTCGGTTCGACGGGATCTTCCTCAGGCCTGCGCTTCTTCGTCGAGTGCCTGCTGGGCGATGGCGTAGGCGGTGTTGGCCGCCGGCACGCCGGCATAGACCGCGGTGTGGAGGAGCACTTCCCCGATCTCCGCCGCGGTCAGCCCATTCGTGCGCGCCGCTCGTACGTGCATGGCCAGCTCGTCATCGCGGCCGAGCGCGGTCAACACCGCGAGCGTGATGCAGCTGCGGCTACGGCGGTCGAGGCCCTCGCGGGCCCAGACGCCGCCCCAGGCGCAGCGAGTGATGAAGTCCTGAAACGGCGCGGTGAGGTCGGTCGTCGCGGCGACGGCGCGGTCCACGTGCGCGTCGCCGAGGACCTCGCGGCGCACCTTCATGCCGGCTGCGTGGAGAGAATCGGTCATGTCGCCTCCAGGTGATCGAGGATCAGCGCGTTGACGGCGCCGGCCTGCTCGACGGGCGCCAGATGGGCGGCCGGGGATACGACCTCGTAGCGCGCGTGCGGGATCGCGGCGGCGATGCGGCGCTGGTGGTCGGGCGGCGCAGCACGGTCGTCGGAGCCGGAGATCACGAGCGTCGGCGCGGCGATGCGCCCGAGCGCTCCTCGCAGGTCCATGCGCTCGATCGCATCGCAGCACGCGGCGTAGCCCTCGGGCGGTGCGGCGAGCAGCATGCTGCGCAACCGCTGGTGCACGGTGGGATGGGCCGCGGCGTAGGCCGGCGTGAGCCAGCGCACCACGACGGCGTCGACGATGACCTTCGTCCCGCCGGTTCGGCGGACGAGCGCCGCGCGCTCGGCCCAGGCCGAGGCCGGCGGCATGTGTGCCGACGTGCAGATGAGGATCAGGCGTTCCACTCGCTCGGGCGCGTAGGCGCCGAGCCACATCCCGACCATCCCGCCGAGGGATACCCCGCAGTAGGACGCGCGCTCGAGCCCAAGGCGATCCATCAGCGCCAGCGCGTCGCGCCCGAGGTCGGCGATCTCGTACGGTCCGGGCGGCGCGGGCGATCTCCCGTGTCCGCGATGCTCGTATCGGACGGTGCTGAGGCGCTGCCCAAGCGGCGTCTGGCCGTCCCACATCGCCAGCGTCGTGCCCAGTGAGCCACCGAGCAGCAGCACCGAGGCGTCGGCCGGCCCATGGACCTCGTGGTGCAGGGCGACGGTCATGGCGCGGGCGCTTTAGACGTCGAAGAAGACGGTCTCGTCCCGGCCCTGCAGGCGGATGTCGAAGCGGTAACCGTCCTCGGCCGGTTGCGCGAGCAGCGTCTGGCGCCGGTCCTGGGGGACCGCGGCGAGCACGGCGTCGGGATCGTCGAGCGAGAAGTAGATGCGCGTGACGAGGCGATGCAGCAGCCCGCGCGCGAGGACGTTGACGGCGAGGAACGGCGCGCGCGGCGTGATGACCGCCCACGCGCCGTCGTCGTCGGTGGGGCAGCGCGCGAAGGCGCGGGCCGCCGGATCCCAGGTCTCGACCAGCGCGTCGGGCACCGGCGCGCCGGCGCCGTCGAGCACCTGCCCGGAGATGCGCACGCCGGCCGGGTCGGCGACCGGCCCCTCGTCCCACGGCAGCCCGATGGCGAGATACGGCCCGACGGTCTGCGCCGGCGTGAGGTCCGTGGTCAGTGCTCTTCCTCCATCGGTGTCTCCTCGGGTCCGCGCAGGACTATGTCGAACTCGTAGGCGAGCGCCCAGTTCTCCTGGGAGGTCTCGATCGAGAAGCGAGCGATCATGCGCTCGCGCACCTTCGGGTCGCGCACGGCGTTGAAGATGGGGTCGAACGGGAACAGGGGATCGCCGGGGAAGTACATCTGCGTCACGAGCCGCTGAGCGAAAGCCCCGCCGAGCAGCGAGAAGTGGATGTGCGCCGGGCGCCAGGCGTTGGGGTGGTTGCCCCAGGGATACGGACCGGGCTTGATCGTCACGAACTCGTAGCGGCCTTCGGCATCGGTGACGCAGCGCCCGGCGCCGGAGAAGTTCGGGTCGAGCGGCGCGGGCCAGGTGTCCCAGCGGTGGCGGTAGCGCCCGGCCGCGTTGGCCTGCCAGATCTCAACGAGCGAGTCGCGGATCGGGCGGCCGCCGTCGTCGAGCAGCCGGCCCGAGACGGTGATCCGCTCGCCGAGCGGCTCGCCCGCGTGCTGGCCCGTGAGGTCGTGGTCGAGCGGGCCCGGGCGCAGGTCCCCGAGCTGTGGCCCCGTCTTCTCGGCCATCGTGTGGGGCAGGTAGACGAGCGGCTGCTTGGGATGCCGCAGCCGTGTGGACTTGTAGTCCGGGGAGTCCAGCGGCGGGTGCACGTTCGCGTCACGCATGCAGCACCATCGCCAGCCCTTGCCCCACGCCGATGCAGATCGCCGCGACCCCGTAGCCGCCGCCGCGGCGGCGCAGCTCGTAGGCCAGCGTCGCGAGGATGCGCACGCCCGAGGCACCGAGCGGATGCCCGATCGCGATGGCGCCGCCGTTGACGTTCACGCGCTCGGGGTCGAGCTCCGTCCACTCGCCCAGACACGCGAGCGACTGCGCCGCGAACGCCTCGTTGAGCTCGACGACCTCGACGTCGTCCCAGCCGACCCCCACGCGCTCGAGCGCGCGGTTGGCGGCCTCGACGGGCGCGATGCCGAAGATGTCGGGATCGACGGCGTGCGTCCCGCGCCCGAGCACTCTCGCGATCGGCTCGCGCCCGAGCAGGGTCCCCGCTGCCTCGTCGCCGACGAAGAGCGCGCCGGCGCCGTCGTTGAGCGGCGACGCGTTGCCCGCCGTGACCGTCCCGCGGCCGTCCGTGACGAACGAGGGCTCGAGTCGGGCCAGCTTCTCGAGCGAGGTGTCGGGGCGCACGTTCTCGTCGCGCTCGAGCTCCGTGCCCGGCACGGGCACGACCCACTCGTCGTAGAAGCCCTCGTCCCAGGCCCGAAGGGTCAGGCGGTGGCTGCGCAGCGCGAACTCGTCCTGCGCCTGGCGGCCGATGCCGTGAATGCCCGCGAGCTTCTCCGTGCTCGCGCCGAGCGAGATCGTCCACTGCTCCGGCATGGCGGGGTTGATCATGCGCCATCCCAGCGTCGTCGAGTGGAGCGTCTGCTCGCCGCTGGCGAATGCCTTCTCGGGCTTGAGCAGCACGCTCGGCGCGCGCGACATCGACTCCACGCCGCCCACCAGCACGAGCGACGCGTCCCCCGTCTCGATCGCCCGGCTGGCCTGCATCGCCGCGTCCAGCGACGACCCGCACAGCCGGTTGATCGTCGTCCCCGGCACGCTCGTCGGGAGCCCAGCCAGCAGCACCGCCATCCGCGCGACGTTGCGGTTGTCCTCGCCCGCCTGGTTGGCGTCGCCGAACATCACCTCGTCGATTCGCTCTGGCTCGAGCTGCGGCGAGCGCGCGAGCAAGTGCTCGACGACATGGGCCGCAAGGTCGTCCGGCCGTACCCCCGCGAGAGCACCGCCGTAGCGGCCGAACGGCGTGCGCACCGCGTCGTAGAGGAACGCCTCAGCCACGGGCCACCCGGTCGCGCAGCGCCGACAGCTCCGCGCCGGTCGGCTGTCGGGTCGCGCCGGACTCGTGGACGAGCACCGGATCGGGGTTGTCCACCATGCGGGCAAGGATGGCAGCGGTGCTCGGCCGCCCGACGCCGATGCGGAACCAGCGCTTGCCGGCCAAGGTCCGCGCCGCGGCAATCGTCTGCACGTCTGGCGTTCCGCCGAGCACGACGGCGTACCGTACGTCGCAGCAGCGAGCAAACCGAGGGAGGGAGCATGGCGACCACGGGTCTGGAGCAGCAGCAGCTGCTGATCGGCGGAGAGTGGACGGCGGCGTCCGGGGGTGGGACGTTCGAGCGCCTCGACCCACTCACCGGCGAGGCGGTGACGGTCGCCGCGGCGGCCGGCCGAGAGGACGCGCGGCGCGCCTGCGAGGCGGCGGCGGCGGCGTTCGGCGAGTGGTCGCAGACGCCGCCGGGGCAGCGCCGGGTCCTGCTCACGAAGGCGGCCGACCTGCTGATGGAGCGTGCGCCGGAGATCGCGTCGATCATGACCGAGGAGGTCGGCGGCACCTTCGGCTGGGGCATGTTCAACTGCGACCTCGCGTCGCGGATGCTGCGCGAGGCCGCGGCGCAGACGTACTCCGTCACCGGCGAGGTCATCCCGTCGGACGTGCCCGGCGCGCTGTCGATGGGAGTCCGTCAACCGGTCGGCGTCGTCGTCGGGATGGCGCCCTGGAACGCGCCGGTCATCCTCTCGACGCGTGCGGTCGCGGCGCCGCTCGCCTACGGCAACACGGTCGTGCTGAAGGCATCCGAGCGCTGCCCGCGCACGCACGCCGCCGTCGCACGCGCGCTCGCCGACGCGGGCCTGCCGGCCGGCGCGATCAACCTGATCCTCCACTCGGGCGACGACGCGCCCGACGTCGTCGACGAGCTGATCGCGCACCCGGCGGTGCGGCGCGTCAACTTCACCGGCTCCACGCGGGTCGGCCGCATCATCGCGCAGATCGCCGCCAAATACCTCAAGCCGGCGCTGCTCGAGCTGGGCGGCAAGGCGCCCATGGTCGTGCTGGCCGACGCCGACCTGGAGCGCGCGGTCGCCGCCGCCAACTTCGGGTCGTTCATGCACCAGGGCCAGATCTGCATGTCGACCGAGAAGATCGTGA
>Ga0126307_10002202_pt1 | contig 13116 bp, 13 predicted proteins | sample Plot28_FD_89955 | JGI IMG/M metagenome (GOLD analysis project Ga0126307, IMG submission 89955) | Serpentine soil microbial communities from UC McLaughlin Reserve, CA, USA - Plot28 | ecosystem: Environmental > Terrestrial > Soil > Grasslands | place: USA: UC McLaughlin Reserve, Lake County...
CATAGTCGGGAGGTCCGGGATCGGTGTTATCGAAGAATCCGGCCCCTCCGGTCGAGACGCCGGTGATCTGCACGCTCTGCGGATTGACGTCCATCGGGACCGTGTCCGGCGAGGCCTCGGCCGGGACCGCGGGGGGCGGCGCCTTCAGCTGAATAACGCGGACCCCCCAGACGTTCTGCGCGCTGGTGTACTCCTGGAAGGTCCAGAAGGTTTGGTTGTCGGTGGGATCGACGACCGTCTGCGAGTAGTCGCCCCAGCGGCGAGGTGTTCCCGACCCGAGGTTGTAGGTGCCTCCTGGGCTCTGCGTGATCTGGAAGGCCTCCGTCGTGCCCAGGGGGTCCCCGAACAACCGTCCCGACGAGGCGACCCCAGCCTGATGAGTGACTCCGGCCGTGCTGGCGTTGATCGAGGCGTGTCCCTGCCCGTTCATCGCGATCGACGGGATCCAGAACTGCCTAGGGTTGGACGCCGCCGGATCGAAGAGCGTGCCGGACTGGACGAGCGAGGGAGTGCTGTCGAGGTCGCCAAGCTGATACCAGCGGGAGCCGGCGCGGTCGCCGGCCGCGGTCGAGATGCCGGAGGAGTTGACCAGAATGTTGTGGGCCGTCCACAGAGTGTCCGTCCCGTTGGGGTCCCGTCCGATCATCGCTTCGAATAACCGGTCATCGAGCGCGTCAAGGCCGCCAGTCGTGCCCTGCGCCGGTACGGAGAACGGCGTGGGTGCGAACGTCGTTGGGACCGAGACGGTCAGGTTGCCCGAGATTGTCGGGGTGCCGCCCGGATCGCTGATACGGCGGACATCGAGCCGGCTGAAGAAGGTCGCGTCGGGCCCGACGATGTAGCCGGAACCGACGCTCGGGACCATGTTCGTGGCGGGCTGAGGAGAGACCGGGCCCTGTCCGCCGGAGATCAGATTGCGGAATGCGGTGACGACGATGGGGCCGGCTCCCAGCACGGAGGATTTCCTGATCACGTAGGCTGTTGTGCCTGCGAAGCCCGACGCGAACTCGTTGACTCCGATGTAGATCGCGTTCGCGTCCACTCCCATCTGCGGGTAGTCGGCGAAACGAGGGCTTGCGGACGGCGGCGGGGCGGCCTGGTTGAAGAAGAAATAGGTGAAGTCGCTCGTGCTCGTGATCGTGGGGCCGTCGCTGACAGCGAGCATGATCCGGTTGTTGGTTCCCTCGAGGTTGATCCCGGACACGATCCAGCGCTGGGAGAGGCGGTCGTACTCCACCTCCGGGTCGGTCGGCTCGCTGCCGTTGCGCACAGGCGCCCAGAAGGCCGCGTCACTGACGTTGAGACCGCCAGGGTTCCCCTGCTTGTCGAACACCTTGATGCGGCCGTTGACGAAGACGAGCACCTGACTCGGGCCCACGGCTCCCATGGAATCCGGGGGGACGAACCCGGACTCGTTGCTCTGCACCGCGAGGAAGTTCGTGGAGGGGTTGACTGCCTGGCGGGGGATGATCGCCGCGCCTCCGATCCGCTGTTGCCGGGCCGAGGTGCCGGACCGCTTCGGAGGCAATCCCTCTCCCTCTACTCCGATCGGCTCGGGCTTCTCCCGGATGTTGGCTTCTGCCTCGCCCTCCTCGCGAGCGGCCTCTTCCTCCCCGGTGGCGTCTTCTTCCTCCTCGGGAGTGGCCTCTTCCTCCCCGGGCTCCTCTCCCTCCTCCCGGGCGGCCTCAGCCTCCTCAGCGGCGGCCTGCTGGCCGGCGATCCTCTCCGTCCTCCGGCGCTCTATCTCAGGATGCCGGTCGCGGTAGCGCTGACGCGCCTTGATCGACGCCACGCTCTGGGTCACGCCGGGAGCGCCAACGAAGGGCTTCCCCCTCGCAGCCTCGGCCTCCTGCCGATCGGTGCCCCCGGAGCGAACCAGCACCACAACCAATGCCACCAGCGCAACCACGAAGAGCACCGCAACGATTGCGCGACGCTTCATGCGGAGGCGAGTCTAGAGGCGCTCACGGCTGCTCACGGCGACTGGACGGATCGCGGATGCCTTCCCTTCTTCTTCAGCTTCACGGTGAAGGTCGTGCTCGCCGGATCGCCGCCGGTGGGGAAGAAGGTCATCGTCGGGATCAGGGTCACCTTCCCGGTCCTCTGCAGCTTGCGCTTCCTGGATCCCACCGAGACGAGCTTGAACCGGACTGTCCCGGCGACGGCGACGACCTTCGACCCGCCGCGCTTCTTCAGCCCCTTGCCGGAGATCGTCACCAGGCCCGGATTGGAGACGTCCGCGGTCACGGTCGCCGTGCCCTGCCTCCGGTCACGCGTGATGGCGCGAACCGCGAAGTGGTTCGAGGGGACGAGGTTCGCCGAGAGGTTGAGCCGGGCCTCGTTGAGCTGGGTGAATTGGCCGGAGCTGCCATCCGACAGCGAGCCCCCGTGGCGGAGAACGGCATCTCCGGGCTGGGGGAACGTGCACGAGCTCGGGCCCTCACTGACGTTGAACCCGATCATGTCGCCGGAGCGCGCGGCGATGTTGACCGGCACGGTGTTCAGCCCCGCGCTCAACGTGCGCTCCGGGGCGCGGGCGATGACCTGGAAGAAGTCCGGGTCGGTCGTCCTGCGGAAGACCTTGAAGACGTAGGTCGCGCCGGCGCTGGTGCCTGAAGCGCGCGTCGACCACGAGGTGATCGTGCCGGCCTGGCGCGCGATGTAGAGGTTGCCCCCGGTGATGCTGGGCTGGAGGAAGTCGGCGGAGGAGCAATCAGACGACGCTGCCGGTGCCGCGGCCGGGAGCTGCCCGAGCGTCACCGCCCCGCCGGCCGGCGCGGCCGCGACGAGCCCAGCCAGCGCGGCGAGCGCGACCGCGGCGGCGGTCGGCCACCGGGCCTGGCGTCGGTTGGCTCTGCTCGCGCGCCGGCGCTCCAAATCAGCCTCCACTTGCTTCGGACCCTCCCCGGTCCCGGGAGAGATTAGAGGGTCGACTGGGCGCTTAGCCGAGGGCGCCGCCTGACCCGACCTTTGACCCCCTTCGGGTACGCTGCATCACGGTCTCATGGGAGTGATGCGTCGGCTGCGGTTGTCTTTCTGGCTCGTCGTGATCGGCAGCGTGGTGCTCTATGTCTTCTTCGTCGTGGTGGCGACGATCTCGCCCGGGCAGATGGCGGCGGTGACTATGGTGGTGGCCGGGCTGGCGGCCCTCTTCACCTTCAGGAACCTACGCGTGGCGGCCCAGCTGGCCGCTCGCGGGGGCGATCCGCAGCTGCGCCGATCGGTGAACCGGATTCGCGAGCGGCGCGGCTTCTAGCGCGCTCGCGGGCGATGATCGCCGCCCGGATTGCGAGTTCATCCCGGTGGCCGTTGCCGTTTCCGTTCCCGTTCCCGTTGGACCGCGGCGAGGACGCCGTGCCGACTTCGAGCAGCCGGTCGAGCAGCATGAACGCCTCCGCGCTCCCACCCCGCTCGAAGCAGACGCGCGCTGCGTAGGCGCCGGCGCCCTCCTTCAGCCAGATCGACGGGAAGATGCCGACGACCCAGGCGATCCGCAACCGCATCCGCAGCCGCGCGGCGGCGCGCCGAAGCGGGCCTCGGTCGAGATCCGCTCCGCCGTGACTCAGACAGATGTCACGTCGGATCCTGCTGATCCGGCGGTATCCGCCGGTGCCCACGACGCTAGAGGCGTATGGCTCGAGCCGCTGGCGATCGGCGTAGCCCACCGCGTCGTTCCAGCTCCGCAGGAAGGCGCCGATGACTGGGCAGACGCAGTCGGGACGGTCGGAGAATCGCTCGCCGCCGATGATCGAGGCGAGCTCCACGACGCAGACGCCGTCGTCTGGGGAGCGATGCCTCCCCGGCTCGAGGCGCACCAACGCGATCGAGCTCAGCGTCCTCTGATCGCTCGTGCTCATTCCGATACCCGACGGCAAGAATACTCGTGGCCCTCAGGCGCGTCGAGCGCCAACCCGCAGCAGCAGGCCCGCCAGGATGTAGGCGATGGTGACGGCCAGCAGCGCGAACTTGAGCGAGGCGCAGACCTGCGCGAGCCGAGGGGCGAAGGCGCCGCCGTGCCCGCCGACCGCGAGCAGCAGACCGACATCCTCGATCGCGTCGAAGGCCGCCGCCGCCGCGGGAAGGGGGATGACCGCCGTCCCCCAAGCGGCCATCCGCCGCCAGCCCCGGATCCGCGCCAGGTCGCGCGTCGCCCAGGCGGCGAGCACCAGGAAGGTGCCGTAGGCGATCAGATAGGCGTAGTCGATCCACAGCGACGCCCTCGCGGCGTCCGCTCCCTCGTCTCCCCAATCGGCCAGGATCTCGGCCGCGCGCTCCTCGCTGCCGGCGAGCTCGAAGCCGATGATTCCCGGCCCACCGGCGTCCATCATCCGGGCGTCCAGCACGAGCAGGACGGCACCGATCGCCAGAGAGGCGATCCCTGAGCCGATCAGGGCGCGCTTGCGTGTCACCGGGCTGCCGGATCGATCAGCTCACCTCGTCGATCGCGGCCTCAACGTCAGCCAGCGAGGGCGACTCGATGAGCTGCTCGGTTCCGTTCGGGCCTCCGACCACCACCGCCGGCTCCGCGGGCAGCCGGCGCTCGGCGGTGATCTTCTCGTCGGCTTCCAGCGTGGCCTGGATGTCGTCGTCGGTCATGTCGCGCTGCCACTGCTCGACGTTGAAGTTGACGACCCCGACGCCCCGTGCGATGGCGTCCAGGAAGTCCTGGTCGGCGCCCTGCTTCTTCGCCTCCTCCTGATTGGCGAAGAAGAGCTGGATGAACTGCCACTCGTACTCCTGCTTTGCGGCCGCCACGGCCGCGTACGCCCCGAGGAAGAACCCGGACTGCGTCATGGGGAAGTTGTGGTAGACGAGCTGGACGTCACCGCTCCTGACCGGCCCCTGGATCAGGGGGACGATCACTTCCTGGTTCCAGTCCGAGCAGGGCTCACACGACAGGTCGTTGAACACCTGGATCGTCACCGGGGAGTCCGAAGAGCCCAGTCTGGGACCGTCCTGGGGGATCCCCCCGACGAGGCTCTGCACCTCCTCGGCGCCGCTGATCTTGATCTCATCGTCCTCGCCGCCGCTGCCAACCGAGAGGCTGACGATCGCGAAGCCCAGCAGCCCGACGCAGAGCGCCAGCACCAGCACGCCGATCAGGCGTGGACCCCTGCGTGTTTGATCCTCGTTCACGGGGCTGGGCATGGTAGATGTGTGATGCGAGGGTGTTCCGCAGACGCGAGGGTGCGCCGCCAGGCGCAACCCGTTCAGTGCAGGAGGAGCAACCCGTTTTATGCCGGCGAACCGCGACGAGATCCTGGGCTACTGCGACGACCTGCTCGACAGCGGGTCGTTCGAGGATTACGGCCCGAATGGCCTACAGGTCCCGGGCCGGGCCGGGGTGGGCAGGCTGGCGACCGGCGTGACGGCGAACCTGGAGACGATCGAGCGGGCGATCGAGGCAGGCGCCGAGCTCGTCATCACTCACCACGGCCTCCTCTGGGGCGACGAGCTGTCGCCGTTGTCGGCGCCGATGGCCTCTCGGCTCCGGGCCCTGCTCTGCTCGGACGTCTCGCTCGCCGCCTACCACCTGCCCCTGGACGCCCACCCCGAGATCGGCAACAACGCGCTGCTCCGGGACGCACTCGACCTCGACGCCGATGAGCGGCCCTTCGGCCACGCGAAGGGCTCGCCGGTCGGCCTCATCGGGCGGTCTGGAGAGCCCATCGACGTCGGCGAGCTGCGGCGCCGGCTCTCAGAGGCCGTCGGTCAGGAGCCGCTGGTCTTCGAGGCCGGCCCCGATCGGATCTCGACGGTCGGGATCGTCACCGGCTCGGGTGGCTTCGCCCTGCACGAGGCGGGGCCCCTCGGGCTCGACGCCCTGGTCACAGGGGAGCCGAGCGAGCCTGTGATGGGCGAGGCCCGCGAGTACGGCGTCCACTTCCTCGCCGGCGGCCACTACGCGACCGAGACGTTCGGCATCCGGCGTCTCGGCGAGCTGGTTGCGGAGCGATTCGGAATCGAGCACGAGTTCATCGACGTGCCGAACCCGATCTAGCTTTCAAAGTCCCCGCTCCTTCCGAGAAAATGATTGACACGTCGCCGTGAAGCGATATACATCCTGTTCCGGCGATCACGAGGAGAGGAGTGGCATATATGTCCGTTCACCTGACGCCCACCGAGCTCGCCGAGGAGATGCACATGAAGCGTCGCGATGTGCTCACCAAGTGCATCGAGATGAACGTGCCGATCCTCAAGGGTCGAATCGACAAGACCCTCTTCGAGTCCTCTCTCCGGGCGTTCCAGGCTCAGGGCAAGAAGGCCACAGCCTGAGAGGCACCCTCCCAGATTTGCTGGCTGCTCAGCCAGCCTGCTAATAGACTCCATCCACAGCCGCGATAGGCGGACTTAACAAAACGGGTTGCGCCTCGCCTGCGGCTACGGCGCACCCTCGCACTAAAGGACGCAGGAGAGATGGAGACAGCGACAGTTGCCCCTACCGGCAGCGCGGCCGAGTCGAGCACGCACAGCAAGACCGTCGCCGACCTCGCCCCGCTCGCCGCCGAGCGCCACGCCGACCTCCCGGCGGTCACCTACAAGGACTCCTCGGGACAGTGGCTCTCGAGGACCTACAGCGAGGTCGGTGACATCGTCCGGCAACTCGCGCTCGGGCTGATCGAGCTCGGGATCGAGAAGGGCGACAAGGTCTCGATCCTTGCCAACACCAGGCCGGAGTGGACCTACTTCGACTTCGCAGCGCTCAGCGTCGGTGCGACCGTCGTCCCCATCTACCAGACCAACTCTCCGGACGAGTGCCGGTACGTGATTGAGAACTCCGACGCCAAGGCCGTCATCGTCGAGGACGACGAGCAGCTCGGGAAGATCGATCAGATCCGCGATCGGGTGCCGAAGCTCGAGCACGTCATCCGCATGGAGGGCAGCGGCGGGGCGATTTCGACGGATGAGCTGATCGAGGCCGGGAGCAGTCGCTCGGACTCGGACTGGGAACAGCGCTGGCGCTCCGTGACGCCCGACGACATCTGCACCCTCATCTACACATCCGGGACCACGGGCCCGCCGAAGGGCTGCGTGATCTCCCATGGCAACTACCGCTCGATGGTGACGATGGCGCTCGACGAGAGCGTGCTCGAGCGCAACACGACCACCTACCTCTTCCTTCCCCTCGCCCACTCCTTCGCCCTGCTGATCCAGCTGCTCAGCTTCGATCTGGGCGGCAACATCGCCTACTGGGAGCGCGACCCCCTGAAGATCATCCCCAACCTCACCGAGGTGAAGCCCGAGTACTTCCCCTCCGTCCCCCGCATCTTCGAGAAGATCTACACCGCCGCCACCAGCGAGGTGGAGAAGTCCGGCGGCCTCAAGCAGCTGATCTTCAACTGGGCGATCCGCGTGGGCAGGAAGGTCCGAGAGCGGGAGCGGGCCGGTCAGCGAGTCGGCTGGCTGCTCCGCAAGCAGTACGAGATCGCGGACAAGCAGGTGCTCTCCAAGATCCGCGGGCTGTTCGGCGGCCGGATCAAGAACTGCGTCACCGGCGCCGCCCCGATCAACCCCGAGATCCTGCGGTTCTTCGACGCCGCGGGCGTGCTCATCCTGGAGGGCTGGGGTATGACCGAGACCTCGACGGCGGCAACCGTGGCGAGGCCCGATGCCTTCAAGTTCGGCAAGGTCGGCAAGGCTTTTGCGGGCTGCGAGATCAAGATCGCCGACGACGGCGAGATCCTGGTCCGGGGGCCCAACGTCTTCGAGGGCTACTACAAGAACGAGGAGGCCACCCGCGAGACGCTCGAGGGCGGCTGGCTTCACACCGGCGACCTCGGCGAGCTCGACGAGGATGGCTACCTCTCGATCACCGGCCGTAAGAAGGACATCATCATCACCGCGGGAGGCAAGAACATCACGCCGGCGAACCTCGAGGCCGAGATCAAGCAGAGCCCCTACGTCTCGCAGTGCGTCGTGATCGGCGACCGGCGGCCTTACCTGGTCGCCCTGATCACCCTGGATCCGGAGGAGTGCGCGAAGCTCGCCGAGGAGAGGGGCTGGCCCGCGGATCCGGCGGAGCTCGCACGCCACGAGGGGATGCGGCAGCTCCTCCAGGAGCACCTCGACGAGGTCAACGAGAAGTTCGCGCGCGTCGAGCAGGTGAAGAAGTTCGAGATCCTGCCCCACGACCTCTCCCAGGAGGGTGGAGAGCTGACGCCAACCCTGAAGGTGAAGCGCAACGTCGTGACCCAGAAGTACGAGAAGGAAGTCGACGAGCTCTACGTGTAGGTCACTCTCCTCGGTCGGAAGGCTCGCAATCCCTGGCCTGGCCGGATAAGGTCGAACGGAGCCGGCGAGCAGAGGAGGAGAGATGTCAGAGCAGGACGTGGAGAACCTTCGCGGCGCCTACCGGGACTTCAACGCCGGTAAGCCCGAGACGGTCCTGGCTTTGTCCGACGAGAACGTCGAGTGGACCGAGCCCGGTGGCGGCAACGCGCCCGGCGGAACTTTCACCGGCCCCCAGGCGGTCGGCGAACAGGTCTTCGCCCACATACCACAGAATTTCGATGAGTTCGTCTGCAGCCCCGAGAACTTTGACGACCAGGGCGACACGGTCGTGGTCACAGGGCGCTTCTCGGGGAAGAACAAGAGCGGCGCGGACCTCGACGCCGCCTTCACCCACACATTCGAGTTCAAGGACGGCAAGGTCGTGCGGTTCAACCACGAGGCCGACGAGGGCTGGGCAGCCGGCTGGTCCTGAGTCTGGATGCCGGGGGCTCCGCGGCTGAGCGGCGCTACCTCATCGCACCCGACTCGTTCAAGGGAACGCTCGACGCTCGAAAGGTCGCCGAGGCAATCGGCCGCGGCATCGAGCGCGCAGGCGCCGTCGCCGATCTCTGCCCCGCCGCGGACGGCGGCGAGGGGACCATGGAAGTGCTCTTGGAGGCGCTCGGTGGCGAGCGCCGGCCGGCCGCTGCCCACGACCCGCTCGGCCGCCCGATCGAGGCGGGCTACGCCCTGTTACGGGACGGAACCGAGGCGGTGATCGAGGTGGCAGCTGCCTCGGGGCTCGGCCTGGTCGACCCGCCCGAGCGCGACCCCGAGCGGGCGTCGAGCGTGGGAACCGGTGAGCTGATCACAGCCGCGGCGAAGGCGGGTGCCCGGAGGATCCTGGTAGCGGCGGGCGGCAGCGCGACGACGGACGGCGGGCGTGGCGCCATCGACGCGATCGAGGCCGCCGGCGGCCTGGGCGACGCCCGCCTCGAGGTGCTCTGCGACACATCCGTCCCCTTCGAGCGGGCGGCGGAGGTGTTCGCGCCCCAAAAGGGCGCCGCGCCGGAGCAGGTTGAGAGGCTGAGCTCGCGCCTTGCGGCCGAGGCGGGCGCGCTGCCGCGCGACCCGCGCGGACGCCCCATGACCGGCGCCGCGGGCGGTCTCTCGGGGGGGCTCTGGGCTTCGTTCGGCGCGCACCTGGTTCCCGGGGCCGCCTTCGTGCTCGGCGTGGTGGGCTTCGATCGCCGCCTCGAGCAGGCGGAGGCCGTGATCACCGGCGAGGGCCGCCTGGACGCGCAGAGCCGCCAGGGCAAGCTGACCGGTGAGATCGCGCGACGCTGCCGGGCTGCTCGCGTTCCCTGTCACGCGGTGGTGGGCCGGGTAGCCCTTGAGCGCGACGAGGCGGCGGGCCTCGGCTTCTCTTCGGTGATGGAGGCGGGAACGCCCGAGGCGATCGCCGACGCGGCGGAGCTGATCGCCGCACGCGAGCGAACGTCCCAGAGTACGCGCTGAGCGGTGGGGTCCGGGACGTTCGCCGGGGTAGTGTGGGGCGCATGGGCACGGAGGGCAGAACCGCGCTGGTCACGGGCGCCAGCAGCGGGATCGGCGCCGCGACGGTGAGGTCGCTGGCGAGCGCCGGCTTTGAGGTGGTCGCCGCAGCCCGGCGGCTCGAGCGCTTTGAGGAGCTGGCGCGCGAGGTCGGCGGACGGGCGCTGCGCCTGGACGTCACCGATCCCGAATCTGTTACTCAGCTGGCGGAGGAGCTACCCGACCTCGATGTATTGGTCAACAACGCCGGAGGTGCGGTCGGGTTCGAAACGGTGGGCAACGCCGACGAGGAGCATTGGCGCCGGATGTATGAGACCAACGTGATGGGCGTGATGCGCGTGACCAAGGCGCTGATGCCGGCCCTGGAGCGCAGCGGCGATGCCTACATCGTTGTCGTCGGCTCCGTGTCGGGCGTCGAGGTCTATCCGCGCGGCGGCGGTTACACGGCGGCCAAGCACGCGGCCCACGCGGTCAGCCGGACTCTCCGCCTCGAGCTGCTCGGCAAGCCGATCCGTGTCACCGAGATCGCCCCCGGCCTGGTCGAGACCGAGTTCTCGCTGGTCCGTTTCGAGGGCGACGCGGAGAAGGCGGCCAGGGTCTACGAGGGGACCATGCCGCTGACCGCCGAGGACGTCGCCGATGCGGTCGCCTACGTCGTCACCCGGCCGCCACACGTGGACATCGACTACGTCTCGATCAAGCCGACGGAGCAGGCGACGGCGCGTGACGTGTACCGGCGCTGAGAATCAACCACCGGTCGGATCGCTCAGTAGGGAGGTTCGAGGCCCTCGAACATGGGGAAGTGGCGTACGTTCGTGGTCATGAGATCGGCGTCGATCACGATCGCCGTGGCGGCGATGAGGTAGTCGACATCGTCGATGCCGCTGTGGCTGGGCCGATAGTCACGCGCAAGGCGTCCCGCCCGTCGAGTCAGGGTCTCCGTCACTGGAATCCAGCCAAGGGCGGAGCAGAACTCCTCGACCACCCCAATCTCCTCATCACGCACTCCTGCCAGAAGCTCGAACCGAACCAGCTCACTCGCCAGAACCTCCTCATCCTTCTCGATCAGGTCCGTGAGCAGGTTGACGGCGGACGGCACCCGCCGGAGGTGGTCTACGGCAACCGTCGTGTCGATCAGCTTCACGCCAGGCCGAGGCGGCGAAGGCGCTCATTGAGGTCACCGCGAACGGCGTCCACGTACTCCGCCCCTGTGAAGTCCCGATCCTCCCAGACACCGGCGCTTCGCCTCAAGGCCGTAAGCCGCTGCTCCTTGCTCCGGCTCCCGTAGGTGCTTCTGATGGCGCGGCGGATCAGCTCCGACCGCGACGCGCCGCTTGCCTCAGCTGCACGATCGAGAAGCTCGACCTCCTCATTTCCCAGGGTGACCTGCGTTCTCATCGACATCACCATACATCACGTGATGGCGCAGCCCGTCGAGCGGCCGCCTACTTCCCGGATTCCGCCGCCGCCTCCGCCTCACCGGACTGGCGCAGGAGCGCCCCCGTGGTCTGCTCGAGCACCCGGCGCCAGGCCGAGATCCCCTTCTCCTCCTGCTCGACCGTGTCCAGCACGCGCTGCACCCGGCGGGCGGAGATCTGGATCCCGTGGCGTGCGGCGATCTCCTTGTAGCGCTGGTAGTCGCGTGCCAGCGCCACGGTGACTGACTCGAATCCGTGCTTGGCGATCTGCAGGCGGGCTGAGTAATCGAGGATCGAGGTCCCGAACATCAGCTCGTCGTCGAACTCGGGCTCGATCAGGATGATGTCGACGTCCGGGAAGCGCTCATTCCAGGACTGCACCGCCATATGGAGCCGGGCATGGGCGAGCAGCCGGAAGGCCTGGTTGCCAATCGCCGGCATGCCCATGTCGGAGACGCGCCGCACCTTCGAGCCGAAGACGGTCGGGATGCGGGTCTCGAAGTCGTTCACGTAGGGCACCAGCGGGTTGACGACCACGATGAACTTGGCGCCGGCCTCCACGGCGACGTCGACGTTGGTCGTGGAGATGATGCCTCCGTCGATCAGCTGCCTGCCGCGCAGCTCGTAGGGCTCGTAGACGATCGGCAGCGCCCCGGAGGCGGCGACGGCGCGGGAGATCGGGACGTTCTCCCACTCGCCCTCACCGAAGACGATCCGCTCGCAGGTGTCGAGGTCCGTAGCCACGATCCGGAGCTCGTTGGCGAGCTCGCGGAAGTCGTTGGTGCGGTCGGGATCGGAGAGCACGTTGCGCACGTACTTCTCGATGCCGCGGTTGTGGTAGACGCCGGTCGGGAGACCCTCGGCGAGTCCCATGACGACGTCGACCATGGAGATCTCGCCGACGTTTCCCGCGAGCCGCCGGACCATGGCGGCGACCCGCAGAGGGAGGACCGCGAGCCGGCCCGCGAAGCCTCGGTAGTTCGGCCGCAGCAGGGTGCGCAGCGAGGCGTTCTCGATCGGGGACGGCAGCGCCTTGTCGAGGACGCGGAACATCTCCTCCGGGGTGATGCCGTTGGCGACCATGCTGCCGACGAATGCACCTGCGCTGGTGCCGACGTAGATGTCGAAGTCGTTGACGGTGCGGTTGACGGCGAGCAGGTCGAAGGCGCGCAGCGCGCCCATCTCGTAGACGCCCCCGGTGAAGCCACCCCCGCCCAGGACGAGTGCGGTCTTGTCGCCCCGGCCGCGCCGCCTCCTCCCCTGGGTACCGCGCGGCTTGCCATCGGGGCCGTCGAGCTGGACGACTTTCCCCATTCGGCCCGCGATTATGACAAGGCGGGCTGGTCAGCCAGCCGAGGTACCGCAACCTCGGTGGGGTACGCCTGTTTCAGGCAGGAACCCATGGGGACCTCGATGCGCAGAGGGGCGGTCACGCTCGCGCTGCTGGGCGCGGCGGCCGTTGCCTTGCCCGCGATCGCGCAGGCCAGCCCGGGCGGGCCGGACAAGGCGTTCAGCACACCGGTCGCGCAGGCCTCGGCGAAAGCGAAGAAGGCCGTTTCGGCACCCGGGCTGAGGGCGGGCCTGGCGAGGCTCTTCCACCGGGCCGGCAAGAGCGGGGCGATGGTGATCGATCCGGCCACGGAGAAGGTGTTGTTCGCTCGCAAGGCGAGGCGCCCTCGGATCCTCGCCTCGAACACGAAGTTGTTCACCACCGCCGCCGCGCTGTCGCGCTTCGAGCCCGACGGGCGTCTGCTCACCACGACCTTCTCGATCGATGACGTCTCCGACGGGGTCAGCCAGAGCCTCTATCTCCGCGGAGGTGGCGACCCGACGCTCACCACTTCCGGGCTGAACAGGCTCGCCGATCGGGTGCGCGCCGCGGGCGTGGACTCGGTGCAGGGACCGCTGCGCTACGACGACTCGTTCCTCGACC
>Ga0126307_10002203_pt1 | contig 13114 bp, 7 predicted proteins | sample Plot28_FD_89955 | JGI IMG/M metagenome (GOLD analysis project Ga0126307, IMG submission 89955) | Serpentine soil microbial communities from UC McLaughlin Reserve, CA, USA - Plot28 | ecosystem: Environmental > Terrestrial > Soil > Grasslands | place: USA: UC McLaughlin Reserve, Lake County...
TCGGTGAGCCAGTTCTCGAAGGAGTCGCGTGGGTCGCGGTTCCCCTTCTTCGTGAGCTTGTAGTCGTTCTGCAACCCGACGGCCTGGTGGCCGTCGTCGACCCCGATGAGTAGGGTGCCGCCGTGGGCGTTCATAAAGCCCGCCACGGCCTTGACGATCTCGCGTTCTATGGCCGGGTCCCTGTCGCCCCTGTGCAGGTTCCAGCGCGCCGAAGACTTGAACTCTACGGTGCGGCTCTCTCCATGCACAATCAGTTCCCTGGCTGAGAGTGTCTTCTTTCCCGTGTACGCTTGCGGTTTCGGGACCGCGGCAGTCTCCCCAGCTTCCTCGTCGCCGATGATCTCAGCTACAGCGTTGTCGGGCTGCTCGGGTACCTCGACCCAGAACTCCATCCCCGTATCGCGTTCAACGTAGGAGAAGGCCGTCTTGGCGTACTCGTGCGGGGCGATCTTCTTTAACTGCTCCTTGATCCTTCGCCGACCCTCTAAGGCGAGCTCTAGGTACTCCCTTAGCTCCGCGTGGGTCCATTCGCCGTGTGGGTGCAGGATCTTTAGCAGTCCGGAAACCGTCTTTCTGACGGCCCTCTCGTCGCGGGCGTTGAGGTCCTCGCCGAATGCGAACTCCTCGTCCACAGCTCCCGAGTAGTTCTGGCGCCTTGACGAACGCAAGGCCTCGGCGAGGTAGTCGGAGATGAAGCCGTAGTGGTCGGAGAAGAAGCGCTGCTCCATCTTGGGTGCATCCCAGCCGGGCAGGTAGAAGTGCATCCGGTCGAGGAACGCAGCGTCTATCATGGCATCGGGGAGGTTGACGAAGAGGTGTCCCTTGCTGACGAGCCTCTCGGGCGGCTCGTCGAGGTTGCCAAGAAAGACCATCGAGGCCTCGGCGGGCAGCTCCTCCCTGCCGCGGGCGAATGAGCCCGACTCCATGTAGTCCTTCATGATCTGGATGACTGTAGAGTCGGCGAACTGGATGCCGGCGACCTCGTCGAAGGCCACGACGTCCCAGTGGCCAACTAGCCCTATGCGGCCGGTGCCCATGTGGGCAAAGAGCTGGGCCACGGTGGTCTTGCCGCCGGATATCAGGATGGAGTTCGGCGAGGTCTCGCGGTAGACGAACGACTTGCCGGTGCCGCGCGGGCCTAGCTCGATGAGGTTGTAGTTGCGCTCCGCCATCGGCACGAGCCTTGTGAGGAAGAGCAGCTTCAGGCGACGGTCGTAGTATGAGGGTTCGAGGCCGACCGACCGGATGATGAGGTCCATCCACTCCTCAGTCGTAAATTGGCGTCTTCCCTCCGCGTACTGCTCGAAGTCGAAGCTGGCCAGCTGGATGGGGCGTATATCGGTGATGTAGAAGGGTCGGCCCTTCCCCCCGTACTCCTCGTCGTCCATAGGACGGTATTCGAGGTCTACCTGCGCCCACACGCCGAGCTCCAGGATGCGCGGATACTTGCGGATGAGGTGGTCGGGGACGTGGAGAAACCTGTTGCCGAAGTTCGCCATCTCCGCCCAGTCCTTGTCCTCCAGAGCCCGAACCCGCACCTTGTCTATAAAAGTCGCCTTGCCGCGATCCTTGAGTTCAAACTGTGCCTTGTTGGCCTCGTCGGGTCGGATGAAGTTCTGGGCGATGGTCCGGTTGACCATACGCAGCCCAGCCTCCACGGCCACGGGGTCGTCGGTGGCGCAGTACTTGCCGATGAGGTACTCGAGGACGTAGACAGGTACGTTGGCCCCCACCTTCACCTTCCGGACGAGGTCCTTGTGGACGACCTTGCCGGCGAAGACGTCGGTGGCTTTCGGGTCCAGGTTTATCATCGCCTTAGAATCCTCTCACACGGAGATGTCCAACTCCACGCCCTCCACGCTGGTAAGTTCGACGTTCGTCACCGCGTCCAGCAGATGGACGGACGCCGTGCCTCTCTGAGCTTGCGGGTCGTCGGACTCGATGATGAGGGTCACGGAGTTCTCCTCTATCTCGCCGTCCTCTTCCAAGCGCAGGCCGAAGTCAAGGGATGTCTCTGAGTAGTAGTAGGCGGCAACCATCGGCTCGGAGATGACCTTATCCCCGAACCGGACCTCCACCCGCACCCGCGGGAGCGAGGGTTTCAACAGGCTCGCCGACCGGCCGCCGACTCGGACGGAGATGACGCGTGTGCTGATCGTCTTGGATCCCAGCTTTATCTCCCATTCGACGTCCGCGCTCGGCGCAGAAGCCACCGCGGCCTTCGTGGGCACGAGGGATAAAACGGGAATCGCCATCTCCTGCGGAGACATCCCGCCGTGGAAGTACGCGCTTGCGCCTCCGGCTTTGAACGCCCCGAGGCCCCAAGGGACCGCCGCTTCGAGATCTTCGCTAAGGCCCATCCAGGAAAGTGGCACACGCAGAAAATACGGCTCGGACGAGCCGCCGATCCCCACCCATACTCGGCGGTGGAGATCCTTCGTCTGCCCACCCGGCGGATCTATCTTGGTATCGGTGTCCAGTTCGTCGGCGAAGACGTAGCCGTGGTCGGCCGCGAGCACTATGCGCTCGCACCCCAGGTCGGCCAGGATCCTAACGGCGTGCCGCAGCATGGAGGGCACCTCGTCCATGGATCGGCGTGCTGTCACAACGTTCCCCGACTCTCCCTGCTCGTCTATCTCCTGCGAAGTCACGCACACCAGGTCCGCGTTCTTGACGTTCGTCTTCGTCGCCCTCGTAGGAGAGTGAAGCCGCCACAGCTGTGTCTCGAACAAGGTCTTCGATGCCTTCTTGGTCCACTCCTCCAACGCCCTTACGCGGTCTTTGCGGTCGCGTAGTACGGTGCCTTCAACCTCTAATCCGAGCTTGCCTTCGGAGACCGGTACTACCTTCACCCCGGAGTCCGCGCCCGGCATCAAGGCTGCCATCCCGATCTCCGTGATGGTCGGTACTGTGCCAACGGCTGCGGAGATTTCGACCTCGTGGTCGCCCTCCATTGCCCGCGCAAGCTCGCGGGCCATCTCGTAGCGGAGCGAGTCGACGAGGACATATGCAACCTTCTTCCCGCTCTTCAGGACCGGCTCGACGTTCCTGGCGAAGGTCTCCGTCTGTTTGGGGAGGTCAGGTAGTTTGAATCTTGCTTCCCGCAGGGCGTGCAGGAAACGCTCGGAGAGATCCTCCGCGGCCCTCAGGTAGTGCTGGCGAGCGCATGTCACCAGGTTCTGTAGAGCCTGGTACTCGTCGTTCGCGCCTCCTGAGAAGTCCAGGTAGCGTCGCTCGAGGCGCCGCTGGTAGGTGTCAAGGTTGCACCACGGCTCCACGGCAGAGAGGTCACCGGCGTACCTCCTGAGGATCTTCTCGGGACCTCCGTCCAGGCCTTTCAGCCCCCCTTCTACCTCGCCTGCAGCGTGGATGACGTCCAACGCGGCCTCGATGAGCCGCCAGCGGGGCTGAATCTCTTCGTAACGTTCGGGCCACGACCAGAACCCTTGCAGGCGTCCCTTTATGAGCTGTCGCAGCTCGGAGTACTCCTCCGACGTGAACTTGCTCAGAGCCCGCTGCTCGACGGCGGTTTGGAGGGCACGCTCGACCCCGACGAACGTCTCGCAACTTTGAATCTGATCCAGGCCGAAGGACATCCGGCCAAGTCCCAGCTCTCCCTCGACCCTGTCGGCGTGCTCTGCGTAGCTCTCCTCCAGATCCCGCCGGTTGCGCCACTCAAGAGCCAGGGAGGCGCACGCTTCGGCGGCGCCTTCTCCGTTCGCCACCTTCACGGAGGAGAGTTGTGAGGGCAAAGGGCCGGAGATTGAGCGGACTAACTCCGTGGAGAGCACGTGGCGGGCCAGAGATACCCGCAGATCTTCGCAGGACCCGTCTTCGGAGAGAGAGGCCTCGAACGCTCCGCCCAGTAGTAAGGCCAGGTCAGGGATGGCCTGCCTGGCTACTACTCCCGAATCGTACCTTCTGTCTCCGAGGAACTTGAGCGCCACTTCCTGCGGGTAGGCCGTGCCGAAGATGAGAGACACGATGCTCGACTCTTTCCCACCCAGGGTGTCCAAGTCGGCGAGGGTGAGACGGCCCGCGTCGACGTCCTTCTCGATCTTCGCGGCCTGCTCCGCGCCGAGGATCGGCCGCAGCGCCATCTTCGCCACGACCGAGAGGCGCGTGTTGCGGTTGCGGGGCTGCTGCCTCGGCTTCATCACCACACCCGGCTCGGTCAGCTCCACGAGCGCATCGTGTGTCTCCTCTTCACCTCTGGGGACGTAGACTACGAGTCGAGGCGGACGCTCCCCGTCCGTACTCAGATGGGGCTCGATGCGGCGACGCAGCTCAAAGAAGCTCTCTCCACAGACCTCGATAACAGTCTTAGGCAGCGACAGATGCTCCACAAAGTCTCGGTACTTCTTGTCGGGATCAAACCACACTACGAGTCCGTGGTCTTTGACCTGCCTCTGCACTAGTCCGCGGAGGTGATCGGAGACGGCACCCAAGCTATACCATCTCCTTCCGATAGAGCTGCTCTCCGATAGAGAACCATTCGTACTGGCTGGCAAGCAATTCATCCTGCTTGCTCTTGAGATCGTTGCGGAGGGCTCTATCTAGGGCCAATTACGCTCCTTCTGTCCGCTCCGCCACTTCCTTGAGCTCCACCATGCGTATGGCGACGAGTTCGTCGAGAGCGAAGCAGACGTGGGAGATAGTATCAACGGCTTGCTTGGACCAAGCGTAGCCAATTTCCTGGGCATCACCGCCCGGATCCGACTGGGACCTGTCGGCTCTATGCACAATGTCGTTGCGTCGCTTTGTGGTATCTTCGATCAACTTCTCCAGTCCCGCGCGATCCCTGGCTAGCTGAGTGGAAATCTGTTCCCACGGGTCTTCCAAACCCAGTAAGCTTCCTACGGCGTGGATGCCCTGCTTACCGGCAAGATACTTGAAGTTAATAAAACCAAGCAACTTGTTAGCGATAAAAAGTGGAGCATCCGGGTCTCCGATTAGGCGCAGGGTATCACTGAGGCTGAACCTGAGATCCTTCAGGTAATTCTGGAGGTTCTTATCGCGAGGGACAAACTCGCGTCCCTGACACTCTATGACGACCGGTAAGTTTGCGCGCAGCAAGGAGGGGAGGTAGGTCTCCAGGGCCGTGGAGGCTGCAACGACGGACTGGCGCAACAGGTGGTTAAGTGATGGGCGGCGCAGGGTTCCACCTGGCATCTGAGCTCCCTCACGAACAAGACCCAGGAAGATCTCGTTGTAAACGAGCACCAGCTCCTCCTGAGAATCCGCTCCAACAAGCGAACGGAGCGATCGGACAAGCTCCGTGTCCGTATGCAACGTGTCGTTCTCCAGCAGCCGGTACACACGTAGTAGGAGGTCGGCTGGACGAATGTTGTCCTCGAAAGCCTGACGAGGGCTAAGAGTGGTGTTCGTGATTATCACGAAGCTACTCCAGCACGATCCGGGCGCCCTCGGCGACCAACTTCAGGAGGTGTTCTCGCAGCCTATCCACCGCTGTGTCTACAGATTCTGGCGACTCCAGCGATCCATCGAAAAACGCGGATACTCGGACGCGCTCTATCGGAACCTCCGGCGCTAGGGCCTCCTGTAGTTGCTCATAGGCTTTCTTGCCGAGATCCTCCGCCGCCGCGAGGTCGGAGTCCATCTGTCCGACTGTTGCTCCGCACCTCCGGCAAGTGACAGAGCCCTCCGGCAAGTCTGCTTCCTCACAAGCTCGGCGTGTCAGCGGCGCCAGGATCCCGTCCCGCGTCTCATTCTCCAGCTGCTCCCACTCCTTGAGTTCCCGCAGGGCTGTTACCACACTGTCGTAAGAGCCACGCCGCAACGTGTGGAGGTCCAGGTAGAGCGAGCGGTACGCACTCGAGATCTCCCGCGACAATTCTTCTATGCGGGTGAGTTGCTCATAGAATTCGTCCGAGTCCAGTAGGGTATCCAACTCATCCGCTTTTGCAATCAGGATCGCACCTTCGGCACGCGGGCGAAGGACGGGCCACATCTCTCGGAGGACGGTACGGGCGCGGCGTACGCGTTCCAGGTTGTCCGGACCGACAGCGTCACGGATCCGCCCCGCCCTGTCTCGTGCCTCGCGGAAGGAGCTCCCCTCGCCAGCGAGGATGCGAACCGCATCGTCGGAGGCTGAGTCATGGATGACCTGTAGAGTGTTACGGTAGTCATCTAGGGCGTTGACGACAGGAAGGCGGTTCGCGTTGGCGTCGGAGATTACCGACAGTAGCAGGCTCATTTCCTCGTCCGCCAGTCTCTTGAACGCGGCGGAGAGGGCGCCTTCCTCCACATCTACTTCGTCGCCGGTGAGCCCTTCGTACTGCTTTACGGCGTTGATGAGGGTCTTGAGATCTATGGCCTCGCGCGGAGCGAAGGATGCGGCACGGAAAGCTGTAGTGGTTGCGAAGGGGGTGCGACACTGAGGATCAAGGTGGTTGCGGAATCGGCGTCCCTTGTAGGTCACTTCGATGCTGCCAGACCGGAGGAGTACCGCCAGGACCAGCTTGAGGACGTCCCGATCCCAGCCGTAGGGCATTCCGCCGAAGCGTTCCTCCAATACTTTGCCCGTGACCTTATTTCCGTAGGCGTGCTCGCTCTTGAGGTAGTCGAGGACTTCCGTGGAGATCTCGGCGGACGGGTTCGTCACATACTTGGCGCCTTCGGAGACCACGAGGCCGAGGCCCTTGTCGCCGTCGTAGAAGACAGGGGAGAGTCCCTGAAGGTTGGAGGCTCTGAGTATCTCCTCGGCTTCTTTGCCGTTGAGCTTTGGAGATCCCATCTCTAGCTTCGGATAGAGATCCGGCACGGCGAAGTCGAAGAGACCTCGGAAGATCTCCGCCGGCGATCGTCCCAGATCGGAGGCGTCTTTTGGGACCCCGCGAAAGACTCCCTGCCCGCGATGGCTTCTTCGAACTTGCTCGATAGACGGCCCCGTAGACGACGATTCTCGTTCCTCTCGGCGGTGAGACTGGTAGCTGTCTCATTAGAGATGCCATCCCGCGACTGGATCTGCTGGTAGTTGGAGATCATGCGTTCCGAGGCATGGTACTCGGCGACGAGCCTGTCTATCTCGGGGTTGAGAGCAAAGACCCAGTAGATGTTGTTCTGGTTCTGCCGACTCTCTCCCACGGCCTCGGAGATCCTGCTTTCCTCCTCCGCCTCAGCGACGAGGATGGAGAGCGGCACCTGCCCCTGGCTCCCGATGCGTATTCCGTCCACGGAAACACCGACGCTGAAGGTCCGCAGACCCTTGTACTGATAGCGTTTTAGGTTCGTCTCACCGAAGATGTCGGTGAGGATCGAGCGTTTGATGTCGTTGCGGTCTTTGGGCTTGAGCTGTTTGTACTGATCCTTCTCCTGCTCCCAGCTCTTTTCCTGGGCGGTCTGCAGCTTATATCCCTCGCCAGTCTCGCGGACGAACTGGGCTTCGGTGAGTCGCTCGAGCGCGGCCTCCACCTCGGGGAGGGGGGCGGATCGGTTCACCCGGTCCACAAGCATGGCGGCGATGTTGGACGGCGTGCGGGGCAGGTCGGACACGAATTCCAGCAGGGCTATGGTCTTCGCCACACGGCTCGCCCAGCCCCCGTCGGCGGGATCGTTAGCGAAGCGGGCGGCGATCTCGGCGACGTCCCGCTGCTTCGAGGAGCCGACCTGACCTTCTATAAGGTCGTAGATGGCATCCAGTGAGACGAGATCTCCAACGGGCCTATTGGCGAAGTCCGTGCGCTGGTTGATGAGCATCTCGTAAACCTGGCTGATGATAGTGCGGTTGCTCCCACCGACGTGCTTTGTGGCGCCCGGCTGCAATCGTATTCCCGCCATTATGTTTATGGAGAGCTCGATGTAGTGCGGCAGGTACGGATAGAAGTCCACGAACCCTTTCTCATCGACCTCGCTCTCGCGGGACCGGCTCTGCAGCTTGCATGAAGTGTTCAGTCGTCCCTCGTTCTCCGTGAAGAGCGCGCGCAGTTCTCGCTCGCCCTGGTCATTCTTGTAGAGGACGCGCCGCGAGGCCACCTCGCTCACGTCGGCGGGAGAGAGGTCTACCCGGTGCGGGAAGCGGTCCTGGAGCCAGGCTATAAGGATCTTCTTCTCATCGCCGATGGCGGAGACGATATCTTCAAGGCGTTCCTGGGCCGTGACTATGAACCATGCCTGTGCAGGGATCTCGTTTTTCCGCAGACGCGTACTCCCCTCCGCGCCGAACAACTCCACGAGCGCCCTCAGATCCTTCAGACGCTCCTGGCTATAGGCCACGTACTGGCCCACCTCGTCTATGATAAAGATTAGCGCCTTGCCCGGCCTCCGGCGCTTCATCAGCTCGAAGGCCCGATCCACGACCAGCTTGGGCGTCACCTCCACCCGGTTCTGCACGAGACTCTGGGTGAAGGAGGCGGCGGTGGGATAGGTCTTCGGGTCCAGCTCGTTGAGAACGAAACCGACGCGGTCCCAAACGAGCGTACTCTTACGTCCCGTGCCCATCCAGCCTTGGTTGGGTTTCTTTGCGTAGAGGTGGTCGAAGCTGCTCACAAACTCTTCGAGTCTTCCCTCGGACTCCAGGCTGATCTCCAACTCCGCGAGGTCGAAGTCCTCGGCGTAGCCCAGATGCCGCAGCAAGACACGGTAGACGAAGGGCGAGATGCTCAAGCTACCGTGCCCGGCCTGAGACTTGTCTTTCTGCACGTCGAACATCACGACCTCGGTCGGCATGTTCATGTTGATAACGTCTATGAGGTCGTCGACGTAGTCGTCGTCCATGCGCTCCTTGAAGAGGTCCACGGCCCGGTGACCGAGCACCTTTTCATTGGCGAGTACGTAGCCGAGGTTCTTGGCGAAGGAAGACTTGCCAGATCCGAAGAAGCCAGAGATCCAGACGCCCACGCCACCAGTAGGTTGCGTGCGCGACTCGTTGATTGCCTCCAGGAGATCCCGGTATTGTCGTTTGATGCTGTCGGTGGCAACGTACTCGCAGATCTCGTCGTAGACGGTCTGCTCGTCCACCTGGTTAAGCTGAACGATCTCCTCGATCTTCCGGGAGAGGTCGCGTCCGAGCAGATCTCTTATCTGCATTACTTACCTCCAGCGTATGTGTCTAGCCTGCCGTGCGCGATGGCGTAAGACTTGTCCTTGCGGCACTCCTCCAGCACCCGGTCGGACCAGTAACGTATCGCTGTCCGCGACCAGTCGTAGCTCCCGGCTTCGAGCGCCTCCCACGCTTTCTTGGGTTCGGCAGACCACAAGGGCATGAGGGTGTGCAGGGGAGCGAGGTTCAGGATCACGCCGTCGTCTAGCTCAGGTCGCCAGCCCACGGACTCACCCCGCGAATTGGTCTGCGAGGTGACATCGGAGAGGTTGCGGGCGAAGGCTTCGAGGTCTAGCAGCAACTCTTCCGCGGTTTCCAGCTCTTTCGCGAGGCGCTTCTTCTCGCTACCCTGCGGGGCGGCCGAGGACCTCTCGCTCAACTCGGAGATCTCGTCGCGCAACCTGTTGATGCCCCCACCGAGGTAACGGTTGCCCCCGAGTAGGAAAAACGTGTCCGGGGTGATGCGCTCGTGGAAGAGGTAGAAGCCGTAGAACTTGCGCGGAGACTGCAAGAGCCAGTAGACGGGACGCTGCGGTAGAGCCTGACGTGCCACTTGAAGAAGTCCTTTTCCAGGTAGAGTCGCAGACCGCTCGTTCTAGGGACGATGTTCGCTGCCTCCAGAAGCCGAGGAGTTTCGTCCTCTCCGACCATCAAGTCCAGCGCCTTCTCGACCTTCGCTGCGAGGTCATCGGGGTGATCCGCCTGGAGTGTCGCTACTCCATCTAGATCCATGAGATCCACGAGTGCCGCCGCTACCTGGGTGGAGAACCGGCCCCGGCCGAGAGTGCCCTCCTCGCCGGGGGAGAAACGGCCCAGCACGACCCCGACAGCGTAGGAGATCCAACGCAGCGCCAGTTCCCGCCGCTCCACAATTCCAATGTTCTCCATAGCATCTTCCCCACCTGGCGCGTCCTGCTCGTCTTCGGCGACCACCGGCTCGGCCAACTCGGTCTCGATGGCCGCCCGGTCCTCGGTGGAGATTCCGTACAGACGGTAAACCTCTTCGTCTATCTCTGCCTCGATTTCCGCGAGCCGATCCTTTCGGCGCCGTACATCATTCGGCCCCGTCATCCAGTCTGGCGGCGCGACGAAGTCGTAGGTAATCTCATCTTCTGTGCTGTTAGCCTTCGCCAGATCAATGGCCTCATGTACGAGGCGCCGGAGGTCATCGTTAGACACCCTAGGCGTCGGAAGGCGCGCGAGGTCACCTGCTTGCACATGCATAGTAGGGTTGATCAACTTCAAGACATACTGCGCAAATGTCGAATTCATCATGGCTAGTACGAGAGGAATGTCGCTTGGGAATACCGATGAACCACTAGCATCGAAAATGAAGCCACCGGGTGAGAGCCGTGCGCTGAGTCGCCCAGAGGCAAGGTCTGTCCAAGTTACTCCTCGCTTGAAATAAAATTGCCTGCTGGGCAACTTGTTTCCCGATTCTGACAGAATGCGGAAATGTTGTTCGTCGAAAGCAATTGTCCATTCTTGATTTCCATACCACTTTCTGAAGGCTCCTCCTTTCATATAGGGGAACCAGCGCTTACCAGTAGCAAAAGCAGCTTCTCGACTCGTACAATTAAGTCCCACCCTGGAAATCCCAACTTCCCACCAAAACCGGGCAAACCTGAAGCGATCGCCGCCATGCATTCCTGCTCGCGGCTCAGCAACGTCCTTCAGCTTCGGAAGTGTTTTGAAGAGGCAACGAAAATTGGGCGTGATCCAGTACACCCAGGGCGCGCTCGGTATCGCTTTCAGGTCCCCTTGCCGGTAACGGAAGACGGCAGGATCTCCCTCACCGGATCGGAGCCGAGCCAGTGCCCGCTCGAAGCCGATCCGTTTGGCCTTCGCGTCCGGTTCGCGCACCAGCCGAAAGTAGGTGCCGACCGCCTTGTCTCCCTGGCGGTTCTCGCCCTCGCGGCGGAGGACAAACATGGCTGTATTCACCTTCTCACCGCTTATCTCGGCGAAGGCGTCGAAGGCTTCCAGTATGCGGCTTTCGAGAAAGGTCCAGAACTCCTCAGCGGCGTCCTCGAAATCAGCGGCGCTGCTCTCGCCGAAGAAGTCGGGCTCCAGGCCCTCGCGGTTGTACCGCTCGCGTTCGCGGCGGATTAGATCGCGGATCTCCTCTTCCACCCGCACGAGGGAGCCGGCGATGCTGGTGTTCCCGAGCCTCTTCCACGCGGCGCGGACGAGGCGCTCGTAGATGGGACGATCAAAGCCGGCCCCGCGGACGAGGGCGTCGAGCCTGTCGCCGTCTAAGAGGCGAACGTCGGCGCAAGCGAGGTTGCTCCCTGTGATGGCGGCGATGGGGTTGAGAGATTTTGCCTTGAGGTAGAGCGTCAGGGCGGAGAGCTGCACGGCCCGAAGGTCTATGTCCATGCCGAAGAGGTTACTGCGGATGATGGCGGCGGGGATCTCCGCCTCGTCCGCCACGGAAGGCTCCTCCGGCCATCCAGGAGCGCCGGTGTTCTCCAGCTCCTCACGGTACATCTCCGCTAGCAGGTCGAAGGCGACGAGGCCGAAGTGCATCGTCCCGCAGGCGGGGTCCAGGACGGTGATCTCGCGCACCGGCTTCATCGGCGTCGGCGGCGTCTCACCCGCAAGGGGTACGAGGTAGTCGAGCGTATCCTTGAGCCGGCTGTCCGGGTGCATCTCGACCCACAGGCGTCCGAGTGTATTGTGGACGAGCTGGCACACGATCCAGCGCGGCGTGAAGAGCTGAGTTGCGGCGGGGACATCTCTGGCCCGGATCTTCTGCTTCTGCTTGTAGAGCTTCTCGAAGACTTCAGCCTTCTCCCGCTCGTTGAAGTACTGGTAGACCCATCCCAGGGTCTCGTCGCTCGCGGGTGCCCACGCCTCCGCCACCTCCGGGGCATTCAGCATCTCGATCAGGTCGCGCAAGGCGCGCGGGCGGGGGAAGAGACGGCTTGCGAGGTCGTTGGGGTCGAAGAGAACTTTGATCTCCCGGGCCATCCGGGTGCACAGGTCGAGGAGGAAGTGCCGGTACGCGACGTCGCGCGGTCCCTCGCCGAGTCGGTTTTGCGGAAGGTTGCCGGCGAGGTAGCGCTCGTAGTCGTCAGGGTTCTCGACTACATACCGTTTGAAGGCGTTCGACTCGTGGTACTTGTCGAGAGTGCCACGAATCAAGGCTCGCGACTCCAACATCTTGAAGGCGACGAGCCGGTTGAGATGCGTGAAGGCGATCTCCTTCACGAGCTTATCCACAGCCTCTTTGCCGGGCAGCCCTGCTTCGGCCTCGTCAGTCAGGAACGCTTCGAGTATCCTGCGGGTTGCCTGCACTTCGTCCAGCTCCTGGACGGCGGGGAGTCGCTCCTCCGACTCGAAGCTCCCGTCCGGGGCGAGACCGTAGACGCCTACGAGTGTCCCTCGGACCTCCTCGGTTAGCAGGCGGCGAGCCTTCAGGGTCAGGTCGTGCAGACGGGCACGGGCGGCGCTATTCATAGATCTTCACCCGGTAGTTGCCCAAAGCCTCTCGGCTGCGAAGCCCCATGAACTTCAGACCCGTGGTTCCTTCGCGCGTACCGGGGTAGAAGAGTATCGTCGTCACCCGCGTCCTTCCTTGCATCTCGTCTAGCAGCCGGGACATGTGGTAGAGCGCCGGCGCCATGGCGGAGGCCCTCACGAGGAAGGCGATGTCTCGCTCCGGATCGAGCAGATCCAGGCGCTCCTTGAGGACCTCAGGGAGAGGCCGCCAGTCCGGATCGGAGAGGTAGGTTGTGACCTGCTGCTGCGCCACCTCGAAACCGCGTGCCTCTTCCAGCTTCGCTACGACGTCGAGGCCCTCAGTGTCTTCTATAGCCTCCCACAGGAGGTCGGCGAGAGAGATAGTGTGGACTCGTTTGCCCCCGTTATCGAGGCGGGTCGCGAGCTGCCTCCGTTTGCGCCGCATATCCCACTCCTCCTCCGGGTCGTAGCGCAGAATGGCAAACGGCAGGTCGTGGTAGGCGCTGATCCGCATGGGGGTAGCGGTCAGGTCCGCTTCTAGTTGTTTAATGCTCGTGTCGAGAGAGGACAAGGGCGTACTCTTCCAGA
>Ga0126307_10002204_pt1 | contig 13112 bp, 12 predicted proteins | sample Plot28_FD_89955 | JGI IMG/M metagenome (GOLD analysis project Ga0126307, IMG submission 89955) | Serpentine soil microbial communities from UC McLaughlin Reserve, CA, USA - Plot28 | ecosystem: Environmental > Terrestrial > Soil > Grasslands | place: USA: UC McLaughlin Reserve, Lake County...
AGACGTTCGTCACCGATGGGTTGATCTCCAGTGACCTCGCCGAGAGTGCCGGCGAGGAGGCGGTCAACGGCCTGCGTGGGACGGCTCCCGGCGTGCCTGATGGCGATCCGTCGGAGGAGGCCTTCGACAAGCTGTACACGGCGGCGGCACCGAACGACGTTGAACGGCAGACGTTCGACGCTCAGAACTTCGATGCCGTGATCCTCTGCTACCTCGCGGCGGTCGCCGCTGGGTCGACGGAGGGTGCCGACATGGCCGCCGAGATTCAGGACATCAGTGCTCCCGGTGGCACGAAGTACACCTTCGAGCAGCTCCCCGAGGCGGTCGAGGCGCTGCAGAACGGTGACGACATCGACTACCAGGGTGCTTCCGGCCCGATCGACATGAACGACTCCGGAGATGCGACGTCCGGTGTCTACGACCTCTACGAGTTCAAGGGCGGGGCCCCTGAGCCCGTGGACGAGATCGAGGTGGTCAAACCCGACTGATCGAACGCGCCAACCGGCGCGCGAGCATCGGAGCGACCGGGGAACTAATCCCCGGTCGCTCCGCTTTGTGCGGTCGACCCAGGCCGGTCAATCCGTGCCGTGCCGCCGAGGTAGAGCTCGGCGACCTTGGGATCATGGAGCAGCTCGGGGCCGCGCCCCTCGAAGCGGTCCTTGCCGAGGTCGAGGACGTAGCCACGGCTCGACATTCCCAGCGCGCGTCGCGCGTTCTGCTCAACCATGACGATCGCCACCCCGGCCTTGTTGATGTCCTCGACCTTCTCGAAGATCGCCTCGACGAACGCGGGCGCCAGCCCGGCCGAGGGCTCGTCGAGCAGCAGGACCTGCGGGTCGGGCATCAGGGCCCGCGCCATCGCCACCATCTGGCGCTCGCCACCGCTCATCGTCCCGGCGGTTTGCGTCCGCCGCTCGCCGAGCCGGGGGAAGAGCTCGTACATGCGCTCGATCTGCTCGCGGGTGCGACCGGAATCGAGCGACCCCATCTCCAGATTCTCCTCCGCGGTCAGGCTGGGGAAGATGTTGTCGAGCTGTGGCACGTAGCTGAGTCCGAGCCGGCAGCAGGTGTGCGGTTTCGTCCCGCTGATCTCCTCACCGCGAAACAGGATGCGGCCACTGCGCGGCGTCAGCAGGCCGAAGATCGTCTTCACCAGGGTGGACTTCCCCGCGCCGTTGGGACCGATCACGGTGACGATCTCGCCCTCGTTGACGTGTAACGAGACCCCGTTCAGGATGTCGACCTCGGGCAGGTAGCCCGCGACCACGTCCTCGGCGACGAGGATGGTGCCGTCGCTCCCGGGTCCGCTCATCATTGCTCCTCGGCCGCCACCGTTCCGGATCCAAGATACGCGTCGATCACCGCCTGGTCCCTGCGCACCTCGTGCGGCTCGCCGTCCGCAATCACCCGCCCCTGCGCCATCACGATCACACGGTCGGCATGGTTCATCACCACCTCCATGTCGTGCTCGATGAACAGGAACGTGACGTCCTCCTCGCGGCGCAACCGCTGCATGTGATCGAGCAGCCGCCGGCCCAGGGTCGGGTTGATGCCCGCCATCGGCTCGTCGAGGAGCAGGAAGCGCGGGCGCGTCATCAACGCCCGCGCAAGCTCGAGCAGCTTGCGCTGACCTCCTGAGAGCGTTCCGGCGTACGCGTCGGCGAGCGGCGTGAGGTTGAAGATCTCGAGCAGCTCCATCGCCTGCTCGCGCACCTCGGCCTCACGCCGTCGCCAGGCGGCGGGGCGGAAGACGACGTTGAGCAGGCGCTCGCCCGGCTGGTCCGGGGCGCCGAGCATCATGTTGTCTATTACCGGCATCCGGGCCAGCGCCTTGGTGATCTGGAAGGTCCGGACCATCCCGAGGCGGGCGATCGCGTACGGCGGGTGGCCAAGGACGTCACGCCCTCCGAATGCCGCCCTGCCGCCGTCGGATCGGTAGAAGCCGGTGACGACGTTGAAGAAGGTCGTCTTGCCCGCACCGTTGGGGCCGATCAGAGCGGTGATCGTGCCCTTGCCGACGCTGAGGTTGGCGCCGTCGAGAGCGCGGATGCCGCCGAAGCGCTTGACCACGCCGTCGGCCTCGAAGATCGTGCCGTTGCGGCGGGCGGGGGCGACCGCCGGGGCCCGTGTCCCGCCCTCAGTCACCGAGGACCATCTCCTCCCGCTTGCCGAATATGCCCTGAGGCCGGAACGCCATAAGTCCGATCAGCACCAAACCCAGGATCAGGAAGCGAAGCGCCGCGATCCTGGTTTCGGACAGCGGCAGCTCGAGGAAGCGCAGGCCCTCCAGCACCGACCAGAGGATCACCGCGCCGACCGCGACTCCCCAGTAACTGGCCATGCCACCGAGGATCAGGCACGCATAGCCGATGAAGGTGACGATCGGCAGGAACTCCTCCGGGACGACGAACTTCAGGTTCAGCGCCAGGAAGAATCCCGAGATTGCCCCCAGGGTCGCCGCGATCGCCAGCGACTGGAGCTTGTAGGCGAAGGCGTTCTTGCCCAGCGCCCGGGCGGCGTCCTCATCCTCCCGGATCGCTCGCAGGACCCGTCCCCAGGGCGTCTCCTGAACGCGGCTCATCACCAGCATCAACACCAAGGCGACCGCCCAGACGACGAGGAAGAGCGGGAACAGGGTCGGCACGTCGGTCCAACCGATGTCGGCGATCCAGCCCTCGATCGTCTCCGAGACCGAGTCCCAGTCGTCGCCGAAGCCGAACGTGCCTTGGGCACCGCCCGTCAGCTCACGGGCGTTGAGCGCGAAGAGGCGGATCGCCTCGGCGGCGGCGATCGTCGCGATCGCGAAGTAGTCGGTGCGCAGACGCAGGGACGGCAGGCCGACGATCAGGCCGAAGGCGATCGCGATCAGGATCGAGATCGGCAGCGACAGCCAGAAGGACATGTGCGCCTCGGTGACAAGGATCGCCATCGAGTAGGCCCCGATTGCCATGAACGCGGCCTGGCCGAAGTTGAAGATGCCGGTGAAGCCGACGTTGAGCTGCAGGCCGAGGGTGAAGATCGTGTAGATCCCGGCGAGGATGCCGACGCTCGTCCAGAAGTCGATGTCGGTGAACGATTGGAACGTGAGCGCGATGGGGGGATTCGTCAGGAGCTCCAGCATCTAGATCACCTTGGCCCGACCGAAGATTCCCTGTGGCCGAATTATCAGGACGAGAATCAGGACGACGAACCCGATCGCTGTCTTCCAGCGCGAGTCGATGAACAGCGTCGACCACTCGATCACCAACCCGAGCGCGACCCCGCCCGCGAGCGCGCCGAAGGCGTTGCCGATCCCGCCAACGACGACGGCGGCGAAGATCGGCAGCAGCAGCTCGAACCCCAGCTCGGGCTGGAGCTGGGTGATCGCCCCGGCCAGGACACCGGCGAGGCCGGCGAGGCCGGCGGCAAACACCCACGTCCATAGGATCACCCGCGAGGTGTCGATGCCGGAGGTCTCGGCGAGCTCGAGATCGTCGGAGAGCGCTCGCATTCGCTTGCCGAGCAGGCTGTATCGCAGCATCAGCCCGGTGGCGATCAGGACCGCGAAGCCGACCACGATCACGATCAGGTTGGTCCGGCCGATCGTCAATCCCAGGAACTGGACGGTGTCGGTGAGATTGACGTCGAGCTGGCGCAGGTCGGTGCTCCAGATGAACTGGATCACGTAGCGGATCACCAGCGCCAGCCCGATGGCCATCAGCAGGAGCTGGAGCATTCCCGCGCCGCGGGCGCGCATCGGCCCCCACATCACCTTCTCGAGAAAGATCCCGAGCACGGCGGTCATCGCCATCGCATAGAAGACCGCGACCACCAGCGGGAGCCCCCAGGTGACGTTCACCAGATAGGCCATGTAGGCGCCGAAGGTAAGGAAATCGCCGTGGGCGAAGTTGACCAGCTTGAGGATTCCGTAAACGAGCGTCAGCCCGACGGCGCCGAGGGCGTAGATCGCGCCGAGCGTGAGGCCGTTCAGGCCTCGCTGGGCCACGTTGTGCAGCCCCTTGCTGGCGAGCAGCACCAGCACGATCAGCGCCAGCAGGGCGAGCGCGGTGACGGCCGGGTGGCGGTCGACCACCTCTCTCAGTCGACGCCACCAACTCTCCTCCGCACCGATGGTGAGAGATCGAGCCTCCATGTCCCGCGGCAATCGTATTCATCTGGCGAGACAGGCGCTGCGGGTGGGCGGGTTCGACTGTCTACCCTGAGGTAATGAGCGCGTTGCGATCCCGTACCGCGGATCAGTCGGTCTCCGCGGCTGCAATCGAGCGAGCTGCACAGCTCATTGCCGGCGAGGTTCGCGAAACGCCCGTGCTCCCCGCCGGGGAGCTCTCACGGCGGATCGGCGCGCCGGCGGTCCTGAAGGCGGAATGCCTCCAGCTGACCGGGTCGTTCAAGGTGCGCGGGGCCTTTCACAAGATCAGCCGCCTGAGCAAGGCCGCGCTCGAAGCCGGAATGGTCGCGGCGAGCGCCGGCAATCACGCCCAGGCCGTCGCACTCGCCGCCGACCGGCTCGGCAGTCACGCGGACGTGTTCATGCCGGCCGAGGCGCCGCTCGCCAAGGTCGCGGCGGTGAAAGCCTACGGCGGCGAGGTCCATCTGCTGGACGGTTCCTACGACGACGCGGCGGAGGCCGCCCGCGCCTTCGCTGAAGAGGAGGGTGGAACGCTCATCCATCCCTTCGACGACCCCGACATCGTTGCCGGGCAGGGGACCGCCGGGCTTGAGATCGCACGACAGGCCCCGACGACCCGGCTCGTCGTTGTCCCGCTGGGCGGCGGCGGGCTCGCGTCCGGTATCGCGATCGCGATCAAGTCGCACATTCCTGACGCCAGAGTGGTGGGCGTCCAAGCCGAGGCTTGCTCGCCATACGTCGACTCCGTCGCGGCGCACCGGCCCATCGGAGCAAGGGCGACGAGCACGATTTGCGACGGGATCGCCGTCAAGCGGCCCGGTGAGCTGACGCTCCCGCTCGTGGAGCGGCATCTGGACGGGATCGTGACCGTGTCCGACGACGAGGTCGCGCAGGCGATGGTGCTGCTGCTGGAGCGCTCCAAGCTCGTGGTCGAGGGCGCCGGCGCCGTCGGGGTCGCTGCGCTTCTGGCGGGAAAGGTTGAGCCGGCTGCGGATGGCGATACATGTGTGGTGCTATCCGGCGGTAACGTCGATGCCTCGCGCCTCGCGGAATGCATCCGGCTGGGCGAGACGGCGGCCGGCCGCCGTCTCGTTATCTGGACGGTCGTTCCCGACCGACCGGGGGCTCTGGCCGCCCTGCTGCGCACCGTCGCCGAGCAGGGAGCGAACGTTGTCGACGTCGAGCACATCCGCGAGGGGGTCGAGCTCCATGTCCGCGAGACCGCGATTGAGCTCGTACTGCAGACCGACGGCCCCGCGCATAGCGAGCTGATCCTCGGAGCGATCCGCGCCGAGGGATTCGCCGCCCGCCCGGAACGCTAGCTGGCGGGTCCGACCACGGCCCTGCGTACAAGCCGTCGCCGCAGCAGCGGCAGACGCGGGCGAGCGAGCACGGTCCGATTCCCCGCCGGGTCGACCCGCATCCGAAGGAGTTCGGCGACCTCGCCGCTGGGCCGGAAGGGATCCGCTACCAGCGCGTCGGTGCGGAGGCCGATCGCGGCCCATACCTCGCCCGCGACCTCCGCGATCAGGAAGTCGTCGTCGGGAAGATCGGTCGAGTCCCGGCCCGCCAGGCGATCGAGCGTCGCCCGGTCCTGGGGGCGGGCTCGCCTGATGGTGATGGTCTTGTCGTTGCTCATCGCGCCGTCTCCTGCGTGGGGATTGGACTGTCTACCTACACAAACGGTGCGGAGCCCCAAAACGTGAACTCCGTCGTAAATTGAGTTTCCCACGCATGCCTCATAAGTCAAATAACGAACTGGTACGATCAGCGATAAGCGGTGGTTATGTTCGAGCTGAAGCATCTGCGCGTCTTCAAGGAGGTCGTCGAGCGGGGTTCGTTCTCGGCTGCGGCCGAAGAGCTCAGCTACAGCCAGCCGGCTGTGTCGCAGCAGATCGCCGCGCTCGAGCGCGCGGCGGGCGCGAAGCTCGTCGACCGGACCGCACGGGGCATCCGGCCGACGGATGCGGGCCGGGCGCTCCTGGGGCACGCGGATGCGGTGCTCGCGCGGCTTGCCGACGCGGAAGCGGAGCTGGAGGCGATCGGGACGATGCGGTCCGGGAGGGTCCGCCTCGCATCGTTTCCGACCGGCGGTTCGTCGCTGATCCCCCCGGCGACCGCGGCCTTCCACGATCGCCATCCGGGCGTGGAGCTGATCCTCTCGATCGCGGACCCACAGGCCGCGCTGGATCAGCTGCGGACGGGGGAGGTGGACATCGCGCTGCTGCTGGAGTCCGGGTTCGAGCCGGGGTCGGGCGACGGGCGCATCGAGCGCGAGCATCTTCTCGACGATCCGATGTTCCTGGCGCTCCCGGCGGATCACCCATTGGCCGGCAAGCGCAGGCTGAAGCTCTCCGCCCTTGCCGACGAGACGTGGATGCATGGGACCCACGGGGTCTGCAAGTGCCCCGACGCCGCGGTGTTCCTGCGCGCCTGTCACGCCGCGGGATTCGAGCCGCGGGTCGCGCTGGAGAACGACGACTACTCGGCGATCCAGGGCTTTGTCGCGGCCGGGGTCGGCGTGGCGCTCATTCCCCAGCTCGCGCTGCAGAGCGTGCGCGACGACATCGTGATCCGCGAGCTCGCGGAGCCCAGGCCGGTGCGGCGCGTGGTCTCGGCGACGCATGCGGACAGCTACCGGTCGCCCGCAACGGACGCGATGCTCGAGATCCTGCGGGAAGTGAGCGCCGGCTACCTGACGGATCGCCGGCCGCCGCTCGCCGTGGTGGGTTAACCCGTCGTGCTCTCGGCGACGGGCGACGGCGCGGCCTCGCGCCACGAGTAGGCATACGCGGGATCGTCTAGCTCGCGCGACGGCTCCGCCAGGCGGAGGGGGCGGAACGTGTCCCACATCACCGCAAGCTCCTCCGTTCGACGCTGGCCGAGGGCCTTCTCCACGAGCCCGGGCTGCGGCCCGTGCGGCAGGCCCGACGGGTGCACGGTGATCGAGCCGGATTCGATCCCCTTACGGCTCCCGAACTCGCCGGATACGTAGTAGATGACCTCCTCCGATTGGACGTTCGAGTGGTGGTAGGGGAGGGGGACGGCCTGCGGGTCGTAGTCCAGCTCGCGGGGGCAGAACGAGCAGATCACGAAGTTCGGCCCCTGGAACGTCTGATGGGTGGGCGGCGGCAGGTGCAGTCGCCCGGTGCGTGGCTCGAAGTCGTGGATATTGAATGTGTAGGGATAGACGTAGCCGTCCCACCCAACGACGTCGAACGGGTGGTAGTCGAGCGTGTATCGCTGCATGCCGCCGCGCACTCGCACGACGACCTCGAACTCGCCGGTCTCGCGGTGGGTCACCAGCTTCTCGGGAGGGTGGAAGTCGCGCTGTGAGAAGGGCGCCGACTCGAGGAGTTGCCCGTAGCGGTTGCGATAGCGGTTCGGGGTCTCGATCTCGCCGGGGGTGTGGAAGACGAGCCACAGCTGCGGCAGCGAGTCACACGCGAATCGGTAGGTCGTTCCCCGGGGTATGACGATGTAGTCGTGCTCCCGGTAAGGGAGGGATCCGAAGACGGTCTCCAGGGTTCCGCTTCCCTCGTGCACGAAGATCAGCTCGTCGCCCTCGCCGTCGCGATAGAAGGCTTCCGCCTCGGAGTCCGGTTTGCAGATCGAGACCTCGAGATCGCCATTCCACATCAGGCAGCGCCGGCCGCTGATCGGGTCGCCCTGGGGCTCGATCAGCCCAGTGGCCAGGTGTCGGTGGACATGGGCCTCCGGAACCCAGTCGGCATGCTCGATCGTGGCGAACTCGCCCGCGTCGGCGATGCGGCAGGGCGACGTCAGGTGGTAGAGGATCGACTCGTTCCCGGAGAAGCCCTCGAAACCGAGCACCTCCTCGACCAGGAGCCGGCCATTGTCCCGGAACTGGACGTGGCGCTTCGGCGGAACGCTGCCCACCCGGTGGTAGCGCATCAGAGGTTCCCGCGCCTTTCCTGCTCCCGCTCGATGGCCTCGAACAGGGCCTTGAAGTTCCCCTCGCCGAACCCGCGTGCGCCGTGACGCTCGATCACCTCGCAGAACACCGTTGGCCGGTCGCCGAGGGTGCGGGTGAAGATCTGGAGCAGATATCCCTCGTCGTCGCGGTCGGCGAGGATGCCCAGTCGGCGCAGGTCCGCCAGGTCCTCGTCGATCTCCCCGATCCGGCCCGGTAGCTCGGCGTAGTAGCTGTCGGGAGTGGTCAGGAACTCCATTCCGCGCGCCTTCAGCTCGGAGACCGTGCGCACGATGTCGGTCGTCGCCAGCGCGATGTGCTGGACACCGGCGCCGCCGTAGTACTCCAGGTATTCCTCGATCTGCGACTTCCGCTTTCCCTCGGCCGGCTCGTTGATCGGAAACTTGATCCGCCCGCTGCCGTCGGCCATCACCTTGGACATCAGCGCCGAGTATTCGGTCGAGATGTCCCGGTCGGTGAAGTGGATCATCTCCCTCATGCCGAAGACCCGCTCGTAGTAGCCGACCCACTCGTCGAGGCGCCCGAGCTCGACGTTGCCGACCACGTGATCGACGCCCGTGAACAGCCCGGCGTCGGCGTCACCGTCCTCAGCGGGCAGGTAGCCGGGTAGGAAGGCACCGTCGTACCGCTCGCGCTCGACGAACGTGTGGTGGGTCTCACCGTAGGTGGCGATCGTCGCCATCCTCACGGTCCCGCCGGGGTCGCTGGCCTCCCACGGCTCCGCCACCCCGTGGGCCCCGTGACGTATCGCGGCGCGGTATGCCCGCTCCGCATCGGGCACCCGGAGCGCCACGGCCTTGACCCCGTCGCCATGATCGGTCACGTGACGCGCGATCTCGCCGGTGCCGTGAAGGGGGGCCGTGAGGACCAAGCGCACGCCACCCTGCTCGATGACGTACGACGAACGATCCCGGACGCCGCTCTCGAGGCCCGCGTACGCGGTTCGCTTGAAGCCGAGGGCCTTGGTGAAGAAGTAGGCGGCTTGAACGGCATTGCCGACGTACAGCTCGAGATGATCGATGCCGAGCAACGGCATCTCGTCGGTGATTCGCTCGGCTTCCCTCGGGGCTGTCTTCGTCTCCATGGCCTCCTCCTCGGCGTTCCGGGCTCGACTTGCAAAGCTCCTGGGTTGAGGTTTATGATTGCCTCCCCAGGAGGCTCGCTCAAGAGCAAAACGTTGCGTCTGAGGGGGATCACAGGGGTCAATGGACGGAATTGATGGGCAGATCGTTGCGCTGCTGCGGGAGAATGCCCGGCGCTCGTTCCAGGACATCGGCAAACGTGTCTCGCTGTCGGCGCCGGCGGTCAAGCGACGCGTCGACCGGCTGGAGCGCGAAGGGGTGATACGCGGCTACTGCGCCACGGTCGATCCGGCTGCGTTCGGCTGGCATACGCACGCCTTCGTCGAGCTGTTCTGCGAGGGACGCATGTCGGGCGCCGAGGTTCGCGAGGCGGTCGGTTCCCACCCAGAGGTCGAGGGGGCGTACACCATCGCGGGTGCGCCGAGCGCGATCGTCCACGTTCGCGCGACCGACACGCAGCATCTCGAGGAAGCGCTCGAGCGGATCCGTGAGACGCCCGGCGTCATGCGCACGCAAACGCAGGTCGTGCTCTCGACATTGTTCGAGCGTCCGGTGGCGAACGGCAAGGGGCCGCAGTGATCGACCATGTCAACAACCTGAAGCTCCAGCACCTCGTCGAGCTGTCGAAACTGGGCGACCGCTGCGCCGAGATCGAGGGCGACATCGCGGACTGGCTGGATCGCCACGACGTGGTTTTCGGCGGCCACACGATCCCGTTCGTGCTCATGCCCCACTTCGTCTCGCCGCGCCAGGTGAGCCGTGTGCGCCGCGCCGTCGAGTGCATGTGCCGAGTGCTCAATCGCTTCTGCGACGCGTATCCCGATGACCCGCGGCTGCGGGCCGAGCTCGCCCTCCCTCCGTTCGAGGATGCGCTGGTCGGGATCGACCCCGGGTACTCGCGCCCGCTGCGTATTTGCCGTCTCGACGCCTTCCTCTCCGGATACGACGTCAAATTCCTCGAGTTCAACGCTGACTCCCCGGCGGGAATCGGATACACGGACGTGCTCTACCAGGGCTTGCGACGCTCACTGGAGCTGCCGCGGGTGGAGGCGGAGTTCGACACGGCGTACGCGCCGATGCTGCCGTTCTTGATCGCGGACCTGCTGGACGCCTACCGCGAGCGCCGCGCGAGCCGCCCCGAGCTTCCGGAGCGCCCACGGCTGGTGCTGGTGGACAAGCCGGGAAGCCCCTCGGTGCCGGAGTTTCGGATCGTCTGCGCCGCGGCGCGCAAGGCGGGGATCGAGGCCGTCTGGGCGACGACCGAGGAGCTCGCCTACGACGGCTCGACCCTGCGATTCGAGGGGGAGCCCGTACACCTGGTGTACCGGCGCATCCTGGTGGACGACCTCGAGGAAGGGGATCTATCCGCCGCGGCGCGCGACGGCAGCGTCTGCCTGGTCAACCCGCCTCGGGCCCGCGTGGCGAACAACAAGAAGCTTTTCGCTCTGCTCGACGATCCACGCTTTGCGCATCTGGTGCGAAAGGAAGAGGCCGAGGTGATCGCGGAGACGATTCCCTGGACGCGGATTCTGCGTCCCGGCAGGGTGACGTACGGTGACTGGGTCGTCGACCTTTTCGACTTCGTCTCCGACAATCGCCAGCGGCTGGTTCTGAAGCCCGCCTCCGAGTACGGGGGTCACGGCGTCTCGCTCGGGATCGAAACCGAGCCGCGCGAATGGGATCGGATCGTCGGCGAGCACGCCGAGCGCGGGGACTATGTCGTCCAGGAATACGTCCCGGTTCCGGAGGAGATGTTCCCGACCGTCGAGGACGGCCACGTTCAGATGCGGCTCAAGCGCTTCAACATCAACCCGTTCGGGATCGGCGGCCGCTACGCCGGGATGATCACCCGCATCTCGGATCGGGCGGTGGTCAACGTGTCCGCGGGCGGCGGGCTCCTGCCGAGCGTGGTCGGGCGCCACAAGCGGCGGCTCCTGGCGGAGGACGCAACGGCTGAGAACGAAGCCTTGGAGGAGGTGTCCGATGGCGCTGCCGCGTGAGCCGCTACGTCGCGGCTATGACGTCGACGAGAACGCGATCCGGTTCTCGAACTACTTCCACGTCCTGCGAGAGCTGGTTCACCGAACGGCGGGATGGCTGCCGCTGGTGCCCGAGTTCGAGCTCAAATATCGGCTCGGCGACCATCTGCACGACGACGCCCGCGCCGTGTCGCGGGTGAAGCGACGCCTGTACGAGCTGCGACACCCGAGCGAGTACCCCGGTGCACCAGGCGGCGAGCTGGGAGCTCTGCTTGACCGGATCGCGGGCGCCGACAGCCCCGGCGAGTACCTGTCCATCGCCTATGGAGAGGCGAAGCCTGCGCTCGAAGCGGCAATGCGGACCCACCTCGCCGTGCTCGATCCCGTCTCCGACGAGCCCTCGCTGCGACTGTTGACCAAGCTTGTCGAGCGGCAGGAGCGACACATCCGCGAGATAGAGCAAGCGGCGGGCGGCGAGCGGCAGGCGGCGGCCAGCGGCATCGCGGACCTCGGCTCCCTCCCGATCGAGCTGAAGGCCGAGCCGCGCGCACTGAGCGTCATGGCCCCGCTGGAGGAGCCGGCGCGCGACCCGTTCGTCGAGGTGACGCGCGATGGCGACCCGTTCCTGGCGCGCGAGCTCTACGTGAACGATCCGGAGCTGAACCACGTCCCGGTCGAGCTCCCGGAACAGCGTCACTTCTTCCACGGGCTGATGGACGCGGAGCTGTGCGCCGCCGAGCTGATGGGCCGGAACTCCCACGAGTATCCGGAAATGCCCTGGGACTTCCACGTGGACATGGCGCGCCAGACCTGGGACGAGGTTCGCCACGCGAGGCTTCACTACGTGCTGATGCCCACCGAGCTCGGCTGCGAATGGGGTGACTACCCGGTGGGCTTCTCCTACTTCAAGTCCGTGTACGCACACGACCTGCTGGGGCGCCTGGCGCTGTTCAACTCGACCAGCGAGCAGAGGGCGATGTGGCGTCACTCCCGGCGCCGCAAGGTGCTGGTCGAGCGGGGCCAGGAGACGGTCGCGCGCGTCTTCGACTATCTGCTCGCGGACGAAGTCCCGCACGTCCACAACGGGACGCGGTGGGGCGCTTACCTCTGCGGGGGCGACGAAGCGAACTATCGGGCCAGGGTGCGGGAGATCCGCGAGGACCTTGACGAAACCGGGACGCCGCGCGAGGCGCCGAGAGCCGCCTAGGTGACGACCGGCGCCTCGAGGGTCCCCAGCCCTGGCGCGGCGAGCGAGACGACGTCACCGGGCTCAACCCAGCGCTCCCCCCGACCATCCCCAAAGTCCTGCGGGCCGAGCTCCAGCAGGCAGCCGCCGGCCAGGGTTCCCGAGCCCAGCACGTCGCCGGGTCGAAGCTGGGTGTCGCGGGCGGCGTGGGCCAGGAGCTCCGGCCACGAGTAGTGCTGTTCCCCGGCATCGCAGCGCGAGAGCTCGCGGCCGTTGATGCTCGCGGTGGCCTCGAGTCGAAGGCGGCCGTCGTCATACGGCAGCTCATCCGGCGTCGCGAGCCACGGGCCGAGGCTGGTCGCGAAGTCCTTCGCCTTGTGGGGCCCCAGTCCGACCGTGACCTCGCTTGCCTGGATGTCGCGCGCGGACCAGTCGTTCATGAGGGTGAAGCCGGCGATCTCGTCACCGGCGCCGATGATCGCCGCGATCTCGAGCTCGAAGTCCAGGGCGTTCGTCCCTTCCGGGCGCGTCACCGATTCGCCCGGGCCGCGGATGGATGCCGGGTTCGAGAAGTAGAACGCGGGAGCCTGGTACCAGTACGAGGGAACCTCCGCGCCCCGCCGACGCCAGCCGGCGGCGACGTGACGCTCGAAGGCGTAGAAGTCGCGGACGCTCGGCGGCCAGGGCACGGGCGCGAGCAAGGTAACCGCGGCGAGCGCATGCTGCGCCCCGGTGCGCTCACGGCCCTCTCCGGCAAGCCAGGCGAGCATCGATTGCGCCA
>Ga0126307_10002206_pt1 | contig 13112 bp, 14 predicted proteins | sample Plot28_FD_89955 | JGI IMG/M metagenome (GOLD analysis project Ga0126307, IMG submission 89955) | Serpentine soil microbial communities from UC McLaughlin Reserve, CA, USA - Plot28 | ecosystem: Environmental > Terrestrial > Soil > Grasslands | place: USA: UC McLaughlin Reserve, Lake County...
CCACGCTGGGCGCGGCCCGATCTGTATCCCGACGAGCAGGGCTGGGGCGGCCTGGCTCATGCGATGCGCCGGGCGTTCTTGCACTTCGACTTCGGCGTGGCGTGCGGGTGGGTCGGCTGCCCGAAGGTGAGCGACATGTGGATGCGGGCATACGCCGCCGACGTGTGGATGCTGCTCGGCACCGTGGCGATCGGCGTCGGAGCCGGGTTCGCGCTCGGGGTGTGGTGCGCGGCGCGGGCGGGCTCGCGGCGAGCGCGCGTCGTCGAGCGGTCAGCCGTGATCCTGTACTGCGCTCCGGTCTACGTCGTCGGGCTCGGCGTGCTCCTCCTGTTCCATCCGACGTTCGGCACACTGGGGCTGCCCTACTTCTTCGACGCCACGACGATCCGGGCCTCGCCGCTGTCGTCGCCGTGGGACTGGTTCCGCTCACTGCTCGTGCCCTGGCTCGTGGCGGCGGCGCCGCTCGCGGCGATGTGCATGCGGCTCGTCCTCGCGCAGATACGCGAGCAGCTCGACACCGACCCGGTGCGGACGGCGATCGCCAAGGGCGTGCCGCACAGGCGCGTCGTGCGCCGCCATGCCGCCCCGTTCGCGCGCGCGGCGACCGCATCGCTGGTCGGCGTGAGCGCGCCGCTCGTCGTGATCAACCTGATCCTCGTCGAGCGGGTCTTCGCCGTGCAGGGCTTCTTCGCGTACACCTGGAAGGCGACCGGCCGATCGGCGGACCCCACGTCGGACGGCTTCGCCCATGGCGTGCCGCCCAAGATCGACCTGGAGATGCTCGTCGGGATCGCGATCTGGGGCTCGGTGTTCGTCGTCCTGCTCAGCTTCGCGATGGAGTTCGCACTGCTGCGGTTCGATCCGCGGCTTCGCACACCGCGGCAGGCCTAGGCGCGAACCGCGAAGTCGAGTAGGGAGAGCGTCTACGCGACTGGCGTATGGTCGAGATACGAGAGGTCGCGCACCCGTGCGCCCACTGAGGGGCACCGGTAGTCGCACCCGCACGACGAGCAGATCCGAGACGAGCGTGAACCAGGAGGAGCCCGCGGGATCGGCGACCTGCTAGGTGAGGCCGGCAGTCCCGGCCAGCGACTTCACCAGCGCCTCCGGGTAGGCCTCCTCGACCGGCGAGACCGTCACGAACGTCCGCTCCCCGCCCGCGCCGGTGATCGCCTCGACCACGGTCGCGGAGGCGTCATCGGCGACGACGAGCTCGATCCGGGCCTTCGGCCGCAGATGACGCTCCAGCTTCGCCCCGCGGTACGTGCCCGTGACCGTCGGCTCGGGCGTCGAGCCGCTCGCGTTGAGGACCGAGATGGAGACGAAGCCCAGCTCGAGCAGGTCTTCCCGGATCTCGTCGAACTTGTCCGGATCGACGTACGCCACAACCATCTTCATGTCGGTGTCCCTTCGGGAATGGCCTTGAGGGGAGCAGCCTAGGTCCGGCGTGACGGCGCGGTCAGTGGACCGGCGTCACAGAATTCCGCGCCGGCGACCCGACATCGCGGCGTATGCCGCCCGCCGTCAGAGACCCATCGACACGTGGCTGCGCCAGTCGGGCGCCACCACGTCGAGCGCGCCGCTGAAGTCGGCCGCCTCGCGGTCGTGCTCACCCTCGAGCTCGAACGCGTGGCCGGTGTCGGTCGGCTTCGCCCGCCGGCCCAGATGCGCCTCGAGCTTGTGCACGATCTCCCGCGCGTGCTCGCGCTTTCCCTCGTGGAGCGGCTCGATGTGCACGTGCGTCGGCATCGCCGCGATCCTATCCGTAGGCTCGGGCGATGGACGGCTACCCCTTCGACCTCGGCGCCTACAGACGCCCGGCCTCGACCGCGTCCCCGGCGGCGCAGGCGTGGTTCGACCGCGGCCTGCTGTGGAGCTACGCCTTCAACCACGAGGAGGCGGTCCGCTGCTTCGAGCGCGCGGCCGCCGAGGACCCCGGCTTCGCGCTCGCCCACTGGGGCATCGCCTACGCCGCCGGGCCGAACTACAACAAGGACTGGGACGCCTTCGACCCGGTCGAACTGCGCGCGTCGCTGCGCCTCGCGCACGACGCGGTCGAGCGTGCGCGCGATCTCGCCGGCGGTGCCGCCCCGGTCGAGCGCGACCTGATCGACGCGCTCGCCGCGCGCTTCCCGCAGCCCGAGCCGGTCGCCGACTTCATGCCTTGGAAGGAGGCCTACGCGGACGCGATGGCCGGCGTCCACGCCCGCCATCCCGACGACCTCGACGTCGCCGCGCTCCACGCCGACGCGATGATGAACCTGACGGCCTGGCAGCTATGGCAGGTCGCCACCGGTGAGCCGGCGGAGGGAGCGCGCACGCTGGAGATCCAGCGCGTGCTCGAGCACGCGCTCGGCCGGCCCGGTGGCATGACGCACCCCGGCGTGCTGCACCTGTACCTGCACCTGATGGAGATGTCGGCGCAACCCGAGCGGGCGCTCTCCGCCGCCGACGCGCTGCGCACGCTCGTGCCCGACGCCGGCCACCTGCTGCACATGCCGACGCACATCGACGTGCTCTGCGGCGACTACGCCCGCGTGGTGGCCGCGAACACCGCCGCGATCGCCGCCGATGACCGCTACGCGGAGTACGCCGGAGACGTCGGCTTCTACGAGCTCTACCGCGCGCACAACCACCACTTCCGGATCTACGGGGCGATGTTCGCCGCCCAGCAGCAGGTCGCATTGGAGGCGGCGGGCGCGCTCGAGGCGATGCTCGGCGAGGACGTGCTGCGCGTCGAGGTGCCGCCGATGGCCGACTGGCTCGAGGGCTTCGTGCCGATGCGGCTGCACGTGCTCGTGCGCTTCGGGCGCTGGGACGAGCTCATCGCGACCGCGCTTCCGTCCGATCCGGAGCTGTACTGCACGACGACCGCGATGACCCACTACGCGCGCGGGGTCGCGCTGGCGGCGACGGGACAGCTGGCGGAGGCGGGCACCGAGCGCGAGCGGTTCGCGGCGGCTGTCGCCCGCGTGCCGGAGTCGCGCTACCTGTTCAACAACACGTGCCGCGACATCCTCGCCGTGGCCGGGGCGATGCTCGACGGCGAGGTCGCGTACCGCGAGGGCCGCCACGACGAGGCGTTCGCCGCGCTGCGACAGGCGATCGAGCTCGACGACAGCCTGCCCTACGACGAGCCCTGGGGCTGGATGCAGCCGACCCGGCACGCCTACGGCGCGCTGCTCCTCGAGCAGGACGAGGTCGAGCTCGCCGAGGCCGTCTACGCGGCGGACCTCGGCCTCGACGCGACGCTGGGCCGGGCCTGCCAGCACCCGGGGAACGTGTGGAGCCTGCACGCTACCACGAGTGCCTCACGCGTCTGGGCAAGGACGAGGCCGCGCGGATCGTCGCGCAGCAGCTCGCGCTCGCGTCCGCGCGGGCCGACGTGCCGGTCCGCGCCTCGTGCGCGTGCCGGATGTCGGTGGCCTGAGCGCCCGGTGGCCGGCCGCGGGAGCACGCGGCCGGCCACCGTTGCGCCCGGTTCAGCGGAGGCCGAACGTGCTGTAGGCCGTGTAGCGGCCGAGGGCCCGGGTGCGCACGGCGAGCCGTCCGCTGCCGGCCGGGACGCGGACGCGCAGGGAGTACGCGCCGGTCCGGCGGTCGACGCGGACCCGCCGCACCTTCAGCTTGCGGCCGCCCCTGACACAGGCCGCCGGGCCGCGCCCGCCGCGGGCGGCGAAGCGCAGGCTGCGGCCGAGCCGCGCGAGGTCGACGTGCCCGCGGACGGTCACCGTCCGCCCGGCGACGCGGAGGTCGCGCACGGCGTTGACCGGCTTGACGAAGGCGGCGTTGGAGCGCGTGCCGGCGGCGTGGACGCGGATCCGCGCCCGCTTGCCGCGCATGCTCGGCGGCCGGCGGACCGAGACCCGGAAGGTGCCGTCGGCGCGGCCGCTGGTCGCGCCGAGGCGCTTGCCGCCGACGGTGCGCACGGTCATCGCGGTGCCGGGCGCGAAGGCGCTCATGCCGCGGAGCGTGACCCGGTGCCCGCGCGTCCGGACGCCGGTGATGGCGATGCTGCTGCGGTAGCACGCACCGAGGACCGAGGCGTACCCGCCGGGGTCGGACTTCGTGCCGGGCGCGCCGCCGCCCCCGCCGGTGCCGGCGCCGGGCGTCCCGCCGCCGGGTCCGCCGCTGCCGGGTCCGCCGGTGCCCGGACCGCCCGTGCCGGGTCCGCCTGACCCGTCGTCGTCGATCAGCTGAAGCGCCACGTCGTCGAAGTCCGTGGTGACCGCGAGCGGGACGCCGACCAGCGCGGCCAGGCGTGTCCGCAGGTCGAGCCGGTAGGTACGGCCGGAGACGACCGCGCCGCCGGGGAGCGTCGCCGACAGCCGCGTGAAGCCGGCCGTGTCCCCGAGCGGGCGGGTCAGCACGTTCACGTTCCGGCTCGCATCGGCGGTGTCGACGAGCACGACTCGCAGGTCGACGTCGGGGTTGACGGCGACGAGACCGTCGACGTCGCTCCGCAGCGCGAGCCCGAACGTGGCGCGATCCACCGGACGGGCCGCCGTGAACGTCGGCGAGCGCCACGTCCCGGTCGCCGTCGCGGCGACTTGGGCGAGCTGGGCGGCCCGCGTCCGGAGGAACCCGTCGGCGGCGCCGCCGGTCCCGCCGGTCGCCTGGAACCCCTGCGCGACGGCGGGGCAGGTCACGGCCGGGAGGCAGACGACACCGGCACGGGTGACGCCGGAGGTCCACCCCGCCGGGCCGGTGGCGAACGTGCGCGCCCCGGCAGCTGAGGGCTGGACGTCGACCGTGGCGGCCTGCGCGGCCGCCGGACCGGCAAGTGCCGCGGCGGTGGCCGCGGACAGGAGGGGAAGACTGGCAAGGCGTCTCATGCCTGTGGTTTCGCCCCGTGACGGGTCGCGGTGCACCACCGCGGCGCCCCGCCCCGCCGAAGGTCGTAGTCCGCTTGCTGACCCGGAGATTCGACCCGGCAGGCGACGAATTACGACGTCCGTTGGACCCCGAGATGCGCGGTGGCAGTTCGCACAAGCTTCGACGGCGGCCTGCGTTGCACGGGCCATGCGTGATCATCCCCCCGCGCGGCGGAGCCTGCCCAGGCGCCAGCCGCATCTCGCAGTGACCCCCCGGAACACGCCCCGCCGCCCGGCGGGGCTGGACGCGGCCCACGAGGCTGCGCGGCGCTCGCGCGACGCGCGCGAGCGGCTGTGGGCGGGCGCCTTGGAGACGCTCGTCACCTTCATCCCCGCGACGGTGGCGCTGGCGTTCGCCGTCGACGACCGGCGCCTGCGCCGGCCGGTGATGGCCTACACCGGCACGAACGGCGCGGAGCAGGCCGAGGGCGTCGTCCGGCGCCTCGCCGAGGCCGAGCCGATCGATCCGTTCGCCGTCCTCCGCGCCGAGCTGCGCGGCGCGCGCGTGCTCTCGGCCGGCGACGTCGAAGACGTCGCGGGCTCGCTCTACGGCCGCCACCTCGCCCGCCACGGCTTCGGCATCCCGCTGTTCGCCTACGTCTGGCGCGACGACCGGATCGCGGCGGGCGTCGCGCTCGTGCGTCGGGCCGCACTGCCGGGTTTCGACCGCGCCGCCGCCGGCCTGCTCGCCCAGCTCCAGCCGCTGCTCGAGGACGCGCTCACCCGGCCCGCAGAAGCCGCGCCGGAGGACTCTGTGGCCTGGCCGCTCACGGCGCGCGAGTGGGACGTCGTCGAGCGCGTGTGCGCCGGCGAGTCGAACGCGGAGATCGCGACGGCCCTGGGCATGAGCGAGAAGACGGTCAAGACCCACCTCACGCACGTGTACGAGAAGGTCGGCGTACGCTCCCGCACGGAGCTGACCGTGCGGGTCGCCGGTGCGCCGCGGGTGGCCGCCGCCTAACCGTGGCCGAGGATCAGCTGCGCCGTCTCGAGCGGCACGTCGAGCTGCGGCGAGTGCCCGACGCCGTCGAGCTCCACCCAGTCGGCCTGCGGGAACAGCGCGCGGTAGCGCGCCGCGGCCCGCGGCCACTCGAGGATCCGGTCGGCCGTGCCCCAGACGAAGCGGACGGGGCAGGTGATCGCCGCCGGCTCCAGCGGCCAGCCGTCGCGCACCGCGAGCTCGATCATCGGCCCGACCCCCGGGCAGTCGGCGGCTCCGCGCATCAGGTGGACGATCAGCTCGGGCGGGATGTGCTCGGAGGACTCCACGAACGAGGCGGTCGCCCGCCGGCGCCCCTCCGGCGTCGACACGATCGACTCGGCGTGCAGCACAGCCGTGCGCAGCAGCCCCTGCATGTCGGTGAAGTAGGTCAGCGTCTGGCGGAACGCCGCGTCGCCCTCCGCCCAGCCGCCCGCGGGCGCGAGCGCGACGACCGACGTCGCGCGCCCGCGCGCGGCGAGCTCGAGCGCGACGTAGCCGCCGAGCGAGTTGCCGGCGATCGCGGCGGTGGCGAGTCCGGCGTCGTCCAGCGCCGCCTCGACGACATCGCCGACCGCGGCCGCGGTGAGCGGATGAGGCAGCGGAGGCCCGCCGGCGTGCCCGGGCAGCGTCAGCGCGAGCACGTCGCGCTCGCGTTCGAGCGCCGGCAGCACGAGGTCCCACGTCCGCCAGGTGTCGGTGAACCCGTGGAGGAGCACCAGCGGCGACCCGGCGCCGCCGCGGTGCAAGGCGGTGAAGCCGGCCGGCACCTAGTGCAGCGGGCAGAACAGCTTCGGCACCTGCTCGCCGTTCCCCTGGTCGGCGGATGCCGTCGACTCGTTGACCTGGTAGAGCGTGCCGAGGAACGCCGCCCCGGTGAGCAGCAGGCCGATCAGCAGATCGCGGACGCCGCGCCGGCTCATGCCGTCCCCGGCGCCCGGCGCGGGACGCGGCGCTCGTGGATCCGGAGGTGCACCAGCGCGGCACCCACGCTGAGCACGATGCAGAGGACCCACATGAGGTCGTAGTCTCTCGCACGCCCGTCGATCACGCCGCACCGGTCCTTCGTGCCCGGCCTGCGCGGCTCAGATGTTGGCTGCGCGCGCCCGGCGGCCACGCGGCTGAAACGCCTGCTCGAGCAGCGGGCGGTCGAACTGGCCGACGACCCGGTCCTCGACGGCGAAGCGGTACAGGGCCACCTTGAACACCGCCATCAGCGCGTTCTGCACGACCGCGCCGACGAGGAAGATGGCGACGCCGATCACCGCGATGACCGCGCCGCCCGCGCCGGCGATCGCGATCCCGGCCGCGACCAGGAGCGCGCCGGGCAGGAAGGCGAACAGGAACACGAGGCCGCCGATCGCGAACGAGCCGGAGACACCTTCACCCCAGCGCTGCTTGATGATTGAGACGGAGCGCTTGAGCGCGTCGAACGGCCCGAGCCCTTCCAGCGCGATGACGGGGATCACGAAGAACGTCGCGATCGTCCAGGCGAAGTTCGCCAGGCTGCCGACGAGCGACGAGACTAGCTGCCCCGCGCCTTCCCGTAGCAGCGCCTGCAGCGCGCTGATCGCCGCGCCGACGACGAGCTGCACGCCGGCCCAGCTCAGGATCGGCCCGAAGCGCTCGCGCGCCGCGGCCCAGCCCTCCGACGCCTTTGTGTCGGCGCCCTCCAGCGAGCGCGCCGCGCATGCCGTGAGGGCGACGCTGCAGAAGACGGTGACGACCATCACGAGGTAGAGGCCGATCACGCCGATCACGATCGCGAGGGGCGTGCTGGAGGGCAGCACGCCGGCCGCGGCGCCGCCGAACACGGCGACGAGGATCAGCGTGCCGAGGCCCGCGAGGACCGGGAAGACCAGCAGCGACCGGTCGCCCTTGACGACGGCCCAGCTCTCCTTCGACAACTGCCAGCCGCGCCGCATGCGTCCCATCGGACGAACATACCTTGCCTCAGAGCGTCTCGGGAAGGCCGAACGCGGCGAACAGCGCCGCGTCGAACGTCGTGATCTCGGCGATCCGCCCACCCTCGATCCGCAGCACGTCGAACTTGAATGCGCGGAACGTGTCGTCGCCGTGCGCGCGCAGGTAGCTCGCCGCCGTCGGCATCCGGTTCGCGCGCGTGGGGACCAGCTTCCACTCGCCCAGCGACTCCGGGCCGAACGCACGGTCCATCAGGCCGCGCAGCTGCTCGGCCCCCTCGTAGACGGACGGGCTCGGCGGCATCGTCACGCGCACGTCGTCGGCGATCAGCGCGAGGGCGCCGTCGGCGTCGCCGCGCTCGTGGGTGTCGACGAAGCCGGCCAGCAGCTCACGCTCGGCGTCGGTCGTCGCGCGCGCGGTCCAGTCCTCGCGCCGTCCGGGCGGCAGCTGCGCGCGCAGCGTCGCGCGCGCCCGCTGCAGCGCGCTGTTCACCGCGGCGACCCCGATGTCCAGCAGCGCGGCGACCTCGCGCGCGGGCCAGTCGAGCACCTCGCGCAGGATCAGCACCGCGCGCTGGCGCGGCGGGAGGAGCTGGATCACGGCGAGGAAGGCGAGCTCGATCGTCTCGCGCTGGACGACCGCCGCCTCGGGCTCCTCGCCGGGCGCGGGCAGCTGCTCGAGCAGGGCGTCGGGGTAGGGCTGCAACCACGGCACGTCGCGGAACGAGCCCAGCGACGGCACGCGCCGGCCCGCGCGCTTGATCGCGTCGAGGCAGGCGTTGGTGGCGATCTTGTAGAGCCACGCCCGGAGCCATTGCGGGTGCTCGAGGTCCTCGCGCGCGCGCCACGCGCGCAGGAACGTCTCCTGGACCGCGTCCTCCGCCTCCTCGAAGTTGCCGAGCATGCGGTAGCAGTGGACGTGCAACTCGCGCCGGTGGCGTTCCACGCGCTGCGCGAACGCCGCCTGCGCCTCGGGAACCGCGCCGTGGCCCACGGCGCACATGATGTCGCTCATGCCTCCTGTGACGCCATGTCGTCACCGACTCATCGGTAGGACTGGACATCCGCGCCGACGGGCTTACATTTCCGGTTGGGTGACGCTCGAGGGATGGATCTTCATGGTGGGGCTGCGCGTCTTCGACGTGGGGGCCCTGATCGTCTGGCTCGTCTGGTTCTTCCGCCTGCGCGAGGACGACGACGACGAGGACGGCGGCTCCGACGAGGGCGGAGGCAACCAGCCGCGCGAGGATGCGCCCGGCGGGTCCGGCGGCGGCCTCGACCTGCCCAAGCCGGACGCCGACCCGTGGCCGTCGCGGCGACGCGACCACGGCGGCGACCGCCCGGCCGCGACGCCTCCGGTCCGGCGGGTCCCCCGACCCGCCGAGCGTCCCGAGCGCGTCCCCCGCTAGCGGCAGCGACGTCCGTCGTCAGACGCGCAGGGCGTCCAGGACCAGGCGCTGGAAGTGCGCGACGAGCCGCTCGCTCTCCGGCATCAGGCGCCCGGTGGCCACCGCGCCCGAGGCCATCCCGCGCTGGACGGCCTCGACCAGCGCGACGTCCTCGCGGCCGACCTGGAGCGAGAAGGCGAGGATCTCGTCGGCGACGTCATCGCCCAGCTCGGGCGCGAAGAAGTAGTCGGTGAAGCCCTGTGTCCGGCCCACGCCGTCCGGCCGCCAGACGTCGAGCGAGAGGTTCTGCGGGCCGGGGTCGACGTTGATCGTCACGTTGGGCCAGAGCCAGTGGTACTGCGCCCGCGAGACCTCGCCGGCGTGCATCCAGTCCGGCGACGGCGGGCGCGGCGCGCCGCGCTGCACGGAGAAGGCGGGGAACTCCTCCAGCGCGTACCCGTCGGCCCCGACGTCGATCGCCTGCGCCAGCCCCGGGTGCGCGACCGGGCAGTGGTAGCACTCGAGGTAGTTCTCGACCGCGACCTTCCAGTTCGCCTCGAGGGTCCACGGCACGCGGCGACGGAACACCAGCCGGCCGAGGTCGACCCCGCAGTCCGCCAGCACGGCGGGCAGCTCGCCGAGCGCGTCGGCGAACGGCGGCGCGTCGGGGTCCGGGTGGGCGAAGAGGAACGGGCCCCAGGTCGCGACGCTCGCCGGCAGGAGGCCGAGCTGCGCGGGCTCAAGGCCGGGCTCGCGGTCACCGCGCGGGACCTTGCGCAACGCGCCGTCGAGGTCGTAGGTCCACGCGTGGTACGGGCACTGGAGCGTCGAGCAGCTGCCTTCGCCGTCGACGACCGGATGGCCGCGATGGCGGCACACGTTCACCAGCGCGCGCAGCTCGCCGTCGCCGCCGCGGACGATCACGAGCGGCACCGGGCCCGCGTCCACGGTCAGGAACCGCCCGGGCTCGGCGACCTGGTCCGCGCGGCCGGCGTACTGCCAGTTGCGCCGGAAGATCAGCTCCTGCTCGCGCTCGAGCAGCTCGGGGTCGGCATACCAGCGCGCGGGGAGGCTGTGGCCCGCGCGCAGCCCGTCGGCCACCGCGTCGAGGCCGGCGGGATCGTCGAGGAGGCTCATGGGCGCCGGACGCTATCCCGGCGCACCGCACTCGCGCAAGCGGCCGGGCCACGTCCCGCAACGGCCGCCGCTGCGCCGGTGCCCGACGGCCGCGATTCGCTAGCGTGTTTCGTTGTGACCGCAACCATCTCAGTGCTCCACGCCACCGACCCGGGCTGCCCGTGGGCGTACTCCGCCGCACCGGCCCACGCGGTGCTGTCCTGGCGCTACGGCGATCAGCTCGCCTGGCAGCTCGCGATGATCGGCCTGACCGAGGACGCCGCCGCTTACGACGCCCGCGGCTACACCCCCGAGCGCGGCGCCCGCGGGTACCTAAGCTTCCGGAGATACGGCATGCCGTTCGACACGCAGCCGCGCGAGCGCAACATCGCCACGGGCCGCGCGTGCCGCGCCATCGTGGCCGCGCGGCTCGCCGACCCGGCCTCCGAGCTGCCCGCGTTCCGCGCCCTGCAGATCGCGCGCTTTACGACCACGGCGCTGTTCGACACCGACGACGGCATTCGCGCCGCGCTGGCCGCCGCGGACGGTCTCGACGCCGACGCGATCGTCGCCGCCATCGACGACCCGGCGACCGAGGCGGCCTACCAGGCCGACCGCGCGCTCGTCCGCACGGCCGCGGGCACCCCGACGGAGTTCCAGGGCAAGGCGGCGAACTCCGACGGGGCCGTGCGCTACACCGCGCCCTCGCTGATCTTCACCCACGGCGACGGCCGCACGCTCGAGGCCGGCGGCTTCCAGTCCGCCGAGGCCTACGACGTGATCATCGCCAACCTCGATCCGGCGCTCGACCGGCGGCCGCCGGCCGAGGACGTGACCGAGGTGCTGGGGATCCTGCCGTTCCCGCTCACCACCCGCGAGGTCGCCGCGGTCATGGCGCCGCACCTGGTCGAGCCCGACGAGCGGACCGCCGAGGAGGCGCTGATCGCCGCCGCGGCGGCCGGCGCCGTCCGCCGCGAATCGGTCGGCGGCGGGGCGCTGTGGCGGGCCGCGTGATCGGCTTTCCGCGCACGGTCGACGAGCAGGCGGCGCGCACGGTCGCGGGCGTCGTCGCCGTCACCGGCCTGATCGCGCTGCTCGTGCCGGCGCGCTCTTTGGCCGCCGCGACGCTCGAGTCGGTGCTCGCCTTCTGCGCGGGCTGCCAGGTCTTCGCGCTGCTGATGCGGGCCGGGATGATCCCCGAGGCGATCTGCGCCGAGTGCGCGGACATCCGGGCCCGCCGGCCCGCCTAGAAGGCTCCAGCTGCTTCCGCCTGGCACGATGCGGGCGCATGCCGGCATCGCGACAGCCTGTCGAACGTCTCTCCGCCGGGCAGGCGCGCCGGATCGCGCTGGCGGCGCAGGGCTTCGCCGATCCGCGGCCGGCCGGGCCGGTGAGCGGCCGAACGGTGCGGCGCCTGTTCGACCGCGTCGGGCTGGTGCAGATCGACTCGGTCAACGTGCTCTCGCGCGCGCACTACCTGCCGCTGTTCAGCCGGGCGGGCGCCTATGACCGCGACGTGCTCGACCGCGCCGCGTACTACGCGCCGCGCCGCCTGTTCGAGTACTGGGGCCACGAGGCATCCCTGATCCCGGTGGCGCTGCAGCCCTCGCTGCGCTGGCGGATGGAGCGCGCGGCGGACGAGGCATGGGGCGGCGTGCGACGGATCCAGCGCGACCGGCCCGAGCTGGTGCGCGACGTGCTCGAGGAGGTGCGCGCGAGCGGGCCGGTCCCCGCCAGCGAGGTGATGGAGCACGAGCGGCCGAAGCGGACCGGCCCGTGGTGGGACTGGAGCGACGTGAAGCGGGCGTTCGAGTGGCTGTTCTGGAGCGGGCAGCTCACCTCCGCGCGGCGGCGCGGCTTCGAACGGCTCTACGACCTGCCCGAGCGCGTGCTGCCCGCGGAGGTGCTCACGGCCCCGACCCCGCCGGTCGAGGAGGCGCAGCGCGCGCTCCTGCGCGTCGCCGCGCGCTCGCTCGGCGTCGGGACGGAGAGCGACCTGCGCGACTACTTCCGCCTGCCCGCGGCGGAGGCGAAGCTGCGCGTCGCCGAGCTCGCCGAGGCGGAGGAGCTGTGGGAGGTGGCCGTCGAGGGCTGGCGCCAGCCCGGGTACGTGCACCCGGAGGCGCGGTTCCCGCGGCGCGTCGACGCGCGCGCGCTCGTGGGGCCGTTCGACTCGCTGATCTGGGAGCGCCCGCGCGTGGAGCGGGTGTTCGGCTTCCGCTACCGGATCGAGATCTACGTGCCGGCGGACAAGCGCGTGCACGGCTACTACGTGCTGCCGTTCCTGCTCGGCGACCGGCTCGTCGCCCGGGTCGACCTCAAGGCGGACCGCAAGGGCGGCGCCCTGCGCGTGCAATCCGCGCACGCGGAGCCCCACGCGCCGCCCGAGACCGCGGCCGAGCTCCGCACCGAGCTGGAGTCGATGGCCGCCTGGCTCGGGCTCGAGCGCCTCGACGTCGTCCCGCGCGGCGATCTCGCGGCGCGCCTGGCCGGCACGGCGGGCGAGCTGGCGCTGAAGCGGGCCGCCTAGCCGCGGACGACCTTCTAGCCTCGCCCGATGCACCAGGCACCCGGCGAGGCGGTCCAGAAGCTGTGCCCGCGCTGCTCGGCGCTGGCGTTCACGGCCGACCGCCACTGCCCGTGGTGCGGCGGGAGCTACCGGCGGCGGTTGTGGCCCGCCCTCGCCGTGGCGGTGCTTCTGCAGAGCGCGATCCTGCTCGGCGGGCTGGCCTACCTCGGTTCGCGCGCCGGCGACGAGCTGGACACCCGCCTGGACCGCGAGGTGGACCGCGTGGAGCGCAACCTGGACCGCTCGTTCGACGACGTCCAGCGC